>Ga0208117_100003_pt1 | contig 338343 bp, 262 predicted proteins | sample LakWasMet26_LOW6_2_FD_183870 | JGI IMG/M metagenome (GOLD analysis project Ga0208117, IMG submission 183870) | Freshwater sediment methanotrophic microbial communities from Lake Washington under simulated oxygen tension - Sediment Metagenome... | ecosystem: Environmental > Aquatic > Freshwater...
TCCCCCACAGGATGGAGGCCGCGACGAACTGCCGCGTCAGCTGATCGTTGTACCGGATGCGGATGAGCGAGGACTCGGCGGTCGTTGGGGTCTCTGGTTCGTGGCTCATGGGTTCCTATGCGCCTCGTCGGGCTCCGGCGGCGCGTCGTCCTGGATGGGGAAGAGGCTCATGCGTTCGACGTGCTGCCAGTCGCGGTCGGCGAGGCTCTTGGTGAAGAGCGCCAGCGCAGCGCCGGTGAGTAACAGGCCTACCGAGGCCAGGATGATCAGGATCTCCAAAGACGCCTCCCGGGCGAGAGCGACGCGATGGTCGCCAGCAGGATCGACAACGACGAGATCGGCATCACCACCGCGCAGAGCAGCGGTGACATGAGGCCCGCGAAGGCCAACGATACCGTGCCGACGTTGTAGACGGTGGCCACCGTCAGGTTGCGGTGGTTGATGCGGGTGAGGGCAGACGCCGCGAGGAGCGCGAGGCGCACCGGCCGAAGGCCCGCCGTGACGAACCAGGCGTCGGTGCGCGACGGCATGAACGGCCGGTCGATGGTGGGGGTCGCCGAGCAGAACGCGCGCTCCACGGCGGGGCCGTCGTTGATGCCGTCGCCGATCATCCAGGTGTCGTGTCGGTCGTGGGCGTCGATCCAGCGGGCCTTGTCGTCTGGGGAGCAGCCGCCGACCGCGCGATCCTCGGGCAGGCCCAGCGCGCGCGCCATCGCGGCGACGCGGGCGGGCTCGTCGCCGCTGAGGATCCACACCTCGCGCCCGGTGGCCGCGAGCGCCGCGACCTCCGACTTCGCGTCGGGCCGCAGCGCCTCCGTGGTCTCCAGCGTCGCGAGCGCCACGCCCTGTCGCCCGAGCACCAGGTCACCCTCGGAGGAAGCCGCCCACGAGCCGCGACCCAGCCGCCACGTGACGCCCGCGGCGACCAGCTCGACGCCGGCCCCGGCGGTCTCGCGGGTGGTGAGCGTGGCGTCGAACGCGACGGGCAGCCCCGAGGTCTCCAGCGCCCGACGCACGGCAACGCTCTTGGGGTGCGTGCTGCGGACCACCAGGTTGTAGAGCGACGCGCGGGCCTCCTCGGAGAGCGCCGTCAGCGCCTTGGGGTTCACGAGCTCGAGCGAGCCGGTAGTCAGGGTCCCGGTCTTGTCGAAGACGACGCGGCGCACGTCCGGGAGGCGGTCGAGCAGGCTGGCAGAACGCACGAAGAGCCCGGCGCGGCGCAGGCCCGCGAACACCATCTCGTAGGCGGTGGGCGTGGCGATGCCGAAGGCGCAGGGGCAGGTGACCACCAGCAGCGCAGTGGTCGCCTGGAGGGCGCGGGCAGGGTCGTGGCGGAGCAGCAGCCAGTAGGCGAAGCACAGCGCCGCGAGCGCCAGCACCGCGATGACGTAGATTCGCGTCAGGCGCTGCCACCATGCGGTGGAGCGGGAGGTGTCCGCGGCGTCAGCGCGCGTCGAGCGGAGGAGCTCTCGCAGCGAGGAGGCCGAGAAGTCCTCCTGGGACTCGACGGTGACCGCCTCGGCGCCGAGGTTGGAGGCGCCTGCGGGCACGGTCTCTCCGCGCGCGAAGGCGGCAGGGACGCTCTCCCCGGTGATCCAGTCGAGCGAGAAGCTGGCGGCCTCGGAGGTGAGCGTGGCGCGCACCGGGACGAGGTCACCCGGGGACACGAGCAGCGTGTCGCCCGGGCCGAGCTCTCCGCAGCGGACGACCTCGACGCGATCGTCGCGCACCCGCCTGGCCAGAAGGCCGTCAGCGCCGTCGGAGGCCAGGAGCATGGCGCGGTTGCGCTCGACGACGCGCTCCTGGAGCCAGCGCCCGGTGAGCATCAGCACGATGAAGGTGCACACCGTGTCGAAGAAGGCGCCGCCGTCGTGACCCGCGAGGAAGTTCCAGAGCGAGCCGGTGAAGGCGAGGACGATGCCCAGGGCGATGGGCACGTCCATGTGAAGCACGCCGCGCCGCAGGCAACGCCACGCCGAGCGCAGGAACACCGAACCCCCAACCACTACGCTCGCCAGCGCGAGGAGCATGGAGAGCCATCGGAAGACGTCGTACACCGCGCCCTCTCGGAGCCCGAGGTGCACGGGCACCGAGAACATCATCGCGTTGAGAGCGAAGGCCGCGCAGAGCCCGATGCGCCAGAGCAGGCCCGAGGAGCGAGGCGCCTCGGTCTTCAGCGCGGGACCGAGCGCGTACCCGAAGCGCCCGACCTCCTCCACGAAGGCCCTCAGCGGAAACGCTCTCGTGACGAGCAGCTCCACCCGCCCCAGCGCGGGGTTGACCGTGACCGCGAGGCGCGAGGCGCGATCGCCGTGGCGCTCGAAGAGGGAGTCGATCAGCCACACGCAGGCGGCGCACTGCACCCCCTGCAGGTCGAGGTCCACGCGCTTCGGCCCCTCGCTCGTGACGAGCGAGGCCTCCAGGGCATCGAGCCACTTCATGTCGCGCGTCGAGGTCGATGGCGCGGCCGGCCCGATGACGCCTCCGCGCAGGTCGTAGTAGCGCAGCAGGCCGCCCGAGGAGATCAGCCCGTGGACCACCCGGCAGCCCGTGCAGCAGAAGCCGTCGAGCGCGCCGAGTCCGAGGTCACTGCCGCAATGAAGGCAGGCGCGTTCGCCCGCCAGCGTCTCCTCAAGAACCTCAGTCGTCATCGCCGCAGCGCATCAGCAACCAGGGTGCCACTCTGCTCATCGCGCGAGTATGCCCATGCCCCGCGCAGTCCATGCACATCCGACGCAGCGAATGCGTCGCCGCTCGTGCCTCCGAGCGGAGGCCCCTGCTCGCTCCCTGGGAGCGCTCGGTGGGCGGGACTCGGACCTCTCGCAGCGGCACGTCGCTTGTACCCGGTCGGCCCATGCCCACGACGTCTGACTCATCGTGCAGCGTGCTCGTGGTCGAAGACGCGGTCTCGGCCGGCAGCACGCTCGCGCGCCTCCTGCGTGAGGACGGCTACGAGGTCGAGGTGGTGCTCGATGGGGAGGCGGCCATGCACCGGCTGGCGCGCGCACCTACGCCCGATGTGCTGGTCACCGACTACCGCCTGCCTCGGGCCGACGGGCTGGAGGTCGCGACCTTCGGGCGACGGCTGCACCCCGATCTCGGCGTGGTGATGGTCACCAGCTATCCCGAGGTCATCGCTCGTATCGCGCCTCGTGCCGACGTCCCCACGGTCATGCTCTCCAAGCCGCTGATCTACGCAGAGCTCACCCGGGTGCTCGAAGCGATGAGCGCCAGGCTGCTCGCTCCGGCGTAGGGCTTCGATGAGGGCGCCGGTGGCATGCCCGGTGCTGCCCCTCGGAGACCGACGAGGGTGCGACACGCCGCATCGGAAGGTTTGACGACGACGATGGGCTCGAACGATCTAGCGGACGCCAACGAGTGCGGCATCGGCGTGCGGGAGATTCTATCCGGTGACGGCACGGTCAGGCGTCGCTTGATGGTCCACTGCGACCCCCGAAGCGAGGCCGTCTACGTGTCGAACTGCGCGGCCTGCGAGCGCTGCATCGGCTTCCGGCCACCGGGTCATGGACAGTCCGGGACGGTTCTCTGTCGTCGCTTCGAGGGAGAGCCCACGCCCCCGGTCGATGCCGGAATGCAGGCGCCCGTGCGGGCGGTGATGGAGCGAAACATCGTCTGCGTGAGGCCGGACGTGCGCGTCGAGACCATCGCTGCGCTGCTCCTCGAGTGGGGCGCCGACGGCGTCCCGGTGGTCGACGAGGAGGGCCACCCCATCGGGATGATTTCCTGGACCGACCTGCTGCGGGAGCGCCTCGACGGAGCGTCCGCCCCGTCCGGACCGGGAGAGGCGGGCGGAGCCGATCTCCCCTCCGGGGCTCCGACACACGCCACCGCGGGCGACGTGATGACGCCGCTCGTGTTCTCGGTCGTCGAGAGCACCGAGCTCTCGCGCGCGGCCGCGTTGATGTCCGCTGAAGGATTCGAGCAGCTGCCGGTCGTCATGGGCGACGGGACCGTCGGCGGGCTGCTCTCGACCCGCGACGTCGCCCGATGGGTAGGGAGCTCGGAACGATCGGGGAAGTAGACGCGGCTGACTCGCGCGACGCCCGCGGCGTCGTGCACGCAGGGCGTGCGCACGGGGCGCACCGCGTTCGTCCACGTGCGCAGCAGCTCGGCTTGTTGTAGATGCGGGCTCATGACCGCTGCTTCCTTGCGCCTCCTGCTTGCGGCCGCTGCGCTCTCGGCCTGCGCGCCCGCTTCCGTGGGACCTGGCCCCGGCGCAGGGGCGAGCGATGTCTCCTCCGTCGACGTCGAGCTGGTCGACTCGACGGCGCTCGACGCTCCAGTGCCTGACGCCTCTGCCTTCGACGCTCCCGAGCCCGACGGCTCCGCGCCCGATGTCTCCGCGTCCGACGCGGCGCTGAACGACGTCCCGGGCGATGTGCCCGCGATCGCCTGTCGGGACGACTCCGCCTGCCGCGCCTCCGGCGGCGTCTGCGACCGCGTGCGCGGCCGCTGCGTCGAGTGCGTCGGCCCCGATGACTGCGGAGGCAGCGGCCGGTCATGCTCCGGCAACCGCTGCGTCGCGGCCGTCGCCTGCACCACGTCGCGGATGTGCCCTGGTCAGGTGTGCAACAGCGCTCGCGGGTACTGCGTCGATTGCAACGTGGACGCAGACTGCGGCGACGGCACGGTGTGTCGATCGAACGCGTGCGTGCAGCCGCCGCGCGCCTGCCGGTCCTCGCGCGAGTGCAGCGACCTGGTGCTGGTCTGCGACACGGTCCGCGCGCAGTGCGTTGAGTGCGTCGCCGACGTCGACTGCGCGATGGGGCAGTACTGCACGCCCGACGCAACGTGTCGCCCTCAGGTCTGCACGCCCAACGCGGTCGAGTGCCTTGACGAGCGGCGCGTCCGCACGTGCGACGCCCGCGGCAGCGCCTGGGTAGAGCGCGCCTGCGCCGCCCGAGAGTCCTGCGCGACCGGCCGCTGCGCCGCGTGGACCTGCACGCCCGCGACCGCCACCTGCGCCGATGCCTCGGGCCGACGGGTGTGCAACGCCGACGGGCTCGGCACCACCGACCAGCGCTGCGGCGCCGACGAGGGCTGCCGCGACGGCGTGTGTCGCCCGCGAAGCTGCGCCCCGGGAGCGACCACCTGCGTCGACGGTCGCGTGCGACGGATCTGCTCCGCCGACGGCCTCGGAACCACGGACTCCCCATGCCCCGACCGATCGGGCTGCGTGGGCGGCGCATGTGCTCCGTGGGTCTGCACCCCGGGCGCGGTCGAGTGCCTGACGATGACGACGGCGCGGGAGTGCTCCGCGGACGGCCAGAGCTACGCGGCCCGCACGTGTGCGGTCGGCCAGTCGTGCCGCGCCGGGGCGTGCCGCGCGTGGGCCTGCACGCCCGGGAGCTCCACCTGTCGGGACAGCTCCACGATGAGCGTCTGCGCGGCCGATGGTGGCGGCTCCAGCCCCGTCCCGTGCGCGGCGGGCTCATCCTGCGTCGGCGGCATGTGCGCCGGGTGGATCTGCTCCCCCGGGTCCCGCCGCTGCGTCGGAGCGGGCTCGGTCGAGACCTGCCGCACCGACGGCCTCGGCTACGGGGCGCCGACCGCGTGCGCGCTCCCGGCGAACGCGACCGCGGCCACCTGCGCGGGGGGGCTCTGCGGCTACACCTGCGCGGGCGAGTACGCCGACTGCGACGGCACTGCGGCGAACGGTTGCGAGACCGACACCCGCACCTCGGCGGCCAGCTGCGGCCGCTGCGGCGCAGCCTGCCCGGGCGCCCCCAACGCCTCGCCGACCTGCTCGGCGGGCCTGTGCGGCGTGTCCTGCGCGGCGGGCTTCGCCGACTGCGATGGCCTCGCGAGCAACGGCTGCGAGTCCGCGCTCTCGTCCGCCTCGAGCTGCGGCCGATGCGGCAACGTCTGCCCGGGCATCGCCAACGGCAGCGCCACCTGCGCGAGTGGCACCTGCGGCCTCCGCTGCAACAGCGGCTTCAACCTGTGCCGCGGGACCTGCGCCGCCAACGTCGCAGTCGAGACCTGCAACGGGATCGACGACGACTGCGACGGCGTGACTGACGAGGGGTGCGGCGTCGGCTCGTGCGCCTCACCCTTCATCAGCCCTCCCGACGGAGGCCGCTTCACTGGCAACATGAACGGCCGCGGGTCGCAGTCAGCGACCTGCGGCTCTCCCTACAACAGCGGCGGCGTCGAGCGCCTCTGGAGCTGGACCCCGTCGCGCTCGGGCACCGCGAACATCCGGCTCACGGGCGACTTCTGGCCGGCCACGCTCTACGTGCGGCAGGGCGTCTGCGCGACGGGCAGCCAGATCGCCTGCAACTCGCAGACGGGTACCTGGCCAACGGAGACGGTCACCTTCGCCGTCACCGCGGGCACGACCTACTTCGTGCTGGTGGACTGCCACTACAACGGCACCACCTACAACCCTCGCTACGACCTCACGATCACCGCGCCCTGAGCCTCTCAGAACTGCGGCTCCAGAGCGATCGTCATCCGCACTTCGTACTCGGTGTCCTCCGCCTGCGGGAGGTCTCCACGAAAGGCGCCCAGCACCGCATCGCGGCAGCCCCCGACCAGGGCGCCGCCGCCGCTGAGCCGGGCCTCGTCGGCCCGCCGATCACGAACCGCGACCACTGCGCTCACCGTCGCCGCCGACCCGAAGGCCGCAGCGCCACCCCGGGACTCCGCCGCTCGCTGCACGCAACGAGCGAGCGCATCCGCGGCCTGGTTGGCGCGACCTTGGATCGCTCCCCGGGTGAGCCCTCCGGACACCTGCATCGAGCCGAGCGATCCCCGCACGCCGCGCAGCGTCGGGGCAGGCGGCGGCGGAGCGACGGCTGGCGGAGGGGCCGCCGCGGCGGCGACCACGGGCGCCACGACCACCGGGGCGACGACAGGCGTCGCGGGCGTCGGCTCGATCACGGCGGGCGTCGGCGCGGGCGGCCGCACCGGCTCGGGCTCCGCGACCACGGGAGCGACGGAGCGCGACCCGCCGCGCGTACGGGCACGCGCCTGCGCGCTGGCCTCGCGCTCGGGCGGGCTCGCCTCCGCAATCGCTACCGCGACGGCCACCGCTTCTGGAGCGCCTGCATCCTCGCTCCGCGCGGGCGAAACGACCTCCACGCGCACGGGCGGTCCCGCATCGACCACCGGCGCGACGAGGAGCGTCCTCGCGGGCCGAGCCAGCGGCGCCGACCGATCGGCTCGCGGTGAGATCGCGACCACCACGGCGGCGAGGGCGACCGCACCGCTCACCATCGCCGCGACCTGCACGAAGCGCTGGCGCGGCGCGGGGGGAGGGGGCTTCGGCGCCGGGGTCTCTGCGGCGCTGGCCTCGGGCTGGGTCTCGGTGACGTTCGGCGCGGCGGCCGGTCTCGGAGCCGCCAGAGGCTTCGGCGTGCTCTGCTGCCCGAGGTTCGCCGTGGGCGTGACCTGGTCTGGCGCGACGAGCTTCAGCGCCTGACGCATCGCTCGAGCGTTGGAGAAGCGCCGCTCCGGGTCCTTCGCCATGGCCTTGGCGATGAGGGCGTCGAGCACCTCGGGGCAGGCCGGGTTGCGCAGCCGGGCCGACGGCGCCGGCTGGCTGATGTGCTGCATGATGACCCCGATCGCGTTGTTCGCGAAGAACGGGATCTCGCCGGTGATCATCTCGTAGAGGATCACCCCGCACTGGTAGAGATCGCTGCGACCGTCGACGGGCAACGCCTGCGCCTGCTCCGGGGACATGTACGCGGGCGACCCTGAGATGATGCCTGTGGCGGTGATCTTCGCGGCGGCGCGCGGGTCGTCGTCGCCGAGCATCTTGGCGATGCCGAAGTCCGCGACCTTGACCGTCTCGCCGGCGAAGTCCTCGCCGCCGCGCGAGACCAGCATGATGTTCTCGGGCTTGAGGTCGCGGTGCACGATGCCCGCGTCGTGCGCCTCGGAGAGCGCCGCGAGCACCTGCGACATGATCGCGACGCAGCGGGGCGCGGCGAGGGTCCCCTCGCGCTGGATGAGGTCCTCGAGGCTCTCTCCTCGCAGGTACTCCATCACGATGTACGCGGTGCCGTCGGGCTCGATGCCGAAGTCGAAGACCGTGACGGAGTTGGGGTGATCGAAGCGGCTCGCGGCCTTCGCCTCACGAAGGAAGCGCTGGAGCGTGACCTGATCGGCGCCGAAGTTGGCGTGCAGCACCTTGACCGCGACCAGCTTGTCGAGCGGCCGCTGCGTAGCCCGGTACACCCGGCCCATCGCGCCGGCGCCGAGGAAGCCGTCGATCACATACTTCCCGGCCACCACCTTGCCGAGGAAGGGGTCGCGCGCTTCGAACAGGGAGCCGTCGTCGGACACGGCCGTGATGCTATCAGAGCCCGCGCCGCGCGCTCCTACGCTGCAACCGCACCCGCCCGAACGATGCGGTGGATCACGAACCCGTCCGTGCCATCGACGTCCGGCCGGAGCACCGTGCGCTCGTGGGCCGCGGCCCAGCCCGGCCGTCTCGCGAGCATCGCCTCCACCGGCGCGTCGCCCTCCTCGGCCGTGAGCGTGCACACGGCGTAGAGCAGCACGCCGCCGGGCCGCACCCACCGCACCGCTCGCTCCAGCACCGCGGTCTGTATCGCCGTCAGCTCCCTCCACGCCGACGCATCGCGCAGCCGCAGCATGAGGTCCGGGCGGTGAGCGAGCGTGCCGAGGCCCGAGCACGGGGCGTCGACCATCACCACGTCGTAGCCGTCTTCCGGTGCGGCCGTCGCGAGGTCGCCGTCGCCTACGGTAAGGTCGACCGCGAAGGTGCCCAGCGCGAGGTGCTCGGAGAGGCCGAGGCGCGCGAGGTTGGCCCGCAGCGTCTCGAGCTTCGCGGGGTGCTGATCGACCGCGTGGAGCGTCCCTCGACCTTCCATCTGCGTGGCGAGCACGGCGGACTTCCCGCCCCGCCCGGCGCAGAGATCGAGCACGGCCATGCCCGGCTTCGCGCCGGCCATGAGCGCGACGACCTGGGCGCCCTCCTCCTGGATGTCGAAGAGCCCCTCCTTCCACGCGGAGGTGTAGCTGAGGTCGCCCGCGTGCTCGATGGAGAGGGCGAGCTCCGACTTCTTCCCCGGGCTGATGACCGCGCCCGCTCGCTCACGCTGGAGCCTCTCCATCAGCGCGTTGCGGTCGATGCGCAGCGGGTTGACCCGCACCGAGGACACCGCGCTCCGCTCTAGCGCCGCCCGCAGCACCGACTCCACGGCCTCTTGCCCGAGGAGCGACCCGATGCGAACGCGCACCGCCACCGGGATCGCCCGCAGCGCGAGCCGCACCCGCTGGTCTGCCGGGAGCGGGTCTGGTCGTTCGCCGGCTATCCTTCGGAGCACGGCGTTGGCGAAGCCCGCGAGGCCCTTGGAGCGCCAGCGCTTCAGCGCATCGACGGCGGCGTCGACGGCGGCGGAGGGCGGGATGCGGTCGAGCGCGAGCACCTGGTAGACGGCGACGCGGAGGACGTTGCGCGACCAGGGGTCGAGCGCCTCGATGGAGCGAGCGCCATTCTTGGCGAAGCGGGCGAGCTCGGCGTCGAGCACCGGGAGCGTGCGCAGGGCGCCGTAGACGAGCTCCGTGGCGAGGCCGCGATCGCGCGCCCCGAGGCTCGGCGTACGGGCGATGGCAGCGTCGAGGGCAGCGGCCGCGAAGGCGCCGTCGGCCTCGGTGCGGGTGAGCACCTCCGCGGCTCGCAACCGGGCATCACCGCGCAGCGCCTCTCGGGGAACCTGTCCTGACATGGCCGGGGCTCTAGCACGAGCGCGGCGTCCCGCGACGGCGAACTCGGGCTTACCGCGTCGGGTAATCCATGGGTCAGGAGCGGTTGTAGTTGCTGGTCTCGAGCAGGATGACGTTGGTGCGGCTTCGCGACTCGCCGACGGAGGTGACGTACACCGCCGGTCGGTCTTGCACCGGGCAGACCTTCTCGCAGGCGCCGCAGCCGATGCAGAGCTGCGGGTCGACGTGCGGGCGCTGCACATGGACCATGTGACCGTTGCGATCGGGGACGTCGATCTCCTCGACCCAGATGGACTTCGGGGACGTCGGGCAGAACTCCTCGCAGACGATGCACGGGGTGGCCATCGACCACGGCAGGCATCGCCCATGGTCATAGAACGCCGTCCCGATCTTGATCGGCTCGACGTGTCGCACGGGGTTCCCGAGCTTCTGCTCCTCGGTGATCTTCTGGATCGCCCCGGTCGGGCACACCTGTCCGCAGAGCACGCAGGTCGGCTCGCAGTACCCGATGCGCGGAATCAGGATCGGGGTCCACAGCCCCTCGATGCCGCTCTCCAGCAGAGCCGGGTGGAGGGCGTTGTTGGGGCAGACCTTCATGCACTCCGCGCAGCGGATGCATCGCTCCATGAAGTCGCGCTCGGGCACGGAGCCGGGCGGCCGGATGAGCCGGTCGTAGTAGTTGCTGTCGAGGGTGTCGCTGGCGCGGGCGAGGGGGAGCACCGCGGCTCCGGTGGCGGCTGCGACGAGCACCTTCCGCCGGTCCATTCCGTCCTGCGCCAGCGTGGCGCTGCGGCGGTTGGGCAGAAAGCTGAACTTGATCACATCCTCCGGGCAGGCGGTCTCACAGTTGAGGCACATGTGACACTCGTCCTGCTTCCACTTCACGCCGCCCTGCGGGCTATCGGCCCCCTGGCAGTCGACGAGGCAGAGGTTGCAGTCGGTGCACTTGGAGTGGTCCTTCTCCATGCCGAAGAGGGCATTGCGTGCGATGAGCCCGAGGGTCGCGCCGAGCGGGCAGAGCGCGCGGCACCAGAAGCGCGGAATCCAGCGATTCGCGAGCAGAACCGCGAAGAGCAATCCACCGATGACCCAGGTCTGATGGAAGAAGTACTGCTTCGGCTGGAGTACCGTGGCGACGAGCGCGTCGCGCGTCACGTCACTCCCTTGTTGGAAGAGATGGATATTGGTCTGCGAGACCTGGTCGAGCCCCCGACCGGTGACGTAGCTGATGGCCGGGAGCACCGCGAGCCCGATGGCCCGGACGCAGATGCAGATCGGGTCGAACAGACCGCCGATGGCGCTCCCGCACACCGCCGCCACCAGGAAGGCCCCGAGAAGGTAGTACTTCACGTTCTGGTAGGGGTGGGTCATGTTGGCGCGCACGCGCCGGGCGCCCCCGGTCCCGCTCTTCGGGTTTGGGAAGAGCCACGCGAAGAAATGGTGGAGCGTCCCGAAGGGGCAGATCCAGCCGCAGAAGACCCGGCCGAAGACCAGGGTGAGCGCGACCATCCCGACACTCCACCAGAGGGAGCGATAGACCGCGTGCGAGGACAGGAAGGTCATCAGCGCGACGAAGGGATCGGCGAGCAGGAAGCCCTCGACGGGGTAGGGCATCCGCACCGTCGCGCCGCCGCTGAAGCTCCCTCGGAACTCCGTCCTCACCAGCAGGAAGAGGAAGAGGAAGAGGAATGCGAACTGCGAGACCCTCCGCGAGTTGCGGAGCGCAACGATGATCTTCCGCGCTGGAATCCCCGACCCCGGTCGCTTGTGAGGCTTGCGCTTCTCCCGCCACCAGCCGCGCACCCGCTCGAACACGCCGGTTGCTGCGCGCGCAGTCGGCGCCGCGCCCGGGGGAGCGAGCGCGACCGAAGGGGCCACGAGATCCTTGGCGATGACCACCGTCGCGGGCGTCTGCGCCAGGGCGGGCCCATCGAGCGAAGGAACCTCGCCGACGACGCCGAGCCACGGGAGGGGAAGGGGAAGGTCTCCTCCGCTCACGTGATCACCAGGGGTAGGCGCGCGTGGTTGAGGGCGAACGCGACCGCCGCCGGGTCTTCACCCTCCGGCACCCAGAGCGCGCGCCGCTCGACGCTCCCATCGTCAAGGACCGCGACCTCCCGAGGACGGAGGGTCTGCCATTGCATCGTACCGAGGTGCCGCTCCTGCCCCATGCGCAGATAGGGGAGATTCTCCGGACGTTGTCCGATGAGGGTGCAGCCGAAGGCGTCGACCGCGACCTGATCGATGGAAGCGAGCACGGTATTCATCCTCTGGGTGTCATCGATGTTGCCGCCCTGCGGGCCGTTTCGCATCATCACCCGGATGCCGTCGACCACCGTGAGCGTCGGCCGCATGAACGTCGCGAGGTCCGCAATGGACACATCGATCGATTGATGGAGCCTGTTACGGCGACCCCCGAGGGTGCCATACCAGTTCTTCATGGCAGCGGTGTACTTGGCCAGGTTGTGGTGCTTGGCCACCGGGCAATTGATGACCTTGTCCGCTTCGATGAGGGTGCGATAGACGGGCCACTCGTCGAGCACCTCGCCGCCGAGACGCATCGAGCGAAACTTGTGCTCCGCGGGCAGCACGACCTCCGCGCCTGCGCGATGGGCCTTCGCCCAGATTCCGCTGCGCTGGAAGCACCGGCCCGGATCATTGCAGCTGGCGTCTGTGACGATGACCTTGCGCGCGCCCGAGTCGAGCGCCATGCGGACGACCGCGGCGACCACCTCGGGGTTGGTGTTGGCTGCCTGGAGCGGCGTGCGGTCCCAACCGATATTCGGTTTGACCACCACGATGTCGCCTCGGGAAATGAATCGGCCCATGCCCCCGAGGGCCGCGAGCGCCTGCTCGACGAGGAGCGTCGGCGCGGTGGTCGCCGTCCCTCGCGCCACCACGAAGTCGCTCGGCCCCCCGCGGTCGCTGCGATGATAATCGCGGACTTCGCGAACCCCCGTGCTCGCCCCGAGGTCCCAGCCCCCGCGATCGAAGGCCAGCTTTGCGGTCAACCCGGCGGCGCCAAGGACGGCGAGGGACTTCCCCCCTCGAATCAAGAGCTCTCGGCGCGTCGGTCTGGGATCGGCACTCATGGCGTGCCCGCAATCTACCCGTCCCCCCCTGGCATCAGCAACCCGACGGGCTATTTCTGCGGCGTCGCGAGCGGTTTACTGCAGGGGAACCGGACGTCAGGGCAGGGCGCTGACGATGGCCCGGAGCCGCTCGCTCCGACCCTCCGGAGCCAGCGGGGGGAGCACGTCGGGTGCGGGAGCGCCGACGACGACTACGTTCACGCCCTTCCTGGCAGCCGCGAGCGTCGGGGTGCTGAACGCCTCCTCTCCCACGCCCGGGAGGGCCGCGGCGCCCGGTACCCGAAATCGCTGGAGCAGCGCCCGAGCCTCATCCGCAGATCCGCGGGTCATGACCGCGACGCGGTACCGCTGGCCTCCCGCGGCCTCGTAGTGACCGACCCAGCCCGCACCCGTCTGCTCGAGCCCGAACACGCCGCTGGAGAGGTAGGTCGCGCCGCCCCATACGAGCCCCTCGACAGGCAATACACGCGCGCCGGCGGGCGGAGCGACGTCGCCCGGAATCGCGCCGGAGAGCCTGGTCGCCAGCGGGGGGAGCACCTCCCTGGCTGCCGCAGCGAGCGCGCTCTCGTCCTGCTCTCCGGAGTCGTCTGCAAGGTTCAGTTGAACCAGGTATTGACCCTTCCAGAACACGAGCTGGCTTGTGCCAAGAAACCCTCCGGCCCCTTGGGATACCGCGCGTGAACGCATGGACGCGGGGTCGCGCGAGTCGCTGAGCAGCATCGAGTACTGCCCGAACGCGCCCAGCGGCGAACCCATGTCGTAGATCTCCGCGGTCACCACGAGTTCGGTGCCCGCCTTGCGGTAGTCCGTGCGGGCGAGCTGGCGGAAGCCGTATGAGATGTACTTCTCCCCCGCACCGTCGATGAGCTGGAAGAGCTCTTGACCGTTGACAAGGCGCACCGCACCGGACTGCGACCACCCCGGAAGCGCGGCTCCCTGAGGGAGAAACCTGCCGGTCTCGCGGAAGGTGTCGGCCGCCGCGGGGGGATCGATGGAGGCCGCGGGCGGAGCGCCGGGCCGGGCCGTCGGCGCGGGGGGCGTGGTCGGAGGAGCGTGCGCAGCGGGGGCACCCGGTCGCTGCGGAGGGTCGCGCCGACAAGCCGCCGCAAGGGAGAGGATCAAGAAGAGGGGAGTACGGTTCATCGCCCACGGGTGATACGGTGCTCACCGATGAACCCGCAAGCCGTCGCTCTCCCATGGTCGTCGACGCGCCCACCCCGGCCGCCATGCGCCCCGCTGTCGGGGGGGCTGCGCAGGGTCCGCAATGATTGCGGGGTCACGCAAAGGGCTTCGGTGGAGGGGGAGGGACACCGGGATTTCCGCTGTCTTTTCCAGCATCACGAAGGCAGGGCACACCCGTTGCAGCCTACGCACTCCGTGACGTTTCGCGACCGCCAGACCGGCTTCTCACTCCTCGAGCTGATGATCGTCGTGGTCATCATCGGGATCGTGACCGCGCTGGCTCTGCCGGGCATGTCGCAGGCCTCGCGCGAACGCCGCATCCAGCAGGCGGCGGTGACGGTCCTCGACATCGCCCGCGAGGTTCGCACCCGGGCCATGTACCGGGGTCGCGCCCAGACCCTGATCATCACCCAGAGCGGCGCGGCGCTCCGGCTCGACGCCTACGAGGGCAGCTCGCCGTCCTGCCGGCTCTCCAACTTCGGCCCGGGGGCCCTCGACCCGGCCCAGCGGGTCGCCAATCTCGACCTCACGGACGCGCGTTTCACCCGCGACAACCTCGGGGCCAGCATCGCGCTCCCCACGGCGACCACCTACCTGCAGATCTGCTACACGCCGCTCGGCGCCGCGTTCTATTCGGTGACCCCGATCGTGACCGCCAGCCAGGGGTGGAGCAACGACACCAGCACGCTCGGCATGGGTGGGGTCTTCCAGATCAACGTCTTCCAGACGACGGGCGGGGCGACCCGCCGGATCCTGATTCCGCTCGGGGGCATGCCGAGGATGCGGACATGAGTCGCAAGCGAACCGCCCAGGCGGGCTACACGATGGTCGAGGTTCTCGCGGCGATGGCCGTCCTCGGCACCGGTCTCCTCGGCATCATCGCGATGCAGAGCACGGCGGTCAACGCCAACCAGCGCGCGCAGGAGATCACCATGGCGACCAACCTCGCCCGCCGCTGGCAGGACCGCCTCCGACGTGACTCCTACCAGTGGACCTCGCCGTCGCAGTCCAACCCCGTCAGCAACATCGCCGCGACCTGGTACCTGTCGCGCCTCGGCGCGAGCCAGACGACCAACTGGTACGTCCCCGACCCGCCCTCGATGTCCGTCGCGGCGCTGCCCGAGACCGCGGCCTTCGACTACTTCGGCAACGACGTCGCGACCACGGACTCGCGAGCCTACTACTGCACCCAGGTTCGCCTGACAGCGCTCATCCCCAATCAGCTCATCCGGGCCGAGGTCAGGGTCTGGTGGTATCGGCAGGGCGGCGTTCGACCGATGACCTACACCGACTGCGCCCGCTCGGCGACCGCAGCGGTCAGCACCGACACCACCAACATCCGATCGATCTACGTGAGTCAGACCATCCAGAGGCACGACTCATGAGGCGCCGCGAACAGGGCTATACGCTCGTCGAGCTCCTCATCTCGATCCTCCTCACATCGATCGTCGTGTCTGCGCTGTACGCGGTCTCCCGCACGGCGACTGATACCTTCAATCAGCAGCAGCGCACCGCGGAGATGCAGCTCCGCCTACGCTTCGCCATGGAGCAGATTCGCGCCGACCTCTCTCGCGCGGGCTACATGTCGACGCCCAACAGCGCGAGCGACCCTCGGGTGTGTCCCCGGCCGACCACTGCATATCAGGGGCTGGAGATCTTGCGGACATCGCCGAACCCCACGGTGCTCCCTGCGGACAATCTGTACATCAACCCGATCACTCTTCGCATGACGGGTAACTACGTCACGGCCGACGAGTACACGGTGGCGGGCGTCTCGGGTTCGACCGTCTCGCTCCAGAACCAGTCGCCCCAGTGGACGCGGGTGCAGAGCCAGGCGGAGTTCAATCGAATCTTCGGCACTGCGATGTCCCCACGGCTCATTCGCATCATGAGCACTTCCGGGCAGATGCAGTTCGCCGTCTCGATGGGCGGAACCTGGGTGAACTCCAGCTCCACCGGACTCCCCACGCTCCTTCTGACCACGACCCCGCTCGTGCAGGGCGCGGGCGCGAGCTCGAGCTCCGCGGGCGCCGGCTGCGGACTCGCGGGTCTCGGGGTCGGCGCCACGGTCGCGCCGATCATGATGGTCGAGTATCAGATCGGCAGTCTCGCGGCCCGGCTCGGCGAGCTCTACCCGGTGGACACCGCGGCGCGCGCTGCGAAGACCGACCTGATCCGGAGGGAGTTCGATCTGCGCCCTGGCCCCGAGGAGGTCACGACCGCCGCGCGCCTCGTCGGCGAGTACGCGGTCGACTTCGACGCGACCGTTGCCTACGACATCGGCAATCCGACCAACACCATCGTCGCGCAGCCGGCCATGCGGACGCTCGCCTTCGGCGACTCCAACATCACCACCCTGGTGGGAACCGTCACCGGCGGCTCTGCCCGGCCGCAGCAGGTTCGCTCGCTGATCGTTCGCCTGTCGATCCGAGACCGGGAGCAGGAGCCCAGTTTCGGCTGGGTTGCCCGCGGGACGACCTCGGCGCTCACGCGCTTCCGGGTCTACGACAACCGAACGGGCGCCGCGCGCGTGCGCTCGCTCGTCACGGAGATCGCGGTTCCCAACCTTGCGATTCGCAATCTTCGTTGAAGGCGAACAGAGGACTCGAATGACACACACGACGATCAGGAAGAAGCAGCGGAGGGCGCGGCGCGCAGAGCGCGGCGTCGCCATGTTCGTCGTGATGATGCTCCTGATGATGGTCAGCGCCGCGGGCGTGTTCGTGACGCGGTCTTCGTCCTTGGAGATCAGGTCGTCCGGGTACGTGCGGCAGTCCGCGCAGACCCACTACGTCGCCGAGGCTGGCGCCTCCTCGGTGATGACCCGGCTCCGGACCGCATGCGCCGCGTACTTCAGCTCGAACATGCGGACCCAGGCGCTGACTGGCTTGCCCGGCTGCCCGACCATCACCACTTCCCGCGGACCGATCACTCCGCCCTGCTACACCTTCTACCTTACGGACTTTGATGTGATCACCAGCCCGCAGACCCTCTTCACCGGCGCGACGGGCACCGGGACGGGCCGCACGGCCGGGTCGTTCGGCCAGGGCGGACTGGCGCCGCGGTTTCAGGTGCGCGTGACCGAGCTCGGCGCCGACACCTCGCCGCAGCGCGGCACCGACGTGAGCGACCCCAGCTTGACGGTGCTGCCGGTGCGCTTGCTCGTGGAGTCCGAGGGCACCACGGAGCTCGATACCACCCTCTACGGATCTGACACCACCAACGTCGCGCGCGGCACGGAGACGCTCCGCGCCATCACGGTGATCCCATGCAACTGAACCGCAAGCGCTTCGGGCTCCTGGCCTCCCTGGCCGCGACCTGGCTGTCTGCTCCGCAACTCGCCGACGCGCAGCCCGTGCCGGGCGACGTCCGGCTGATCCGTCCGAACATCATGGTGCTCCTCGACACTTCCGGGTCGATGGAGTTTCGCACCAACACGGTCAACAACGCGTGCAGGGGCGCCGACGGCGGCGCATGCAACCGATGCTCGAACGGCGTGTCGATCTGCTCGCCCTCCTGTCCCGTCGATGAGCAGCGCAACCGCTGGACAACGGCGATCGAGGTCCTCACCGGCACCATCAACAACTTCACCTGCGTGGAGTCCGATCGCACCACTTCGGATTTCAATTACGACTACCTGTATCCCTATTCGCACCACCAGCCTCTGTCGAACGGTGTTCCGCTTCATCGCTCGGGCGCTTCGCAGTTGGATAACGGCATCCTCGATGTCTATAACGACCGGGTTCGCTTCGGTCTGATGACGTTCGACAACGACATCCGTACGGGCGTCGCCGCGTACAACGGCATGTTCTCGTACGCTGACGTTCGCTACTATCTGCCCAACGGATGCCTCGATCCCCACACGCCGGTGAACCTCGGGGCGAAGCGCGCGTCGGCTGACAACAACGTCGCCGACATCGTCCCTGGCGGGCTCATCTCGGTGGGTCCCTCCGCCGCCGACACCGCCACGCTCGGGCTCATCAATCGTCAGGTGCAGGAGACCGTGACCGGCCGCATCGCCGGTCCTGGACCTGTGGTTGAGGTCCCCGGGGTGCGCCCCTTCGGCACCACGCCGATCGCGGCCTTTCTCGAGGACGCGCTCTACTACTGGCGCAATCACCCCGACGTGACCGACGGGTCCGCGGGCGGCGTGGGCGATCCCTATTTCAACTGCCGTACGCGCGCGAACATCCTGATCACGGATGGCGCTCCCACGGACTTCCGCCCCTCCTGCGTGGGTGGCGAATGCCCGTACGATCCCCCTGCGCTCACCGCGATGACGATGGCCATGGCGGGCGCCGGGTTGCCCAACGTGAGGACCTACGTGCTCGCCTTCAATGGGAGCGACCCGGAGGCGGTCAGCACCCTCGAGCCGATCGCGGTGGCCGGCAACACCACCCGTGTCTACTACGCGAACGACCGGCCCACCTTCGCGGGTGCGCTCTCCTCGATCATCGACACCATCACCTCGCAGACCTCGACCCGCACGCCGCCGGTCTTCGGCGAGGCTGGCACCACCGCCGCGAGCGGCACGTCGCAGTATCAGTTCAATGCCTCGTTCAACGTGGTGCCCGGCATGCCGTGGGCGGGCTCGCTGGCCCGTACGCGTACCGTCTGCCAGGCCCCTTCGGGGGGCGGGGCGCCCGTCCCGACCGAGGTGGATCCCGATCCGGCCGCCGGAGATGACTTCGCCTACAGCCTCCGCCGCACGGTTCGCGACAGCCGCGGCTGGGGAGAGCGCTATCTCTGGACCTACGTTCCGAACGGGGTCACCACCTCCGCGGGCCTGCGTGGCACCATTTCGAACGGTCTCGTCGCGGGCATGGGGGCCTCGGTCGAGCTCACTCCGGCGATGACCCCTCCGCTCTTCAACTACACGGCCACCTCCGATGTCGCCAGGCTGCTGTCCTGGCTTCGTGGCGACGTCGGGACCGTCCGTGAGAACCGTCCGCTCGGCGACATCTTCCGTTCGACGCCGGCGTACGTGTCTCCGCCGCGCGTCAACCTTCCCGACCAGACCTTCCTGGCCTATCGCCAGAGGACGCTCCCCGTGGCGGGTCGCCGCCGCTCGGCCGTCACCGTCGGCACCCGTGAGCCGATGATCTACGTCGGCAGCAATGACGGCGTGCTCCACGCCTTCAACGCCGACACCGGTGAGGAGGCCTGGGGCTTCGTTCCGCCATACCTGGTGCCCAATCTCCGTAACGGATATCCCACCACCCGCACGCAGGGCGTCGATGGGACCCCGGTCGTGAAGGAGGTCTATTACGAGCGGTCGCCCTCGTCGCTGACCGACGACACCAACTGGCACACCGTGCTGGTCGTGGGCCTGCGGGCAGGCGGCGGTGCGTACGTCGGCATGGACGTAACCGACCCCTACAACCCCCAGTTTCTCTGGCAGTTCACCGACCCCGATCTGCAGATCTCGTCGGGCACCCCCGCGATCGGCACGGTCTTCTACTCCCCGAACGGGGGCACCCCCGTCGAGCGCGCGGTGGCCTTTCTCCCGGGTGGCGCTGGTGAGCTCTCGGGCACCTGCTCTCCCACCTCCGCAGCTCGAGGGGCCCGGCCGAATACCCTCATGAACGGCTGGACCGGCGGCCGCGGCGCGCGTCGGCCCTACGTCCGTTGCTGGAACGGCAACCAGGGTCGCTTCTTCTATGTGGTCGACCTGAAGACCGGCGCGCTTATCCGCAAGATCGGCGCGGCTCCGTCGACGGTTCCATACGATCCGACGATGGCGGCCGCGACCAGCCCCACGCCGACGCACTCCCCGATCGTAGGCGCGCCCGCGCTCTACAACGGCCTCGCAGGTGTCGTGACCACCCGCGCGTACGTCGGCGACGCCGACGGCACGCTCTGGCGCGTGGACATGTCGAGCACCAACCCCGCCAACTGGTGGATGGGAGACGCGTTCGACCTCTTCTGGGATCGTGGCTACAACGTCGGCCAGCCGATCATCGAGCGCCCGGTCACCAGCATCGATGAGATGGGGCGCACCATCATCGCCTTCGGTTCGGGTGACACCGACCTGCTCGAGGGCACGGACGAGAACCGCGTGGCGTCCATCGTCGAGACGACGCAGACCGATCTGGCGGGCACGTCGATCGGCATAAACATCGAAGAGAACTGGGGCATCCGTCCGGGCTCCCAGACCACCGATCGGGACTTCCTCGCGGGAGAGCGCCTGACGGGCTCCATGACGCTGTTCAACAACGTCCTCTACTTCGGCACCTTCGCGCCCCGCGTCGGTACCGATCCCTGCCAGATCGGCGCGGCCCGGCTCTGGGGCGTGGACCTGACCCGCAACGACCCGACGGGTTCGACCTACCCGCAGGGACGGCTCGATCGCGACGGCGACCCTTCGACGACGGCAGACATCGTCCGGGTCACGCGTGACCTCAACAACAACGGCACCGAGACCGACGACGCCAACAGCCTTCTGTTCGGCGTCGCGGTGGCCCGCCGCCCCAACTGCAACGTGAGCGCCTCGGTGGTCGACCCGATCACCGGCACCGCGCGGACCTTCGTCAGCTCGACGACGGGTGGCGAGTACCGCCTCGTCCTCCAGATCGCGCAGACCGGGATGGCGGGCGGTAGCAGGACCGCGACCTTCTCGCGCTCGCTTCCGGCTCCCATCATCCCCTCGCGCATCGACTCGATCGCGACCGTATTCGAGTGATGCGTCCGTGGCTCCCGAGCGTCGTCTCCCTGCTCGCGCTGGCGGCGTGTCACCGTCGCCCGCGCGCTCCGCAGCCCACGTCTCCCGCGGTCCCCGCGGCGGTGGTGGAGGAGCGCGTGGTCGAAGACGCGCCCGCCGCCACGGATGACCTGCTCCCTGGAACGTTGAACGCGTTCGGACTCCCCATGCCGACGGTCACCCAGGAGCGCCTGGCCACCGACGACATGAAGATCTTCCGGGTGGACGCACCGATGCCCCGCGTGATGCGCTACCTGGAGCAGCGCCTGGAGGTCCACAACGCGGACATCCATCCGCTCGCGGCGGTGATCCACCGAGCGATCGTGCGTGGCGTGCAGTCGAACCTCATCGTCGACGTAGGCGTGCGAGACGAGGGCGACCGCACCATGGTCACGGTCTGGAACCGCACGCCACCGCCGACGGCTACCGCCGCGCCGCGCACCGTCGACGAGGGCTTGCGCGCGGTCGGCTTCGATCCAGCGACCGGACAGTACGCGCCGGAGTTCAACCGCTGAGTCGACGCGCTTCCATGCGATGATCCGACCATGTCGGACGTGGCGCGCGTGGAGGTTCCGGACGGTGTTCGAGGCGGCCGGGGGCTGTCTCCCGGGGCGAGGGCGGTGGCGCTCTCGCTCGCGGAGACCTTGTTCGCGAGCGAGTCAGGCCCCCCGTCGCCGGAGCGGCTGGAGTGGCTGGGCGACGACCTCGACCATTTCTTCGCCCACGCGGGCGGTCGCGCGCGCTCGGTCTTCGTGCTGTGCATCACCGCGATCGACCTCGTCGCGCCGATGTTCATCCGCCGCCTCGGGCGCTTCTCGAGGCTGTCCCTGTCGGAGCGATTCGCCGCACTCACGCGCTTCGAGGAGAGCCCCGCGGGGCTGGCGTTGTTCGGCGCCAAGGCGGCGCTGTGCGTCGTCTGGTACGAGCACCCCGCGGCCGCCCGCGAGGTCGGCTTCGATGGCCTGTGCCTGGTAAGGAGGTCGGCGTGAGCGGCGGGTACCACTCGGCGCGCGACCACCGCGGTCCGCTGCGGCTCGACTGCGACGTGGTCGTCGTGGGCTCCGGGGCCGGCGGCGCAGTCGTCGCGACCGAGCTTGCCCAGAGCGGACTTCGGGTGATCGTCCTCGAAGAGGGGCCGCGCGTGGAAGGTCCCCTCCACGGGCAGATGCGACCGAGCGAGTCGATGCGTCACGTCTGGCGCGACGGGGCCTTCGTCGCCGCGCTGGGCGTGGGCCAGAGCCCGACCATCAACGTCACCATGGCGAAGTGCGTGGGAGGCTCGTCGGTGGTGACCGGCGGGGTGTGCTTCCGTGTGCCGGGCGCGGTGCTGCACGAGTGGCAGAACGAGCTCGGGCTGGAGGACTACTCCGAGGAGGGTCTCGAGCCCTACGTGAGCCATGTAGAGCGGGCCATCCACGTGGAGGAGGTTCCGGTCTCGATGCGCTCGCGCTCGACGACGCTCTTCGTCGAGGGCGCCGAGCGTCTGGGCGTCCCGATCAAGCCCATCCGCCGGAATACCAAGGACTGTAATGGCTGCGGTCGCTGCAACTTCGGCTGCCCACACGGCGCGAAGATGAGCGTCGATCTCAGCTACCTGCCGCGCGCGGTGGCCAGCGGCGCCGAGGTCTGGTCTCACGCTCTCGTCGAGCGGGTGGTCACGCGCAACGGTCGGGCGATCGGCGTCGTGGGTCGCATCCTCAACCGCGAGGGCGGGGCGGCGGGCGATCGCCTGGAGGTCAGGGCGCGTCGCGTGGTGCTGGCCGCGGGCGCCTGGCATACGCCGCTGCTGCTGCAGCGGAGCGGCGTCGGTCACCCTCGCTGGGTCGGGCGTCAGATGACCCTGCACCCGGGGTTCAGGGTGCTGGCGCGCTTCGCGAGGCCCGTGCGCGGCTGGCAAGGCGCGCTGCAGAGCGCGTACACCGACGCCTTCGAGCACGAGGGCATCACGCTCATGGGCCTCTTCGTTCCGACGGGCGTGCTGGGGGCCACGATGCCGGGCGTCGGGGCCGAGCACGTCGCGGCGGCTAGCAAGATCGACCACCTCGCGATGTTCGGCGGTATCATCCACGACGCGGGCGGCGGCTCGGTGCACCGCGGCCCCGGCCGCGAGCCCGTGGTCACGTACCGCATGGCGCCGGAAGACCGGGCGAAGATCCCGCGCGTGATCTCGCTGCTCGCGGAGACCTTCTTCGCCGCGGGCGCCGAGGAGGTGTTCATCCCGGTGCTGGGCATGCGCGGCCTCGACGCCGATGCCTTCCGCCGGACGGACCTCTCGCGCGTCCCTGCCGCGAGGATCGAGTGCGCCTCGCAGCACCCGCTCGGCAGCGCGCGGATGGGGTGCGCCCGAGAGAACTCCGTGGTCGATCCGGACGGACGGGTCTGGGACACGCAGGAGCTCTACATCGCGGACGGGAGCGTCCTCCCGACGAGCCTCGGGGTGAACCCGCAGCTCTCGATCATGACCGTCGCCACGCGCTTCGCCTGGCGGATGCGCGATCGGCCGCTCCCTCCGTTGGACTGAGGGAGGGTCAGCGGGGCGCGCCGGGCGTGCTGCCTCGGCGGTCATGGATCGCGACCGTCCAGGTGGTGTCGCCGAGCCGCCAGCGCTGGCCGTCGAAGAGCGCCACGGGCATCTCGCTCTCGTCACGGAGCGCGACGAGCTGACCGCCCCGGGCCCGGAGGGTCAGCGTCGCCGTGGAGGCCTCCGGGGGCGCGACGATGGCGGCGTCGGGCGCGCAGGCGACCGTCGCCTCGGTGAGCACGAGCACGTGGGTGATGCCCGCGCCGTGGCGATCGATGCGGGTGAGGCGCGCCCAGGGAGGGAGGGCGCCCGCGGTGGTTGGCGCGTGCTCGAAGAGGAAGCGGACGTGCGGACCGAGGCCGATCTCGTCGCCGTGCTCGAGGCGGAAGGGCTCGCGGCCCGGGGCGAGGGAGCGGCCGTTGACGGAGGTGCCGGAGGCGCTGCGGAGGTCGACGATGGACGCGTAGCCGCCGTGCCACTCGATGCAAGCGTGGCGTCGGGAGACCGATCGGGAGCGGCGATCGTTCTCGTCGGACGGCGGCAGGCAGCGCGCCACCACGTGACCCGTTCGCCCGAGCAGCAGCCGCGGCGTCGCGAGCACCTGCACCGGACCGACGCCCGCGTCGCTCATCAGCTCGACGTAGCCGACGGCGTGGAGCACCTCGTCATCGGGGATGAGCGCTCGGACCGTCGGCGGCGGAGGGAGCCGGATGCCGCCCGCGGCCTCGACGGCCGAGCGCATGGACTCGGCGGTGGCGTAGCGGTCTTCCGGGCGCTTCGCGAGGGCGCGCCGCACGATGGGCTCGAAGGCCCGCGCCTGCGGAGGGGCGTCGGGGGGGAAGGGAGGCACCTCGGCGTGGCAGTGGAGCCCCGCGAGCGCGAGCAGCGTGGGCGCCTCGAAGGGCACCCGGCCGAGGAGCATCTCGTAGAGCATGATGCCCACGGCGTAGAGGTCCGCCCGCTCGTCGAGCGCGGCGCCAGCCCACTGCTCGGGGGACATGTAGTCGGGCGTTCCCATCACCACGCCCGCCGCGGTGCGGAGCACGATCGAGCCCTCCAGGCTCTGGTCGAGGATCTTCGCCAGACCGAAATCCGTGAGTCGCGCCACCTCCCCGATGCGGTCACCCTGCGTCGGCGAGAGCATCACGTTCTCGGGCTTCACGTCGCGGTGCACGAGTCCCCTGGCGTGCGCCTCGGAGAGCGCGCAGAGCACCTGCGCCGTCCACGTCGCCGCGAACTCCGGGGCGACCGGTCCGTCCGCCACGGCCTGGTCGAGCCCGCGGCCGAGCACCGCCTCGGTCACGAGGTAGCGCTCTCCGTCCGCGGTCTTCCCGGCGTCGAACACCCGCACGGTGAACGGCGAGGTCAGCGTCGAAGAGGCCCGCGCCTCGCGGGAGAAGCGCGCCCCCACGGAGGCGTCGGAGCCGTGCCGCTCGGCCAGTCGGGCGAGCGCGACCTGCGTCTGCGTGAGCCGGTCGTAGGCGAGGTAGACCTGCTTCACCGAGCCCCGGCCGAGCAGCCGCACGACGGCGTAGCGTCCGGCGTAGAGGGTGCCCGAGGGGAGGTCGTCCACCGGCGGGACCTTCAGTCGTGGTCGAAGGGCACGACCCGGGTGTCGCGCAGCCGCGGGATCGCGCCCTCGAGCGGGGCGCGCAGCGTCTCCGCGGTGGCCACCACGGTGATGAGCAGGTCTTCCGCCGAGAGCCTGCGGCGGAGCGCCTCGTTGACGTCGTCGACGGTCACCGCGTTCACGCGGTCGACATACTCGGCGTAGTAAGACTTCGGGAGGTCGAGCAGCTCGACGTCGAGGCGCTGCCACAGCCGCTTGGAGGCCGTGTCGCGCTCGAACGCGTAGCTGCGGGTGAGGTACGAGCGCGCGAAGGAGACCTCGCGGGCGGTGGCGCCCTTGTCGAGCAGCCGCTCGAGCAGCGAGAGCTGGATGCCCACGCACCGGGCCGCGTCGGCGGCGGCGGGGAAGGTCCACATCGACCAGCTCTCCCGGGCGCGGTCGCGCCCGAGCCGGGACGAGGCGCCGTAGGAGAGGCCGCGCTTGGAGCGGATCTCGCGCATGAGACGCGCCGTGAAGGTTCCACCGAAGAGGGTGTTGCCGACCATCAGGGCGAAGTGGTCGCGGTCACGCGGGTGCGACCCGAGGTTGCCGATATAGATCTGCGTCTGGGTGCGGTCGGGCTTGTCGACGATGAGCAGCCTGCGGCCGCGCACGGGCTTCGGTGCCTCGATCTTCGACGGCGGCGCAGGGTGCGACGAGAGGCCCGGGACGATGCGCGCGGAGAAGCCCTCGAGCTCATCGCGGGAGATGTCGCCCGCGGCGGCGACGACCAGGTTGTCGCGGCAGAAGGTCTTCTGGAACGCCGTGAGGGCGGCCGTGCGATCGACCCCGTCGAGGCCCTGCAGGGTGCCCGAGGAGGGTCGGCCGTAGGGGTGTCCGGCGAAGAGGGCGCGGCGGAAGTGGCGTCCCGCCAGCGAGCGGTCGTCGTCGCGGCCGTCGACGATGTCGGCCTGCACCTCGCGCCGCACCTGGGCGATCTCGGCGTCCGGGAGCGTCGCCTCGCTCATGAGGTCGGAGAGGAGGTCGAGCAGCGCGGGCACGTTGCGGCGGATGACCGCCGCGTGGAGCATCGCGGAGCTCGCGTCGACGGAGGTGCTGAGCTCGGCGCCCAGTCGGTCGATGAGCGCGTCGATCTCCCGGGCGGAGCGGTTGCGCGTGCCGCGGCGCAGCGTGCGCAGCGCGAGGTTGAGGCCGCCCTCGCGGCCGGGAGGATCGTACTGCGCGCCGGTGCGCGCGATGAGGAAGAGGTCGACGAGGGGAAGGTCGTGCGCGGGCTCGCAGAAGACCGGGGTGAGCGAGGCCATCACGCGGCTCCCGGGGTGAGGTTGGAGCGGACCAGCACCGCGGTGCACGGCTGGCCGAAGAGGTAGCGGCGCGCGACGTCCTGCAGGGCCGCGGCGGACAGTGAGCGGATGGCCTCCATGCGGGCCACGCTGCCGACCGGATCGTCGATGACCACCGAGTGGAAGCCGATGCTCTCGGCGCGGCCGCCGACGGTCTCGAGGCCCCGGAGGAAGCCGAGCTCGAGGCGGGCCACCGCCCGGTCACGCTCGTCGTCGCTGATGGGATCCGCAGCGACGGAGGCCAGGCAGCGCTCGATCGCGTCGCGGAGCGCCTCGGGCTGGACCGGCCCGCGCCCGGTGGCGCTGATCTCGACGAGGCCGGGGTCTCGGAAGGTCGACGCCCACCCGGAGATGTCCGTGGCGATCTCCTGCTCGGTGACGAGCTCGCGATAGAGCCGCGCCGAGCGGCCGCCGGTGAGCGCCTCGACGAGCACCGAGAGAGCGGCATGGTCGGGGTGCGAGAACTCCGGGCACTTGAAGCCCAGCGCGACCTTGGCCGTCGGCGTCGGCCGCTCGAGCACCGCCAGGCGATGGTCGGTCTGCGGCGGCTCCCTGGGCACCTGCACCTCCGGCAGCTTCGCCGGGCGCATCGCCCCGTAGTACCGCTGGATCAGCCGCAACGCCTTGGCCCGGTCGAGGTCACCGACGAGCACCACGGTGGCGTTGTTGGGGGCGTACCAGGTCTTGTAGAACTCCCGGCAGTCGGCGGGGGTGAAGTTCTCGATGTCGGTCATCCACCCGATGGTGGGGTGATGGTAGGGGTGCTCCTTGAAGGCGAGAGACCAGAGGGTCTCGGAGACCGCTCCGTCGACGTCGTCCTCCACGCGGTAGCGGCGCTCGTTGGCGACGACCTCCTTCTCGCTCGCGACGGGCTTCGCGCGCAGCACGAGGTTGCGCATGCGGTCGGACTCGAGCTTGACCACCAACGGGAGCTGATCAGCCGGGATGTTCTCGTAATAGAAGGTCCAGTCCGTCCACGTGGCGGCGTTGGTCTCCGCCCCGGCGCGCTCGAGCATCTGGTCGAAGCGCCCAGCGGGCAGGAGCTTCGTCTCGTTGAACATCAGGTGCTCGAAGAGGTGGGCGAGCCCGGTCTTGCCCTCGCGCTCGTTGCGCGAGCCCACGCGAAACCAGACGTTGTACGAGAGCACCGGGGCGCGTCCGTCGATCTGGAGCAGCACCTGCAGCCCGTTGCCGAGCCGATAGGTCTCGACCGCGCCACCCGGGAAGTCCGGGTGGATGGGGCCCGCCGTGATGACCGAGAAGCGGTCGGCGCTGCGGTTGAGGCGCTGGAGGAGCGCCGTGACCTGGGAGGGCTCGGGAGGCTGCGAGGTGGCGATGGGCATCTCTTGAAGGGGGGGTGTCGAGGCAACCGAAGGGGGGGGGAGTGCAGGGACCGGAGATCGCGACCGTGCGGCCGCGCCGGCCTAGAAGGTTCCCGCGACGGAGAGGCCACCAGGAGAGATGCCGAAGTCGAGGCGCGCGACGGGGGCAGCGACGCGGCGCTCCTGGGGATGGGTGAACATCCACACGGCGCCCACCGCGGCGCCGACGCCGACGGCGAGGCCCACGATGCCGATGGTGCGATAGGTCTCGCCCTGATCACGGATGCGCGTCTGGAGGTCGAGGTTCGCGCCCGCGTCGGTATAGGTCGATGAGTTGTCGATCGCGACGCCGAGGAATCCGGCGCCCACCGCGGTAAAGACGAGCGCCGCGCCACCCAGGGCCCAGGCGCCGCCGGAGATGCGGGAGGTGACCACCTCGGGAGGGGGCGGAGGCGGACAGGACGGAGCCTCCGGGCAGGTGGGGCAGGTGGGGCAGGGGGTGCTCACCGCGACCGGGGCCGTCGGCTGGAGGTCACGCTCTCCCATCTGACCCGCGAGGGCTCGGGCTCGCGTCGCGAGGTCGGCGTCGGGGGCAGGGCTCGTCATCGCCAGGAGCTCTCGGAGCTGGCTCAGCGCACCCACCGTGTCGCCCGCGCGCATCCGTGCCTCGGCCGCGTTGTACAGCGTGGCCGGGTGGGGCCTCGCCCGGAACGACCGCTCGAAGTGCACCGTGGCCTCGCCGAAGCGCCCGCGCTGAAACGCCTGGACGCCGTTGCGGTACTGGGCGCGGGCCTCCTCCAGCCGGGGCTCGTCCGGCGCGGGCTGCTGGGCGAAGGCCTGCGATGAAGCGAGGACGAGGGAGAGGGCGAGGGAACCGATGGTCGCTTGACGCTGCACGGACGGATGTTCGTCCTGCGTCGACCCGAGCGTCAAGCCGAAGAAGGGGGTGCCCCGCTCAGAACGGGAGATCGGTGATCACGCCTCGCCCGCCGCGACGGCCAGTGCGCGGAGCCCTGGGTGCCGCAGTGGTCGTCGTGGGCGCCGCGGGGGTCGTCGTGCGGACGGCGCGGGTCGGGGTCGGTGTGGCCGTGGCCGTAGCGGGCGCGCGGGTCGTGGTCGCGGTCGTCGTGCGAGGAGCGCGCTCACGATGAACACGCGCCGTGGCAGCAGGGGCCGCCGCTGGGGCTGCCGGAGCGGGGGGCTCCGGGGTGGCCGCGGGCGGCGTCGGAGGAGGTGCAGGAGCGACCGGCTCGGGCGCCGCAGCCACAGCCACGGCCGGTGCGGGCGCAGGCTCGACGGCCGCAGGAGCAGGCGCAGGGTCAACGGCCGCGGGAGCGGGCGTCGGCGCAGCGATTGGCTGAGCGATCGGCGGTGCGGGCTCGGGAGTCGCCGGCGGCGCCGGGGCTCGTGGGGCCTCGACCCGCGCGGTCGTGGTGGCCGCAGGGGTGCGACCATCCATCGCGACCTTGCCCGCGAGGCCGACGAGTACGACCGCGACGAGGGCGGCGGCGCCGAGGACGAAGACCAGCGGCGAGCGCTTCGGGGTGGGGGCGGGCGCCGGCGCCGGTGCAGGCGCGGCGTAGGCCGGAGCGAAGGGGGAGCCAGCGCCGAGTGGGCCGAAGGGGTTGGCTCCCGCGGGCGGCGGCCCCATCGCCGGCGGCGGCGGCTGCATGCCGGGACCGCCGAAGGCGCCGAAGGGGTTGTTGCTCGGCGGGTCGGCGATCATCGTCGACTCGCCGGGCGGCTGCGCATACGTCGGCGGGGCGTGGGGGTTGGGGAGCCCGGTGGGCGCGATGGTCGCGGCGCGCATCGGGGTGCCCGACGGCTGCGCGGGGAGCGAGTGATCGGGCATCGCGCCGAGGCGACGTCCGGCGGCGGGCAGCACCGCAGGCGCTTCGTTGGGCGAGGACTGCGGGGCGCGGACGACGGTCTTGCCCTCCTCCTCGTCGTCGTCGAAGGCGGGCAGGAGCACCACGGGGCTTGGCGAGGCGTCGGGGCTGTTGCGCGCGATGACGCCGGAGGGCGTGGTGGTCGGCAGCGGGCTGTCGAAGCGAGGTGCCTCGCACATGATCGTGGAGTTGACCTCCATGACCTCTTCGACGGGCGGGCTGCTGATGGACGCCGGGGCGCTCACCGCGCCGACCAGGGCGTCGCGCATCTCGATGGCGCTCTGGAAGCGCCGCGCGGAGTCCTTCTGCAGCGCCTTGGCGACAAAGGCCTCAAGCGCGGGAGGGAACTCGATGCCCGACGCCTGATGCAACGTCAGCGGCGGCTTCTCGAGGACGGCCTGCAGCAGTTGCACGGTGTCGTCGGCGTCGATGGGACGCTTCGCGGTGAGCATGAGGAAGAGCGAGACGCCCGCGGCGTAGATGTCGATGCGAGGGTCGTTGCCCTTGACGGTGCCGCGGATCTGCTCAGGAGCCATGTACGCGAGCGTGCCCAGGGTCTGACCGGCGCGGGTGAGCTCCTGCGACGAGGCCTCGGCGAGCTTGGAGATGCCGAAATCCAGGACCTTCAGCTTCTCCACCCCGGCAGGCATGCGCTCGATGAAGAGGTTGGCGGGCTTGAGGTCGCGGTGGATGACGCCGCACTCATGCGCCGCGGCGAGCCCCTCGCAGAGGTGACGCCCGAGGTGGCCGATGCGCGGGATCGGCAGCCGACCGTTGCGCAGCGCCTGCTGGACCGTCTGCCCCTCCAGGTACTCCATCACCAGCACGAGGGTGCCGCTCTCGTCGGTGCCCAGGTCGTAGATGGCGACGACGTGGTCGCTGCGGATTCGCCCGGCGGCGCGGGCCTCGCGACGGAAGCGCTCGACGTAGCTGGGGTCGCTGGAGATCTCGGGGTCGAGGATCTTCAGTGCGACGAGCCGCTCGGTCTCCTGGTTTCTGGCGAGGTAGACGGTGGCCATCCCGCCGCGCCCGATGACCTTCTGGATGGTGTAGCGACCCAGCACCACCGACCCCGGGGAGAGGGATCGGGCCGGACCCGACGCCATCACAGGGGATGGCGGCGGAGGTGGGGCGCCGACGGGCTCGACGCCGGGCGCACGGAGGATCGTAGAGCGGGGCTTATAGGGGTTCGCCGTCACGGTGGGCAAGACTACCACCGACCGCGGATCAGCGGCCACAACCCCCGTGCGCCAGAATCATGTCTCGTCGACGATGGTGATCGTGCGACGGACCGAGGTGGGGGCGCTCGATCCGGTAGGGGCGACGTTGGCCTCGAGAACGAAGCGTCGGCCGACGACCTCCGTGGGACCCCGGATGCGTGACAGGATCACCAGCAGCGCGCTCGAGGTCTCCCAACCCTGGGCGGTGCGGAGCAGCCCTCGGCCCTCGAGCAGGCGGATACGGTCGGCGGGGTCGTTGATGGGTTCACCGCCCTCGACCGGGGTCACCCGGAAGGTGACCTGCACGTCGCCGCCAAGCCGCTGCTCACGGATGCGCGCGAAGACGTGGTAGCCCCCCTGCGGGCCGTGGATCAGCTCGACGGCGGCGCCGTCGACGAGCGGCTCCCACGCTGACTGCCCGGTGCCGACCTCGAGCGTGGGGTCGACGATGGCGGGGCGGTCTTCGGGTGGCGCGTCGACCGATGCGTCACCTGCCGGTGTCGGCGATGAGCAGCGCAAGAGCGGAGCGCCGGAGAGTGCGAGGAGGAGCACGGGAAGAATGGAGCGCGGCACCGGGTTCACAGGCCCCACAGGCTATCACTTCGGGGCTCCGCTGCGGATCCGAGTGAGGTTGACCCCGTATCAGAGGGCGTGCTAGCAGCGCGCTCCGCCCTGCGCCGACCCGGGAAGATGGTCTTCGCGCGAAGTCCGACGTAGCCGTCGCGACCCGTAAAGCTGGGCTCCGAAAGAGTGACCCGATGACACCCACGGCGATCGACTCCCTCCTCTACTACGCAGCTCGCGGCGCCAACGCGCTGATGGCGTTCCAGCCTACGATGACGCCCGGCTCGGGCGGAGGCGCGGGACACGCTGCGCCCGCGGCGGGCGGCGGCGCCGGCGGCGGGATCATGAACTTCATCATGCTCCCCGCGATCTTCCTCTTCGTGTGGTTCTTCATGCTGCGCCCGATGCGGCAGCAGCAGAAGGACCAGGAGACCCTGCAGAAGGGCCTGCGCAAGGGTGATCGCGTGGTCACCAACGGGGGAATGATCGGCACGGTCAGCGAGGTCTTCGAGAAGGAGATCGTCATCGAGCTGGCCGACAAGGTCCGCGTGAGGTTTCTCCGCGAGAGCGTGACGAAGAAGTACGAGACCGCCGCGGACGCGAAGCCCGCGGACGCCGAGAAGAAGTGACGCACCGGAGGCCCGAGCGATGAACCGCGGTTGGTACTGGCGACTGGGGACGGTGCTCTTCGTGATCGTTGCGGCGTTCGTGGTGCTCTGGCCGAGCATCCCGAAGCTGTCGACGCCGTGGGTTCGGGCGCACATCCCGTTCCGACTCAACGAGGGCTTGGATATCCGAGGAGGCGCCCGCCTCTCGTATGATGTGCAGATCGGGCAGGCGATCGCGGACCGACGCGCGCGCTCCATGGAGGACTTCCGTGGTCAGCTCGCGAGCGACTTCGGCATCCACCGCGGGGAGGGGCGGCTGACCCCGGACGAGATCACCCGGCTCGCCGAGCGGGTGACCGTGACCGCCGGCTCGACCAACCGCGACTTCGTCGCGCGCTTCCGCAACGCGGCGGACGTCGCCCGGGTGAGCGACCGGATGATCACCGACCGCGGCCTCCGTCGCATCAGCTCGAGCGGCAGCACCATCACGCTGGGTCTCGACCCGCGCGAGGTGACCTCCCTCGAGGACAGCGCGGTGCAGCAGGCGATCCAGACGATCAGCAACCGCATCGACGAGCTCGCCGTGAAGGAGACCTCCATCACCGCTCGCGGCGAGACCATCGTGGTGGAGGTGCCCGGCCAGGACCAGGCGTACTTCCAGCAGATCCGGGACATCATCCGGCGCACCGCGCGGCTGGAGTTCAAGATCCTCGATGACGAGAGCCCCGCGCTCGCGGCGATCATCGCGGGCCAGGCCATCCCCGGCGCCCCGGAGGGTGCACCCGCTCCGACGGCGCACCCGCTGCCCGCCGGCATCACGCAGGAGACCGAGCTCGCCCCGGTGGGCCCTGGTCGCAACGCGCAGTCGACGTACCTCCGCTCGACGGGCCCCAACGCCCGCCAGCAGCTGCAGGACTACCTCGACTCGATCCGCCCGGCGATCCCCGAGGGGCGTCAGATTCTCATCGGCAAGTCCGACCGCTCGGACGGGGCCGCGACCACCGGCGAGACCTGGCGCACGTACACGGTCTTCAGCGTCGCGCAGGTCGACGGCTCGATGATCGACGACGCGCGGGTGTCCGTCGACCCGCAGGAGAACCGGCCCTTCGTCTCGCTCAACTTCAACCGCCGCGGCGGCGAGGTGTTCGCGCGAGTCACCGAGGAGAACGTCAAGAAGCGCTTCGCGATCGTGCTCGACGACCGGGTCAACTCGGCGCCGCAGATCCAGCAGCGCATCGGCGGCGGCTCGGCGCGCATCACCCTCGGCGGTGACAGCGACTACCGGATCGTGCTGCGCGAGGCCAACGACCTCGTCGTGGTGCTCCGCGCCGGCGCTCTCCCCGCGCCGCTCTCCGAGGGCAAGCAGGACTACGTCGGGCCGACGCTGGGCTCCGACACCATCCGGCACGCGCGCAACGCGATGCTGGTGGGCATCGCCCTGGTGCTCACCTTCATGGCCATCTACTACGGCTACGCCGGATGGATCGCGAACGGCGCGGTGCTGATCAACCTCGCGCTGCAGCTCGCGACGATGGTGCTCTTCGGCGCCACGATCACGCTCCCGGGGCTCGCGGGCCTCGCGCTGACCGTGGGCATGAGCGTGGACAACAACGTGCTGATCAACGAGCGCATCCGCGAGGAGCTGCGGGAGGGCAAGTCGCTCCGGGCGGCGGTCGACGCGGGGTACGCCCACGCCTTCTCGGCGATCTTCGACGGGCACGTGACGACGCTGATCTCCGGCGTGGTGCTGCTCCAGTACGGTACGGGCCCGGTGAAGGGCTTCGCCGTGACGCTGCTCATCGGCGTGATCGCCAACCTCTTCACGGGCGTGTTCGCCACGCGCGTGGTGTTCGACTGGCTGGTCCGCGGCCTCAAGGTCAAGACCCTCCTCGGGGCGAAGTAGGAACCACCATGGAGTTCAACAGAAGCCACCGCGTCTATGATTTCATGGCGGTCCGGAAGTACTGGATCGCCTTCTCGGTCGCGATCACGATCGTGTCGGCGATCCTGCTCATCAAGCCGGGGCCGAAGTACGGCATCGACTTCATGGGCGGCACCGAGCTCACCGTGCAGTTCGACGGCAACGTCGACGCAGCGCGCGTTCGCGCCGTGCTCGACCGTATGGGCCACGAGCACTCCGAGGTGGTGCCCACGCAGCGCGCCAACGAGTACATCATCCGGGTCGAGAAGAGCTCGCCCATCACCGCCGCTCGCCGCGAGCAGATCCGCCGCGCCGTGGCGGAGCGCCTGCCGGGCACGACCGGGGGCGGTTCGCTCGGTGACTTCCGACTCTCGCCGGGCGGCGATCACATCGTCGTCCAGTTCAACGACAGCACGCTCAACGCCCAGCAGGTCGCCGAGCTGCTGCGCGCCTCCGGGGCCAACGTCCGCGGCGACGTGGCCCTCCAGATGGGCGCGCTCGACGATCACCGCTGGCAGGTGCCGCTCGTCGGCATCGGCGACGAGATCTTCCGCGGCCTGGTCGCCTCCGACGGCGTCGGCGCCGAGGGGCGGCTCAACGCGAGCGTCTGGGTGTCTCCGAAGGCGGGCGCCGAGCTCCGCTACGCGGCCCTCCGCGCGGTGGCCTACTCCATCGTCTTCATCATGATCTACGTCGCGTTCCGCTTCGACCTGCGCTTCGCGCCGGGCGGAATCCTCGCGCTCGTCCACGACTCGCTCGTGACCCTCGGCTTCTTCGTGATCACCCGCAAGGAGGTCACGATCTCGACGGTGGCCGCGATCCTCACGGTCGTGGGCTACTCGATGAACGACACCATCATCGTCTACGACCGCATCCGAGAGAACCTCGCGAAGCGTCGCAACGCGCGGATGCTCGACGTGATCAACCTCTCGGTGAGCGAGATGCTCTCGCGCACCATCCTCACCTCCCTCACGGTGGTGCTCTCGGTGTCGGCCTTCATCTTCATCGGCACCGGCGTCATCCGTGACTTTGCCTGGGCGATGATCATCGGCGTGCTCGCCGGGACGTACAGCTCCATCTACGTCGCCGCGCCGTTCACCGAGTGGATCGACTCGCGCTTCTTCCATGACGCGCACGCGGCCACCCCCGCGGAGGCGCCCGCCTCCGACGCGAAGACCGCCGACGTCTGATCGTCCGGCCCGTCGCTCGCTCCCCCCCTCGAAGACTCCCTCAGACCCCCTCGAAGACCGGCTCCGGGTCAGTACGCCGCGGAGACGATCGCGTGCGCCCGATCGAGCGTCGCCCTCCGCGCCGCGGGCCGCGCGGGCAACGCGCAGGTCTGGCCACGGGCGATGGTCACTCCGTCGATGACAAGCTCGCCGTCGACCACGGTCACCGCGCGCAGGCTGTCCCACTCCGGGAGGTCGAAGGCGCCGGTGCCGTGGAGCCGCGCCACGTGGAGATGCTCGCTGGGGAGCCCGCCGTCGCGGCCGCAGAGGGGGGTCCAGGTCGGCGCGCCCCGAAGCTCCGGGCTCCCGGCGCGGACCAGACATCGTTGGAGGAGGGCCGCTCCACGCGGCGCCTCCCAGCGGGTGACCGCGAGGGCTTCGTCGACGTGGAGCGCGCGGGGATGTCCCCCCGGGTCCGTGCGGCCGGCGGCGTCGTAGCGGCGGTTCCAGTCCCAGTAGCGGTAGGTGAGCCCGCGGCAGCCGGGCTGCACCCGCTGGGGCTCGACGAGGGTCAGCCCCCGGCCGATCGCGTGCGCGGTGCCTGCCTCGATGAGCACGAAGTCGCCGGCCGAGACCGGGACGAATCCCAGCATCGCGGTGATGTCCGCGCCATGGCGGAGCGCGTCCCCGAGGGCCTCGCGCGTGACGCCCTCCGCGAGCCCGAGGTACACGCCGGCGCCCGGCTCCGCGGCGACGATGTACCAGCACTCGGGCTTGCCCGACTCGCCCTCGCGCACCGTCGGGTCTTTGTCGGAGGGATGGATCTGCACCGAGAGCTCGTCGGAGGTGTCGAGCAGCTTCACCAGCAGCGCGGTGCTGGCCCGACCGTCGTCCCCCTCGCGCCCCAGGATCGCCTCGCGCGCGCTGTCGATCCAGCTCGCGAGAGAGCCGGAGCCGTCGAGCAGGCGGCTCGGGAAGTCTGGCTCGACGGAGAACTCCCAGCTCTCCCCGACGACGCGCCCGACCTCGCCGGGGAGCAGCTGGCGCTTGAGGTCACCGGCGATGCGCGTACCGCCCCAGGGGGTGCGTCGGGTGGGGGTGAAGTTGTCGACCTGAAGGAGCCGTGGTGTCACGGGCCGGAGTGTAGAGCGAGGCGCTCGCGCCCGTCATCGGGGCTGCGGCCCGGCGCGGGCGTGCAGGAAATTCCCCCCGGGAGGCGCCGCCCTGCTACCGGCGTGCGTGGTGCGCTGGTCCGTCGTGCTGATCTCGGGTGTGCTGCTCGCTGGCGCGGCCTCGTCGTGCCGTAGCGTCGGCGCGTCACCCGGCCACGCGGAGCCTCCAGAGCCCGCGGTCGAGTCGGCGGATGTGCTGGTGGAGGCGCGCGCCGCGGTGGCCGCGCTGCGCAGCGGGCGCGTCGAGCTGGGCGTCGACGAGCTCGTGCAGCGGCTGTCGCTCGTCGACCCCGAGGATCGGGCGCGGCGGCGGAGCGCGATGCTCCTCGCCGGGGCGCTGCTGCTCGAGCGGAGCGATCGGCTGCACGACGCGCGAGACCGCTCGCGGGCGAGGGACTACCTCATCGCGGCCTCGCCGGGGGGAGGCTCGGACGTCTCGTGCGACGAGGCCACCTCGCTGGCCGCGCTGCTGGAGCGGGTCGGGGAGCGAGGACGAGCGCAGGCCGTGCTGGGTCCCGTGCGCTCCCGCTGCGGTGTGGAGCCGGAGCGGCCGAGCGCGATGCCCGCGAGGGTGGCGGAGGCGAGACACCGGCGCGTGGTGATCGACGCCGGTCACGGGGGGAGCGACCCCGGGGCGATCGGGCCGACGGGCCTCAAGGAGTCGGAGGTCACCCTCGACGTAGCGCGGCGCCTCGCGGATCGCCTGGCCCTCCGCTATGGCTTCCAGGTTGCGCTGACGCGCGACAGCGACCTGTTCGTGCCGCTGGAGCAGCGCGCGTCGCACGCCAACGGCACCACCGCGGACCTCTTCGTGTCGATCCACTGCAACGCGGCGACCAACCGTGAGGCGCGCGGGATCTCCACCTTCGCCCTGGAGGACAGCCCCCGGGTGGCGGCGAGGCTGACGGCGCGGGAGGGCGAGCTGGTCGACGGCGACGTCGGGGGCGCCTGGGACGTGTCGCGGATTCTCGCGGACCTCAGCCTCTCGCGGCACGGTCGCGACTCTCTGGGGTACGCCTCGGCGATCCAGCGGGCGCTGCTCCGGGACGTGCGGCTGCTGTATCCGCAGGTCGAGGACATGGGGGTGCACCCTGCGCGCTTCCACGTGCTGGTCACCACGCGCATGCCGGCCGTGCTGGTGGAACTCTCGTTCATCTCGAACCTGGCGGAGGAGCAGCGCCTCCGCTCCGACGGGTACCGCGACGTGCTCGCGGGGTCGATCGCGCGCGCCATCGACGAACACGTGCCCGGCGGGGGCTGAGGGTTGTTCCGAGCGTGGCGGCCGTCCATGCTGCGACCGCAGTGAGCGCGCAGGTCTCCCATCCGCCGTTGCCCGCCGAAGCCGTGGCGGTGTTCCGTGCCCGGATGGGTGAGCTCCGCGAGGCAGCGCTCTCGGGCCGCGGTGGGACAGACCATGCTCGCGCGGTCTCGGACGCCTACGACGCGCTGGTGGAGGCCCACGTCTCGGGCTGCCTCTCGCGCTGGTCCAAGGGGCGAGGGCGCGGCCGCGTCGCGCTGATGGCGGTCGGCGGATACGGTCGGCGGCAGCTCTCGCCCGGGAGCGACCTCGACCTCGTGCTCCTCGCCGAGCGCCCCGAGTCGCCGGCGGTGCGCGACCTCGCCGAGGCGATGCTCTACCCGCTCTGGGACGCGAAGATCACCGTGGGGCACTCCGTCCACGACGTCGACGGGCTCATCGCCGAGGCGAAGTCCGACCTCCGCACCCGCACCATGCTGCTCGACCTGCGCTTCCTCGCCGGTGAACGGGGCCTCGCCGAGGCGCTGCGGGAGCGCTCCGCGGCGCTGCGCGGGGAGCGCGAGCTCGCGACCTTCATCGACGCCCTGGCCGACGAGCTGCGCGAGCGGCACGAGCGCTTCGGCGCGACGGTCTACCTGCTCGAGCCCGACGTGAAGCTCGGCCGCGGCGGGCTTCGCGACCTCGACATCATCCGCTGGGCGCTGCGGGCGAGGGTGCGGGCGGACGACTTCGGCGGGGCGCTCGGCTCCGGCGCCCTGTCCCAGCCGGAGCATGACGCGCTGGAGGCCGCGAGGGAGTTCCACCTCCGGCTGCGCGCGGCGCTGCACGCGAGGGCGGGCCGCAAGAGCGACCGGGTGACCTTCGACGCGCAGGAGGAGTGCGCCCAGGCGCTCGGCTTCTTCGACCCCGCGGAGGCCGCCGTCGATCTCCCCCGCGCCGTGGCCTTCTCCGCCGAGCGGCTGATGTCCGAGTTCTATCGGCACGCCCGGGGCGTGGCGTCGATGCTGCCCCACGTCCTCGCGCGGTGCCGTCCCTCTCGGCCGCCGGATCACCCCCGTCGGCCGCAGCCTCTCGCCGAGGGCGTCACCCGCTTCGACGGCGCGGCGTGCCTCGCCTCCGCGGACGGCCTGCAGCGCGACCCGGTGCTGGCGCTGCGCCTGATCGAGACCGCGCTGATGCATGACCTGCCGGTCGCGGCCTCGTCGCGCGCCAGCATCGCCAGCGCCTCGTCGGACCCCGCCTGGTGCGCCCGGCTCCGCGGGTCGCGCGAGTCCGGCCGCTGCTTCCTCCGCCTGCTCGACCGCTCGCACCGCGCGGCGTCTCGCGCCGACGGCGCCTCGGTCTCGGGCACCCCGGACAACGCGCGCAGCGTTCTCGCCGACCTCCACGACCTCGGCCTCGTGCTCGCCCTCATCCCCGAGTTCGCCGCGGTGACCGCTCGCGTGCAGCACGACGTCTATCACGTGTACACGGTGGACGTTCACTCGGTGGCCGCGGTCGACCGGCTGCACGCCCTCCGCCGCGGCGAGCTGGGGCCGGACTTCGCGCTGGCCTCACGGCTGATGGCCAGCATCGACCGCCGCGAGGTGCTGCTGCTCGCGACGCTGCTGCACGACGTCGGCAAGAGCCACGGCCGCGCGCACAGCAAGGTGGGCGCGGAGATGGCCCCGGCGATCGCCGCCCGCCTGGGGCTCGACGCCGAGGACGCCGCGACGGTGGCCTGGCTCGTCCTCGAGCACCTGACGCTCTACCACCTCGCGACCCGTCGCGACCTCGCCGACCCGTCGACGCTCGCGCAGGTGACGGCCCTCGTCGGCGACGCGTGGCGGCTGCAGGCGCTCTTCCTCCTGACCGTGGCCGACCTCTCGACGACCTCGCCCACCGCGATGACCGCCTGGAAGGCCCGGCTGCTCGACGAGCTCTACAACCGCGCCGCGGAGGCGCTGCAGGGCGAGGGGCACAGCGCGGGGCGGCATCGCGAGGGCCTCGTCGCGCGGGTGCTCGACCTCGCGGGGGACGTCGCTCCGGGCGTGGCCCGGTGGGTGCGCGCGATGCCGACGCGCTACCTGCAGGCCTCGGCGCCGGGGGAGGTGCTCCGGCACGCGCTCGCCCTCCACGACGTCGCCCCTGGTGAGCCGCGCCTGCGACTGCAGTCGATGGGCAACTCGTCGGGCGCCGGGCTCTACGAGGTGCTGGTGCACGCCCCCGATCGCCCCGGGCTGCTCTCCGACCTCACCGCCCTGCTCTTCGCGCACCGGCTCGACATCCAGCGGGCGGAGATCCACTCGGTGGGCACCGACGTGGTGGACGTCTTCGTGGTGCGCCACCCCGACCCGACCTCGCGCGAGCTCGTCGGGCTCGAGGCGCGGCTCGGGCAGCAGCTCCACGCGGTGGTCGAGGGCCGGCTCGACGCCGAGTCGGTGGTCTCCGTGATGCGCGGCGGCGGCGGCCTGTCGAGGCCCGAGCCCTCCGTCGAGGCGCGGGTCTCTTTACACAATGACGTAAGCGACGACGCCACGGTGATCGAGGTGTTCGGGCGCGATCGGCCGGGCTTCCTTCACACGGTGGCGAGGGCGCACCACCGGCTGGGGCTGGAGATCAGGGTGGCCAAGGTGAACACCGAGGGCCGGCGCGCGACGGACGTCTTCTATGTGACGACCGCCGAGGGGGCGAAGGTGCCGCCCGGGCGCTACGACGAGGTGCGTGCGGCGCTGCTGCAGGCGGTGGAGGCGACATGAGAGCGACGGTGGGCGCCCGGTGGGCGGTGGTGCTGGCGGCGATGCTCGGGGCGACGGAGGCCGTGGCGCAGCGGCCGAGGCTGCCGTTTCCGATGCGCGGGGCGAACGCCGAGCCGACGGCCGCGGAGCGCGAGTACACGGCGGGGGAGGTGCTGCTGCGGGCGGGCGATCTCCCCGGCGCCGAGGCGCGCTTCGTGACCGCGCGAGGGCTCGATCCCCGCGACGCCCGGCCGGTGTTCTACCTGGGCGAGGTGGCGCGCGCGCGGTCGCAGTGGCCGGTCGCCGAGGCGCGCTACGGCGAGGCGCTGGGGCTCGACGCGACCATGGTCGAGGCGATGGTGCAGCGCGCGGTGGCGCTGCGGGAGCTGGGGCGCCCGCGGGACGCCGTGCCGTGGCTGCGTCGCGCCCTGCAGCGGGTGCCGATGCTGGGCGAGGCGCAGCTCGACCTCGGGCTCTGCCTGGAGGACCTCGGCGACGTGCCGGGGGCGATCGTGGCCTTTCGAGCAGCGTCGGCGCGGCTGCACTCCGACGCTCGCGCGCCGCTGAGCCTGGGGCTGCTGCTCGGTGATCCCGCGAGGGGGCCCTCGCCCGCCGAGCGCACGGAAGCGATCGGCGTGCTTCGGGAGGCGATGCGCCGGGCGCCCTCGGACGCCGCGGTGCTCGGGCTCGCGGGGCCCGCGCTGCGTCGGCTGGGCGAGGGGCGCCTGGCGGTCGACGCGCTCCGGCGCGCGGTGGGCCTGACCCCCACGGCGGCGCTGCGCATCGAGTTCGCGCAGGCGCTCTGGGCCGCCGGCGATCGGGGGCGCGCGCTGCAGGAGGCCACGCTGGCCTCACGGCAGGCGCCTGGCGATCTGTCCGCGCGCTACGTGCTCGCGCTGATGCTCGCCGAGCAGGGCGACCGGGCGGCGTCTGCGACCGCGCTCCGGGCGGTGATCGACGGTGCTGCGGACCCGGCGCTCCGGGAGCGGGCGACGGCGGCGCTCCGGCGGGTGGCGCCGCGGTGAAGCTGATCCCGGTCGCGATGCGCGCTTGTTTCGGGGCGGCGAAAGCGCTACCTGTGGCCGACAAGCCGTCGGTGTACGGGGTTTAGGTTCACCCACCGGTCGGCGTAGGGCGATGCGACAGTGTCCCAAATGCGGTAAGCGCTTTCTCGAGAGCAACGCGCGCATCTGCGACGTCGATGGAGCCGTGCTCGACCTGCTGGTGGTCGCCTCGGAGCGTGACCGCCTCGTGGGCACGACCATCCTCGGTCGCTACGCGGTCGACGGGGTGCTCGGCGACGGCGGCATGGGCGTCGTCTACAGCGCGCGGGACACCGAGAGCGGCGGCCGCTACGCGGTGAAGGTGCTCCGGGCGGAGTACAGCGCGGAGGAAGACCTCGTCGTGCGCTTCGAGCAGGAGGCTCGCGCCGCGGCGTCGATCAACAACCCGCACATCGTCGAGATCTACGACTGGGGCTCGCTGCCCGACAACTCGCGCTTCTTCGTGATGGAGTACCTGGAGGGGCGCTCGCTCGGCGACGTGCTGGCGCGCATGCCCAAGCCCGCGGGCAGCGACCGCCGCCAGCCGATGTCCGAGGAGTTCACCATCCACCTCGCGATGCAGATCTGCGAGGGGCTCGGGGCGGCCCACGCGATCGGCATCGTCCACCGCGACATCAAGCCCGACAACTTTCACATCGTGCGCAAGCCCGACGAGCCGTACTTCGTGAAGATCCTCGATTTCGGGATCGCGAAGGTGCAGAACTCCAAGGCCGCGCGCACCCGCACGGGCTCGGTATTCGGGACGCCCCACTACATGTCCCCGGAGCAGGCGTCGGGTGATCGCAACATCGATCACAAGACGGACATCTACGGCCTCGGGGTGCTCATGTACGAGATGGCCTCGGGGAAGGTGCCCTTCGACGCCGACAACCTCATGGGCATCCTGACGGCGCACCTCTATCACACGCCGGTGCACCCCCGGGTCTACCCGGAGTGCGAGCGCATGTCGCCGGCCTTCGAGGCGGTGATCCTCAAGTGCCTCGGGAAGACCAAGGAGGCGCGCTACGACTCCCTCGACGAGGTGCGTGAAGACCTCGAGCGGGTGCGCGCGGGCGAGAGCTCCCGGGCGCTCGACGACTCCGATCAGGCGACGGCGCAGTTTCATCGGGGCATGCTGCCGGGGCTGCAGGCCGCCGGGCCCTCGGGTCGACGGCCCGGCCTGGAGACGATCCCGCCGGCGCTGGAGGGCGACACCTGGGTGCGCCCGTCGCCCATCATGGAGAGCTCGCTCGAGAGTTCGCTCGAGCGCTCGTCGGCGCCGACCATGGGGCCTCCGTCGGTGCGTCCGGTTCCGGTCGACACCGCGCCCGGGGTCAGCGTCGAGCCCGCGAGGCGCCCCTCCGGCGTCGTGCATCGCCGCTGGGGCTGGCTGCTCGCGGGCGCGGTCGTCAGCGCCGGCGTGATGCTGGGCGTCGGCGGGTACGCGCTCGTCGGCCGAGGGTCCACGCCGCCCGACGAGGTGCCCCCCTCGGTCGTCCCGGCGCCGAGGCCCGCCGCCCCGACGCCTCCGCTCCCGGGGGAGCCCGTCCGACCTCGCATCGTCCCGCCGACGGTGCCGGCCGCGGCGCCCACGGCGACCCGGACGATCGAAGTGCGCACCAACGTCACCGAGCGCGGCCGCGTGCTCCGAGGTCGCACGGGCAACGAGGTCATCGGCGAGATCAACCCGCAGGCGCTGGAGCTGCCCCGTCCCCGGGGCGCGGCGCAGGCCTTTCGCATCGAGGTCGACGGGTACGAGACCGCGGTGGTCGAGCTTCACGAGGGCGATCCCCCGGTGGTGCTTGTGCCCCTCAGCGAGTCGTCGCGTCGCCGCCATCACCGCCCCGACGCCGCGCCCTCCGGCGTCCACGCGCGGCCGCTCGCCCCGCTGGTGCCGTCGGCCCCCACGCCGCCCGCCCACACCGACGGCCTGCGCGACCCCTGGAACAACTGACTCGCCGCTCCGCACGGCGTCGCTTGAATTCGCGGGTTTGCTCCACTAGCTTGCGCAGCCCGATGACCGCCCGCCCACACTGGTCTCCTCCTTCGCGGGCGCTGCGTGCCGCCTGTCTCGCGCTGGGCGTCGCGAGCGTCGGCTGCCCAGCCAACGAGGGCGTCGACCCTCCGGGCGACTCGTTCTTCTACCCGGTCACCCTCGCGGCCTCCCCGACGGGCAACTGGCTCTACGTCACCAGCTCCGACTTCGACCTCCGTTACAACGGCGGCACCGTGGCGCCGGTCGACCTCGCGTGCCTGCGCGCCCGCGTCGCCGACCCGACGCACGCCCGCTGCGCCGCGCTGCCCAACGCGCCGGACGTCCGCTGCGTCGCCGACCGCGATCAGCCCGGCGGCGTCGTCTGCGAGGCGCGAGGCTTCGTCCGCGCCGATCAGGTGCGCCGCATCAGCCCCTACGCCGTCGACAGCGCCGTCGCGCGCTACCCCGACCGCACCCGGCTCTATGTCGCCGTGCGCGGCGACGGCTCCGTCACCTGGTTCGACCTCGACGACAACGGCGGCCTCGACTGCGGCGCCGAAGGGGCCCTCGGCCGCTGCGGCGACAGCCACCGGGTCGGCACCGACTCCGCGCAGAGCCCCACCGCGGCGCGCCTCCCGCCGGACCCTTCCTCCATCTCCGTCGACCCCGCCCGCGGCTGGGTCTTCCTTACGCACCAGAGCAGCGACGTCGGCCTGGCGCGCGCCTCGCTCATCCGCGACGGCGCGGCCGGCGGCGGCGGCGGCGCGCCGGTGATGCTCAGCGCCCTCGGCAGCCTCTCGCCGGGCCTCAGCAGCGCGGCGCTGCTCCCCCGCGCGCCCGGGAGCGAAGAGCGCTCGACCTGGGTGGTCACCAGCCGCGCCGAGGCGTCGCTCTCCTTCTTCCAGGCCTACCCGGGCAACGCCACGCTCCGCGACAGCAGCCCCTTCGTCTACCGCAGCGCCATCATCGGCGTGCGGGGCCTCTCCGGGGGCAACAACAACCGCGCCGTCGCCCTCGATCCGGACGCATCGCGGCACCGCGCCTTCGTGGTGTCTCGCGCCCCCGAGGCGCTGCTCACGGTCACGCTCGACCCGGCCAACCCCACGGCGGCGGTCGTCTCGGACGTCCTCCCGGTGCCGCAGGGGCCGTCGCGCCTCGTGGTGCGCTCCGTCGACGGCCGCACGCAGGTGCTCGTGGTCTCCTTCGACGCGCGACGGGTCACGGTCATCGACCCCGACGAGCGCCGCGTCATCGGCCAGATCGTCACCCGCCGCGGGCCGCACCAGGCCCTGCTCGATACGTCGCCGTCGCAGCCCTTCCTCTACGTGGTCGACTTCCTCGACGGCGCCCTCGAGGTCATCGACCTCCGCCCGCCCGCGGACCCCGCGGCCCCTGGTACCTACCTGCGTCGCGTGCTCACCCTCGCTCCGCAGCTCCCGCAGGAGTAACGCCCGTTGCGACCCCTCTCCCTCCGCTCCGCCGCGCTCGTGGGCGCCACGCTCGCCGCGGCCTGCAGCACCACGCCCGCCATCAGCAACACCAACAACATCATCCGCGCGACGGACGTCGAGCTCGTCTGCCTGGAGGTCGTCGGCTCCACCGTCACGCCGCACCCCACGACCCGCTGCTCGCTCTCGGACACGGACAACGGTCCGGGCGCCAACGCGAACTTCCACCTCCACGCCGTGGTGCCGCAGTTCGATCGCGGCGAGCTCGCGGTGATCGACCTCGCCACCACCTCCGGCGTCGCGCTCGTCGACAACAGCCCCGCCATCCCGGGCTACAGCTTCGTCCCGGTGGGCGAGTTTCCGGTCGCGATCACCTCCGACATCTCCGAGGGCGGCGGCTACGTCTACGTCGCCGGTGGCCGCAGCGATCGCGTGCTGCGCATCGACGCCGCGGCGCTGCGGGCCGACCCCCGCCGCGCCGGCTTCGCCGCCCGCCGCGTGGAGATCCCCATCGGCGGCCTCGCCCGCGACCTCGCGCTCGTGCGCTCCGGCGATCGCCACCTCCTCGTGGCGACGCTCCCGGAGTCCCGCGCGGTCTCCATCGTCGACGTCACCGACCCCGCCGCGCCGGGCGCTCCGCGCGTCCTCACGCTCCGCGGCGCCGGCCCCGTCGGGGACGCCGGCGCCGACGCTGACGCCGGGGCGCAGGCGCTCTCGCATCCGGTCGGGCTCGCGATCGACGAGGAGGGCGCCCGCGTCTATGTGACCGACGACGCCATCGACCGGGTGCACGTCATCGACGTCGCGACGCTCGCCGAGCTCGACTCGCTCCCGGTGGGCGAGCGCACCCGCGTCGCGGCGGTCACCGGGATCGCCCGCTCGCGGCGGTACAAGTGCGACCAGGCGGCCGACCCCGATCACTGCACCCGCTCGCGCTACCTCTACCTGACCACCGCCGACGAGGGCGCGGTCATCGTGTGGGACCTCACCCGCGGCGCGCGCGTGCGCCCCAACGTCCTCCCGCAGCCCAACGCCCGAGGGAGCCGCGTCGAGCCGAGCGTCGCCACCGACCGCGTCGCGCTGCTGGTCCCTGCGACGGCGCTCGTGGCCATCAACACCAGCGCGTATGACCCGATGGCGCGCGACATCCCGGTGTCCTCCCCGTCGGACACCGCGATGTGCAGTGCGGGCTACACCCCGACCGCCGCCGGCAACTTCAGCGGCGTCTTCGTCGGCGCGGTGCTGCGCAACGGGCAGTTCACGGTGATCGACGTCGACGACTACAACGTCGACGCCTGGGAGGCGCAGTGCCAGGACGGCGCCGGCAGCACCCCGAGCGGCACCTACCGCTTCGTGCGCCACGCCCCGCACGCGCAGACGCAGCTCAACCTCGCGCCCGCGGTCGCCTCGGCGCCGCAGACCACCGCCATCCTCAGCGGCAGCACCCGCGGCCAGACCCTCGAGGGCGCCGCCGCTCCGGTGTTCGCCTGCGGCCCCTCGCGCACCCGCGACATGACCCCCGCCTGCACCGACACCAACAGCTTCGGCGTGGTGCTCCCCCGCCGACAGATCGGGAGCACCTCCGCGGGCCCGGTGTACGGCCCGACCGATCCCTTCACCTCGCGCAACGAGGCGTGGACCTTCGCCTTCGAGAGCGTCATCCCGGGGCTCGACCAGACCGGCGGGGCGCTCGTCGCCGACAGCTCCGGCGCGCTCGTGCTCGAGGCGCCCGGCGGGCTCTTCTGCACCCGAGGCGCGCTCGCCGTCGATGCCATCGCGCGCGACCTGCTCCGCATCGTGAGCGACCCGACGCCGCTCGTCGCCGACCGCGAGCTCTGCGCGCAGACCTTCGGCTCGGGCTCGGCGCCGCTCAACCGCGACCTGGTGATCAACCGGGCCTACGAAGACCGGCTGCAGCTCCGCGTGGCGCCGGAGGTCGGCGACGTGGCGACGGTGCTGCGGTGCTATCCCCAGGCGATCCAGTTTCAGGTGCGCGCGGGCCAGCAGTGGATCGCGCAGGGGAGCCGCTCGGGCTTCCTCCACTCGGTGCGCGTCGGGGCCGGGCGAGAGTGCGAGATCGACCCGGTGAAGCAGGCCGAGGTGGTGGCCTTCGCCGAGCGCTGCCTGCTCGACCGGGGCACCCCTTCGCCGCAGGTGCCCACGATGCTCCGGCGGGTGTGCCCCGCGGGGCGCGCCTGCACCGGCACCGTCACCGCCGCGGGGGTCGCCCAGCGCGACGACGCGCCGGTCTTCGCCAACCCGTACCTCTGCACGCAGATCTTCCCCGCGCTCCTGCAGCGCGAGACCCCTCGCGGTACCGAGGTCGTGGCCTCGCCGGTCGACCGGGACACGCAGATCTCGTTCTCGCTCATCAACGCCTACGACGCCTTCCGCACCGACACCGGCCCCTTGCCCGTGGCGATCCAGCACCTTCGCGGCCTCGACCGGATCTACATCGTCGACGCGGCGCAGAACGGGCTGATGGAGTTCCGCCTCAACCCCTTCGAGCGGGGGCGGATCTTCAACTGACTCGGTAGTGTCGGGGGGCTTCGGGGCGGGGGGGAGCGGGAGGAGAGGTCAGGGAGGCTTCGATCAGCGATCGACCTTCTTGATCTCTTCGTCGAGGAGGCCGAACACGTAGCCGTAGCTGACGAAGGGCGGGGTCTCCTTGATGGTCACCGCCAGGGTCTGCGCCTGCTCGTTGTACTCGCAGTCGGCCACGACGCCGCGGCCGCGGATGGTGGACTTGTCGCTCGACGGGGGGACGAGCCCCTTGCTCCGAAGGTTGGACTTCAGAACGTCGAGCTCCGCACGCGTGATCTTTTCCCAGGTCTTCTGATTCGCAGGCATTGGCAGGTCCCTCCTGTTGACGGTCCGCCGCGGAGACTATCACAGCGGTTTCGGAGGCAATACAGGGCTCGCGGGAAATGTTGCCGCGGGCCTCTCAGCCCCGCCCGAGGGTGCTCCGGCCGGCGGCGTACTGCACCGGCCAGCGCTGGTCGTCCCAGCCCTGCGCGGCGGCGGCGCGCAGCGTCCAGAAGGGGTCGGCGAGGTGCGGGCGCGCGAGCACGCAGAGGTCCGCGCGGCCCGACGCGAGGATGCTGTTCACCTGGTCGGCGCTCTGGATGTTGCCCACCGCCATCGTCGCGATGCCCACCTCGTTGCGCACCAGGTCGCTCCACGGCGTCTGGAACATCCGTCCGAAGACGGGCCTGGCGTCGGGCACCGTCTGCCCGCTCGACACGTCGATGATGTCGCAGCCGCGCTCCTTCAGCATCGCCGCGAGGGCGCGCAGGTCGTCGTCGGTGATCCCGTGCGGGTGCCAGTCCGTGGCCGAGACGCGCACGCTCATCGGGCGCTCGGCGGGCCAGAGCGCCCGCACCGCGTCGAAGACCTCCAGCGGAAAGCGAGCGCGCCCCTCGATGGAGCCGCCGTAGCCGTCGCTGCGGAGGTTGGTGAGGGGCGAGAGGAAGCTCGCCAGCAGGTAGCCGTGCGCCATGTGGATCTCGATGAGGTCGAAGCCAGCGGCCACCGCGCGTCGCGTCGCGGCGGCGTACTGGGCGATCACCCGGTCCATGTCCGCGCGGTCCATCGGACGGGGCGTCTGCGAGTGCGGGAAGTAGGGCAGCGCGCTCGGGGCGATGATCTCCCAGGCGCCCTCCGCGAGCGGCTCGTCGATGCCCTCCCACATGAGCCTCGTGGCGCCCTTGCGCCCCGCGTGGCCGAGCTGCAGGCCCACCCGCGCGCCGCTCTGCGCGTGGGCGAAGTCGACGATGCGACGCCACGCCGCGGTGTGCTCGTCGGTGTAGATGCCCGCGCATCCGAGGGTGATGCGGGCCTCCGCCGAGACGTCGGTCATCTCGGTCATCACCAGGCCGGCGCCGCCCTGCGCGAGCGCGCCGTAGTGAACCAGGTGGAAGTCCCCGGGGAGGCCGTCGGCCGCGGAGTACATGCACATCGACGAGACGACCACGCGGTTGGCGAGGGTCATCCCTCGCAGCGTGAAGGGCGTGAACATCGGCGGCGGGGGCGCGTCGGCGGGCGACACGGCGACGCCCGCGGAGGCGGCGAAGCGGCGGGCCACGTCGTCGGCGAAGGACCGGTCGCGGCGGCCGAGGTTCTCGTAGGTGATGCGCTTGGAGCGGGTGAGCAGGCTGAAGGCGAACTGCCACGGCGGCAGCGGCCGGTAGCGTCGGGCCTGCTCGAACCAGACGAGCGAGTCGTGCGCGGCCTTCTGGGTGCGCTCGACCACGGGGCGGCGGTCCTGCTCGTAGCGGTCGAGCACCTCGCCGAGAGTACCTCCCAGGGTAAAGCTGTCGGCGAGGGCGATGGCGTCCTCCAGCGCGAGCTTGGTGCCCGACCCGATGGAGAAGTGCGCCGTGTGCGCGGCGTCGCCGAGGAGCACCACGTTGCCCCGGTGCCAGCGCTCGTTGCGCACGGTCACGAACTGGATCCACTGCGAGCGGTTGATCAGCAGGGGCTGTCCGTCGAGCCACGGGGCGAAGAGCTTCTCCAGGTACGCGACGGTCTCGGCGATGGGCGCGTCGGCGAGGCCGCTGCGGGCGAAGGTCTCCTCGTCGCACTCGGCGATGAAGGTGCTCATGCGCTCGTCGAAGCGGTACGCGTGGGCCTGGAACATCCCGTGTTCGCACTCGGCGAACGCGAAGGTGAAGGCCTCGAAGAGCTTCGGCGTGCCGAGCCAGAGGTAGCGGCACTTCCTCACGTCGAAGCTCGGGCCGAAGTCGTCGCGCCAGGTGGTGCGCACGATGGAGCGCAGCCCGTCGGCGCCCAGCAGCAGGTCGCACTCCGCGGCGAGGGCGCGCACCCGCTCCGGGTCGGTGAGGTCGACGCCGTGCTCGATGGTCACGCCCAGCTCGAGGGCCCGCTCCTCCAGGATCTCCAGCAGCCGGCGTCGCGCGATGCCCGAGAAGCCGTGGCCCGCGGAGCGGAAGGTCTCGCCGCGGGCGTGCACGTCGATGGCGTCCCAGTGGGCGAAGCTGTCGGTGATCCTGGAGTGCGTCGGGGGGTCGGCCTCGAGCAGGTTGGAGAGCGTCTCGTCGGAGAAGACGACGCCCCAGCCGAAGGTGTCGCCGAGGGCGTTGCGCTCCAGCAGGGTGACCTCCCAGGTGGGGAATCGCTCCCGGATCAGGATGCTGAAGTAGAGGGCCGCCGGGCCTGCGCCGATGCTGATGATCTTCACGGGGCGCGAGGGTACCGCTATCGTCCGCGGCCATGAAGATCGTGAGCTGGAACGTCAACGGCTTCCGCTCGTCGCTGAAGACGGGCTTCCTCGACTGGTTCGAGGCGGCGGACCCGGATTTGCTGTCGCTCCAGGAGGTTCGGGTCGAGTGGGAGGAGCTCGACCTCGTGACGCGCGACGAGCTCACCCGCAAGCACGAGGTCTGCTGGTTTCCGGCGAGCTCGAAGAAGGGCTACTCGGGCTCCGCGACGCTCAGCCGCAAGGGCCTCGGGTTCAAGCACACCCGGGGCATCGGCATCGAGGCCTACGACGTGGAGGGGCGGATGATCGTGAGCGAGGCCCCGGGGCTCACCTTCATCGCGGGCTATTTCCCCAACGCCTCGGCGGGCCTGGTGCGGCTGCCCTACAAGCGGGCCTTCGCGCAGGACCTCGCGAAGCTCTGCAAGGACCGCGTGGCGCGCGGGGAGAACGTCGTGGTGGTGGGCGACCTCAACGTGGCGCCCGAGGAGATCGACCTCGCCAACCCGAAGAGCAACCGCATGACCGCGGGCTTCACCGACGAGGAGCGCGAGGACTTCCGGGGCTACCTCGCCGCCGGGCTGAGGGACGTGTTTCGCGAGCGGCACCCGGGGGAGAAGGGGCTCTACACCTGGTGGTCGCAGCGCGGGGCCGCACGCGCGAAGAACGTCGGCTGGAGGATCGACATCTTCCTGGTGAGCGAAGGGCTCGTGGGGAAGGTGAAGGACGCGCAGATCCACCCCGACCAGCGGGGGAGCGACCACTGCCCGGTGTCGCTCGAGCTCTCGCTGTGAGCGTGAGCGCCTACCAGCTCGAGCCCGGCTGGCTCATCGCGGATCGGTACCGCGTCGAGCGCAAGCTGTCGCAGGGCGGCATGGGCGCCATCTACGTCGCGAAGCACGAGGGCACCGGCCGGCGCATCGCGCTCAAGGTGATGCACCCGCGCTACGTGGCCGATGCCCGCAGCCGGGCGCGCTTCGCCCAGGAGGCGCGCCTCGGGGCGATGATCGAGAGCGACCACGTCGTCGAGGTCTTCGACGCGGGCGTCGACGACGAGCGGGGCATCCCCTACCTGGCGATGGAACTCCTGGAGGGAGAGACCGTCGCCTCGCGGCTCTCCCGCGTCGGGCGGGGCAGGGGGCTGTCGCTCGCGGAGGTCCACGAGGTGCTGCGCCAGCTCTGCGGCGCTCTCACGGCGGCGCACGCGCGCAACATCGTGCACCGCGACCTGAAGCCCGAGAACCTCTTCCTGGTGCCCAGGGCCGACGCCCCCCTCGGCTTCTCGCTCAAGGTGCTCGACTTCGGCATCGCCAAGCTGCTCGACCCGTCGCGCGCCGCGCAGAACGTCACCACCGCCATCGGGACGCCGCTCTGGATGGCCCCGGAGCAGAACACCACCGCCGAGCTCACGCCCGCGACGGACGTGTGGGCCGTCGGGCTCATCGCCTTCCGGCTGCTCACCGGGCGCTTCTACTGGCGCGGCGCCGCCGGTCGAGAGCTCGACATGGCGATGCTGCTCGCGGAGCTCGAGCGGGAGCGGCTGCCGCCGGCCTCGGAGCGGGCGAGGGAGCTGGGCGTCGCGGGCGATCTGCCGGGGTCGCTCGATCCGTGGTTCATGCGCTGCATCGCCAGAGACCCCGGGGCGCGCTACCAGGACGGCGCCGAGCTGGCCCAGGCGCTCGCGCAGTCCTTCGGTCCGCTGCTGCAGCGGCCTTCGCTGAACCCGAAGGCGCTGGTGGCCGAGACGCAGCCCGCCCTCGCGGACAGCGCCGCCGCCCGCACGCTCCCGCTGCCGCAGGCCCCGTCGCCGCCGATCGGACCCTTCGCCACGCAGGACGTCCCGCAGGCCCCGCGCTCTCCGATGCACCCGATCACGGTCACCGGCCAGCCCGTCGTCCCGTACCACTACCCCACGATGCCGTCGGTGGATCCCACCGTGGCGAAGCCCCGCTGGTGGATGGCCGCGGTGCCCGCGCTGGTCATCCTCGGCGCGCTGCTGACGCTCGCGGCGTGGCAGGGCGTATTCGATGCCGAGCCCCACGCCAGGGAGCGGCGCCCCGACGGCGCGGCGGCAGCCCCGGTGCACGCGCCGCCGCCGGTTCCGGTGGCGATTCCCGCGGCGCCAGATGTCCCGTGGAGAGGGCCGCCCGGACTGAAGGAAGAGCGCGACGAGTAACTACGGGGGACAAAGCCCCGCGGTGGACCGGGGTTGCGCGCCGGTCGGCCGTGATGTGACCTTGCGTGACCTGATGGAGGTTCGCATGGCGGTTCCGTCGTTCTGGAAGCGACTGCTCGGCTATCTGGGGCTCTGCGTCTTCGAGGCGCTCCTGGCCGCGGTGCTGGTCTACGTCTCCCTCCTCGTGCTCTGGCCGATGGCGAACGGCGGGACCTCGGGCGCCACCGCCTGCGCCGTGATCGCGTTCTTCTTCCTGGGACCGGCCATCTGGCTGGCCAGCGTCGTCATCTGCCTGCTGGCGAAGATCGTCGTCGTCCTGATGCCGCCCTCGCGCAGGCACTGGTCGCTCGCCATCTACTGGGGCGTGACTGCGGCAGCCATCGCCTGGTACGCGATCTCGGACGCTCGCCGACCGACGCCGTACGCGGCCTCCTCCATCGCCAACACCCTGCTGACCTACGGGATGTACGCGATCCCAGCGCTCATCCTGACCTTCTCCCACTTCGTGCTGGTGCCTCGCATCACGCCAGGTGCCTCCGCGCGATCGATCTTCACGCTCTTCCGTCGCCGCCCTGCGGCGCCGACGAACGAGCTCCCTCCGCAGGATCCGTCGGCCTGACCGCCGCCGCGATCTCCGCGAGCACCGCCTGGCGATCGCGGTCCCAGCGGCGGGCGTCGACGGTGAGCACCGTCCAGCCTCGCATCGCGAGCACCCTCGGGCGGTGCACCCAGCGCTCGAAGGCCTCCGCCGCGTCGTCGCCCTCGTCGCAGAGCACCGCGAGCCGGTAGCGCCCCGGGTCCGTCGGGTCGACCACCGCCACCGGGACGCGCGCGCTCGAAGCGCCCACGTCGAGCTCCACCGCGAGCCCCATGGCCTGCAGCGCGGACGCCACCTGCACCCGCAGCGGGAGCCAGCCCCGCACCGTCGGCGCGGCGCCTCTCGCCCGTCGCTCGAGGGTGCGCCCCCGCACCCGGTCGAGCACGTCGGCGGCCTGCGGACGACGGCCGTGAGAGACGTGCCACGCGTACTCCAGGAAGGCCTTGAAGAGCCTCGGCCCGTCGTGGCTCACCCCGGCCACGGAGAGCATCGACGGCTCGAAGGACGCCACCACCACGCACTCCACGCGCGCCCGGGAGATCGCCACGTTCAGGCGCCGCTCTCCGCCGCGCAGCCCCAGCGGACCGAAGCGCGCCGGCACGTACCGCTCCGGCGGACGACGTCCCACGCTGCGCTCCACCGGGGCGTGGCCCGTCGAGAACACGATCACGTCGCGCTCGTCGCCCTGCACGCTCTCGAGGTTCTTCACGAAGGGCCGCTCGTCGATGCGCTCGCGGGCCATCGCCGCGTCCCACCGCCGCGCGAAGTCCGGGTCGGCCTCGCGCCTCGCGTCGACCGCGTCGAGCACCGCGCCCCGCTGCGGCAGGTTGAAGGTCACCACGCCCACGGTCGGCGCGCCCTCGCGGCCCAGAAGCTCGGCGATCACCTCCACCACCTGGCGAGCCTCGGCGGGGTTGCGGCCCCCCTCGTAGGCCCCGTCGGGCACCGCGACCCAGCGCATCGACGGGGGCGCCGAGGGCGATCCCGTGGAGGGGATGGTGCGCAGCGAACCCTCGTACATCGCGTGGTTGGAGAACGCGATGAGCTCCTCGTGGCGGCAGCGGTAGTGCCACTCCAGCCCGACGCGCTCCAGCCGGGTGCGCGCCAGGGACAGCAGCGACTCGGCCCCGAACAGCTCCCTCACGGACCTCGACTCCGGCGTCTCGTCGTCGCTCTCCCCGCCCGGTGCCGCCGTGAAGAACGACGTCGGCGGCATCTGCTGCTCGTCGCCCACCACCAGCACCCGCCTCGCGCGCAGCAGCACCGGCAGCCCGCTCTCCACCGTGCACTGCGAGGCCTCGTCGAAGACCACCAGGTCGAAGAGCGCCTCCTGGGGGAAGAGCACCGTCATCGTCTCTGGAGACAGCAGCCACACCGGGAGCACGTCCAGCAGCCCCGCGCCCGCGAAGCGCCGCGCGAAGGTGCGCAGCGGCATCACGCTCCGCTGCTTGCGCCCCTCCTTGAGCATCGCCTCGCGCGGGCCCTGGTCCACCGTGCGCCGCCGTCCCCGCTGCGCAGGCGCCGCCCGCAGCACCGCGAGCTCGTCGAGCCGCGCCGCCACCCGCTGCGCCTCGAGCGCCGCCGCCTGGTCGTAGAGCGCCGCCAGCGCCCGGCCCGCCCCATCGGAGTCTCCCCACGGCGTCGGCTGATCCCGCTCGGTGAGCGCCGTCGTCGCGCCCTCCAGCCGGGCGATGCGCGCCGTGGCCCACCCTCGCACCAGGGCGTCTCGCCAGGTCCCAGGCTCCGCCGACCGCAGCGCTCCCATCATGGCCGTGAGCAGCGCCGCGGCGTCGGGCGAGTGCTGCCTCGCCTGCGCCATCGCGCGGTCGCCGTCCGAGAGGCGCGCGCCGTCCTTCGCCCACGCCGCAAGCGTCGCCGCCAGCACCTCCGCCCCGGGCTGCGCGCCCAGCCACGGGAACCTCCCTCCCAGCGCCGCCACCGCCCCCCGCGCCCGCTCGGCGAGCGCCACCAGCCAGCGCCGCTCGGCGATCACGGCCGACCACCCCGCAGCCCCTGCGCTGGCGCCCGGCCACGCCTGCGCCTGTACCAGCCCCGGCATCAGCGCGGCGAGGCGCTGCCCAAGCGGCAGCGTGAGCTCCAGCGCGCGAAGCACCTCGACGCCTGCCGCCGCGGTGGCCGGTCGCGCGTGCCCGAGGCCCAGCAGCTCCAGGGCCTGGTCGAGGCGTCTCCACGCCGCCGTCGCGTCGACGCGGGCGCGCAGCTCGTCGAGGAAGGCCCGGTCGAACTCCGCCGCCGAGCGCTCGGGCCACGCCTTCACGAGGGCGTCGCGCAGCGCTCCGCGGGCGCTCCACCAGGCGCCCACGACGAAGCGACCCGGCCGGCCCGCCCACGCGTGGACGACCGCGAGGGACCGCTGCGCCTCGGGGTCGAGGTCGAGCTCGACGCGGCCAGGGCTCCGGGCGAGGAGCTCGGACTGCGCGCGCCACGCCGCGATGGCCTCGTGGGCGGCGGCCAGGGCGGCGGGCTGTCGAGCGAGCCCCTCGGCCAGCGGGAGCAGCAGCGAGGGCGAGGGCGAGGCGGCGAGCTCGGGCTGAAGGGCGAGGGCCTCGTCGAGCGCTCCGCGGAGCCCCAGGAGCTCCGCCGGGCCGACGGGGCTTCGGGCCGCGAGCGACTCCAGCTCCTGCGCCGCGCCGAGCGCGTGGGAGAGGGCGTCTCGGAGGGCCGCCACGGCGCGGGCGTCGAGGTCGGCGTAGGTGGGGCGCTGCACCGTCGCCCAGGGGTTCTGCGGGGCGTAGAGGTCGGCGAAGGGGCGCAGCGCGAGGAGCGAGTCGGCGAGGGCTTCGAGCGCGCTCTCGGGCACCAGCGCGAGGCCCGCGGGGAGGTCGAGCAGGGGCGCATCGAGGCCCGAGGCGAGGACGTGGAGCTGGCCCGCGGTCAGCGCGCTGCCTTCGGCCACCTGGCCCAGGGCGGCGCCCCGGTCGGTGAGGGAGCGCTCGATGCGCCGTGAGTCCTGCACCACCCGCGCGGCGGCGGCGGCGTCGAGGGAGCGGGCGGTGGTCTCCTCCAGGCGGGCGGTGAGCTGCGCGTAGAGGCCCTTGCGGTCGTCGTAGACGTCGTGCACCAGGGCCATCGCGTGGCGCAGCCCGACGGACTGGGCCCGCTGCGCGACGACGTCGAGGGCCGCGCGCTTCTCGCACACCACGGCCACGCGCTCTCCCCGGGCGAGGGCCTCGGCGACGAGGTTCACGATCACCTGGCTCTTGCCGGTGCCGGGCGGTCCGTCTATCACCAGGGCGCGCTCGGTGGCCGCTCGGCGAAGCACCGCCCGCTGGCTTGGATCGGCGTAGAGCACCGTCCCGATCGGGGCGTCGTCGGGGTCGACGGGCGCCTCCGCCGCGGCGGCGGGCTCGGGCTGGAGGCTCGCCCTCATCTCCGCCGGGAGCAGGGTGGCGGCGCAGCCGAGCACGGCGCCGGGGTCCGCGGCGGGGTCGGCGAGGGCGGTGAGCAGCGCGTCGTAGTCCTGGAGCAGGTCGCTGTCGGACTGGGGGAAGAGGCCGAGCACGGCGCACTCCTCGATCTCCAGTCGGTCGCCGGTCCAGAGGGAGAGCTCGTCGGCGCGGTCTCGGAAGGGGGCGAGGGCGCTCGGCGCTCGGGCGGCGCTGAGCCCCACCTGGGTGAGCGTCTCGAGGATGGCCTCGACGCTGCGCGAAGGGTCCGCCGCGGCGGCGTCGAGGGCCTCCGCGAAGGCGTCGGTGAAGGCGTATCCCTTCTTCGAGAAGAGCAGCCGGAGGAGCGCGATGTTGACGATGGGCGGCTCGTCCTTCACCGGCGAGAGCGCGAAGCCCCGAGCGCCGCGCGCGTCCCGCTCCAGCGTGACCGGGTGCAGCACCAGCGGACCGCGCACCAGGTAGCCCTGCACCACGCCCGCGAGGAAGGGGTGACCCACCGCGAGGTCTCTCGCTCCGGTCTCCTCGGCGCGCTGCCGGGCGTCGCGGTCGAGGCGCAGCAGGGCCTCGGCGAGGCGCTGTCCTCCCTCGTGAGAGCCCGCCTCGGAGGCGTCGACCAGGCGGGCGCGCCGGCCGTCGCGGAGCTGGGCGAGGGTGCGCTCGGCGAGGCCGGTGGAGAGCCCGTCGAGCTCGTGAAGGTCCATGCTGCGGCCGGGGCGGGGGCGGTGGAGGCGCACCGCGGGGCTGCGTCCGTCGCCGGAGACGAGCTCGTCGCGCAGGGAGGTCACCGCGCGCAGCAGTCGGGCGCGCTCCTCGGGGAGCACCGAGGCGTCGCGGCGGGCCAGCCGGACGGGCGTCGGGGGAGCGGGCGCGGCGGGAGGACGGAGGGTGCGCTCGGCGTCCTGATCGCCGTGCTCCAGCGGAGGGTCGACGGTGACGCCCGCGCGATCGAGCTCGGCGGAGAGCGCGCGCAGCACCTCGGGCGACGGGGCCGACGCGCCGACCAGACGGAGCATCCTGCGGAGGGTGGTCTGCGCGCCTCGTCGACGGATGACCCCGCTCAGGAAGGCCCGCAGCGCCTCCGCGGCCTCGCCGCTTCGAGGCGGCAGCGGCAGCGGTCGGGCCGGGGACTCGTCGAGGGGTCGCTCGACGCCGAGGGCGCGGAGCGTCGCGGAGAGCAGCGCCTCGAAGAGCTGGCTCTCGCCGAGGAGGGCGCCGAAGGAGCGCAGCTTCGCGACCTCGGCCTCGGAGACGGCTCCGTCGGCGGCGACGAGGTGCATCACCAGCAGGAAGAGGGCGCGTGCGGAGTCGGCTCCGGCGGCGCGAAGCACCGGCGAGACCTCGGCCAGCCGCGCGCGGGCGTTGGCGGGGTCGAGGTACCAGCGCCAGTCGGAGACCCTCGGCTCGAACACCCGCTCGAGGGCGTCGGCCTCGACCTCGGAGAGCTCGCCGTCGGCCGAGGCGACGAGCACGCAGCAGGCGAGGGCGCACTCGTGGAGCTCGGGAGGAGGGGCGTCGAGCAGGCGCCGCTCGAAGCGGAGCGAAGGGAGCGAGAGCGCTCGGTCGAGGAGGGCGTCGACCTCGGCGAGGCTGCGGGAGCCGGGGCCCCTGCCGGTGAGCGCGCGGTACTCCGCGGTCTCGCTGAAGAGCCACGCGGCCCAGGAGCGCACCGCCTGCTCGGGCCCTGCGCCTGCCGCGTCGGGATCGCGGCCCGAGAGAAGCGCCTCCATGAGCTCGCGCCCGTGGAGGAGCCATGCCTCGGCGTGCCAGGTGAGGGCGTCTCCGGGCAGCGAGGTGGCCGCGGTGATCTCCAGCCGGAGGAGGGCGGTGAGCTCCCGGGTCGCGAGGAGGGCGAAGCGGTCGGCGGTGAGCTCCATCGCCAGGGAGAGGGCGCCGGTGGTGGCCGAGAGCGCGCTGGAGGCGCCAGCGTGGCGTGCGACGAGGTCGGCCACGAGGCAGGCGTTGCCGTGGGGGATCCACGGTCCGTGAGCGAGGTAGTGGCCGAGCTCGTGGCCGAAGGCGGCGACCGTCGCGCCGCGGTCGAGGAGGGGCAGCAGCCGCCCGGGGATCTCGAGCACGACGGGCTCTTCGATGGCGTGGACGGCGGCGCTCTCGCGCTCGCTCGACAGGTAGATCTCCATCGGGCGTTCGAGGCGCAGCGCCCGGCGGGCGGCGTGGGCGAGGGACCAGGTGTCCGGGGCCATCGCCTCGGAGAGTCGTACGGCATCGGCCATCAGCCGGGGGCGCAGCGCGTCGGGTGAGGCGGGGCCGAGGGCCTCTCGCAGCCCGGCGAACTCCGTGAAGGCCTCCATCGCGGTGGAGAGGCGTCGCTCGGCCGACACGCGGAGGCGCTCGACGTCGAAGGCAGGCAGCACGGGGGAGGGCGCCGGGTCGGTCATGCGGGCGCGACTGTCTCCCTGCGGGCGTCGCGGGTTCAAGCGCTCGTCGCCGGGGCGGCGTCGGGCTCGTGTCGGACCTCGATCGGCGCTTCGTAGAGGCGTCGGTAGATGCGGCGCTCCTCCACCAGCGGCCACCAGTCGTAGAGCAGCACCTCGATGGGGCGCCACATGGCCACCCAGCCGGTGATCACCAGGCCCTCCCGCACGATCTGCCGGAGGTGGCCCATGGGCATCGCGGAGGTGAGCTCGGCCAGCGTGAGGAAGACCACCAGCACCGCGAGCCCGAAGAGCAGAAACACCTGTCCTCGACGCATGTGCTGCTGGATCTGTCGGTCGAGGCGGGCGACCTCGTACTCGAGGTGGGCGCGCACCGCCTCGGTGAGCGTAGCGTCCGGGAGCCCTGGCGCGGGCTCTTCGGAGATCCAGAAGACGAGCTTCAAGGGAGCCTTTCGAGGGAGTTCCTCGGCGGCGCCGATGAGGTACTCGGTGGCGCGGTCGTCGAGGTCGCGCTCCCGGAAGGGCGCCGGGTCACGACCGTCGAAGAGCTGCCGCGAGCTGCGCAGCCGGATGTCGATGCAGAAGCGCCCGCCCTCGGCGCGGTAGCGGTAGCCCTCGTTCATGCGCTCTCCATCAGGGGAGCGCCCTTCATCGCACGCTGCGCGACCTCCGTCAGGCGTTGTCGGGGCCGAGGCTTCGCGGCCCTCGCTCACCCCTGGGCGTCGCTCACCTCGGGGGGCTGCTGCGCGGCCTCGATGCAGTCGTCGATGAAGGACCGCAGCCGGTACATCTCCTCGGCCCCGAGCCCCTGCCCGATGAAGGCCGCTCCGTAGGTGAAGGCCACCAGCGCCAGGGCCGCGGGGACGCCCGCGAGCGCCCAGGGGGCCTCGCCTGCCATCCACTGGCTGAGGCCGAACATCAGCGCGCCGAGGCAGGCCATGCCCAGGATGCCGTAGATGCCGAGGAAGAGGATCCACACGTTGGGCTCCGGGGCGAAGCGCCCGCAGAGGGTCCACGCGTCGTCGTCGCCGCGCGCGACCTCCACGCTGAGGTAGGGGGACCAGAAGTGCTGCTCGGCCCTCACCGTGGTGAGCTCGGCCCCCGCCGAGAGCATGGCGCCCTCGATGCGCGCTTTCGGGTCGCGGAGCCGACGCCTGATCTGATCGAGCAAGGCGTCCCCCGCCACCGGCAGCGGAACGACGAACATCGGCCGCATCCGCGGCCTCGGCGAGCGCGTCTCCTCCATTGGGCCGCAGAGGGTATCTCCGCGCGGTGGACGTCGCCAGGGCCACGCTCCGCGGCGGCCACGACCGCCGACGATCGTGCGGTGACCCGCCGGAAGTGAATCCGGGGGCGGCGTCCGGCAACCTTCCCCCCTATCCATGCACCCTCCTGACGGCGTCACTGCTCGCGTGTGTTTCCTGCTCTGTCTCTCGGTCTTCGGCTGCGGAGCCACCGAGACCCCGCCGAGCGATGCCTCGGCCGACGCAGGGCGCTCCGAGGACGGAGCGACGGACGCTCCGCGCTTCGACGCGCCGGTCGACCGCCCGGACGCTGCACCCGACGCCCCCTCGGTGGACCTCGCCCCGCCGCGTCCCCTCGCGCCGCCCTCCGGGGTCGCGGAGCTCGCCGCGCGGCCGCTGCTCCGGTGGGCTCTCCCCTCGGGCGCCGTGGGCGCTCACGTCGAGCTCTGCGCCGACCGGGCGTGCTCGCGGGTGCTGCACTCCTTCGACGCCACCGGGTCCAGCGGGAGCCCCTCCGAGCGGCTGCGACCGGGGCCTGTCTTCTGGCGGCTCTACTCGCGAGGCCCCGCCGGGCGCGGGTCCGTCCCCAGCGTGACGTGGTCGTTCACCGCGGGCCGCCGCGACGTCGCGCGCTCGATCGGCGGCACCGGGGCGCTCGACGTCAACAACGACGGCTACGCCGATCTCGCGGTGGGGGCCCCGGGCAACGAGGGCTCCCCCCGGGGTCGGGTGCACGTGTACTTCGGTGGCGCCTCGGGGCTCGCGACGACCCCGTCGCTCACGCTGCAACCGCCTGCCGAGGTGGTCGGCAACTACGGCGTCGCCGTCTGCGAGGCCGGCGACCTCGACGGCGACGGCTACAACGAGCTGGCCGTGGCCGCGACGGTCACCCCCGTGGAGGGCGGTCCTTCGGGGCGCGTCTACGTCTACGCCGGGGGCGCGTCGGGGCTCGGTGTGGTCCCCCGCACCACGCTCATCGTGCGCGACATCGCGGCCCTGCACGCCCTGTCGAACCGCATCCGCCTCGCGCGAGGCGGCGACGTCAACGGCGACGGCTACGGAGACCTCGTGGTGGGCCTCGCCGTCACGGCCCCCTTCCAGGGCGCGGTCGACGTCTTCCTGGGGAGCGCCGCGGGGCTCACGCCCGGCCCCATCGTGATCCCGAACTTCATGCCCATGAGCGGCTTCGGGACCTCGGTCGCGGCGGGCGGCGACCTCAACGGCGACGGCTTCGACGACGTGGTCGTCGGGGCCGACTCGGAGGGCGCCGTGCGGGTGTTCCTTGGCGGCGCGGCTGGAACCGCGGTGACGCCTGCCGCGACGCTCACCGTCGACGCGGCGGGGACGGGCTTCCAGTCGCCGACCGTCGCGGGCGCGGGCGACGTGAACGGCGACGGCTACGCCGACGTGGCGATCGCCTCCGTCGCGGGCGGCGGTCGGGTCTACCTGTACCCCGGCGGCGCTGCCGGGCTGGGCCGGGTTCCCGTCGTCCTGAGCGCCCCGGTCCCGGGGGGGAGCTTCACCTTCCCGGCGGGTGCCGGGGACGTCGACGGCGATGGCTTCTCCGACCTCGTCGTGGCCTCCCTGGCCTCGTCGCCCGCCACGGCCCTCTACCTCTTCCGCGGCGGCGCCGCCGGCCTCGCCACGACGCCCGTGTCCACCCTCCCGACCCCCGACCCGGCGGCGGTCACCTTCGGCGAGCGCGCGGCCGGCTTCGGGGACTTCGATGGCGACGGCTACGCCGACGTGGCCGCCAGCGCGCGGACCGTGCAGGAGTACACGGGGCGGGCGTTCGTGTTCCGGGGTGGCGCGGCGGGCCTGGGGGCGTCGCCCGCGGCCACGCTGCCCGGCCCCGATGGCCCCGGTGGCCTCTTCGGCACCGGGCTCGCCAGCGGGCTGTAGGGGGACGGGCGCTCGGCTCGACGAAGGCGGAGCTGGTCGGTGCGAGGGGGCACCACCGTCCAGCCCCACCACCCAGGCTCGTCAGACAGGGCCTATCGTGGGCCGCTGATGGGCTCACGAAGACTGCTCGCGCTGGTCGCCGCCATGGGGTGCGTGCGCACGTTTCCGCAGCGCTTCGCCGCCGACGACCACGGCGCGCACGTCTACGCGGTCGCGCCCGCACCACCCGGAGAGTCGGGCGAGGGGCTCGGTGCGGCGTGCTCGGTCATCCCCGCGGAGGGCCTCACCCTGATCGCGGAGTGGGGCGACGACCGCGGCCGCTACGACGCCCCGATGCATCGCGGCCCCGCGCTCCCTGGCCACCGCCACGTCGTCTGGAACGCCTCGTCCCTGCTGGTCGTCGACACCGCCACGGGCTCACCCCTGCGCCGCCTCCGCTGGCCTGCGCCGCAGCCCGGCGCGTACATCGCGCGCGTCGCGGTCGACCCCGCAGGACGCCTCGTGGCCGCCCTCGACGCCCGAGGCGGAGTGACCCTCGGCACCCTCGACGGCGCCGACCTCGCCCCCCTGGTCGCGGCGCCCCGCGAGGCCGCGTCGCCCGTCGTTGCGCCCTCCGACGCACCGGAGCCGCCGCAGTTCGACCACGTCTCCACCGAGGCCTGGCGGGGCGGTGACGCCGACGGTCGCTGGCCCTCCGCGCGCGTGGCGCAGCGGCTCTACTTCTCCAGGGATGGATCGCGCCTCGTCGGGGCGGAGTCGATCTGGGACGTCGCGACGCGCCGCCCGCTGCTGGCGCTGAGGGAGGGCGAGGCGCTGCTCGGCGTCGACGCGGACGCCACCCGAGCCGCCGTCGCCGCGCTCGCGGTGCGCACCTCGGTCGGGTCGCCGGGGAGCCAGTGCGGCTTCGTTCCGGTGAGCCGTGCGCTGGTGGTCGCCGCGCTGGAGTCGCGTGACCTCCTCGGGGCGGCCGCGCCGCAGCGGCTCCCGACGCCGCCCTCCCTCGATGGCCCGGTGCCTGGCTTCGACGAGCCCCCGGGAGAGGCGCCGTCGATGGTCGCGTGGCTCCCGGTCGCGCAGCTCGCGCTCTCGGCCGACGGTGAGCTCGCCGTCGCGATGGGCGAGCGCGCGTGGTGGGTGGGGTCCCGCGAGGCCCGAGCGCTCTCGTGGCCGCGGCCGGTCCGCTCGGTGCGCGCGCTGGCCTTCACACCGCATGGGATCGCGGCGCAGGCGATGATCGACGCGGGCGCTCGGATGATCGTCGCGACCGCGCTCTACGGGAGGGACGGCCGCACCCGACGGGCGCTCGCGGGGGCGCAGGGCTTCGCGCCAGACCGCGCGGGTCGCATGGTGCTCCGCGACGGCGACTGGTCGCTGTGGGACCTCCATGCGATGGAGCGTGTGCGGTCGCTGCCCGACCCCGGCGCGCTCTACCTCGGCGCGATCGACCAGGCGCGGCTCAGCGACGACGGCACGGCGGTGCTGCGCGAAGAGCGGGGCGGCGCGCACGTCTTCCTGGTGGGCGAGGGCGACGGGTGGCGGCGCGTGGAGGTTGCGGCCGCGGGGGCTTCGCTGTGGCGCTGGGCGCTCTCGCCCGACGGCCGCCACGTCGCGCTGCACGAGCCCCACCGGCTGCGCGTGGTCGACCTGCGCGACGGGCGAGTGCGCTGGCAGCGGGAGTATCCGGGCGAGGCGACGGTGGCGGTCTTCGCGGGCGACCGGCTCTACGTGGGAGACGACGGCGGTCGGGTGAGCGAGCACTCTCTCGACGGCGCGGAGGTGGCGCACGTCGAGCTCGCCGGGCGCTTCGACCACGCGACGGCGCTCGCGGTGAGCCCCGACGGCGCGACGCTGGCCGTCGGAACGGCGCGCTCGCGGGTGTTCGTGTTCGCGGTGGGGGCCGCAGGGGCATTGGCGCGTCGATCAGAGATGAAAGGGCCCGATGCGCATGGCGCCGACGGTGACGCTCACCCCGGCGACCACCGACGCCTCCTCCGTGTCGGGTCTCGGTGAGTAGATCGCCGCGCCGAGCGTCGCCTCGATGCCAAGGGTGATGAGCGGAGCCTGGGATGCCTCGCGGTCGACGAGGCGGAAGAGCGGCCCGCCGCGGAGCTGCACCAACAGCTCCGAGGTCGACAGCTCCGGACCGCGCCAGCGGCCTCCGGCGTCGATGCCCACGCGGTAGCCCCAGCGCCCCGCGCGCTCCGGCACGCGGAACCACTCCATCCCGCCGAGCAGCGAGAGCGCCGCCCCTCCCTGGCGCGCATCGCCGCCGAGCGCCGTGGTTGCCGCGAAGCCGATGCCCTCGTTGCGTCCGTCGCGCGAGGTCATGCCGAAGCCCGAGAAGCCCGTCACGGCCGCGTGGGTGACCACCGGGCCGCCCGAGTACGCCTGCACCTCGGGGCCGCCGCGCACCCCGTAGGCGCAGCCGCCCGCGAGCGCGGCGCCGACGAGCGGGACGATGAGGGAGCGACGCATGCGAAGGGAGGCTACGCGAGCGGGTGATCCGCGGCGAAGGCTGGACGGGGCCACGGCGGGCGGTCGGAGGCGGCGGGAGAACGTCGCGGTCGCTCCGGCGGCGATGGTACGGCACCCGGTGTAGCGTTGCCGCGGGGCAACTGCGCTACGGTCGGGAGCCATGATCGACAATCTCGAAGACCTCCGCGCTGCCGTGCGGGCGGGGCAGACCTTTCGCTACGTGCTCTTCTGGGGACACCACCCGTCGCCCGACGGGCGCATCACCGTCGCCTGCCTGTCCCAGTGGTGGGCGTGCTCCTTCACGCTCGATGGCGTCACCTACTCCTCGGCGGAGCAGTGGATGATGGCCGGCAAGGCCCGGCTCTTCGGCGACGAGGAGACGCTCGCGGCGATCCTCGCGACGGATGACCCGGCGGTGGTGAAGAAGCTCGGGCGCAAGGTGCGGGGCTTCGACGAGGCGCGGTGGCGGTCGGCGTGCTTCGAGCTGGTCACGCGGGGCAACGTCGCGAAGTTCTCGCAGAACGCGTCGCTGAGGGGCTTCCTGCTGGGCACGGGGGACGCGGTGCTGGTCGAGGCGTCGCCCTTCGACGCCGTGTGGGGCATCGGCCTCGGGGCGGCCATCGAAGGCGCGACCGACCCGCTCCGCTGGGAGGGAGAGAACCTCCTGGGGTTCGCGCTGATGCGCGCCCGCGAGGCGCTGCGCGCCGGGTCGTCGTCGGCGCGGCCCACGTAGCCGACGAGGTCCACCTGCTCCTGCGCCGTGGGGTCGCAGCGGGCCAATGGGGGATGCCGTGGCGCGCGCCGTGGCGGTCGACCTATCGTGCCCGCCGTGGGGACCGACACCAGGACGAATCGGGAGCGACGACGCATGGCGAAGCGACGCGCGGGCGGGGTCTGGGCGGGCGGGGCAGGCCTCGTTGCGCTTGCGATGGTGGTCGCCGGGTGCACGGCCGCGGCGATCCCGCAGCCGTCGTGCGCGCCGGGTGCGCAGACCGCCTGCGCCTGCGTCGGCGGCGGCCTCGGCGCGCAGGTGTGCGGCCTCGATCGGGTGCTCGGAGTGTGCATGTGCCCCGACGGTTCGGCGCCGGTCGACGCTCCCACCGCGGACGCTCCCACCGCGGACGCTCCCACCGCGGACGCTCCCACCGCGGACGCTCCCTCGTTCGACCTCGGGACGGCGGACGTCGGCGTCGTGGATGTCCCCGGCGGAGACGCCCCCGACTCAGGCGTCGTCGACGCCGCAGCGACGGACGCGGGCGGGCCGGTGGACGTCGGACCGGCGGACACCGGCGCCGACGTGCCGCGTTGCGGGACGGGTGACCTCGACTCCGACGACGACGGCCTCACGGACGCCGAGGAGCGCGCGGCGACGACGGACCCCTGCTCGGCGGACAGCGACGGCGACGGCGTCAGCGACCTCATCGAGGTGGCCGCGCGCAGCGACCCCCGCGCCGGGGGCTCCGTCCCGCCGGCCGGTGAGCTCTACGTGGCGCTCCCCTACCGCGGCCCCGGCGCGACCGCGCGAGAGTCCCGCGAGCTCGCCTTCTCCACGCGCATCCGCGCGGTCGACCTCTTCCTCCTCGTCGACAACTCGGCCTCGATGCAGCCCGTGATCGCCGCCCTCCGCACGGGCCTGGACACCATCGTGCGGAGCCTGCATGTGGTGATCCCTGACGTTCGCGTCGGCGTCGGTTCCTTCGACAGCATGCCCTTCCTCCCGAGCGGTCAGCCCGGCTCGCCGGGCGACTACACGCTATGGATCCGCCAGACGCTGAGCCCCGACGTGGCCGCCTCGCAGCGGGCCTTCGACACCATGCGCACCATCGACGACGACACCGGCGGACGGTTCTTCGGTGGCGACAACCCTGAAGACCAGACCGAGGCCATCTACGAGGTCATCGCGGGCGGCGGGTCGCGCGGCCACGAGAGCGACGCGGCGGCGCTGCGCTCGGTGCGCAACGCGCTCGACCCCGCGGGCAACGGCTGGGTGCCGCAGGTCGACCCGGCGCGAGACTGCGGCTCCACCGCGGCCAACCCCCGCTACGGCTGGGGCTGCTTCGGCGAGGGGCGCGTCCCCGTCGTGGTGCTGGCCTCCGACTCGCCCTGGTACGACGGGTGTTTCACCACGGACGCAGCGAGGTACCGCTCCACGCAGGGCCACACCTGTGACGAGACGGCGGCCGCCCTCAACGCCCGCGGCGCCTTCTTCCTCGGCGTCGACGTCGGCAATGGCGTCGGCGGCCTCACCTTCGTCAACTCGCAGCCGCTCGCGATGCGCACCCGCACCACCGACGCCTCGGGCGCCCCGGTGGTGCTCGGACCAGGGCGGACCGACGTCGCTGCGACCGCGAGTCAGGTCATCGACGCGGTCACCCGGCTCGCGAGTGGATCGCGCCAGGACGTCACGTCGCGCGCGGTCGCCGACCCGTCAGCAGCGGGCCTCCCGGCAGGTCGCACCACGGCGGATTTCGTCCGCTCGGTGGTCCCGGCGCGAGGCATTCCCGACGCCCCGACGGGCTACGAACGGCGCGACGCGACGACCTTCTACAGCGCGTCGCCCTCCACCCAGGCGGTGTTTCGCGTCGACCTCCTCAACGACTTCGTCGAGGGCGGCGACGCGCTCCGCGTGTACCGCGCGACGATCAACGCCACCGGCCGCGGAGGGACGGTCCTCGACTCCCGCGTGGTCTTCGTCGTCGTTCCCGCGCGAGGCCACGGCCTGCCCATCACCCCGTAGCGGCCCTCCCCACGATGACCACCTTCGACGACTTCCTCCACCCGATTCCCCCGCGCTCTCCCACGGGAGACGCCGCGCTCGACGAGCTGCTCGGGCGCGTCGAGGCCGCCGGGGACCCCGACGCCCTCGCGGCCCTCTCCGCACGCGCCGGGGCCGGTCCCGCGGTCGCTCGCCGCCTCGGGGAGCTGGCCGCGTCGATCGGCAACCTGGGCGTCGCCTCCCGGGCCGAGCGGTCGGTCTACGAGGCCGTCTACGCCGCGCAGCACGAGCGCCTGCGGCTCGTGGGCGACCTCGCCGTCGCGGCCGCCGCGCAGGGCCTGGAGGAGCCCCTGCTCGACCTCTTCGAGTCGCACCCCGACCCGGGCGTGCGCCTCGGCGTCGGCTCCGCCCTGCTCGCCGCGAAGCCCTCCCGCGCCGCCCTCGAACGCATCGCCCCCGCCATGGACCTCGCCGACGACCTGATGGTCTGGGTGCGCGACCTCGGCACCGCCGCCGCGGTGCGCCTCGACCCGGCGACCGCCTTCGAGCGGCTCGGCCCGCGCTTCGAGCGCGAGCTGGCGCTGCCCCACAGCTACCTCGCGCGAGGCCTCTTCCACGCGCTGCACGCGAGCGCTCCCATCGACCCGCGGTGGTTCGCGTTCCTGGTGCGCTTCTACGAGAAGGCCGATGCGGTGGTGCTCGACAGCGTGCTCTGCGCGCACCCCGACCCGGCGGCCGTCGAGGCCCTCGCGGGCTTCGTCTTCGACCGGGCCCGCTCGGGCCTCGACTGGCTGACCTACGCGGGCTTCACGCTGCTGAAGTGGGGCCCTTCGGGGCGCTCGGCGGCGCCCGCCGTCGTCGAGGCCGCGCAGGCCGCGCTCGCCTCCGGGGCGAGCGACTACCGGCTCACCATGCCCCTCGACGTGCTCGTGGCGATGGGCGACCGGGCGGTGGTCCCCGCGCTGGAGGCGCTGCGGCCGATGGCGAAGCGCAAGGCGAAGACGGCACTCGAGGAGGCCCTGCGAAAGCTCGGGGCCGAGGCCGCACCGGCCGGGAGGAAGCGGTCGCCCGCGAAGGTCTCGCCGGGGCGAGAGGGCCTCGCCGCCACGCTCACGGCGGCGGGCTTCTCCGCGGCTCGCGTCGCCGAGCTGGTGAAGATCGCGAGGCCGAGGATCGTGCTCGAACCCGTGGAGGGCCCCGCGGGCGCGAGCCGCCTCGGGGGCCTGCCCGACCTGGGCCCCGACGCGCCTTGGCCGGTCGTGCGCCTCCCGAAGCGGACGGCGGCCGAGAGGCTCCCGCAAGGCCTCGAGGCGACGCCGCACACCGTCGAGGGCGCGCACGTGGTGGTGCCGCTGGGCTTCGTGGCGCAGCTACGGCTGGAGGAGCTCGCGCCGCACGACCCCGAGGGCAGGCTCCCTCCGAAGGGGCTGCTCTCGTTCTTCGCGCGGCAGGACGTGGAGGCCGGCGAGCACGGCGAGCTCGTGCGCATCGCGGCCGCGGTGCTCTTCCACGAAGACGGCGAGCTCGCGCCGAGGGAGCCGCCGCCGGAGCTACCGGAGTCCGAGCGCATGAGGGCGAGGGGGTTGAGGTTCCGCGGGGAGGTCCCGCTGCCGGAGCCGCAGTTCGCCTACAAGCTGGGGCTGCTCGAGGAGGAGACGACCCGCTACGACGCGCTGCCCCGCGAGGTGCCCACCTACGCTTCGCTCGGGTACGCGTCTGCCGCGTACTACCAGGGCCTCCCAGGACGGCGAGAGACGCTGCTGCTCTCGGTCGGCAGCGACGACTACTGCTGGGGCGACGCGAGCTCGGTGTTCTTCCTGATCGCCGACGCGGCGCTGGCGGCGCGAGATTTCTCCAAGGCCGTCTGTGTCGCCGACGAGTGCTGACCGCAACTCCCCTCCCACCCGCTGGCCCCTCAGGCTCTCACGGCGCTACCGTTCCCCCATGAGACCAACCGCGTGGGTCCTGCTGGGCGCGTGCATCCTCGGCTCCCCTTCGGCCCTCGCCGTCGGCTGGGGCACCACGCCCGTGGACATCCCCCTCGGCGCCGACGTCTCCGTCCACCGCGAGCCCGTCTCCTACTTCGCCCCGCTCGGCTTTCGCACGCTGACCCCGACGGTCACATGGAGCTACCGCGGCCTCCTCCCGCCTCCCTTCGGGACCACCCAGATCCACAACTTCGCCAGCTCGGGCGCCCGCATCTTCGCGGCCCTCGACGACGGCGTCGTCTTCACCGACGACCGCGGCGCCCACTGGTCCCGCGCCTCCTGGGACGGCTCGCAGGCCCCTCGCGCCATGGCCTTCGACGACGCCTCGGGCTTCGGCGCAGCCGTCGGCACCAACGGCACCGTCTGGACCACCACCGACCGCGGCCAGAGCTGGCGCACCCGACGCGACGTGGGCGACGTGCTCGTCGACGTCGCCGTCCTCGGCCACGTCGTCGCCTGGACCTCCATCCGCGGCCTGGTGCAGGTCTCCGCCGACGGCGGCACCTCCGTCCGCACGCTCAGCGAGCGCGCCCGCGGCCCGATGCCCGTGATGTCCACCTGGCAGTCTCAGCTCTGGATCCGCGTCGACGGCGCCCGCTGGTGGCGGGTCGATCGCGAGGGCGCCGCCGAGCGCGCCGACCGGTCTCCGTGGGACGGCTGAAGCCCCTCCGCGCCATCGCCCTGATCTCCCTCGCGGCCTCCCCGGCGCTCGCGCAGGAGCGCACGCCCACCAACGACGACCCGCCCGAGGCCACGGTGAGGGCGAGGGCGAGGGCGAGGGAGATACAGCGCCGCGAGCTCAGCGCCGCGGAGATGCAGCGCATGCCCGGAACCCGCGGCGACGCCCTCCTCGCCGTGCAGAACCTCCCCGGCGTGGGCCGTCCCCCCTTCGGCCTCGGGGCCTTCATCCTCCGCGCCTCCGACCCCTCGGACTCCCTCGTCACCCTGGAGTCGCAGCCCTTCGGACTGCCCTTTCACTTCTACGGCCTCGCCACCACGCTCGCGACCGACCTCATCGACCGCATCGAGGTGCTCCCCGGCAACTTCTCCGCCCGCTGGGGACGCGCCGCGGGCGGCGTGGTCAACGTCACCCTCCGCGCCCCCGCGAGAGACCGCGTGCACGTCACCGCCGACGTCGACCTCGTGGACGCCGGGGCCTACGCGTCGGTCCCCATCGGCCGCCGGGGAGCGCTCGCCATCGGAGTGCGCCGCAGCTACGTCGACGCCTGGATCGGCCTCCTCGGCGCGAGCTTCACCCGCCTCCCTCGCTACTGGGATTACCAGGCCGTGTATGACGTCGACCCCGGTCCTTCGGACAACGTGCGCGTCATCGTCTCCGGCAGCGACGACGCGCTCGGCTTCTCCCTCGACGCCCCCGACGCCAACGACCCCAACCTCCGCGGCAGCTCCGGCAGCGCGGCCTCCTTCCGCGGCGCGCAGGCCCGCTGGCGCCACCGCTGGGGAAGCTCCGCGCAGCACTCGCTCTCGCTCTCCGGCTCCACGCAGGATGCCGACCTCACCGCGGGCAGCACGATCCGCTACCTCATCACCACCCGTCAGCTCTCGCTCCGCGACGAGCTCGAGCTGCGCCTCGGCCCCTACGGCCGCCTCTTCGCGGGCGTCGACGCCATCCTGGGCGAGACCGACGCCACGCTCGCCGCGCCGCCGCTCAGCGCCACCGGCATCACCGACCCCACCGGCGCCACCGGCCTCGCCCGCTACCAGGGCACCACCGGCTTCCTCAACCCCGCCGCCCACGCGGAGCTGGAGCTCGACGACCAGCGCCGCTGGCGCGCCCTGCTGGGCGTTCGCGTGGACCGCTTCTCCCGCTCCGACTCGCTCACCGTCGACCCTCGCGTCTCGGGCCTCTGGCGGCCCCACCCCCGCCTCGGGGTGCGCGGCGCCATCGGGTCGTACAGCACCATCCCCCGCGGCTACGTGGTGATCCCCGGCTTCGGCAACCCCGACCTCGGACCCGAGCGCTGGTGGCACGGCACCGCGGGCTTGCAGATCGAGGTCATCCCCGGGGCGCTGGAGCTCACCGCGGACGTCTTCGCGAAGTGGGGCGACGGGACGGCGGCGCCCACCTCCCGCACGGTGCTTCGCGGCGGGGTGGAGACCCCGGAGCGCTTCGCCAACATCGGCTCGGCGAGGGTGCTGGGCGCCGAGTGGTGGCTGCGCCTGCGGGCCGGTCGGCTGCCCCTCTACGGCTGGATCTCCTACACCTACCAGCGGGCCGAGCGACGCGACGCCGCGGGCCTCTCGTGGCAACCGTCGACCTGGGATCAACCCCACCTGCTGTCCCTCATCCTCGGCGCGGCGCTCCCTCGGGGCTGGGAGGTGGGCGCGCGGCTGCGCTGGGCGTCGGGCCTGCCGGAGCCCGTGGTGACCGGCGCGCTGGTCGACAGCGACCACGACGTGGCGCTCACCTGGGTGGACGCGCGGCGCAGCGGTCGGCTGCCCGACACCTGGTCGCTCGACCTGCGCGCGGCGAAGCGCTTCCGCTGGGGGCCGCTCCGGATGCAGTTCATCGCGGAGGTGCTCAACGCGACCAACCAGGCCAACGCCGAGTCGCGGCTCTACGCCTGGGACCGCCGACGCAGCGCGTACGTCACCGGGCTGCCGATCGTTCCGAGCGTGGGGCTGCGCGCGGAGTACTGATCTCGCGACGAGCCCCCCGCGCGCGTGCTACTCGTCGCCCCCATGAGCGTCTTCTTCCGGACGACCGGGACCATGGGAGGTCCCGAGTTCTTCGTGCGGCCCTCGTCGCACTCGCTCCGGGCCGTGCGCGTCCCGGTGATCGTGGCCGTCCTCGAGCGCCCCGATGGTCTCGTGCTGATCGACACCGGCTGGAGCCGCCGCACCTGCGCCTTTCCGCACGACGATCCCGGCCTCGCGCACAGCCTGCTGCTGGGCCTCTCGGTGAAGCCCGAAGACGCCCTCGCGTCGCAGCTCATCTCCCAGGGCTACGTCCCCTCGGACGTGCGCCACGTCGTCGCGACGCACCTCCACGCCGACCACGTCGGCGGCGTCGTGGACTTCGATCGCGCCACCGTCCACGTCCACGATCGCGAGCTCGACGCCACCTCCCGGGGTCTCCGCGGCGGCTACTCGCCCTCGGTGCGCTCGCTGCCTCGCGTGGCGCCGTACACCCTCGACGGCCCTCCCGCGCTCGGCTTCCCCTTCTCCCGTGACCTCTTCGGCGACGGCTCGGTGTTGCTCCTCGACGGCCGCGGGCACACCGCCGGGTCCGTCGTCGTCGCGGTGAAGCTGCAGGAGGGTTGGGCCCTCCACGCCGGCGACGCCGCGCAATACGTGGGCGAGTATCGCGCCGCCGACGCCGCGCCGCCGAGCCTCTACGCCCGCGCCATGAGCTGGGACCTCTCCGAGCAGCGACGCACCTACGGCCTGCTGCGCGGCGCCGAGGCGACGCTCGACGCGCGCGTGGTGGTCTCCCACGACCCCGACCTGCTGAGCACCCTCCCTGGCACCAAGGAGGCCGCCTGGCCCTGCTCGTGGGACCGGCGCAAGGGCGCCTCGAAGCCGAAGCCCAGGGGCTGACGCTCAGCCCGCGGGGGAGTGTTCTCCGAGGAAGGCGAGCAGCGCCGAGACCAGCGCGTCGGGCGCCGTCCAGTGCACCATGTGACCCGCGTCGGGGATGTTCACGAAGCGCGCGTTGGGATAGCGGGCCGCGCGCTCGGCGAGCTCCGGGAAGCCCGCGAGGCTGCCGCCGTCGATCATCAGCACGGGGCAGGTGATGCGGGGGAGGAAGGCCTCGAAGGCCTCGGCGTCGTAGCGCATCGGCGAGATGGTCATGTGCAGCGGATCGAAGCGGAAGGTCAGGGCTCCCTCGTCGACGACCCGGGTCGCGCGAGCGGCCATCACCCGCAGCGTCTCCAGCGAGACCGAGGGGTGCGAGACGCGCATCCGCGCGACCACCTCGTCGAGCGAGCGCATGGTGCGGGGAGCGCGTGCTCGGGCTCTCTTGAGGCCGTCGAGCCAGGCGGTGGTGCGGTCGGGGGTGACGTCCGCGGGCATCGACGGAGGGCCGACGCCCTCGATGAGCGAGAGCGTCTGGACGCGGCCGGGGCGGGCGCCGGCGTAGCGGGTGGCGACGGTTCCGCCCATGGAGTGGGCGACGAGGTGGACCCGGTCGAGGTCGAGCGCGTCGAGCAGGGCGTCGAGGTCGGCGACGTAGTCCATCGCGTGGTAGTAGGCCCCCGCCGGCGCCCGGCCGGTGTCGCCGTGGCCGCGGAAATCCGGGGCGATGACGCGGTAGCCCGCCTCGCCGAGCCCCGCGATGACCTCCTCGAAGGAGCGCGCGAGGTCGAGGTAGCCGTGGAGCAGCACGATGGTTCCGCGGGAGCCGCCGGGGTGCTCGACGAGGTGGTGCTCGACGCCGTTGGCGGTGACGAAGCGATCGACCAGCGCGCTCATCGGTCGAGTCCCCGGCGGAAGCGATCGGGGCGCAGCGCGCCGAGCTGCGGGTGGCGTCGACCGTGGACGATGAGGTCTCGGACGATCTCCGCCGTGATGGGCGCGAGGAGCACGCCGCTGCGGTGGTGACCCGCGGCGACGAAGAGCCCGGAGACGCCGAGCTCGCCCACGAGGGGGAGCCCGTCCGGGGTGCGGGGTCGGAAGCTCGACCAGGAGCGCGTCAGCCGCGCGCCGCCCAGCGAAGGCACGGCGTCGATGGCGCGGTCGAGGAGCGTTCGCTGCCCGGCGGCGGTGGTACCTCGCTCGAAGCCGACCATCTCCAGCGTGCTGCCCACGCAGACCCTCCCATCGGAGCGCGGCAGGAGGTACCCGCCGCCCGCATAGACCACCGGGCTGAACGGCACCGGGCTCATCGCGAGCTCGAGCAGCTGCCCCCTCGCGGGCCTGATCTCCTGCGGATCATCGAGCGCTCCCCCGACCTGCCCGCTCCACGCGCCCGCGCAGAGCACCACCACCTCGGCGCTGCGCTGCGACAGCTCGGTGCGCACCCCGGTGACCCGCCCTCCGCTCGTGGTGACCTCGCGCACCACGGCCCCCTGCTCGAAGCGCACGCCTCGCCGCGCGGCCGCCTCGATGACGCTGGCCACGAGGCGCGGCGGGTCGACCGTCGCGTCGTCGGGGAAGTAGATCCCGCCCGTGTAGCGGGCGTTGAGCCCCGGGGCGATGGCCCGCAGCGAGGCCTCGTCGAGGGACTCCACCGGCAGCTCGCGCGACCGCTGCCAGGAGCACGCGGCGAGGCGACCCTCGTGGTCGAGCTCGGTGGTGGGCTCGAGCGCGCCGTTCTTCCGGTACCCGCTGCCGTCGCCGGTGAGCTCGATGAGCTCGCTGTGCAGCGTCCCGTGGAGCGCACGGCTCGCGAGCCCGAGCTCCCACGCCGCCCCCGGAGCGCTGCCCTCGACCTGAGCCGCCAGGATGCCCGCCGCGGCCGACGAGGCCTCCGCGCCGGGCTGGTCGCGGTCGAGCACCCGCACCGTCTGCCCCGACTCCGCGAGGCGCAGCGCGACGAGCGCGCCGACCAGACCTCCTCCGACCACCAGCACCGTCTCGCTCATCGCAGCGCTCCTCCGCGCGGCACCCCATAGGTCAGCGAGGAGCCAGACGCAAAGCCCTCCGAGGCCCGACGGATCGTCGCGGGGCCGCGATGCATCTCACCGCTTGAGGCGAGGTGGTATATGCACCGGCGATTCGGCACGGAAAGGACGACATGAGCGAGAGCCAGTACGGTCGCGCAGATCTCGGGAGCCTCCACGTCGAGGCCCGGTCACCGCTTCCCACACGCCACGGCAGCTTCGAGGTCTACGTCTTCCGCTACGACGACGAGCCCGAGAAGGAGCACGTCGCGATCGTCTCCGGCAACCTCCGCGGCGCGAGCGACGTGCCGCTGCGCATCCACTCCGAGTGCCTCACCAGCGAGGTGCTGGGCTCGCTCAAGTGCGACTGCCGGGAGCAGCTCGAGTTCGCGCTCGGCTACATCGCGAAGCAGTCCCCCGGCGTGGTGCTCTACCTGCGCCAGGAGGGACGCGGAATCGGGCTCACCAACAAGATCCGCGCGTACGCGCTGCAGTCGCAGGGGGTCGACACCGTGGACGCCAACCGTCAGCTGGGCCTGCCCGACGACTCGCGTCGCTACGAGAGCGCCGCGGCGATGCTGGAGCACCTGGGCGTGCGCTCGGTGCGGCTGCTGACCAACAACCCCGAGAAGGTCGCCGCGCTCCGCTCGCTGGGCGTCGCGGTGCGGGGGCAGGTGCCGGTGCTCATCGAGCCCAACGTCCACTCTCGCGGGTATCTGCGCACCAAGGTTGTTCGGATGAATCACAGCCTCCCGCAGGTCGCGGGGGCCTACACGGACGCGGAGTGAGCGATCACCAGTCGGTGGGCTGACCCTGACGACCGTCGTGGGGGATCGGGACCTGCGGCGTCGGGCCGGCGAACTGCTGGTCGTGCTCGGAGAAGCTCGCCGCGGCGTTGATCTGGAAGTCGTCGCGCCCGACGTTGCCGGACGCCATGCCGCCCACCCGCTCGTCAGCGATGCCGCGGGCGACCGCTGAAGCGAGGCCACCGCCCTGGGAGCCGCTGCCACCGCGCGCCTGGCCGGCGCTGGCGAGCTGCGACGCGCGAGTGCTCGCGCATCCCGCCGAGAGGCACGACGACACCGCGATGAACCCGAGGGCGTGGGAGAGCTTCATGGTCACGCATTGTCCTCATGCGCGGAACCCTTGGCAAGCCCGTACTCCCTCACAAGTTGCGAGAGCCTCGGGCGCTTCATCCCGAGGAGGGTGGCGGCGCGGGTGATGTTTCCTCCGGCCTCCTCGAGGGCCTGGGCGATGCAGCCGCGCTCGATCTCCCGGCGCATGTCGAAGAGGGCCACGCCCCCGGCCCGGATGCGGCGGTAGACCAGGTCGACCTCGTTGATCGTCGAGGTGGGCGGAGGCGGAGGCATGCTGGGATGGCTCGGGGGGGAGGTGACCCTCGTCACGTCCGGCAGGCCCTGGAGGTCCTCGGGGCTCAGGTCTTCGGTCTCGGCGAGGAGGGCGCTCGCCCGGAGCACGTTCTCCAGCTCGCGCACGTTGCCGGGCCAGCCGTGCTCGGTCAGCCGCCGCAGCGCCGCCGTGGTCAGCCTCCGCGGCCGGGTGCCCGACTCCACCGCCGCCCGCTCCAGGAACCACGCCGCCAGCGCAGGCAGGTCGTCCCGGCGCTCGCGCAGCGGGGGGAGCTTGATGGTGAGCGAGCTCAGCCGGAAATAGAGGTCCTCGCGGAAGGTTCGCGCGGCCACCATGGCGCCGAGGTCGCGGTTGGTCGCGGCCAGCACCCGCACGTCCACCCGCAGCGTCTCGTTGCCGCCCACGCGCTCGAAGCACCGCTCCTGCAGCACCCTCAGCAGCGCCGCCTGCGTGGCCGGCGACACATCGCCGATCTCGTCGAGGAAGATCGTCCCGCCGTCGGCGATCTCGAAGCGCCCGCGGCGTCGACGGTCGGCGCCGGTGAAGGCCCCGCGCTCGTGGCCGAAGAGCTCGCTCAGCAGCACGCCCTCCGCGAGCGCCGCGCAGTTCACCTTCACCAGCGGGCCCTCGCGCCGCCGCGACCCCCGGTGCAGCGCCTCCGCCACGCGCTCCTTGCCGGTGCCCGACTCGCCCTGGATGAGCACCGTCACGTCCTGCGGCGCCACCCGGTGGATGCGCCGCCGAAGCTCCCGCATCGCCGCGCTGTCTCCGATGAGCCCCGTGGGCTCCATCGCCGGCGCCGCGATGCTCGGCCGCGGGCTGAGGGTCGTCACGCTCACCGGCGCGGCGTAGGTCTCGAGGCGCGCCTCGAGCTGAGCGATGCCCGTGCGCTCGAGCTGCGCCCCGAAGCCCACCCGCAGCGCGTCCGGGACCGCCCCGAGGATGGCCGCGCGCAGCGACGCCGCCCGCTCGACGTGGCGCCGCGCGGTGAGCACGTCGCCCCGGTGCAGCAGCGCCGTGGCCACCAGCACCTCGGCGCGAAACTGCAGCTCCCGATCGCCCACCGCCTCGGAGCGCTCCAGCGCCAGCCTCGCCGCGGGCAGGCCGTCGTGCCCCCGGGCGCGCTCCCACTCCGCCTCGTAGGCCGCGCGCTCGGCCCTCGTGCGCGGCGACACCTCCTCGCCGTCGGGCACCTCGCTGAGAAACTGCCCCGCGCGCGCCACGTCGCCGTCGAGCAGCGCCGCCCGGGTCAGCAGCAGCCGCGCGCCCGCCAGACGCTCCGTGTCCCCCGCCGCCGCGAAGTGCCGCGCCGCCTCCCGCGCCGCCTCCGCCGCCGCGTCCGACCGGCCCTCCACCAGCTCGACCTGCGCGCGCAGCATCCGGGACTCCGCCGCGAGCGACCCGGAGAGCCCGCGCGCCACCCGCGCCGCGTGCTCGCAGAGCCGCCGCGCCCGCTCGCCCGCGCCGACCTGCGCGTAGAGCTCGCCCAGGTTGTTGGCCACCCTCGCCACGAAGCGGCGATTACCCACCCGGGTAAGAATCTCCAGCGCCTCCTGGTACGACCGCAGCGCGTCGCCGTAGCGGCCCTGCAGGTGCGCCACCACCGCCTCGTTCTCCCGCAGCACCCCCTGGAGCATCATCGAGCCGCCGCGCACCGCGACCGCGCGCGCCTCCGCGAAGCGCCGCTGCGCCTCGTCGAGGTCGTCGCGCCAGATCGCCACCACGCCCAGGTTGATGAGCCCCCGCAGCAGCTCGTCCTGCGAGCGGCGGGCGCGGGCGAGCACCAGCGACTCCTCGGTCCACGCCTGGCCTCGGTCGAAGTCGCGGCGCACCAGGAGCACCTTGGTCACGACGTTGCGCGCCTCGGCCACGCGCCTCGGCTCCGCGGTGCGCGCGAGGGCGTCCAGGGCGAAGCGCTCGGCCTCCTCGAAGCGCCCCTGCTGGTACCGGAGCTCCGCGCGGCTGAGGAGCACCATCGCCCGCTCCTCGTCGTCGCCCGGCGCGAGCGTCGCCTCGGCCTGCTCCAGCGCCCGCTCGGCCCTCGGCAGGTCGCCCTCGCTCAGCGCGATCACCGCCTCCAGCCTCGCCAGCTCCGGGTCGTTGGGGTTCGCCTCCCGGGCGCGCAGCACGTGCCCTCGGGCCTCCAGCTCCGACCCCGCGGCGCGCGCGGCGGCCATCGCGAGCGTGGCGACCTCCTTCAGCGCGGCGGCGTCTGCCACCTGGGCGCACGCCTCCAGCAGCGCCAGCGCCGAGGCCGGGGCGTGCCGCTGCAGCAGCGAGCGCGCGACCTCGATGGACTCGCTGACGAGCCCCGCGCCGGTGCCGCCCGCGAGGCGATGGAGCACCACCTCCTCCGGGGTCGCGCGCCCCCACTCCGCCAGCGCGACGCCCAGCCTCGCGCGGATCGCCATGCACTCCGAGTCGGCGTAGCCCGAGAGCACGCGCGCGCCGTCGTCGTGCCGCGCGAGGCCCACCACCACGTCGCCCACCGTGGGGTCGAGCGTGCGCCGCGCGAGGTCGGCCCCCACCAGCGGCGGCACCGCCCGGTGCACCGACGGAGCATCGACGCCGATGGCCGCGGCGAGCACCAGCACGGGCAGCGGGCGGTCGGCCAGCGCCAGCGTCGCCACCACGCGCCGGGGGACCTCCCCGAGCTCGTCCATGCGGGAGCGCACCTCGTCGCCTCGCGAAGACGGAGGGCGCCCGAGCAGCCCGAGCAGCACCGCGGGGTTGCCGTCGGTCGTGGCGTGCAGCCGCTGGAGCAAGCTCGGCTCCGTGAGCAGCCGCCCCAGCGCCTCGGCCTCCAGCCCGTGGATCGGCAGCATCTCGGCGCGCGCGTGGTCGAAGGCCGCCGAGGGCTCCCGCTCCCTCGTCGAGGCGACGAGCAGCGCGGAGGCCGCCCCTGGGGTGGGCTCCCCCGCGGGACCGGCGGCGTCGAGCAGCGCGCGCACCAGCGCCGAGGAGGCCTCGTCCATGCGCGCCGCGCCGCGGATCAGCACCAGCACCGGGCGCTGTCGGCCGACCGCGGAGAGCAGCCGGCTGACCGCCTCGGTGAAGCCCGCCGCGGCCTCGGTGGCGTCGACGTCCTCGCGGCCTCGGGGGGCGCGGGCGCTCACCAGCGGGGCGAGCGCCTCCAGGTGGGCGGGGCTGAGCAGGTGCTGCTCGTCGCGCGCTCGGAGCAGCGCCAGCGCCTGCGAGGCGATGGCCAGGAAGGGCGCGAAGGCCGCGTGCCGGATGCACCAGCCCTCCAGCACCGGGAACGACACGCTCCGCGCCTGGTCGCGCAGCTCGTCGAGGAGGCGCGACTTGCCGATGCCCGACGGGCCCGACACCAGCACCGCGGCGGTGCCGTTGGCGCTGGTCGCGTCGAGGCGCGCGGTGATCCAGGCGAGCTCGCGTTCACGGCCGACGCAGGCGGGCACGGCTTCAGACCTCCGCTCAGTCCTCGCCCGGGCCGCCCGGCGCGGGGCCGCCCTCACGCTCCAGGTAGCGGAAGATGGTGCGGGGGTCGACGCCGAGGTCGCGCGCGGTCTTGGTGCGGTTGCCGTTGTTGCGCTCCAGCACCTCGAGGATGTACCGGCGCTGGAAGTCTTCCTTGGCCTTCTCCAGAGGCACGATGGTCTGCAGCGCCTCGGGGTGCAGGTCGAGGTCCTCGGGGCCGAGCAGCGAGCGGTCGCAGAGCACCAGGGCCTTCTTCACCCGGTTCTCGAGCTGCCGCACGTTGCCGGGCCAGTCGTACTTGCGGATGGCGATGAGGGCGTTGGGGGTGAAGCCGCGCACCGCGGGGTTCATCTCCGGCCCGTGCTTCTGGAGCAGCAGCCGGGCGATGACCACCACGTCGTCGCCGCGCTCGCGCAGCGGCGGGAGGAAGAGGTTCACCACGTTGAGGCGGTAGTAGAGGTCCTCGCGGAAGCCGCCCTTGCGGATCTCCTCCTCCAGGTCGCGGTTGGTCGCGGCGAGCACCCGGATGTTCACCGGCTCGGGCTTGCTGTCGCCGACCTTGGTGACCACGCGCTCCTGCAGCGCCCGCAGCAGCTTCACCTGGAGGTTGAGCGGCAGCTCGCCGATCTCGTCGAGGAAGAGCGTGCCCCCGTTGGCGCTCTGGAACTTCCCCATGCGCGTGGACACCGCCCCGGTGAAGGCGCCCTTCACGTGCCCGAAGAGCTCGGACTCCATGAGGTTCTCCGGGATGGCCCCGCAGTTGATCACCACGAAGGGCCCCGTGGCGCGCGACGAGCGGTTGTGGATCTCCCTCGCGATGAGCTCCTTGCCGGTGCCGGTCTCGCCGGTGATGAGCACCGAGATGTCCGTGGGCGCGACCTTCGACACCTTGCGGTACACGTCGAGCATCGACGCGCAGCTCCCGATGATCTCCCCGAAGCGCTGGCTCTTCAGCTTCTTCTCGAGCTCGGCGTTGTCCGTGCGCAGGGTCTCCAGCAGCAGTGCGTTCTGCAGGATGAGCGAGGCCTGCGAGGCGAAGACCGAGAGCACGTCCATGGTGCGAGGCTCGAAGAGGTTGGCGACGCGGTCGTTGCCCAGGTAGATGAGACCGAGCAGGTCGCCGCCCGCGATGAGCGGCGCGCACATCACCGAGCAGAGCCGGAGGTTCATCACCGACGCGGCGGCCTTGAACATCATGTCGTGCGTGGCGTCCTGCACGATGAGCGGGCGCTTCGACTCGATGACCCGCGCGATGATGCTGTCGGAGAGGTGGCGCACCGCGTCCGGGAGGTTCTCCTGGCGGAGGTTTCTCGCCGCGCGCACCTCGGTCTTGTCGTCGCGCAGCAGCACCACGAAGCCCTTGTCCGCCCCGGTGGCCTCGATGGCCCCGTCGAGCAGCGCCTCGAGCAGCGCCTGCACGTCGCGGGTCACCAGCAGCCGCTCGCTGAACTGAAACAGCTTACGCAGCCCGGTAAACTCCGCCGTCGCCCCGCCGTCGCCGGGCGTCTTCGACGGCGCGTCGGACTCCTCCAGCAGCGAGAACACCAGCTCGGCCTCGCCCAGCATCAGCCGGTCGTTGTGGCTGAGCCTCGCGCGCCGCTTGCGCTTGCCGTTGATCTGGATCTCCGCCACCGGGTCGCTCTCGTCGAGGGAGAAGTCCCTCCCGTCGAAGACGATCTGGGCGTGCCACGGGGCGACGCCGGGCGCAGGCAGGAGCACGTCGTTGCCCCCCGCGCTGCCGACGGTGGTGATGGACTTGTAGATGGGGAAGAGCTGGCCGCGACCGTTCGGGCCGATCCAACGGAGGCATGGCATCAGGACCTCACTGTACGCACAGCGGCCAGCATACCCTGCCGTGCCTCGACCCGCGATGGGATGGAGCTCGCCGGGAAAGTTGGCCGCCCCGTCGCGCGGCCCCCATGCTTGCGCCCGTGCGCCTCTTCGTCGCCTCGCTGCTTCTCTTCGCTTCGTCGGTCGCGTGCGCCTCGTCCCCGGCGGTCTTCGCCGACGGGATGACGGTGCCCGTCTCGCTGGTCAACCGCACTGGCGAGACCATCTGCTTCCTCTACCTCTCACCCATCAACGACGACTCGTGGACCGGCGACGTGCTGGGGAGCGCCACGGTCCCGGAGGGCGCGACGCGCACCATCCGCGTGCCGCCGGGCAACTGGGACGTGAGGATCGAGAACTGTCAGCACGAGGGAGGGAGCATCCTGCGCGGCGCGCGCATCGCGCGGGGCAGCGCGCTGGTGCTCCAGTGAGCGGGGGCGGTCTCTAGCGCACGGCGTGGATCGAGCGGAGGAAGACCATCACCCTCGCCAGGTCGGCGTCGGAGAGCTTCGTCGGCCGGATGGGCCGCATGTGCTTGGTGCCCTCGCGGACCACCCTGGTCATCTCCGCGACGGTGAGGTTCTTGTTGTGGAGGTCGGGGCCGTCGTCCTCGTTGCCGTCGGGGTGGCAACGGCCGCAGGTGCGGTTGAACTGCGGCACCCCCTCGGCGCTCTGCGCCTGGGCGGGCGGCGCGGTGACCGCGAGGAGGGCGAGGGCGAGGGCCATCGAGCCGAGGGCGCTCGCGACGAGGATCCAGCGACGACCGGGACGGGGAGTGTTCTGCACGTCAGTAGAGGGCCTTTCTGATTCCATGGATCGCCCGTGGGACGCAAAACCTTCAAGCGAAGATTCAACGACGCGCGTCGCGCGTCAGAATGTGCCGAGCAGCGAGGCCCCGAAGCCCCCGGGGTGCGCGGAGAACTGCAGCCCCTGGAGGCCGGGCGGCAGCGGCCGCGGCACCCGGTTGATCACCCTCTGGGGGACCCAGGCGTCGTTGGCCTGCCAGATGCCGATCGCGGTCGTGGCGACGAAGGCGCTGAGCAGCGTCCAGTTGATCACCCGCATGGCGAAGGCGATGTTGGCGCGGCGGTCTCCGTCGGTGTCCTGGACGAAGACGCCCGCCTCGGTGGTGGTGGACTGCACCGACTGGTCGACGATGGCCGTGGTCACGCTGCCGAGGAGGAAGGTCGTCTCCAGCGAGAGGAAGAGGGCGCCGAGGCCGGTCTGTCGGTTGGCGAACTGCCCGACGCCGAAGGGCACGAAGGTCTGCCAGCGCGGCACGACCTCGACGCGGGCCTCGGAGCCGAGCAGCTCCAGGGCGAGCGCGCGCCGGGCGTCGCGGGTGTTCTCCTCCAGCCTCCGCGCCTGGGCCCGCTCGACGAGCAGCCGATCGAGCTCGGGCTCCATGGTCCTCACGACGTCGTCGTAGAGGCGCACGAAGCGCGCTTCGAAGGAGGCCGGGTCGAGCCTCGCCCGAGGGTCTTCGCGAAGCAGCGTGGCGATCTCGGCCCTGGCCTCGGGCTCGTGGCGCTCGGCGAAGAGCGAGGCCGCGAGGTACTTCCGCGCGGCCGGTCTGAGCACCGCGAGCTGCGGGGTGCCGGGGCGGCCGACGAGCTCCTCCAGCTCTCGGGTGGCGCGGGCGTACTCGCCGTTGATGTAGGCGTCGCGGGCGGAGATGAAGTCCTCGAGCTCGTCGGCGCGCGCCTCACCGGCCAGCGTCAGCGTCGCGAGGAGGACGGCGATCAGGGAGGCGCGGCGGCGCGGGCGCTGGTGTCGCCGGGAGGCGGCAGGGCGCGCAGCCTCGGACGGACCTCCAGGATCCCTTCGCCGGGGGGGATCACCTCCGACCATTCGAAGGGCTCCCAGCCGGGACTGAGAAATCGGATCGTTGCGCGCTGGTTGACGGGCAGACGCAACGGCGGGTCGGCAGAGCTGTACGGAACGAACGAACCACCGGGGCCGATGGAGTACATCACATTCCGGGGATTGGGGATGACCCTCACCTCTCGCATAATCGGAGCGGGTGGTGTCACCGGCGGTCCCGCGGGGCCATGGCGCTCGGGAGGCCGCGCGGCGGTGCGAGGGGCTCCCGGTTCGGACGCCGGGGCGGGCACGTCGTCGGGGACGAGCGGGCGTGCGGTCTCGCTGACGCGGAGCGGGGGCATCATCACCGGGCGGCGCTGCGGGTCGCCAGCGGGCGGGACGGTGAGGGGAGCGACCGGCGGGGGGATGAGCACCGTGAGCGCGATGCCGAGGAGCGTGGAGGTGAGCGCGGCGATGGCGACGATGGACACCGAGCGCACGGTGCGCCGGCGGCGGTGGGCGAGGGCCGCGCTGCGCACCATCGAGAGCACCCTGGCGTTGCCCGGGTCGATGGCCAGCGCCCGGTTGAAGTAGCCCATCGCCTCGGGGAGGTCGCCCAGGCCGCGCGCCGCGAGGCCGAGCGTGGGGAGCTTCGCGATGAGGGTCTCCTGCAGCCTCGCGGTCACGCCGTCGGGGTCGGCGAGGTAGCGGTTGAGCTCGCGGGCCGGGTCGTCCCAGCCGACCTCGGCGCAGAACGCGATCAGCGCGTCGCGCATGGAGGCCGCGTCCGGGAAGCGGTCGTCGGGGATGCGCGCCATCGCGCGGCGGATGATGGCGGCGAAGCGGTGCCCGATCTTCGGCGACGAGCGCAGCGGGTCGGGGTAGTCGCCGTCGAGGATCTTCCGCAGCAGGCTGTGGGGGTTGGGACCGTCGAAGGGGAGACGCCCGGTGGTGAGGACGTAGAGCACGGTGCCCGCGGCGAAGATGTCGGTGCGCGCGTCGACGAGCGTCCCCTCGATCTGCTCGGGTGCCATGTGCGCGGGCGACCCGAGCACCTGGCCCGTGGCGGTCATCTCCCGCTGGTCGGCGACGTGGGCGATGCCGAAGTCCGTGAGCTTGAGGCGCCCCTTGGACAGCATGAGGTTGTCGGGCTTCACGTCGCGGTGCACGACGCCCTGCGCGTGGGCGCAGATCAGCGCGTCGCAGAGCACGACGCCGATGGCGGCCGCGATCTCCGCGGGGATCTCCTTGCGGCCTTCGAGGAAGCGCCGGAGCGTCGGGCCCTCCAGCAGCTCGGTGACCATGAAGGAGGCCTCGTCGCCCCCTTCGGAGAACTCGTAGACCTCGACGATGTTGGGGTGGCGCAGCCTCGCGGCGGCCTTGGCCTCGCGCTCGAAGCGCATGCGGCTCTCGGGGTCCTGCGCCAGGTGCGGGTGCAGCACCTTGATGGCCACCTCGCGGTCGAGGGTGGGGTCGTGCGCCCGGTAGACGACCGCCATGCCGCCGTGGCCCAGCTCGCCGCGGACCTCGTACTTGCCGATGAAGCGAAGGGGCTTCTCGGGTGCTGGTTCCACGTTGGAGGGCACTCTAGGCATCGGAGAACTGATACGGCAAGGGATGGCGAGGGCCGCGGTCCGGGCGCCGCGCCGCTCAGACCTCGGAGTCGTCGTCGGGGCGGGGGGGCGAGCCGTAGCGGGTCGAGATGCTCCCGCCCGGGCGCTGCGACGGAGGAGTAGGACGGGGAGGGTCGAGCCTCGGAGGAGGGAGACCGTAGGCCGGGGCAGCGACCGGGTGGTGGTTGTCGGGGCGAGGCCTCACGACCTGGGGCGCGCCGGCGTCGACGGCGGGCGCGCCGGCGTCGACGGGGGCCGCCATCGGCTCGGGGGGCGTCGGGGGAGCGAGCGGCGGAGGAGGGCCGCCGTAGATCGTCTGCATCATCCCGGAGTCGGCGGAGGAGAAGGGCGACGGGGCCTCCCGTGACGGACACGCCGTGGACAGGAAGGCCGCCGCGAAGGCGAGCACACCCGCCCGGCTGAGGCGCTGCTGGGGCTCCGGAACGATGCCTGCCGCGGAGACCTCGGAGAGCGGGTGCGCGCAGAAGGGGCACGCCGACTCGTGGGCGTGGACGTGGCGGTGGCATCCCTCGCAGGGGACCAGCGTGGCGGTGCTCATGCGTGGAATGACACCACGGGGCCGAGCGTCCTTGGAAGAGCCGTCTCGACGCTCCTCCCCCCCCGGCGGGGCGGCGGCCGCGGGTGACCCACGGCGCGGTCGCGTGGTACGTGCTCGCGCATGGCGATGGAGGAGAGCTTCCTCAAGTCCGTGTTTCACGGCGCGATTCCCGAAGAGATGGTGTTCCCGTACCCGGAGCCGGGCAGGGAGCAGAGGGAGCACATCGGGCTGATCCTCGACGGCGTCCGGAGCTTCGCCCGCAAGCACGTGGACGCGGGCGCCATCGATCGCGAGGCGGACATCCCCGAGTCGGTGCTCCAGGGCATGCGCGACCTCGGGCTCTTCGGGCTCACCGTTCCGACGGAGTACGGAGGCGCGGGCCTCGGGGCCACGGGTTTCGCTCGCATCATCCAGGAGCTCGCCGGCTACGACGCGTCGCTCGCGGTGACCGTGGGGGCCCACCTGTCGCTGGGCACCTCCGGGCTGCTGCTCTTCGGCACCGAGGCACAGCGCCGTCGGCTGCTCCCCGGGCTGGCGCGCGGCGAGCGCATCGGTGGCTTCGCGCTCACCGAGGCGGGGGCGGGCAGCGACGCCGCGGGCATCCAGACCCGCGCCGAGCTCGACCGGGCCGGAGAGACCTGGACCCTCGACGGAACCAAGGCCTGGGTGACCAACGGCGGGCGCGCCGGCCTGATCACGGTCTTCGCTCGCACCACGGCCTTCGACATGCGCTCCAAGCCCCGGCTCACGGCCTTCCTGGTCGAGGCCGGCGAAGGGGTCGTGCGCGGCCCCAACGATCTCAAGCTCGGGCTGCGCGCGACGTCGACCCCGTGGGTGCGCTTCGAGGGAGCGAAGGTTCCGTCGGAGAACGTGCTCGGCGAGGCGGGGCGCGGGTTTCGCGTGGCGATGGAGGTGCTCAACGGCGGGCGCCTCTCGCTCGCGGCGGGCTGCGTGGGGATGTGCCGCCGGCTCATCCGACTCTCCGTCGACCGGGCCCAGGAGCGGCGGGCCTTCGGGCGCACCATCGGCGAGTTCGGGATGATCAAGGACAAGGTCGCCCGGATGATGGCGGAGACCTTCGCGCTCGAGTCGATGGTCTACCTCACCACCGGGATGGTCGACGCCAAGGTGCCCGACTGGTCGCTGGAGAGCGCCATCTGCAAGGTGTTCGGGAGCGAGGTGCTCTGGCGTGCGGCCGACGACGCGCTGCAGATCGCCGCGGGCATCGGGTACCAGCAGCCGCACCCGTGCGAGCGGATGCTCCGCGACGCGCGAGCCAACCCGATCTTCGAGGGCACCAACGAGGTGCTGCGGGCCTTCGTGGCGCTCAGCGGGATGCAGGGGCCGGGGCGCAAGCTGTCCGAGGTGGTGCGGGCGATCCGCGAGCCCATCAAGGGCATGGGGCTGATGTACGAGTTCGCGATGCAGCGGGCCCGCACGACCTTCGGGCGAGAGCGGATGAACCGCGCGCACAACACCCTGCGCCGCGAGGTGGTGATCTTCGAGGAGTACGTCGCGCACTTCCAGAGGAGCATCGACAAGGTGCTGCGCCGGCACGGCAAGGACATCGCGGAGATGCAGTACACGCAGCGCCGCGTGGCCGACCTCGCGACGGACCTCTACGCGATGGCGGCGGTGATCTCTCGCACCACGCGGGCGATCGAGCGCAAGGGCGAGGAGGGCGCGCGCCGCGAGGTCGAGCTCACCATGGCCTTCTCCAACATGGCCGAGCGGCGGATGGCGGCGAACCTCGCGGACTTCGACGACAACGACGACGAGCAGCGCAAGGGCGTCGCGGAGCAGGCCTACATCGACGGCGGGTACAGCTTCGACGTGGTGTGACCGTCGGCCGAGCGGGCGACCTCGCGCACTGTGCCCTGATGTCCGCACTTCGCGGCGTAGGGGGCGTGCGCTAGCGTCGCCGCCGTGAACCTCCGACACGCCGTGCTTGGGCTTCTCCTCTCGACCTGGTCGATCGCCGGCTGCGACGACGCGCCGGTCACCCCGCCCGCCGACGCCGCCGCGCAGGACGTCGCCTCGGAGGCCGGTGCCGACGTCCCGGCGGTGATCGACGCCGGGCCCATCGTGCCGGTCGCCGACCGCGCGCCGGGCGAGCACCGGGCGCTCTCGCTGGGCTGCGACCCGACGGACCCTACGCGCTGTCTCCTCCCATGGCCGTCGAGCGCCTTCACGCAGTCCGACGACTCGCAGGTGACCCGGCTGAGGCTTCAGGTGCCGCCCTCGGGGCTGGTGAGCGGTGACCGGGTCGAGGGGCTCGATCGCGCCGACGGATTCTCCCGCGCCACCCCGCTGCTGGTGGCCTTCCCCTCGCTGCTCGACGAGGCCTCGCTCGGAGACGGCACCACCGGGGCGGTGCGGCTCATCGTCGCCGAGGGCGCCACCCGAGGGACGCTGGTCCCGCTGCGGCCGCTGATGGTCGCTCCGCAGGACGTGAGGGAGCCCGAGACGGGCATCGTGGCCTACCCCCGCGCGCTGCTCGCCCCCGCCACGGAGCACATCGCGGTGGTGCTCGACAGCCTGCGCGCCGCGGGCGGCGGGGCGCTCCAGGCCAACGACGAGACCCGCGCGGCGCTCGGGCTGCAGCCGCCTCGCACCCCCGCGCAGGAGCAGCTCCGCGCCTGGCACGCGCCGACCCGCGCGCTGCTCGCCCAGGCGGGCATCGACCCGGCCAGGGTGGTCCGGGTGTGGGGCTTCGTGACGCGCTCGCGGGAGCAGCCGCTGGTGGCGCTGCGGACGATGCGAGCCCGGGCGATCGAGGCGCTGCGCGATGGGACGGCGACGGTGCAGGTCGACTCGGTGACGGTCCCGTCGCTCTCGTCGGCGGCGCTGCTGGTCAACGGGCACATCCGGGGGCTCCCCCGGTGGGTGACCTCCGAGCGCCTCGTGACGAGGCAGGCGCAGGGGCCCGTGGCGATCGCGGGGATGACCTACGACGCTCCCTTCCGGGTGCTGCTCCCGCGAGGAGGGACGGGCTCCTACCCCGCGGTGGTCTTCGGTCACGGGATGGGCGGCGAGGTGACGGACTCGTCCTTCGACGGGCTGCTCGCCGGGGCGGGCGCGGCGAAGATCAACATCCGCTTCGACGGCCTCACCGAGACCGAGATGGCCAACACCTTCCTCGGGTTCCTGAAGATGAACCTCGGGGTGGAGCAGGCCACCAGCGTGCTGCTCCAGGCGCTGGCCGGGGGGATGGCGGTGATCCACTCCATGCGCGGCGTGACCCCGGAGGGCGTGGCGCTGCCGGCGGCGTCGAACCTGCGCGACGTGCTCGCCGCGCCGATGGTGGGCGCGATGGTCAACCCGCTGGCCGGTCGGCGCGCGGACCCGGAGACGCTCACCTGGGCAGGAGGTTCCCTCGGCGGCACCACCGGGCTCACCATGGTCCAGGCCGAGCCGATGTTCATCGCGGGCGTGGCCAACGTGCCGGGCTCCGCCTGGTCGCACTACCTCCTTCGATCGGCGCTCTTCGACATCGTGCGCACCGGCCTCCAGCGCATCTACGGGAGCACCATGGACATCCACCTCCAGCTCGCGATCAGCCAGACGCTGTGGGACGAGGTCGACGGCGCGGCCTGGGCCGACGCCCAGGAGCACCCGCGGCCGATGCTCATCCAGCAGTCCATGGGCGACACGGTGCTGCCCAACCTCGGCACCGAATTCGCCGCGACCGCGCTGGGCGCCGTGCAGATCGGCGCCGTGCTCAACCCCATCGTGGGGGTGCCCACCGCGACCTCCGCGGAGGGCCGCACCGCCATCACGCAGTACCGGGTGCCGTCGAGCGTCACCAGCGCGGCGGACATCCACGGCTTCGCGGCGCGCAGCGGCCCCGTCACCGAGGCCGCGCTCGAGCAGATCCGCGTCTTCCTCACCGGCGCGTGGATGGGGCGGACCAGGGTGATCCTCCCTGCGAACTGCGTGATGAACACCCCGGCCGGGAGCTGCGACTTCAGCGCAGCGCGCTGATCACCGCGGCGGCGGTCGCGTCCGGGGCGTCGACGTGCACCCAGTGCCCGGCGCCCGGGACCACCACCACCTCGCAGCCCCCGCGCGCGGCGACGGCGTCGAGGCGAGCGAGCTCCGCCGGGTCCATCACCCCCGACGCGCCGCCCAGGATGAAGGTCGTGCGGCGCTGCGGGGGGGACGACTCCACCACGCTCCAGAGGTCGGCCACGAAGTACCCGTCGAGCAGCGAGCGGATCGACGCGACGTCGATGCGCAGCCGGAAGCCATCGGGCGCGTGCTCGAGGTTCATCGCGAGCCAGGCGGCCATCGACCGGTCGTGACCGTCGGCCATCACCGCGGCGAGGAAGGCCTCTCGCGTAGGCCACGAGCGGCCGATGGCCTCGAGGGTGTCGAGGGCGCTCAGCGACGCCTCGGAGCCGCGGCGGTCGGGGCGTGCGCCGGGGTTGGCGTCGACCACGATGAGGTGCGTGAGCGAGGGCGTGTCGCCCGCGAAGGAGAGGGCGACCTTCGCCCCGAAGCTGTGGCCGAGCACCCCTCGCACCGGGAGCGTCAGGGCGGCGCAGAGCTCGGTGAGGTCGCGCGCGGCGGCGGCGAGCGAGTGCGGCGGGGGAAGGCCCTGCGAGGCACCGTGCTCGCGCAGGTCGACGAGCACGAAGGCCCAGTCGGGCCGCGCCTCGGCGAAGCGGCGAGCGAGCGAGCGCCAGTTGGTCTTCGAGCCGAGGATGCCGTGGAGGACGAGGCACGCTCGGGTGGGCGTGGAGCCCGCGGCGGTGACGATGGCGTGGGACAACATCGGGAGGTGTGCGTCGCCTAGCACGACCGTCGACGGGAGAGGGGGAGGGAGGCGTGTTAGAACGCAGCCCGTGATCCGCCTCAGTCGACCGCTCTCGCTCATGTTCTGTCTGCTCGGGCCGCTCTCGTGCGCCTCCACCGGCACGCCCGCGGTGGCCGCTGCCGAGGCGCCGCGGCCTCCCGACATCCACGGCGAGCCGCTCGCCCTGCTGCCGCCCGGAGCGGTCGCGTGGGGGCGCTTCGAGCTCGCCGAGGCCCGTCGCTCGCCGCACTTCGACGGGGCCCTCGAGCTGGCCTCCTCGCTCGGCGCCGACGTCGCAGGCGTGCAGCGCGAGCTGGGCTTCGACGCCCTCCACCGGGCCGAGAGGATGGTGTTCGGGGTCTATCTCCCGCCGGGCACCGGGGGCAACGCGGGCTGGCCGGTGATCGTCGCCCGGGGAGCCTATGACCGCGCGGAGGTGATCCGGGCGGCGCGGGTGGCGGCGAGGGACGCGACCCCGGAGGAGGGCGCCGAGCAGGGCGTGCGGTACACCGTCGTCGGGACGAGGGCGTACATGTTCCCCGCGGCGGACGTGGTGATCGTGATGGAGCGCTCGCTGGTGCGCCGGGTGGCGGCGCGGCTCGTCGGCGTGGAGCGGCGCTCGGTGCGCGACGACAACCGCTTCGACGACCTCTGGGCGCTCGTCGACGGGCAGCAGGGGGCGCTCCAGGTGGCGGCCGACCTCGCGGCGATCAGGGCGAGGGTCAACCTCCGGATGCGTGGCGTCGGGCGCTCTGGCGACGGGCTCGACCGGCTGGTGGCCCGCGGCGACGTGCCCGGCGACGTGAGCGCGAGGGCGGCGGGGCAGGCGCACACCGAGGCCGCGGCGAGGGAGATCGTCCGGCTGGTGGACGCCTCGACGAGGCAGCTTGCGGGGCAGATCGCGGTGAGGCTGCTGGGCCTCGGGCGGCTGCTGCGCGAGGGCGTCACGGCGCACGCCGAGGGCGACCGGGTGACGCTGTCGGTGCAGGCCAGCTCCACCGAGGCGGGGCGGGTGCTGCGCATCAGCTCGGCGCTGCAAGAACTCGACGCGGCGGAGTAGCGATCGCACGTCGGTGCGGTCGAAGCGGCCCGGGCGGTGTAACCTCTGCCGCCGTGGATCGATCCGCCGATGCAGCCATGAGGGTACAGACCGTGGACCCGGCCACGTCGACCGTCGACGACCTCTCGCCGGGCACCCTCTTCGGCGGCTACGAGATCGTCCGAAAGCTGGGCACCGGGGCCTTCGGGGCGGTGTACGAGGCGCTGCGGCTGCCGCTGCGAAAGCGCACGGCGCTCAAGGTGCTGCACCGGGAGTTCGTGCGGTACCCCGACGTGCTCAAGCGCTTCCTGCGGGAGGCGGAGATCGTCGCGCAGATGGAGCACCCGCACATCGTCGGGGTCTTCGACCTCGGGGTGCACGAGGGGCAGCCGTACATCGCTATGGAGTTCCTCGACGGCGAGACGCTGGCCGACCGGCTGGAGCGCGAGGGGGTGATCCCCGCGGCGGAGGCGGTGGACGTGATGCTGGCGGTGATGTCCGCGGCGGCCTCGGTGCACGAGCGCGGCGTCGTGCACCGCGACCTCAAGCCCGACAACATCTTCCTCGCCCGCACCGCCACGCGGTCGATACAGCCCAAGCTCCTCGACTTCGGCGTGGTGAAGGTGCGCGAGGCGAGCGGCGCCATGACCATGACCCGCGCCATGGTGGGCACGCCCTCGTACATGTCCCCGGAGCAGGCCCGCGAGGCGAGGGACGTCGACGCGCCCAGCGATCAGTGGTCGCTGGCGGTGATCCTCTTCGAGTGCCTCACCGGGAAGTGCCCCTTCCGCGGCGACAACCTCCTCGACATCCTCAACGCCATCACCTCCGGGCCGATCCCGAGGCTGCGCGAGGTGAGCCCCACGATGCCCGCGGGCCTCGAGGCCGTGCTCTCCCGCGCGATGCAGCGTGACCCCGCCGCGCGCTGGCCCTCGGTGCGGGCCTTCGGAGAGGCGCTGCGGCCCTTCGCGTCGGTGGGCGGTCAGGCGCTCTGGGAGGCCTTCTACACCAACGAGATCGCGTATGTTCCTACGCTGCACCAGTGGGGCGTCGCGCCGACGCCGCCGCCCAGGGCACAGCTCGAGCTCCACGACGTCGCGGCCACCTTCGCGGCGCCGCCGACCGCGGCTCCGATGGCGCCGATGCCTCTCCCCGTGCCCGCCAGCTCTCCCACCCGCCGAGGGCTGATGGTCGCTGGCGGAGCGCTCTTCATGGGCATCCTCCTCGCGGGCGGCACCCTCGCGCTCTACTCCTCGCGCCTGCCGTCGCCGGTCGCGGCGCCCTCGATCGCCCCGGCGCCTGCTCCACTTGCGGCACCTCCTCCTCCTCCGGTGACGGTGCTCCGTCCCCCGGCGGCCCCGCTCGCCGCTCCTGGCCCGGTGCATGTCTTCATGCCGCCCACGCCCCCGCAGCCCGCGCCCCCGCCGCCCGCGCCTCCTGCGGCACAGGCTCCGGTCGTCGAGGCTCCGGCGCCGGCCCCGAGGCAGGTCGTTCGCGACGAGCCGGCCCCGGTCCGAGCGCTCCCCCGACGGCATCCTCGCAGCCGAGCCAGCGACTTCAACACGCTCGGGTATTGACCCGCTGCCGGGGGCGCGGCGTCCCGCGCGAAGGGTGGGCTTCTGTTAGCCTCTCGGGATGGACGTTCGCATCGAGCTCATCGACGAGGCCGACGGCAAGGTGATCGCAGACTCGGAGGTTCCCCTGGAGAGCCTGCCCGAGCGCTTCGCGGGCAACGAGGCGACGCTCACCTTCGGCGACGCGGAGTACCTCGTGGTGCGCGCCGAGCCCGCCACCCGCGACACCATCGCGTCGCTCGGCTCGGGCCGTCTCACGCTGCGCAGGCTCGACGCCGTGCAGCCCAAGGCGATCCTGTTCAGCCTGCCGTCGATCGAGAACGCGCTGCCGCCAACGGTGCCCATCGCCCCGGGCGTCGAGGTGACCGTGCGCATCCCCGACGACGCGTGGCGGCAGGTCGAGCTGGTGCACGTGTCGGCGATGGAGGCGATCGACGCCGAGCTGGCCGACGTCCGTCGGGTGATCGCGGAGAGACAGCTCGGTCCGGGCTTCGTGGAGTGCCACCTGCGTCATCGGCTCCCCGATCCGCTGGCGGGCGCCCGCGTCACCCTGACGGCGCTGGCCGCGGCGCTCGGCGTCGAGGCGCGTCCCTTCGGCTTCCGCGGCGACGCGGGCATGGTGGAGGGCGGCTTCTCGTTCCCCTACTCCGACGCGGTGGTCTACGGCATCGAGCGCGACGGCCTGGTCACCGCCCTCGGTGTGCACGGCTTCCTCGAGGACATCGTCGGGGGTCTCCACGCGATCGCGCTCGAGCAGCGCCTCGTGCTGGTCGACTGGCGCAAGGCCGAGAAGCTGCGCGCTGTGGAGGAGGGCTTCGCGCTCTGACCGCTCAGCGGGAGAGCACGAGGTAGGCGGTGAGCACGACGTTGCCGTAGCCCGCCATCGAGGTGATTACCCGGTTGTCGACGGTGGCGGTGTAGCCGAGCTCGTTCTCGGCGCCCATGCGCAGCTCCGAGGTCACGTCGATCACCACCGGGCGAACGTCCCAGCCGGGGCACCAGCCGCCGCGGCCGAAGTACCAGGTGCCGTGCTGGTTGGGGACGACGCCCTGGTCGACGCGGTCGGTGCAGCCGTTGGGGGAGCGCGCCTCGGGGAAGTCCACGAGGTGCTCGTTGCCGTTGAGGACGAAGTGGTGCCCGTGGTTGCAGAACTCGGCGCACTGGCTGGTCTCCGCGCCGTGGCCGGTGACCAGCACGTAGAGCTCGGCGCGGCGGGTGTCGGCGGGGACGGTGAAGCGCTGAGCGGGGTGGCGCGCCGCCCAGGTGGCGTTGAGCGCCCCGCCCTGGAAGAGCAGCCGCGTCTCGAAGGGGCGCACCTCGCGGCGGCGGTTGCCGAAGCGCAGGGCGAGGCTCGCGACGTAGGGCGCGGGGCGCGGGTCGAACTGCCGCGACGCGTACCAGCGCAGCCGCTGCCGGCCGCCGTCGCGCAGCAGCGGGAGCACGCCGGAGATGTCCGTGACCCAGCGGCCCTCGCGCCAGTACGTGGTGATCCAGCGGGCGAGCTCGGTGTCGCAGCGAAGCGCGGGGCCAGCGTCGGCCGCGGGGGCGCCCGCGTCGGCGGAGGGGGCCACCTCGGAGCAGAGCCAGAGGTGCGAGAGGTAGTCCCAGGCGCCGCAGTCGCCGTCGCGGTGGTTCACGCACTCGGTGCGAAGGTCGACCTCCAGGGTGTCGAATCCCGCCATCGCGGCGCGGTCGGGGAGCATCGCGTCGATGTCGACGTTGTCGACCACCATCGCGTTGTCGAGGAGCGTGACCGTGGTGGCCGGGTGCGAGGCGAGCTCCCGCTCCCGCGAATACTCGAAGTTGTAATACTTCGCCTCGTTGGCGAGCAGCGGCAGCTCCAGGCGCAGGCCGGAGCTGGCGAGGCGCCCGAGCTGGCCCACCTCGCGGATGCGCTGGAAGCGGTCGACGGCCCACTGCATCGCCTCGTAGCGGGGGACCATGTTGGTCGTGCTGCGGCGCGAGCGGTAGAGCTGGCCGAGCCAGGTCTGGGTGGTGTTGAGGTCGTCGGTGACGAAGTGCAGCCGCGCCGTCCACCAGTCGCGGTCGGCCTCGCTGAGGCCTGCGAGGTCCTCGTCGACGCGCTGGCGCAGCGCCGCGAGCTGCGTCGAGCCGTTGGCCGGGAGGAAGAAGTAGTGGACGTTGCGCGGGGACGCCTCGAGCAGCGCGCCGACGCTGCCGCCGAGCAGGCTGGTCGAGTAGCTCGACGGGTTGACGACCAGGAAGACGTAGCTGTCCTCGCCGGTGAAGTGCTGCTCGAAGGTCCACGGGCCGGCCTGGGTCATCACCGTGAAGGGGCCCGCGAGGTCGCGCGGCCGTAGACCGTAGGGCCCCGGAGCGAAGGCGCTCGCGTCCGGTGCGTCGACCGAGGCCCCGGCGTCGGCGACCACGTCCTCCGCGGCCGGTGCGTCGGAGGCGACGTCCATCACCGTCGCGTCCAGGGGCGCCGCGGGCGTCGCGGCGTCTTCACATCCCGTCGCGCCGAGCGCCACCGCGCCGACGCCCATCCACTGAAACCACCGCATCGGCTATTTCCTCCGTGGCAGCGGTTGTATCAGCACCCTCGCGCGGTCGTGACGACGTCCGGTCGATCGTGTATGCCGCCGCGCATGCGCCGCTGGATCGTCCGCCCCGCGACCCGTCCCCTCCGCGGCGCGTTCCGCGTTCCTGGGGACAAATCGATCTCCCACCGCGCCTTGATCCTCGCCTCGCTCGCCGAGGGGACGAGCGTGCTCCGCGGGCTCTCCCCGGGCGACGACGTCGCTCGCACCCGCGCCATCATGGCCTCGCTCGGCGTGACCATCGAGGCCCTCGACGAGCGCTCGGTGCGGGTGTCTGGCCGGGGTCTCGGCGGGCTCCGCGCACCTTCCTCCCCGACGCTCGACTGCGGCAACGCGGGCACCTCGATGCGGCTGGTCGCCGGTGTGCTCGCGGCGCAGGGCTTCGACACCACGCTGCTGGGCGACGCCTCGCTCTCCCGCCGCCCGATGGGCCGCATCACCCGGCCGCTTCGGGCCCGCGGGGCGCTCATCGAGGGCGCCATCGACCCGGTGCGACGGGACGAGACCGCGCCGCTGGTGATCCGCGGGCTCACCCACGGGAAGCGTCTCTTCGCCAGCGAGGAGTCGCTCTCCGTGCCGAGCGCCCAGGTGAAGTCGTGCCTGCTGCTGAGCGGGCTCTTCGCCGACGGGGAGACCTCCGTGCGAGAGCCCACGCTCTCCCGCGACCACACCGAGCGGATGCTCCTCGCGATGGGCGCCCCGTTGCGGACCATGGGTCCGGTGAGCCTGCTCGACCCTCGAGGATGGGACGGCGTGCTCGCTCCGCTCGACCTCGACGTGCCGGGCGACCCCTCGGCGGCGGCCTTCTGGGTGGTGGCCGCGCACGTGGTCGCGGGCTCACGGGTGCAGGTGCGGGGCGTCGGTATCAACCCGACCCGCACGGGATTTCTCGAAGCCCTGAGAGACCAGGGCGGGGGCGCCGGGGTGTCGCCGAAGGGAGAGGCGGGCGGCGAGCCCGTCGGTGACCTGCACGTCGGCGTCGGAGGCACCGGAGCGCTGCGCCGCGGGGCGAACGTGGCGTGTGAGCTTACCACCCGGTGTATTGACGAGATCCCGGCGCTGGTGGCGGCGGCGGCGGTGTCGCCGGGCGAGAGCCGCTTCGACGACCTCGCCGAGCTGCGGGTGAAGGAGAGCGACCGGGTGGCCGCGCTGGCGTCGATGCTCCGGGCCTTCGGCATCGGGCACGAGGTGTCCGGCGACGGGCTGAGGGTCGTGGGCGGCCGGCCGAGGGGCGGGGCGGTGATCGACACCCGCGGCGACCACCGGATCGCCATGGCGGCGGCGGTGCTGGCGCTGGCGGCGGAGGGCGAGACGACCATCGACGACGTGGGCTGCGTCGACACGAGCGACCCGGGCTTCGCGGAGATCCTGAAGGCACTGGGCGGGGACATCGAGGTGAGCGGATGAGCGGAGCGCGAGGGATCGTGGTGGCGATCGACGGGCCTGCGGGCGCTGGCAAGAGCACCGTGGCGCGGCAGGTGGCAGGAGCTCTCGGGTACACGCTGGTGGACACCGGGTCGCTCTACCGGGCCTCGGCGCTGGTGGCCGAGCGGGCGGGCGTCTCCATGGGAGACCAGGCGGGCGTCGAGGGGACGGTGAGCGCGGCGGTGGCTCGCGGGGCGCTGCGGCTCGAGGCGGGCGACGCGGGGCTCACCCGGGTGCTCGTCGACGGCGAAGACCCGGCGGAGGCGCTGCGGACCCCGGCGATGTCCATGGGGGCGAGCGCGGTGGCCGCCTACCCGGGGGTGCGCGAGGCGCTGCTGGAGGCGCAGCGGGCCTTCGGGCGCGCCGGGGGGGTGGTGCTGGAGGGCCGGGACATCGGGACCGTGGTGTTTCCCAAGGCGGAGCTGAAGGTGTTCCTGACGGCTTCGGCGGAGGAGCGGGCCCGGAGGCGCTGCGACGAGCTGCGGCTGCGGGGCATCGACGCGGACTACGCGGTGACCCTGGCGGAGGTGCGGCAGCGCGACCACCAGGACGCGAGCCGGGAAATCGCCCCCCTCCGCGAGGCCGACGACGCGGTGAGGGTGGACAGCAGCGACATGGAGCCCCAGGCGGTGGTCGACGCGATCGTCGCATTGGCCAGGGGGCGCGGCGCGGTTTGACAGGTTTTGGGGTTTGCTCTAACAGACCCCGCACTGGCCCTAAAGGGTTTCACCGACCCATCACTCTCCTCGGGCTTAGTTTTACAGTGCCTTGTATCCGTTGGGTGTCTCGCGCGGCGATGGTCGTCGTGGCGGACTCTCAGGGTGTCCAAGCAGGGCGCGCGAGGGGGAACAGGTCAGAGAACGACTGCATGACAACCAACGAGACGCAGGCTACCGGCACGATGGACATGGATAGCTTCGCGGCGCTGTTCGAAGCGACGAGCGCGGCGAGCGAAGTCAAGGAGGGCGAGATCGTCCAGGGGACGGTCCTCCGGGTCAGCAAGGAGACGGTCGTCGTCGACATCGGGTTCAAGTCCGAAGGGGTCATCCCCCTGTCGGAGTTCACCGGCGCCAACGGCGAGGTCACCGTGCAGGCGGGCGACCGCGTCGACGTGCTCGTGGAGAGCCGCGAAGACGAGAACGGCCTCGTGCTCCTGTCCAAGGAGAAGGCCGACAAGATGAAGGTGTGGGACGAGATCTCCGCCGCGTGCGAGCGCGACGAGATCATCGAAGGCACCATCTCCGCCCGCGTGAAGGGCGGCCTGTCGGTCACCATCCGCGGCGGCGTGAAGGCGTTCCTGCCCGGCTCGCAGGTTGATCTGCGCCCCATCCGCAACCTCGACAAGATGATCGGCCAGGGCTTCCAGTTCAAGGTCATCAAGTTCAACAAGAAGCGCGGCAACATCGTCCTCTCGCGGCGCGTGCTGCTCGAGAAGGAGCGCGACGAGCTGAAGCGCGACACCCTCGAGAAGCTCTCCGAGGGCATGGTCACCAAGGGCATCATCAAGAACATCACCGAGTACGGTGCGTTCGTGGACCTCGGCGGCATCGACGGCCTGCTGCACATCACCGACATGAGCTGGGGCCGGGTCCAGCACCCGAGCGAGCTCTTCCAGGTGGGCGACGAGGTCACCGTCAAGGTGCTCAAGTACAACGCCGAGACCGAGCGGGTCTCGCTGGGTCTCAAGCAGACCATGGAAGATCCCTGGAGCCACGCCGAAGAGGCCTTCCCGCAGGGGAAGAAGGTCCAGGGCAAGGTCGTCTCGATCACCGACTACGGCGCGTTCATCGAGCTGGAGCCGGGCGTCGAGGGCCTCGTGCACGTCTCGGAGATGTCCTGGACGCGCCGCGTGAAGCACCCGAAGAACCTGCTCAACGTCGGCGACGACATCGAGTGCCAGGTGCTCGAGGTCGACGCCAAGGCCAAGCGCATCTCGCTCTCCATCAAGGAGCTCGAGCCCGATCCCTGGACGCTCTTCGTCAACGAGTTCAACCCGGGCGACAAGGTCGAGGGCAAGGTCCGCTCGATCACGGACTACGGCATCTTCATCGGCATCCGCGACGGCGTGGACGGCATGGTGCACAAGTCCGACCTGTCGTGGACCCTCCGCGTGGTCAACCCGTCGGACCTCTACCAGAAGAACGACGACGTCGAGGCCGTGATCCTCTCCATCAACCACGATGAGAAGAAGGTCTCCCTCGGCATCAAGCAGCTCTTCGACGATCCGTGGTCTCACATCCCGAACGACTTCCCCCAGGGCAAGCCGGTCGAGGGCAAGATCATCAACATCTTCGACGGCGGCCTGTTCATCTCCATCTCGCCCGGCATCGACGGCTTCGTGGCCAGCCACGACTACCCGGCCGACGTCACGGACGGGACGCGCAAGCTCAAGCGCGGCGAGGTCATCCGCACCGAGGTCTCCGGCCTCGACATCGGCGACAAGCGCATCCTCCTCTCCATGCGCGGCGGCTCCGCCCGCAGCGAGAGCACCGCGACCGGCGAGACCGGCCCGGCTCCCGAGCGCATGAGCGGCGGATCCCCGAGCGTCGCCCCGAAGGAGTCGCGCCGCGGCTCGACCCTCGGCGACCTCATCAAGGAGAAGCTCGGCGACCTCGGCGATCTGCCGTCGAAGTCCTGAGCTCCGCGCCTCACCCTCCTCGCTAGTCCCCTCACCACCATCCCCTGAAGCCCCTTCGCGCGGCGCCCCTCTCGTAGAGATGGGCTCCGCCGCGGAGTTGGGTTGCGTCCCGCGCTCGCGCGGGCGAACCTGCGCCGCCATCGTGAGCAGCCCAAGTGACAAGCCCGGACGGCTCTGGGCCCCGTGGCGGATGGAGTACATCCGCGGCCCCAAGGAGCCTGGATGCATCTTCTGCCGCTATCCCTCGGAGGACCCTGCGCGCTTCGCCGAGCGGCTGGTGCTCTGCGTCCGCCGTGACGCCTTCGTGATGCTCAACAAATACCCCTTCGCGTCGGGGCATTTGATGGTGGTGCCCACGCGCCACGCGAGCGACCTCGGCGAGCTCAGCCCCGAGGAGCACGCCTCGCTCTTCGAGCTGGTGCGCGCCTCGGCGTCGGCGCTGAAGGTCGCGGTCAACGCCGAGGGGCTCAACATCGGCATCAACCTCGGCTCGTCGGCGGGCGCGGGCATCGCCGAGCACCTGCACGTGCACATCGTCCCGCGGTGGCGCGGCGACATGAACTTCATGCCCGTCGTGGCCGACCTGAGGGTGATGCCCGAGGCCCTCGACGCCACCTGGAACCGCCTCGTCCCCTACTTCCGGCCGCTCGGCGACTCTCCCGCGGACGCCCCCGTCGCCCGGCGCCGCGCCCCGAAGAAGGGCGGGCCGAGCCGATGATCGACGTCGTACGCCGCCGCAGGGTGATCTTCGCCGTCGTCTCGCTCGCGGTCATCACCGCCGTGATCGTGGCGTCGCGGGCGGTGCTGCTGCCCTTCGTGCTCGGCCTGCTGCTCGCGTACGTGCTTCACCCGGTGGTGGGCTCCCTCACGAGGGTGAAGTTCGGCGGCCGCACGCTGCCCCGCTGGGGCGCGGTGCTGGCCATCTACGTGACGCTGGTCACGACCATGGTGGTCACCCTCCTCGTGGTGACGCCGAGAGTGGTCTCCGAGGCGCGCTCCTTCGCGGTCCACGAGCTGCCCGCGCTGCGGCATCGGGCCGAGCGCGACTGGATGCCCAGGGTGCGCTCGCTGGTGGCGAGGGTGCAGGGCGCGGTGGTCGCGACGCCGCCGAGGGAGGAGCCCGAGGCCCCCTCGAGCGAGCGGACGCCGGACGACGGCGCGCTGCGGGTGAGCCCGGAGCCCGGCGGGGTCTACCGGGTGACGCTCCCGCCGGACGGCGTGGTGATCGAGCGGGTCGACGACGCGCACTGGGCGCTGCGCCCCCGGCCGAGGGTGCAGGGCGAGGGGGCCACGCTGCAGCGGGAGCTCCAGAAGCTGGGGCAGGGCCACGTGGCCGACGTGCTGCGCGTGGGCCGGGGCATCATCGGCGGCGTCATCGGCGGCATCTTCAACTTCTTCATGACCCTGATGGTCAGCGCGTACCTGCTGGTCACCGAGGCGCGGGTGCTCGGCTTCCTCCGCTCGCTGGTGCGGCCGGAGTCTCGCGCCGCCTTCGACAGCCTGCTGCGGCGCCTCGACCGGGGGCTCTCCGGGGTGGTGCGGGGGCAGCTCATCATCTGCCTCGTCAACGGCTCGCTGAGCGCCGTCGGCTTCGCGCTGGCCGACCTCAAGTACTGGCCCACGCTGGCGGTGGTCGCGACGGTCTTCTCGCTGATCCCCATCTTCGGCACCGTGCTCAGCTCGATTCCGGCGGTCGCCCTCGGGCTCACGCAGGGCTTCGGCACCGCGTTCTTCGTGCTGCTCTGGATCATCGGCATCCACCAGCTCGAGGCCAACCTGCTCAACCCCAAGATCATGGGCGACCAGGCGAAGATCCACCCCGTGCTGGTGGTGTTCTCGCTGCTCGCCGGAGAGCACGCCTTCGGCATCCTGGGCGCGCTCCTCGCGGTGCCGGTGATGTCCATCGCGCAGACCCTGTTTCTGCACTGGCGCGGGTACGCGCTGGGCTACGGCGAGCCGGCGACGGACTCGGTCTCCTGAGGAGCGGCACCGATGAGCGACCGCGCAGCCCTGCTGGTCCTCACGGCGCTCTCGACGGCGCTGCTGTCCTGCGGCGCGAAGACCGGGCTCCTCGTGGACGCCAGCGTCGACGTCGTCCGCGCCGACCGGCCCGACGCGCCCAGCGTCGACGGGTGCACCCCGCAGGTCGTCGACGCCACGCCCTCCTCCGTCGAGCTGCTCCTCCTCGCCGATCGCTCGACCTCGATGGAGCGCGACCTCCTCGGCGGCTCAGGATCGCCCCGCCGCTGGGACGTCCTGCGCGACGCCCTCGCGGCCACGCTCCCCCGCTACCAGGACCGCATCGCCATGGGGCTGCAGTTCTTCCCCGGCATCGGGGGCACCGGCATCTGCGCGGTGGGCGCGACGCCCGACCTCAACCCCGGCCTCTCGCAGGCCCTTCCGGTGCTGATGCGCTTCAGCCGCACGGAGCCCAACGGCCGCACGCCGACCTGGCTCGGGGTGCAGTCCGCCGGGCGCTACCTCCTCGGCCGCGCGGCGCCGCGGAGGTTTCGCGCGATCCTGCTGGCCACGGACGGCGCGCCCAACTGCAACGGCGCGCTCGACGGCGCCCGCTGCACCTGCACCGCCCTCGGAGGGACAGGGCAGCAGCAGTGCGAGGACGACCCCTCCCTCTGCCTCGACGACGGCCGCACCGTCTCGGAGGTCGCCCGCCTCGCGGCGCAGGGCATCCCCACCTACGTCGTCGGCATCGACGGCGACAACCAGCCCGAGCTCATCACCGTGCTCTCGCAGCTCGCGGTGGCCGGCGGTCGGCCCAACCCCGCCACCGCGACCCGGCCCTACTACAGCGTCCGGCGTCCGGCCGACCTGCTCAGCGCCTTCGACCAGATCCAGCGGCAGGTGTCGCGCTGCGTGTTCGGGGTGCCGTCCGCGGTCCCTCCGAACGCGACGGTGAGCGTCACCCTCGCGGGCGCGGCCCTCGCTCGCGACCCCGATCGTCAGAACGGCTGGGACTGGACCGACGCGGAGCGCACCACCCTCACGCTCTTCGGCGCGGCGTGCGACCGCGCCTCCTCGGGCGCGACCTCCGTGCGCCTCCGACTGGGCTGCGACCCGGCGCGCTGATCATCCCGTCGTGACGGCGGCCTCGCGCGGCCTGAACACCAGCCCCGCGATGGCGCCGGTGAGGGCTCCGCCCAGGTGCGCGGAGAGCGCGGCGCCCGGATCGGTGAGGTCGGCGAGCAGGTGCGCGGCGACGAAGAGCGCGAGGGCCGTGCGGCCGCGAGAGGGCGCGCCGGAGAGCTGCGCGAGGGTGAACCCGAGGAGGCCGAAGCTGCCGCCGGAGGCGCCGACGATGAGCGCCCCGGAGGGGGCGGTGGAGGCCGAGAGCAGGCCGCCCGCGACGGTGGCGAGCGTCCACGTGGCGGCCAGGCGACGGCGGCCCACGCGCTGCTCGATCCACGGACCGAGCAGGAGCAGCGGCACGAGGTTGAGCGCGAGGTGGATCGCGTGGACGTGCAGCCACCCGTGCGCGGCGAGGCGCCAGGCGTCTGCGAGGCGGTGCTCGCCCGAGCGGATCGCGCCCCAGCGGACGAGGGCGTCTGGCCCCGTGTGGTGGGCGAGGCGCCGGGCCACGTGGGCGGCCACGAGCGCGACGCCGAGCGACCAGGTCACGGGGGATGGGGTGGTGAGCGGGGGCCGCATCGCGAGCTTCGTGGAGGCACCGTAGCGGGGGCGGCGCAGCGGCGCGGAACTTTGGGGCGGCGGAGAGGGGAGGGCGGCGCGAGGGGAGCGGAGCTCTCAGGCGGCGAGCGCGGCGGGGTTGCAGCGCTGGCGCACCTGGGCCCGGATGCGGTGCGCTCGGGTGTAGACGGTCTTCTCCGATCCGCCGCAGGAGCGGGCGATGTCGTCGACCGAGGCCTCCTCGACGTGGAGCATCAGCAGCAGCCGCTGGTCGTGCGGCGAGAAGGTGCGGAGCGCGTCGAGGGCGCGGCCGCAGCGCTCTCGGGAGGCGGTGTCCTCGAAGAGGTCGCGCTCGTCGACGCGGTCGACCTCGCCGGTGGCGCTGAGCGTCGCCGGGCGGCGGCGGTGGGCGCGAAGGAAGTCCCGCGCGGCGTTGCCCGCGAGCAGCGCCACCCAGCTCGAGAGCTTGAGCCCGCGCGTCGGGTCGAAGAGCCGGAGCTTGCGCATCTCGCGGTCGACCAGCGAGAGGTAGAACTCCGCGCGGATCTCCTCCATCTCGTCGCTGCCCAGGGCGCGTGCGAAGCCGCGACAGACGCGCTCGACCTGCCGCCGTACCAGGCGGTCGAAGCGCACCTGGAACTCCCGCCAGCCTGCGGCGTCGCCGCGCAGCAATCTGGTGATGAGTTCCCGGTCGGTCTGCGTAGTCTCGTTGGTCGGTTGGGTCATTGCGCTCGTCGCCTCCGGGAAGGCGATAGAGCAGCCGTCGTACCAACACCGAAGACTCACAAAATCAGCGTCGGGAGCGAAGAGAACCCGCGTGGTCGGCGTTCAACCGCGGGGCCGCCGCGGGCCCCTCGCTCGTGGACGATCGTTCACAGCCCGGTGTGAGCGGAGCGCCGCGAGCGAGACGTCACGCTCCGGGCGTCAATCGCGATTCACACCGTCGCGGCGTCGACGGCGGAGCGCGGCCGCGAGGCCGAGCAGGGCGAGGGCGATCGCGCCGGGTGCGCCGCGAGGGCTGCGACCGACGGCGCAGGAGACGTTGTTGGGGCCGACGACGGTGGCGCCGCCCGGCGTGGTGGCGAGGCCCCCGTAGGGGACGCCGATGCAGCGCCCCGGCGGGGTCGCGCGCTCGGGGTAGATGGCGCACACGCCGGCGGAGTCGTCGCTGTTGAGGTCGCTGCGGATCTCGCCGAGGCCCGCCGTCGGGTACATCACCGCGCGGGAGATGTCGGAGTGGGCGAGGCCGAGGAAGTGGCCGAACTCGTGGGTGAGGATCGTCTGGAGGTCGCACTCGTCGGGCTCGGGCATGCGCCCCGAGGCGAAGACGAAGCCCCCGGGGTTGGCGCCGGCGCGGCTGTTGAGCTCGATGTCGGCGTCGAAGATCTCGCCGGTGAGCGAGTCGAAGGTGACCACGGTGATGGCGATGGTGCCGGGGCGGTGGAGCGCGTCGTCCTCCCACTTCGGCCGGAAGGCCACGGTGTTGGAGTTCGACCCGTAGGGGTTGTAGCCGGTGGGGTTGGACGTCGTTCCGTTGGGGACGATGCGGTAGTACTGGGGCTCTCGGCCGTTGTCGTCGCAGGCGACGCGGCCCCAGGCGCCGGTCGACGAGGCGGTGATGCGGTCGAGGTCGGGCATCGTGAGGCCCATCGGCAGGTTGGCCCGATAGAGCGCGTAGCCCGTGCAGAGGTTTCGCCAGGAGAGGGCGACGCCGTACATCGGGCACTCGCCCTCCTGGGCGCGGACGCGGGAGGTCATCGTGCGGCAGAAGGCCTGCGCGGGGGACGCGGCGCCGAAGGAGGCGAGCAGCGCGGCGGTCGCGACGAGGCGCTTCAACGGGGCACCGCGCGGACGAGGTCGAGCATCGCGGGCAGCGGCATCGGAGGCGGCGCGACCGGGGTGGGCGAGGGCTGCGAGCGGTCGACGAGGAGCGACGAGGACGGCCGCGCCACGAGCTCGCCCCGGGCGGTGGACTCGACCGGAACCACCGCCGCGGTGAGGTGCGCGAGGTAGCGCACCTGGCCGACGCCGCCGGAGAGGAAGAAGAGGTAGCTGCGGTTGAGCTCGAGCATCGGCGCGTCGGGGACGGTCTGCGCGATGCGGCCCACGACGCCGCCGGGGGTGCGGACGAAGATGGTGCTGCGCACGACGGTGCGGCCGCGGATGGAGGCCTCGACGACGAGCTCGTGGTCGGTGACGATCAGCCCGCGCTCCCAGCGGGAGGTGGAGGCGCGCACCGTGGCGACGAGCACCTCGTCCGAGCGCCGGGTGAGCTCCTCGGTGGTGATCGGGACGATGGTGGTGGCCGAGGCGGCGGCGGGAGCGAGGCCCAGGAGCAGTGCGGCCAGGGCGGCCGCGCGGGCCCGACGGGTCATGCGTCCTCCAGGGAGTTGGGGTCGAGGTCGAGGCGGAACACCTCGGTGGACTCGGCGGTACGGCCGACCCCCGGAGAGGCCCCGGAGAGCGCGGGGTGCGGGTCGTACCCGATGGCGACCGGGAGCATCGACGGGAGCGCGGGCTCCGGGGCGGGGGCGCTGGTCCACGCGGCGGCGAGGTAGGCGTCGGCGAAGCGCAGCGCGCGGTCGGCGGGCTGCTCGGCGCCTGCGAGGAGGAGCTTGTGATAGACGAGCAGCTCGCTTCGGGCGAGCGAGGCGAGCACGGTGCGCAGCGCGTTGGCGACCTCGATGGCCCCCTCGCGGGTGGGCTGGTCGCCGCGGTCGAGGGCGATGCGCAGCGGGTCGAGGTCGATGTTGATGACAATGGGGCAGGCCACCAGGTGGAAGGCGCCGTCGACGTCGGAGAAGCGCGACTGCGGCGTGCGGTCGATGGTCGCGACGCCGTGGTCTTCGAGGCACTGGTAGGCGATGCCGAGGTCGCGGACGATGGGCTCCAGGCGCTCCATCTCGTCGTCGATGGCGAGCGAGAGCCCGCCGGAGAGGTGCGACGGCCAGCGGTGCACCTCCGCGGCGGCGTGGACGCGGAGCAGGCCCAGCAGGGCGTCGCAGGCTTCGATCTCGATCTCGAGGGCGCGTCGCATGATGTCCTACACTCTAGCCTGTACCGTCGGCGATGCGCGACCGACGCGGACCTCGCCGCCGAGCTTGCGTTCGAGGTCATTGCGGAAGGCGAGCACCATCACCCCGACCACCAGGAGCAGCCCCAGCACCGAGGCCACCTGGCGCACCCGCAGCGGGACCGGGCGGCGCATCACGGCCTCCATGCCGAAGAAGAGCAGGTGGCCGCCGTCGAGGGTGGGCACCGGCAGCAGGTTGAGCAGGCCGAGGTTGAGGCTGATGAGGGCCATCAGGCGGAAGTATCCCCAGACGCCGTCGACGGCGACGCTGCGCGAGGCGTCGTAGATGGCGATGGGGCCGCCCACGCTGGTCACCGGCACGCGGCCCTGGAGCATGCGCACGATGCCGAGGCTGAGGAAGCGCATCGCCTCGGCGGTCTCGGAGAGCGCGCCGGAAAGGGCGTAGCGGACCGGGGCGGGGTTGGCGATCGGCGGGTCGGAAACGATGGGGCGCCAGCGCTCGAGGCCCGTGCGGAGGTGCACCGAGCGCTCGCCGAACTCGTCGGTCATCACCACCGGGCGGAGCGAGAAGCCGCCGACGGCCTCGTGGCGGTCGATGGCGAAGCGCAGCGTGCGAAGGCGGGCGGGGCCCTCGGTGAGCGCGGCGATGAAGCGCTCCCAGGAGGGAGGGACCGTGCCGTCGAGGGAGATGACGCGCGCCCCGCGGCGCAGCCCCATGAGGGCCTCGGGGCTGTCTGCCGCGACGTCCGAGAGGTAGAGGTCCGAGGGCTCGATGCCGGTGCGGGTGGTCATCTCGCCGGTGCCCGCCTCGGGGGCGATCTGCGCGAGGCCCGGGTCGAAGACCTCCAGGTCGACGAGGCCCCCGAGCGCCCCTTCGATGGCCCTCGGTCGGAGGAACGCGAGCGGCACCGTGGAGCCGTGCGAGCGCGTGAGGGCGGCCTCGAGGTCGGCCCAGCGCCGCACCGGGGCGCCCCGGTACATGGTCACGGTGTCGAAGGTGCGCAGGCCCGCGGTGTCGGCGGGCGACGGGGCCCGCACTCCGACGACGGGCAGCGGGAAGCCCGGCGAGACGCCCAGGAAGCCGGTGGTCACGCGCTCGTTGAAGGGCAGCGCGGTGGTGACCGCCTCGGGGGTGACGCGCACGGTCACGGGCTGCCCGCCGCGTTCGACGTCGAAGCGGAGCGCGTGGCGGGGAGAGCGGGCGATGGCCTCGCGCACCTCCTCGAAGGAGCTCACCGCGGCGCCGTCGATGGCCGTGACGCGGTCGCCCGGGAGGAGCACCCCGGCGGCGGCGTAGCCGGCGGCGACGGTACCGATGACCGGAGCGGTGAGGTCGCTGCGCCCGAGGAGGGCGACGAAGTAGAGCAGCACCGGGAAGAGGAGGGACATGAGCGGCCCGGCCAGGACGACGACGAAGCGCCGGGCGAGGGGCTGGGCGTGGAAGGCGCGGGGGAGGTCTTCGTGGGGGATCTCGTCGCTCGGGTCTTCGCCGAGCATCTTCACGAAGCCGCCGAAGGGGACGAGGCCGATGCAGTAGTCGGTCTCCCCGTAGCGGATGCCGAAGATGCGCGGCCCGAAGCCGAGCGAGAACTTCAGCACCTTGATGCCGTACGCCTTCGCCCACGCGAAGTGACCGAGCTCATGCACGAACACGAGGGCGCCGATCAGCGCCAGGAACCTCACCACGTTGCTCAACACAAGCGTCGGCCGGGACGCTAACACGCGCCCGCGGGAGCTGTGCGATGGTAGGGCGACGATGACGAGCAAGACAGCGAGGCCCACGCACGTCGACGCCTCCGGCGCGGTGCACATGGTGGGGGTGGGAGAGAAGGTCGAGACGGCCCGGCGCGCGGTGGCGAGGGCCCGGGTGCGGATGCTCCCGGAGACGGCGGCGGCGGCGCGATCGGGCGACGGGCCGAAGGGCGACGTGGGCGCCACGGTGCGCCTCGCCGGGATCATGGGGGCCAAGCGCACGCCGGAGGTGATCCCGCTGTGTCACCACGTCGCGCTGACGGGCGTCACGGTGGCGCTGAGCTGGGTGGACGAGGGGGCGGAGATCGTCGTGACGGCCGAGGCGTGGGACCGCACCGGGGTGGAGATGGAGGCCATGACGGGGGCGTCGATCGCCGCGCTGGCGCTCTACGACATGGTGAAGGGCCTGGAGCGGGGGGTGGCGATCACCGAGGTCGCCCTCCTCGAGAAGTCCGGCGGACGCACCGGCACCTGGCGTCGGGAGGAGTGAGGCGGTGTTCGAGCTGTCGAGCGAGGCGCTCTCCGTAGAGCGGGTGATCGCGGCGGTGTCGCACCCCACGGCGGGGGGCATCGACGTGTTCGTGGGGGTGGTGCGCGACCACAACGAGGGCCGCGCGGTGACGCGCCTCGACTACGAGGCCTACGCGACGATGGCGGTCGCGGAGATGCAGCGCATCGGGGCCGAGATCGCCGCGGCCAACCCGGGCGTGCGGCTGGCGGCGCTGCATCGGGTGGGGACGTTGGGCGTCGGAGACGCCGCGGTGGTCTGCGCGGCGAGCGCGGTGCACCGGGGCGAGGCCTTCCGGGCGTGCAAGGCGCTCATCGACGAGATCAAGGCGCGCGTCCCGATATGGAAGCGGGAGTACGGGCCCGACGGTCCGTACTGGGTCGGGTGGGTCGACGCGCGCTGCCACGACCACGACGAGGGACACGGTCACGGTCACGGTCACGGTCACGGATGATCGGCGAGCTGCTGATCGTCCTGGTGCTGATGCTGCTCAACGGGGTCTTCGCGGCCGCGGAGATCGCGGTGCTCTCGGTGCGCAAGACGCGCCTCGCGGAGCTCACCGCGGAGGGTCGGCGTGGCGCCGGGGCGGTGCGCTGGCTGCGCGAGGAGCCCGAGAGGTTTCTCGCGACGGTGCAGATCGGGCTCACGGTGATCGGCACGACCGCGGCGGCCTTCGGAGGGGAGTCGCTCGCGCACCACGTCGCCGACGCGCTACGCGGGGTGCCGGGGGTCGGCGCCTACGCCGCGACGCTGGGGCTGGTCGTGGTCATCGCGGGCATCTCGTTTCTGGAGATCGTCGTGGGCGAGCTGGTGCCCAAGTCGCTCGCGCTGCGCATGGCCGAGCGGTACTCGCTGCTGCTGGGGCCCGCGCTGCGGGCGATGGCCTCGGTGGTGAAGCCCCTGGTGTGGGTGCTCACCGCGGCGTCCAACGTGGTGCTGCGGCTCTTCGGGGACAAGACGAGCTTCACCGAGGCGAGGCTCTCTCCCGAGGAGATCCAGGAGCTGGTCGAGGAGGCCGCGCGGGTCGGGTCGCTCGACAAGAGCGCGAGCGAGATCGCCTCCCGGGCGATCGACTTCCAGGGGCTGCGCGCCGTGGACGTGATGGTCCCTCGGGCGGTGGTGGTGGCGGTCTCGAAGGACGCGTCCGTGGAGGCCCTGGAGCGGATCACCCGAGAGGCGCGCTTCTCCCGGCTGCCGGTGTACGACGGCACCCCGGAGAACATCGTCGGGTACGTGACGCTCCGCGACCTGCTGGGCCCGGCGCTGCGCGGCGGCAACGTCTCGCTCGAGGCGCACCTCCGGCCGATCAAGTTCTCGCCGGGCAACGCCTTCGCGGTGGCGCTGCTCAAGGAACTCCAGTCCGACCGGACCCCGCTGGCGATGCTGGTCGACGAGATCGGCACCGTCATCGGCCTCGTCACCGTCGAGGACCTCGTCGAAGAGCTGGTCGGGGAGATCCTCAGCGAGAACGACCCGGCGCCGATTCAAGTGAAGCGCGAGGACGACGGGAGCTACCTCGTGGTGGGGAGCCTGCCCATGCACGAGGTCAACCGCGCGATCGACTTCGACCTGCCGGAGAGCGAGCGCTACTCGACGCTGGCGGGGCTCTGCATCGTGCTCGCGGGGCACATCCCGCAGACCGGCGAGCTGATCGCGGTCCCCAGCGGCGCGGTGCTGGAGGTGGTCGAGGCGAGCGCTCGACGGGTCAAGCAGGTGAGGGTGCGTCGGCCTCCGCAGGCGTGAGGGTCGTGAGCGCGAGGGCGTGCACCCGCGTCTTCAGCTCGTCCTCCAGCAGCGCGTAGACCTTCCGGTGCCGGGCGACCGGGCCCAGTCCCTCGAAGGCCGAGCTGACCACGGTCACCCGGTAGTGCCCGCCGCCGTGCTCCCTGGCGCCGGCGTGGCCCGCGTGGAGGTGCCCCTCGTCCTCGATGTCCAGCCGCTCGGGGCTCAGCCCCGCGGTCAGCTTCGCCCGCAGCAACCCGGTGGTCTCGGTCATTTCGCCGCCGAGCATAGGCCCTCCGCGGCCGCGGGGCCTGGGATATCCTCGGCACCATGGGACGTCCTCTGCTCTTGTCGCTCGGGGTTTCATTTCTCGTCGCCTGCAGCGACGACCCGCCTTCGGTGCTCGACCCGGACTCCGGGTCCGCCGATGCGGGCGAGCTGTCCGACCTCGGCGTCCCCGACGTCGTAGACGCCGGGGGAGACACCGGGGCGGACGTTTCGAGGGACGTCGCCACGGACACCGCGAGCGACGCCGCCGCGGACGCGGGTCGGGCGTGCCGCACCGCCGACGACTGCACCTCGCCGGACCTCTGCGACAACGCCCAGGCGTGCCGCTTCGGGCGCTGCGTGGTGGTGGGCGGTCCGGCGAGCTGTGACGACGCGGTAGCCTGCACCGACGACGCGTGCGACCGGGCGATGGGGCGCTGTACGCACGTCGCCAACGACATGCGCTGCCCGGGCGACAACTTCTGCGCGCTGGGCAGCGGCTGCGTGCGGGAGCTGCCGTGCGAGATCGGCGACGCGACCTGCGCGCGGCTCAACGGCGACCCCTGCACCGGGACCTGGAGCTGTGAGCCGGCGAGGCTGCGCTGCGTGAGGAGCGCGGCCTACAACTGCGACGACCGCGACACCTGCACCATGGACGTGTGCATGGTGATGGGCACCGCGCCGACCTGCGCGCACCGCGGCCCGGACTACCAGACCGACCCGATGAACTGCGGCACCTGCGGGACGCGCTGCACGGCGGGGATGAACCAGACCGCCGCCTGCGTGATGGGGAGCTGCTCGCTCACCTGCGCCGCGGGCTTCGTCGACCTCGACCGCATGGCGGCCAACGGCTGCGAGTGCAACGCGATGGAGGCCGACGCGCCGGACCTGATGTTCCGCGACAGCAACTGCGACGGCATCGACGGTGACGCGGGCCGCGCGGTGTTCGTCTCTCCCCGAGGCGACGACGCCAACCCCGGCACCATGGCGATGCCCAAGCGCACGCTGCCCGCTGCCATCACGGCGGCCAGCGCCGGAGCGCCCGCGCGCCCGGTGTACGCGGCGGCGGGGCTCTACCTCGGCTCGGTGCAGCTCGGCTCCGGGGTGAGCGTCTACGGCGGCTACGACGACACGATGGGCTGGGCGAGGGCGCGCTCCAACGCGACGGTGATCCAGGGCGACGCGACGGCGGTGCTGGCGCAGAACCTCACGGTCTCCACGGAGCTGCAGCTCGTGACGGTGCAGTCCGCGGCGGCGACGTCGCCGGGCGAGAGCAGCTACGGGGTGAGGGCGCTCAACTCCCTGCTGACGCTGCGGGGCTGCACCATCGTCTCGGGGGCCGGGGCCAACGGAGCGCTCGGCGCGGACGGCGCCGACGGGGCGATCGGACGCAACGGCACCAGCGGCGGAACGCCCGGCGGAGGCGCGTCGGGCTCGTCGAGCTGCGGCGCGAGCGGCGGACAGGGTGGGGCCTCCGCGAGCGGCGCCAACAACGGCGCGCCGGGCTCGGTGGGGTCGGTCGCTCCCGGCGGCGCGGCGGCGGGCAACGGCGGCGCGGCGGCCGTGCGCACCGGGACCTGCGTGGGCTGCGTCGGCATCTGCGCGGGCTCGGCGGCGGTGAGTCCGCCTGGCGCGGGCGCGGCGAGCGCGGGCGCGGACGGCCGCGGAGGGAGCAACGGACGAAGCGCCCCGACGGTGGGCACGGTGCGCAACGACACCGGGATCTACATCGCGCCGGTGGGGCTCCCGGGCACCGACGGCACCGCGGGAGGCGGCGGAGGCGGCGGAGGCGCGGGGACCGGGGGGAGGACGTACCAGTTCCCGTTCTCGTGCAATGACTACAACGGCGGAGGCGGCGGCGGTGGCGGCGGCGGCGGGTGCGGCGGCGGGGCCGGACGCGGCGGCTCCGGAGGCGGCGGGTCGTTCGCGGTGATGAGCGTCTCGTCGACGCTGCGCATCGAGGACTGCCAGGCCAACACGGGCCGCGGCGGGCGCGGCGGCGACGGCGGCGACGGCGGCTCCGGCGGCTCCGGGGGCAACCCGGGCAGCGGCGGCGGCGCGACCGGCAACGCGGGCAGCGGCGGCGCCGGGGCGCGAGGCGGCAGCGGAGGCGACGCGGGCAGCGGCTCGGGCGCTCCGGGCGGGCCGTCGGTGTGCGTCTACTACCTGGGCGCGGCGCCCATGATCTCCGGGCTCACCTGCATGCGAGGCGGCGGCGGCGCGGGGGGCGGCGGAGGTCGCAGCGGCACCCTCGGCGACGCGCCCAACGGAGCCACCGGGCTCTCGGAGGACGTGCGCGCGGGGATGTGAATCGTGGGGTGAGGGCGAAGGGCGAAGGGGGGGGAGCCCTCCGCCCTTCAGGGTCGGTCAGCGCTTGGCGGTGCGGGCCTTCAGCAGGTCGCCGAGGGTCGCACCGGTCTTGCCGGGGCCCTTGGTGGAGCGCTGGTAGCCGTCGTAGGCCGCGCGCTCCTCGTCGACGCCGATGGCTCGGATGGAGAGCCGCAGGCGGCCTTCGCCGGTCTCGAGCACCTTGGCGGTGACGGTGCTGCCCTCGGGGAAGTGCTTGCGCAGGTCGGCCCCGCGGGGGATGCCCAGCTCGGACATGGGGATGAGCCCGCGACCGGCCCGGCCGCGAGAGCCCTCGACCTGGACGAAGACCCCGAAGGTCTCGTGGCGGTCGACGGTGGCCTTCACGATGGTTCCGACCGGGAGGGACATCGCCTGCGCGGCGGTGCCGGCGGAGGCGCCCTCGGGGGCGAGCGCGAGGGAGATCTTCTTGGCGCCGCGGTCGACGGAACGAACGACCACCAGCAGCGCCTGACCCTCGGCGAGCACCTTGGAGGGATGATCGACGCGGCCCGGGAGCTCCGAGACGTGGAGCAGCCCCTCGATGCCGTTGCCGAGGCGCACGAAGGCGCCGAAGTCCGCGAGGCGGGTGACCGCGCCGGCGACCACGCGGCCGACCGGGGCGACGACCTCGATGGCGTCCCAGGGGTCGCCCGAGAGGGCCTTGAGCGACAGGGTGATCTTGGTGTCGCGACCGCTGCCGCGGATCTCCTTCACCTGCACCTCCATCGCGTCGCCGACGTGGACGATGTCGGCGGGGCGGACGTGGGAGTCGTGGGAGAGCTCGCTCGCGGGAACGAGCCCCTCGACGCCGCCGAGGTCGACGAAGGCGCCGAAGTCGCGGACACCCGTGACGGTGCCCTTCACCACGGCGCCCGGGGCGAGGGTGGTCAGGAGCCGGTCCATCGCCTCGCGCGACTCGACCTCGAGGTGGGCTCGGCGCGACAGCACGATGCTGCGGCCGCCCTCGCGGACCTCGGTGACCTTGAACTGCAGGGTCTTGCCGATGAAGGTCGTGGGGTCTTGCACGAAGCGGTTGTCGAGCTGCGAGGTCGGGCAGAAGGCCTTCACGCCGTGAAGCTCCACCTCGGCGCCGCCCTTGTTGATCGAGACGACCTTGCCCTCGACGGAGATGCCCTGCTCGCGGGCGAGCTCGAGGGAGGCCACGTCGCCGCCCTTGCCGAGCGTGCGGCCGAGGCGCACCGAGCCCGACTTGCCGTCCATCTCCAGCACGTGGGCGACGAGCTTGTCGCCGACCTTCAGCGTGGGCTGGCCGTCGGGGCCGAGGATCTCCGCGCGGTCCATGTACGCCTGGCGCTTCTGGTCGAGGTCGACGAAGACGGCGTCGCGGGTGATCTGCACGATGATGGCTTCGACGCGGGCCCCCACCTTCACGGCGGGACCGCTGCGCTTCTGCACGCCTCCGGACTGTTCGAAGAGGGCGGCGAAGTCGTCGGTGGGCTTTGAGGGGTCGCTCATGGGAGCGCCGCTCTTATCACACTCCGGCGATCCCGGAAGTCGGCCGGGCGAGCCATTCCGCCGTCGGCTCGAAGACCCTCGCCTCGGCCTCCCTCGACAGGAACAGGTCGGCGTGGGCGTGCGGGAGCTTCTCGTCGCCCACCTCCAGCAGCGCCTTCAGCGCGGCGCCGGAGTGGAGGTAGGGGGAGCGGGCGGTCTCCGCGGGCACGATCCCGTCCTGGCGGGCCACCACGCAGAGCAGCGGGTTGCCGAGGCCCTCCACCGCCTTCGTGATGTTGGTGCCCTGGAGGGTCAGGTCGCGGTCGAGGATCCATCGGGCGATCTCGCCGTTGATCTGGGGGATCGGGTCTTCGACCGTGGCGATCATCTCCCTCCAGCGGCTCATGTCCGAGCTCTGGGGGTTGAGGTAGATCGACATCAGCGGGGTCTTGAGCAGCAGGGGCAGCGCGAGCTCCGCCATCTTGCGCGTCCCCTTGAAGGGCAGCGCCGCGGCGAGCCAGGGAGAGCGGAAGGCCAGCGCCACCAGCGGGTGCACCTGCGCCCAGCGGAGCGGGCCGCCGAAGGCGACGAGCGAGCCGAGGCGCTCCCGGTCGCCGAGCACCGCGTGGGCGAGCATGATGGAGGTGCCCAGCGAGCAGCCGATGAGGTCGACCTGCGAGGCCCCGGTGTCGGTGCGGTCGAGCACGTGGGCCACCGCGGCGGCGGTGTCGATGGTGGCGAGCTCGTCGAGGCCCCAGCCGGTCAGGGCGCCGCCGGTGGAGCGGGAGCGGCCCTGCGCGCGGAAGTCGACGCTCCAGACCTCGAAGCCTCGCCACGCGAGGTGGTGCTCCAGCGAGCGCCCGGTCGGGTGGAAGCCGAAGATGAAGGAGTTCATCCCGTAGCCGGGGACGATGAGCACCGGACGCCGCGGGGCCTCGTCGCCGTGGGGGCGGGGGCGGCGGGCGACGGTCTTGCGCAGCGAGAGCATCCAGCCGTCGCGGTTGGGCGTCGTCTCGTGGGTGATCTCCAGGGCGTCGTCGGTGCTCATGCGGGAGGATGCCTTTCGTCGCTTACTTGTGCACGTATGCCGCGGCCGCCTCGCCCAGCTCCTTGGAGCGGCGCGTGGCGGTCTCGACCGCGGTGATCAGCGTCGTGCGCAGGCCGCCCGCCTCGAGCGTGTGCAGCCCGGCGATGGCGGTGCCGCCGGGGGAGGTCACCTGGTCCTTGAGCTTGCCGGGGTGCTCGCCGGTCTGCAGCAGGAGCTGCGCGGAGCCCATCACCGTCTGCGCCGCGAGCTCGAGGGCGACGTCGCGCGAGAGGCCGACCTTCACCCCGGCGTCGGCCAGCGCGTCGATGATGAGGAAGATGTACGCCGGTCCGCTGCCCGAGAGCCCGGTGACCGCGTCGAGGTGCACCTCGTCGACCACCACGGTGCGCCCCACGCGGTCGAAGATCTCCTTGGCGACCTCGAGGTCGTGCTCCGTCGCGCTCGACCCGGCGGAGATGGCCGTCGCGCTCTGCCGCACGAGGGCCCCGGTGTTGGGCATCGCCCTCACCACGCGCTGGCCGGGCGCGAGCTGCGCCTCCATGGCGGCGGTGCCGATGCCCGCGGCGACGCTGATGACCAGGGCCTCGCGGGGGATGTCCCGGCCGACCTGATCGAGCACCGGGCGCAGCACCTGGGGCTTCACGCAGAGCATCACCACGTCGGCCCCGGCGACGCACTGGGCGTTGTCGTGCGCGGCGGTGATGCCGAGGCGCTCGGCGGTGCGCTCGATGCGGTCCTTGCGGCGGCCCGAGGCGGTGATGTGCGAGGCGGGGACGGCGCCGGAGGCGATGAGCCCTCGGATGAGGGCCTCGGCCATGTTGCCCGCGCCAACGAATGCGAAGCGACGATCGGTGAGCATCGCGCGCAGTGGAACCCCATCCCCAGCGACGGGTCAACGCGCTCCAGCGCACGGTCTCAGCGGGCCGCGGCCCCGGACTGGAAGCTCCGTGAGTCGTAGGGGATCTTGATGGTGAAGGCGGTGCCCTCCTCCGGGGAGCTCGTGACCGCGACGCTGCCGCCGTGCGCCCGGGCGCAGCTCTGCACGAGGGTCAGCCCGAGACCCCAGCCCTCCTGCGCGCCGCCCTCGTCGCCGGTGCGCTGGGCGAAGGGCTCGAAGAGGGTCGTGCGATCGGCCTCGCTGATCACCGGACCCTGGTTGCGCACGGTGATCTCGGCCCCGTCGTCGAGGCACCGGACCGTGACCTCGACCGGGGTCTCCGGCGAGCCGTACTTCACGGCGTTGGCGCCGAGGTTCCAGAGGGCGCGGTGGAGGGCGTCGGCGCTCCAGGTGCCTCGCACCGGCGTATTGCCGTGGAGCACGAAGCGGTCTCCGTAGACGTCCGTGAGCTCGCGGCAGGCGCCGCGCGCGACCTCGAGGAGGTCACACTCCGCGAGCGTGAGCGGGAGCTCGTGCCCCGCCCGGATGCGCAGCACGTCGAGCAGGTCGCGGATCATCACGTCGGCGCGGAGCGCGTTGCGCAGGGCGCGGGCCGGGAGCTCGCGGAGGTCGCCCAGCATGTCCGCCTGCTGGTCGAGCAGGTGGGCGGCCGACCGGATGACGCTCAGCGGGTTGCGGAGGTCGTGCGCCAGCACCGAGATGAAGCGCTCGCGGAGCACCTGGTCGATGCGCAGGTCTTCGACGGTCGCCTTCAGCCTGGCGTGAAGCCGGGCCTGCTCCAGGTGCTGGGTGAGCTGCGCTCCGAAGGACTCCAGGCGCTGCACCTCCTTCAGGGAGAAGGGCCGACGCTCGGTCATGCCGATGTACAGCACCCCCAGCAGCGGGTGCCTCGCGGGGAGGCGCACCCCGAGCAGCGAGTGGATGCCGCTCTGCCGCAGCAGCTCGCTCACCTCCAGCTCGGTGGTCTCCGCGTCGAGCACCTCGGTGGTCTCGTCCCTCCGGCCGGCCACCTCGGCGACGAAGGAGCCCGAGCCGGGGGCGGTGACGTAGTTCATCAGGGGCTCTTCGACGAGGCCGGCGGAGGCCGCCACCCAGAGCACCTCGCGCTCCTTGTCGTGGAGGAGGAGCGCCGCGGTCTGTCCCCCGACCGCCTCCATCGCCAGCTCGAGCACCTCCCGGAGGTGATCGGTGAGCGCGCCCCCGCCCTCGCGGCTGAGCAGCGCGTCGCTGGCGAGCGACTGCAGGCGTCGGAGGTACTGCTTCTCCACCTGCACGTCGTTGAGCAGGTAGCGCGTGACCACCTCGATCGTCGCGCCTGCGTCCTCTCGGAGCGTCGTGTGGAGCCGCGCCAGCTCCGTCGCGTCGACGCCCTCGTCGCCCCCCGCGGCGGAGACCTCCAGGGTCACGCAGGTGCCGAGCAGCATCAGCTCCTCAAGGATGTCGTTGAGCCGATAGCCCTCGCGGAGGCGGGCCGAGAGGTGGTTGGTGAGCTGGCGGCGCCGCTCCCCCTGGGGGGCGTCCCACCGTCCCAGCAGGTCAAGGTAGCGGGAGACCTTGTTGCTCAGCTCGAAGGACGACAGCCCGCGCGCCGCCGAGGCGGTCTTCGCGTCCTCCGCCCAGCGATGGAGTATCGCCGCCCGCCGCTGGGCGATGATGCTCGCCACGGTTGCCATCACGACCTCCCCGGCGGCGCCGCGGTGCGTATCTCGGGCGACATGCGCACATTCATGGTGCCTCCCCGCCCAGCCGCCATGGCTCAGCGGGCCGAGGGGATCTCTCGGAACACCACGATCCCGAGGATGCGCCCGTCCCGGATGCCCTGGAGCGAGATCACCGGGTACTGCGGGAAGCCGTTGCGCACCGGCGTCCAGGTCACGAGTTGCACGTCGGTGGCTGCCTCCGAGACGAGGCGGGCGTAGGGGCCGAGCGCGGCGCCGAGGTCGGCGTTCTGGCCGCTGATCAGGCTCTCGAACTGCACGGCGCATCTCTCCGTCTGGCCGCGCTCGCACTCGACGGTCTCCGCCAGGAGGTGCGCCGCGTCGACGCCCGAGACGATGGCGACGAGGGTTCCGACCGTGAGGAAGAGCCCGACGCCGTCGCCCACCTCGAAGGCGGGCACCGCGAAGGCGGGGCCGCCGGACGCGGCGCGCTCGACCCCCACCCGGAAGGCCTCGGGCTCGGTCGAGAGCCGGAGGGTCGCCGAGGGGAGGTTGGGGGCGCTGGTGGTGGCGGTCCCGATCGGGCCCAGCACCGTGAGGGTCGGCGTGGGGAGGAGGTCGGCCCCGTCGGGTGCGCCGGTCGCGTCGGCGCATCCTCCGACGAGCGCCGCCACCGCGACGAGCAGCCATCCACGAGCATGGACCGACTGGGAAGCGCTGGGGATGTGCATGACGGACCTCCGCAACAGGTTTCTGGCGATGTCGCAGTGATCAGAGCAGCGCCCATGCCACCCGGATCGGCGCGGCGCGCTGTGACTTCGCCGAGCGAAGGGGGCCTTGCAGTCATGCCCCACCGGGCGTCTGCGCACACACCCGCTGCAGCTGGGTGGTGGATTATGCTCCACGCCGTCTCGTCGACACGACGCGGGAGCCGTGACCCATGAGCCTGCCCCTCGAAGACGTTCACTTCATCACAGCCCACATCCCCTCCGGGGCGGTGGGGCACGGCGCCGCGCTGAAAGGGAGGATCCTGAACGCGGGGCTGCGCATCGTGCGCGAGCACCCCGACGGGTACATGGTGGCGCTCACCGGCTCGCTCGACGCGCTCGCGGCCCAGGGCTTTCGTGCGCGCATGCTACGCGACCGCAACCTGCTGCGGCTCGCCTCCGTGACGCTCGATCTCTCCCAGCCCATCCCGGAGCCTGCGCCCGACCTGATGGTGCCGCCGTCGCTCGTCTCGACGTGGCCCCACTGGATCATCCAGTTCGAGGGTCCGCTCACCGCGTCGTGGCTCGACGCGATCCGCGCCGCGGGCGGCTCGCAGCTCCACCCGATTCCCCCGTACGGCCTCTGGGCGATCCTTCCCGCCGACTCGGCGGCGGTGGTCCGCAGCCTGGACTTCGTCGCGTGGTGCGAGCCCATGCAGCCCGCCTACCGGCTCCACCCCTCTCTCGACGGGGCGAGCGGCGAGCGGCGGCTCCGGGTCGAGGTGCTCCCGGTCGAGGCCGTCGATGCGGTGCTCGGGCTGATGCTGGAGTCCCACGACGCCGACGCGGCGGCACCGTCGATCGTCGGTCCCGGCTTGATCCAGGCGACGGTCGAGATCGCTCGGCTCCCTCGGATCGCGCAGCTCCCCGATGTCTACATGATCGAGGCTGTTGGTACCGACGCGCCCCTGGACGAGCGCTCGGCATCGATCGTCGCCGGACGGCTCGATGCCACTCCGCCGCCGGACACTCAGCCCGCCGTGGGCTACCGCAACCTGCTGGCCTCGCTCTCGCTCGACGGTGCGGGCGTGCTCATCGGCTTCGTCGACTCCGGGATCGACACCAACAGCGACTCCACGCTTCACCCCGCCCTCCGCGGTCGCGGGGTGTTCTTCGAGGACCTGACCGGCGGGGCCTTCGCGACCGACACCTATGGACACGGGACGCACGTTGCAGGCGCCGCGGTCGGCAACCCCGCGGTCGCAGACGTCGACGCCGACGGCTTCCTCTACGGCCTCGGGGTCGCGCCGGGCGCGTCCTTCGGCAGCCTCAACCCGATCAACACAGGCGACCCCGATTCCTCCGACGATTCCCGCCGCGTCAAGCGCCTGGGAGAGCTCGCGGTGACGATCGCGAACAACAGCTGGGAGGTGAGGGAGGATAAGCTGGCGGTGTTCAACGTGGGCTACACCGGCCGCTCGAAGACCTACGACCGCGCCGTTCGCGACGCGCTCGACGACGACACGGGGGTGCCGCTGACGATCGTCGCCGCGCTGGGAAACAACTACCCGACGGAGGGGGCGTCGGGCACCGTCTCTACGCCCTGGGAGGCCAAGAACGTCATCAGCGTCGGCGCGACCGTCTCGGGGCGCCTGGGCGATAGCGAGCACTCGCCGGACATCCGGTCGCTGGCCGCCAGGAGCAGCGTCGGTCCCGCGAAGGACGAGCGCCTGCTGCCCACCGTCGTGGCGCCGGGGATGAACATCAGCACGACGCACTCGACGTCCGCGTCGTCCGTCGGCATCCCGCTCTACCCCGGGAGATACGCTTCGGCCTCGGGAACCTCCCTCGCGGCGCCACACGTGAGCGGGCTCTGCGCCCTCTACGTTCAATGGTGGCGCCAGCGCACCGGCGGCGTCGACCCCAGCCCAGCGATGCTGAAGGCGCTGGTCATCAGTGGCGCCGTGGACTGCGTCGGGGGCACGGTAGGCGTCCCCACCGCGTCGGTCATCGGGCCGGTCCCCGACCGACACCAGGGCTGGGGCCGGGCGACGCTCCCCACCGTGGTGCTCCAGTCCCCCGGGTCCGATCGAGGCCCGCGGCTCTTCGTGGATCAGAGCGTCGCCTTCGTGGCGACCAACCAGACCTTCAGGATGCGAGTCACCGTCGTCAACGAGGGACAGCCCCTGCGGGTGACCCTGGTGTACACCGACGCGCCGGGCTCCCCGGGCGCCGCGATCGCGCTCGTCAACAAGCTCTCGCTGGAGGTCGCGAGCGACGACGGAGCGGCCACCTGGCGCGGCAACCAGTTCAGCGGCGGCTGGTCGACGCCCACCTCGGGCACCGACACGCTCAACAACGTCGAGTGCGTCTACCTCCAGGCCGCGCATGGCACCTACGAAGTGACGGTCGTGGCGACGACGGTCACCCACCACGCGAAGCTCTCGAGCGACACCAGCCCGTGGCAGGACTTCGCCCTCGTGGTGGAGAACGCGCAGCAGGTCGCGACCGGGCCGGCGCAGGTGGTGCTGACCCTCGACACCTCGGGCAGCATGGTGACCGCGGGCTACGACCAGCGGACGCTGATGGTCGCGCAGCAATTCATCGACCTGTTTCGCCCGGGCGATCGCATCGGGCTGGTCGACTTCAACTCCGACGCCACGGTGCGCTATCCGTCCGACGACACGGCGACCCTCGCGACCGTCGACGGACAGGCCGTCCTCGACGCGGCGAAGGGGCGAGTCTCGGCCATGGGGTTCGGCGGCTGCACCTACATGGCTCGGGCGATCGAGCTCGCGGGAGGTCTCTTCGGGGCCGACGACCACAAGCGGGCGGTGGTCTTCCTCTCCGACGGCGAGGACAACAAGGGCTGCCGCAGCACCGACGCGACGCGGAGGTGGGGCGTCGAAGCGGTCGAGCTGCTCCCTGACGACGTGCGGGTCTATACCTGCGCGCTGGGTCCGCTCTCCGGCGGGGCGAACCTCGCGGAGATGGCCGAGCTCTCTGCCGGGCGCTTCTTCGCGGCGCCGACCATCGACGACCTGGGCGTGGTGTTCGGCTTCATCCGAGGGGCCATCACCCACGACGGGGTCATCGCCAGCGAGTCTTCCTTCGCCTCGTCGAGCCGCGTCGGAGCCTTCGTCGAGGAGGCCGCCACGCGGGCGTGCTTCACCTGCGCCTGGGACGACCTCTCGCTGCGCTTCGCGCCGGGCACTCCGCTGTCGTCCGATGACATCTCCGTGCGGCTCCGGCACCCGGACGGTCGGCTCGTCCACCCGGACGCCTCCTTCGTGCGCCGAGTCGTCGCGCGGGGCTACGTCGTCTTCGACGTCGCCGACCCTGCGCCAGGGCGCTGGTACATCGAGGTCGCCACCACGCGCGCCGGGCACTCCCGCTACACCGCGGCGGGCTTCGTCTCCTCGCCCCTCGTCGTCGACGTGAGGACACCCAGCGTTCGACTCGTCCCGGGGGCTCCGCTCGACATCTTCGTGAGCGCTCGCCTGGGCGGGACCGTGGTCGATCGGCTCGGTGCGCGCGCCACGGTCAGCTCTCCCCGCACCGGCGTCGCGGCGCTTCGTCGTCGCTTCGCGGTCGAGCTCGACGCGCTGAGGGAGGCCTTCCCCTCGGGCGAAGCCGACGCCGACCCGAGCGCAGCGGCGCTGCTCGAACTCGATCGTCGCTCGGGCGGTGAGCTGCTGCGGAGGCGCGTCTCGCCGGTCGTCCTCCGTCCGCACTCCGGCGGGCTCAGGGCGCGCGTCGCCACCGGGGTGCCGGGCATCTACTGCGTGCGGATCCAGGTGCGGGGTCGCGCCGGAGGTCAGCCCTTCGAGCGCTGGGCGCTGGTCAGCGCGGCGGTGGGCTGAGCGGGATCAGAACGGGGCGTTGGTCGCCTTGATGAAGACGGTGTTGCCTGGACCCCAGATCGCGTCGCACTTGTCCTTGAAGGTCGTGGGCGAGGTGACGCCCGCGGTGAGCGTCGCGCTATGGTCATACTTGTACGTCTTGGTCGTGCCGTCCGCGGGCCAGGTGTAGGAAGGTCCGAGCCCCCAGTACTCCTTGGTCTTGGTGAGGTCGTTGTAGGGGTCGGTCACGTACAGCAACGCCACCACGTTGGCTCCGTCGAAGACCTCGAACACCCCGATGTCCCACTCGGAGCCGACGTCGCTCGAGCCCGACGACTCGCTGTATTCGATCACGGCGGCCCCGAAATCGAAGATGACCGACTTCGGCACCAGCACGGGAGCCTTCGGCTTCTTGAGCGCCTCCTTGATCGCCTCCATCACCGTCTTCCCGGTTCTCGGCTTCTTGCTCTTGTTCTTCGGCTTCGCCATCGTTGGTTCCTCGTCTCTTCCTGGGAGCTTCATCCCACTTGCACGCGGCCACGGAGGTGGCCGAGGGCCTCGTCGGTCGACAGGATCGCCGCCCGCTTCATCCACGCGTCCGTCGGCACCAGCGCCGCCAGCCGCGAGACGTCGTCCGCGTTCACCGCGCCCACCGGCTGCAGCCCCACCGCCAGCAGCGCCAGCACCTGCAGCCCCGCCGTCGGCACCGGGCACGCGAGCGCCTCGCGCGTGAGCGTCGTCGCCTCGTCGGGCTGCGCCTCGGCGCCGCACGCCAGCGCCAGCGAGCGCGCCATGTCCGGCGCCCAGCGCCTGCCCGCGGCGCTCCACTCCCGGTACGCGGCCATGGCGAGCTCTCGTGCGGCGCGGGCGTCGCCGCCTCGCCACGCCACCGCGGCCTCGGTCAGCGCGGCCATGGCGTAGAGCCCGCCGACGCCCACCGCCCGCACCGACTCGACCAGCGCGAGGTCGGGCGTCGTGGTGCGGTCGAGGCGGTAGAGCGCCGCGCGCTCGATCCAGCACGCCCTGGCCTCGAGGTAGGTCAGCCGGGACTCCGCGGCGATGACACGGGCCTGCGCCGCGAGCTCCAGCGCCCGCTCGGGGTGGAAGCCCTCCAGCAGCGCCGAGGCCGCCGCCACCATGGACGAGAGCCGCGAGGCAGGGAGCCGGTCCAGCTCCACGGAGGTGAGGTGCCGCTCGGCGGCCTCGACGTAGAGGCCGCGGCGGTAGAGCGTCCACGCCTCCCAGCTCGCGAAGGCCGCCTGGTCCTGAGGGTCAGCCGACGAGGCGGCCCAGACGCGCAGCGACTCCACCGTCTCCCGCTCCCGGTCGAGCGGGCCCGCGCGCGCCGCCTGGGTGCGCACCGCGTGACGCCAGCGCTCCAGCGCCGGCTCGGCGAAGCGCGGCAGCGCCGAGGCCTCCTCGAAGGCGCGCGCCGAGGAGCGATGGATCACCACCGCGGCCTGCAGCAGCGCCTCCAGGTCGGCGACCGGGGCGACGTAGCAGGCGCGGGCGAGCTCGTGCAGCGCCCGGTCGATGGCGGCGGGCGTGCCGTCCACCAGGCTCAGCTCGGTCCAGAGCGCGAAGAGCTCGCGGAGCACCTCCTGGGGCACCGGCTCGCCGACGCGGTTGGCGGTGAGCCAGGCGTCCGCCAGGGCCGCGAGCCCGCGACCCGTGTGCCCGTCGGAGAGCGACCGGCGCGCCGACGCGATGGCCTCGACCACCACGTCCGCGAGCCCGCCAGAGCGCCCGGTCGGCAGCGCCCGCATCAGGTGCGCGAGGCGCCCCGGCGTGCCGGGCCGCAGCGTGTCCGCGGTGGCCGCGTGGGCCCACGCCAGGGCGTGCGCCTCGGTGCCGAGCTCCGCCGGGCTCACCCGCGACTCCGGCTGGATCAGCCGGTCGACCGCGGAGCGATCGAGCACGATGCGAGCGCCGTCTCGACGAGCAAAGCCCACCCGCACCCAGGAGTCGATCTCGGAGCGCACTTTCTCTCGCTCGCCGCCCGTGCGAGACCAGAGCACCGCCGCGGCGTCCTCGGGGATGTGGAAGATACGGTCCGGCCCGACGATCATCGCTCGGAGCTCGTCGAGGCTCCACGGGTCGCCGCCGCAGGGGTCGAGCGCGCGGGCGCACGAGGCGTGACCCGCCAGGCGGTCGAGCACCTCGCGGGCGTCGCGCGGTCGCCTCGCGGGGTCGCGCTGGATCATCTCCTCGACGAGCTCGACCACCGCCGCGGGGGCGTCGGTGGCGCAGCTCCCGAGCGGGATCGGGGCGCTGATGCACCGCGCGAACATCATCTGGTACGCGGTCTCGCAGTCGAAGGGCAGGCGCCCGCTCAGCGCCTCGAAGAGCATCGTCCCCAGCGAGTAGAGGTCCGTGGCCGACGAGAGCACGCCGCGCTCCACCTGCTCCGGGGCCATGTACGCCGGCGTCCCGGCGCGGTCGCCGCCCTTCACCTCGTCGTAGAGCCCGCCCCAGGCCACGCCGAAATCGAGCAGCGTCGGTTGGCCCTCGTGCACCAGCACGTTGCTGGGCTTGATGTCCTGGTGCACCACGCCCGCGGCGTGGACCCTCGATAGAATCTCGAGCAGCGAGCGGGTGAGCTCGGCGATCTCGCGCCACGACACGGGCAGCGCGACCCCTGGGAAGGGTGCGCCGCGGATGAGCTCCATCACCAGGTAGCCGCGGCCGCCCTCGCGCCCCTCGTCGAGCAGTCGCACCACGCCGGGCACCTGCACCGCCCTCAGCGACGCGATCTCGCGGCGGGTCTGCGCCTCCTGCGCGACGCCCGTCGGGTCGAGGAGCTTCACCGCGACGTGGTCGCCGGTGATGTGATCGTGCGCCCTCCACACCTCGCCGTTGCCGCCCCGGCCGAGGACGTCGAGCAGCTCATAGCGCCCGCCCACCTTCACGGGCGGTCGAAGCCACGAGTCCGTCGTTCCGCTGGCCCACCCCATCGCGGGAAGCGATGTTCCGTCTGCCGGCTTTCCATTGTCAATGGATCGCTGTGGGCCGCAGCGCGGCGCTACAGCTCCGCGACGAGGGCGTAGACGTGCGATCGGGCTCGGCCCCGACGCTCGAAGCTCACGGTGAGCCGGTCGGCGGCCCGGAGCCTGGCGTAGGCCTCGAGGCAGCGGTCGGGCGACGCGACCTCGACGTCGTTCACCCGGAGGATCACGTCGCCATCGGCGAAGCCCAGCGAGGAGAGCGGGTCGCCCGGGCGGATGCCGAAGACCCTCACGCCCACGGTGCGCCCGTCGCGTATCTCCGGGAGGATCCTGGTGCGGCGGGCGAGGTCTCCGTGGCCCTCGAGCGCGCCTTCGATCGCGCGCCGTGAGACGACGTAGACGCCGCGACCGAGCGGGCGCACCCCGCGGGTCGTCGCTCGTCGCTCGGGCGCCGGAGGCTCGACCGGGGAGACGGCGGCAGAGAGCCCCGGTGCGGTCGCACGGAGCTGGTCCTCGGCGACGAAGGGGCGAGGCTCCGGGGCGCAGGTGAGCGCCCGAGGCGACGCGCTCGCCGTAGCGAGCCGGGCCACGGAGTACGAGAGGTGGAGCGAGGTCAGCGTCGCCATCAGCGCGCAGGCGGAGAGCACGTGGCTGGCGAGCGCGCTCCGAGGGGGAGGGGGCTCGACGGGGAGGGGCGGATACACCCGGTAGGGGGAGGAGGGCGGCGCGTCGCCGGGAGATGGAGCGTTCATGCCGCGGGCAGAGAGCAGCCCACGTGCCGACGTTGATTTCCGCGGGTTGCGCTCAGCGACCCGGGTGGGGGCGAGGACAATTCGTCAGCGAGCCCCCCGGGGGTCGGTGCCTCGCTGGCTAGCGAGCCTTCGTCGCTCGCCGCTTGCGCAGCCGCATGATGGCGTCGAAGAGCTGGAGGTACGCGGGCGTGGCGCTGTGCTCGTCCTTGGGCTGGTAGCGGTCGACGACGTAGGGGACGTACATGCTGCGCCGCAGGCCCTTCCAGCCGGTGTAGGGCGAGCCCTCGACGCGGTGCCACATCCGGCCGTCGTGCACCGTGAGGTCGCCCGGCCAGGTCTCCACGGGCACCTCGCGCGCGTCGCTGCGGTTGGAGACGAAATGGACCTTCTTCAGCAGCGTCGACCCGACGCCCTGGGTGTGCGTCCCGGGCAGCAGGCGTAGGCCGCCCTCGTGGGAGCGGATGCGGTCGAAGTGCAGCCCGATGTTGAGCATGGGCCCGGGCATCTTGCGGTTGTAGAACACGTCGCGCAGCGCGTCGGTGTGCCACGCGAGGTCCGGTCGCAGGCTCCCCTCGGCGCGCACATAGCGGTTGAACACCACGCCGTCCTTCTCTCGCTCGCCGATGCGCGCGTCGTCGCCGATGAGGCGTCGCACGGGCTCGAAGCGGGCGTCGTGGACGAAGCGCGAGAGGTAGGGCGAGAGCACGCTGGTGAAGCCCATGCGAAACAGGTAGTCGTGGCCGTCGGGGTCGAGGCCGAACCACACGGGCACCCCGTGGATCTTGCGGCGCCCCTCGGCGAGCAGCTCTGCCTCGACGCGGTCGACCTCGGCCAGGATGGCCTCGACCTCGCCGCGCGACGCGACCCGGTCGTAGACCAGGTAGCCGTGGCGGGTGAGGAAGGCCCGCTGCACCGGGGTGATCTCCTCGCGGAGGCCGAAGCGCGTCGTGAGCGGGAGGCGCTCCACGACGCGGGCCGCCTCCGTGGGGGAGAGCGAGAGCAGGGCGTCTTCGTCGAAGGGAGGAGGCGGCGTGTCGGTCGCGTCCCAGCGCGGCGGGTGGCGGGGGCCGGGGGGAGCGTCGGTCGAGGCGTCGGGCGTGCTCATGGGGGTTTTCGGGGCGGCGAGTCTATCCGCGTGCGCGATCGTCCGACAGATGGGGCCTCGGCGACCTCAGGGTGGGACCCGCCAGCGGCCGGAGATCCAGGCCCAGGTGAAGCCGCTCCAGCGCCAGAACCCGGGGACCCAGTCGGCGTGCACCGAGGGCTTCGGGGGGCGCTCCTCGACACGCGGCGCCGGCGGCGGCCCGTCGGGATCGCGGGGCTGCGGGGCGGCCGGCTGCGGAGCGACCGTCGCGACGGCCTGGGGGCCGGGCTCTCGCAGCCTGCGCACGTGGGCGTCGTAGCCGCCGGGGCCCCAGCAGTCCTCGTCCTCGTGGTGGGCGGCGCAGCGCTCGTTGCGCTGATGGTACTCCGCCTGGGCGCGCGCGTCGTTGCGCTGCCGCTGCGCGATGTTGGCGCGCAGGTGGGCGGTCCACTCGGCGTCGCTCACGTTGGGGGAGGCGACGAGGTGCTCCACCACGAAGAGCACCCCGTCGAGGTCGTTGGGCTCAGGGAACCACAGCCGCACCCGCAGCCTGGCGCCGGGCTGCACCGTCGGAGGGCGATCGGGGTCGGAGGTCTCGGTGGCCCAGCCGGTGATGGCGATGCGCCAGAGGCTCGCGTGGGTGCGGATGGTCTCCGTGACCTCGTCGGCCGGCGGCTCGACGAGGCGTACGGCGGGCGTGTCGACCGTGGCGGGGACGGAGGGAGGGCTCGCGGCCCCGGCTCCGGTGGGCACCATGCCGCCGGGGAGGGCGGAGCCCGAGGAGAGCTCGGCCGGGGTGGCCACGCAGCGGGCGTTCTCCGGGTGGTCGTCGGCGCGGGCGATGGACTCCGAGCGCCCGCTCACGCTGACGGACTGGATGCGGGTCTGGCCGAAGGGGACATCCTGAGGAGGGCCGTCGGAGGTGATGATGGCCGCGCGACCGAGGACGGCGCGAGGCGACCATGCGCTGACCTCGATGCGCTCCCCCCAGCGCGCTCCGGCGGCCGGGAGGTCGAGCACCAGCGGACCCTGGGTGCACCGCTCGGAGACCGAGAAGGCGCGGGTCGCGTGGCCGCGCCAGCGGAGGTGCGGGCCGCAGGCGGGGACGAACACGAGCGCGAGGAGGAGGGCGAGAGGAGTGTGTCGCGACATGGCGGTGGGGTGCGCCATCGTACGCCGCGCTCGTGTCAGAGCTGCGCGCTCAGGTCTGACGCTTGCCAGCGCGCATCGGGCTCGGGAAGGGCTCGCGGTTGGCGCCGGGGATGTTCGAGGCGTCGGTGTTGCGGGCGAACTCCGTCGAGCCCGATGTCTCGACGAAGGGCCCTCCCGACTCTTCGGGGACCTCCCGGTCGAGCTCGTCGGGAGCCACATCCTCGGCCGACGTCGCCGACGAAAGGAACTGCTCCGCCAGGTTCTCCGCGAGGTCGTCCCTGGTGTGCGCCGGACCGCTCCCGGGGTCGCGGATGAACGCATTGCCGTCATCCATCCGTTCGCCGACATGCAGCGGCGCGGTCTTCGTCTTGGTCTTCGCTGGCTTCATGGCTTCATTACCTCTCGAGTGATTGCGTGCACTCCTCAAGCCACCAGGAAATGTACGCCCTCATCCTGTGAAGGTCACCCGTCGCGTGGGTTGCTTCGACGCTCCTCGGCGCCTCACGGTGGGGCGCGATGGTCGTCGCCACGGATGACCTTCACCGTCCCGCCATCCCATCGACCCCGCCGCCGTGGTACCCGGTGGGGTGTGTCGCGGCCCCACGTTTTCGCGCTGAGCCTGCTGGCCTTCCTCCCCGCCTGCGCGGGCGGATCGTCCGAGCGTCCCTTCGTCGCCCCCGCGGACTCCGGGGCGCTCGACGCGTCCCCGCGCGACGTCGCTCCCGAGGACCGCGGCGCCCCCGAGGTGGCCGTCTATCCCGACATCCCGATGCTGCCCCGGGACGTCCCCACGGACATCTCTCTCGGGGCCGACGCGGCCTGCTCTCGCAGCCGCGTCGCGGCGCAGGTCGAGCGCCTCCCGGTGGACATCATCTGGATGGTCGACAACTCCATCAGCATGGCGCCCGCCATCGACGAGGTCATCCGCGGGCTCAACACCTTCGCGGCGCTGGTGGGCTCTCGGGGCCTCGACTACCGGGTGGTGATGCTGTCGCTGCGCAACGTCCAGCGCAACGTCACCGTCCCCGAGGGGAGGCGCTACGCCGTGTGCATCCCTCCGCCGCTCGCGGGCGACTCGCGCTGCGGCAACGGCCCTCGCTTCTTCCACTCCTCGGTCGACGTCCGGAGCACGCAGCCCCTCGAGCAGCTCCTCGGGACGCTCGGTCAGACCATGGGCTACACCGACGCCGACCCCCGCGGCGGCGAAGCATGGCGGGACTTCCTCCGCCCCGCTGCCACCAAGTCCATCGTGGTCGTCACGGACGATCAGTCCCGCCTCTCGGCCGATCAGTTCGAGACCTTCCGCGGCGGCACCAACCCCAACTCCCGCACCTTCGACCTCCCTCCGGGCCTGCTCGATCCTTCGTGGGAGGGGCTCTTCACGGGGTACTCCTTCAGCGGCATCTACGGCTGGGGCGACGAGAGCAACCCCGCGGTGCGCTGCACCTACCCGGGCGGCTCGTCGCCGTCGGCCTCGGGCTCGGTCTACACCACGCTCGTCAGCCGCCGCGGCGGAGTGCGCGCCCGCATCTGCGACGGGTCCGCCGCGTGGGGGCCCTTCTTCGACCGCATCGCCACCGCCGTCGAGCGCAACAGCCGCATCGCCTGCGACCTCGCCATCCCACCGCCCCCGGGCGGCTCGGTGCTCGACCCGCGCCTCGTCAACGTGGTGGTGCGAGGCGCCAGCGAGACCCTCATCGGCAAGGTCGCCAACGCCGCGGCCTGCCGCGCCACCGGCGGCTGGTACTACGACAACGAGGCCCGCCCCACGCGGGTCAACCTCTGCCCGGCCTCGTGCGAGCGCGCCAACGCCGAGCTCCGCGCCGGCAGCGCCGCCATCGAGGTGCAGTTCGGCTGCATCACCATCCCGGGCTGAGGTCGCTCGTCACCGACCGGCGTCGGGGCACACCCAGCCGCCCGCCGTGCAGGTGCACGCGCCAGGCGGACGTCCGACGCAGGCGCAGCTCGTGATGGGGATCATCCCTTCGGGGCAGCGCCATGAACCACCGACGCAGTCCGGAGGGACCAGCGCGTCGCCGCACGATCCCCCGGCGGTTCCGGACACGCACGCGGCGGGGCGTCCGACGCACTCCCCGGCGGGCGCGTCGTCCGTCGAGGGGGCGTCCTGCGCCGCGGGCACATCGGCCCTGGGCACATCGGTCGAGGGCACATCGGCCCTGAGCACATCGGTCGCGGGCACATCGGTCGCGGGCACGTCGGTCGCGGGCACGTCGGTCGCGGGCACATCGGACCTGGGCACATCGGTCGCGGGCACATCGGTCGCGGGCACATCGGTGGATCCCGAGTCCGGGCGGTCGGCGGCGCTCACGTCGGCGGCGGCATCGGGAACGTCCGTGGTGCTGGCCGCGGGCGCGGGGTCGGAGCAGGCGGAGAGCAGGGCGAGGAGAGGAAGAGAGCGAAGAAGGATGGGGGAGCGCATGGCCCATGGGTGCCCTCCGGGCGCCGGGGCCGTCAAGCGCGCTAATGGGGTCGCGCGGGGGGTGAGACTGTGCTTGATAGCGCGCCATGATCGGCACCTCGAACATCGGCAAGTCCTGGGGCGACCGCGTCCTCTTCGAGGGCGTCACGCTCAAGCTCAACTCGGGGTCTCGCTACGGCCTCGTCGGGGCCAACGGCTCGGGCAAGACCACGTTCATGAAGATCCTGGCGGGGGACGAGCCCGCCACCGAGGGGATGGTCACCACGCCCCGCACCGCCCGCGTCGGCGTGCTTCGGCAGGACCGCTTCATGAACGACAGCGACCGCATCATCGACGTCGCGATGATGGGCGACGAGGTCGTCTGGGGCGCCCTCTCCGAGCAGCGTCGGCTCTCCGACTCGGGCGGCGACCTCGGCCGCATCGCCGACCTCGAGGACGTCATCCGCGCCCACGACGGCTACACCCTGGAGGCCCGGGCGAGCTTCATCCTGGAGGGCCTCGGCATCCCGGTTCCGCTTCACAAGCAGGAGCTCGCGACGCTCTCCGGAGGCTTCAAGCTCCGGGTGCTGCTCGCCCAGGTGCTGCTGGGCGGGCCCGACGCGCTGCTGCTCGACGAGCCCACCAACCACCTCGACATCCTGTCGATCCGTTGGCTGGAGAAGTTCCTCGCGACCTACAAGGGCTGCGCGCTGGTGATCTCCCACGACCAGCGGTTCCTCGACAACGTCGCGACGCACATCCTCGACGTCGACTACGGGACCATCACCATCTACACGGGCAACTACTCCGCCTTCGAGGTGGAGAAGCGCCTCGTGCGGGAGCGCATGGAGGCCCAGAAGGAGCGGCAGGAGAAGATCATCGCGGAGAAGCGGGCCTTCGTAGACCGCTTCGGCGCCAAGGCCACCAAGGCCAGGCAGGCCCAGAGCCGCTTGAAGCAGATCGAGAAGATCGAGGTCGTCGAGATCGCGGAGAGCTCGCGTCAGGCGCCGGTGTTCCGCTTCGTTCCGCTGCGGCCGAGCGGCAAGGACGTGCTCACCGTGGTGGGGCTCTCCAAGGCCTACGGCGACAAGCAGGTGCTGAAGAACGTCTCCGTCGCCGTGCGCCGCGGAGAGCGCCTCGCCATCATCGGCCCCAACGGCCTCGGCAAGTCCACGCTGCTCAAGATCGCGATGGGGCGCCTCGACCCGGACGTGGGCCGCGCCGAGTGGGGCCACGAGGTGCGCCCCGGCTACTTCGCGCAGGACCACCGCGACCTGCTCGACGACGAGAGCACCACGCCGTTGAAGTTCATCGAGGCGGCCTGCCCGACGGAGTCGCAGACCTATGTGCGCGGCCAGCTCGGGCGGATGCTCTTCTCCGGCGACGACGCGGGCAAGCGGGTCTCCACGCTCTCGGGCGGCGAGGCCGCGCGGCTCATCTTCTGTCGGCTGATGGTCGAGCGGCCCAACGTGCTGGTGCTCGACGAGCCCACCAACCACCTCGACCTGGAGAGCATCGCGGCGCTGGTCGAGGGCCTGCGCTCCTTCGAGGGGACGGTGATCTTCGTCTCGCACGACCGGTGGTTCGTGTCGGCGCTCGCGACGCGCATCCTGGAGGTGACGCCCGACGGGATGCGCGACTTCCCCGGGACCTACCCCGAGTACCTCGCGCGCTGCGGCGACGACCACCTCGACGCCGACACGGTGGTGCTCAAGGCGAAGAAGGTGGCGAAGGACGCTTCTCCCTCCGGGGCCCCTGTGGTGACCGCGCTCTCCTGGGAGGAGAAGAAGAAGCGCCGCAACCGGGTGAAGGACCTTCCGCAGCGGCGCGACAAGGCCCTCGCGGGCATCGAGGCGGCGGAGGCGAGGCACAAGGCGATCGCGGACCTCTACGCGGGTGAAGGCTTCTACGCGACGGCCACCCGGGAGGAGCTCGCGAAGCTGCAGTCGGAGGACGAGTCGCTCGCGAGGAGCATCGAGTCGCTGATGGCGGAGTGGGAGCAGATCGAGCGCGAGCTCGCGGCCTTCGCCGAGCAGGACCGCGCGGAGGACGCCGCCGCGGGTCGAGGATGACGATGCGCCGCGGGCCGGTCGTCGCGGCGATCGTGCTGTCGATGTTCATGTCGGCGATGGAGGCCACGGTGGTGGCCACCGCGATGCCCACGGTGGTCGCCGACCTCCACGGCATCGAGCTCTACGGCTGGGTGACGGCCATCTACATGCTGGCCAGCACCGTCACCATCCCGCTCTGGGGCAAGCTCGCCGACCTGCGCGGCCGCCGCCCGGTGATGCTCGCGGGGATGGCCCTCTTCCTCGTGGGCTCGGTGCTCTCCGGGGCCGCCGGGGGGATGGTCGCGCTCATCGCCTTCCGGGGCATCCAGGGCGCCGGGGCGGGGGCGCTACAGCCCGTCGCGCTCACCATCATCGGCGACCTCTTCACCATCGAGGAGCGCGGCCGGATGCAGGGCATCTTCGGCGCCGTGTGGGGCCTCGCGGCCATCTCCGGTCCGCTGCTCGGCGGGCTCATCGTGCACACCCTCGGGTGGCGCTGGGTGTTCTTCGTCAACGTCCCCTTCGGCCTGCTCTCCGCCGCGATGCTCGTGACCTTCTACCGCGACCCCGAGCGCTCCGCCGCCCCGGGCCGGCTCGACGTGGCGGGCGCCGTGCTGCTCACCGTCACCGTCCTCGCGCTGCTCGCGGGCGTCGGGGGGCGCTCCCCGGCGGTGGCGCTCCCCATCGCCGCCCTCGGGCTCGCGGCCTTCCTCGCGGTGGAGCGCCGGGCGTCCGAGCCGATGATCCCGCTCTCACTCTTCGGCGACCCGGTGATCGCCACGGCCAGCGTCGCGGGGGCGCTCATGGGCAGCGTGATGATGGCCTCGCTCACCTACCTCCCGCTGCACGTGCAGGCCGTGCTCCGGGGCACCCCCACGGCCGCCGGCACCGCGGTCGCTCCGATGCTCATCGGGTGGCCCGTGGCGAGCGCCGTCGCGGGTCGGCTGATGGCGCGCACCAGCTACCGGGTGCTCGTCCGCACCGGGCTGGTGGCGGTGGGCGTGGCGACCTTCGCGCTCTGGCGGCTGCTGCACGCGGGCGCCGGGACCTCCGCGATGCGCGCCGTGATGCTGGTCTTCGGCGCGGGCATGGGCCTCGCCAACACCGCCCTCATCGTGATGGTGCAGGAGCGCGCGGGCTTCGCGATGCGGGGCGTGGCGACCGCGAGCACGATGTTCTTCCGCACCATCGGCGGGGCGGTGGCGGTGGGGGCGCTCGGGGCGCTGCTCGCGGGTCAGGTGGCGGGCGACGTCCCCGAGGCGGTGCTGCGGGAGATGCTCGGGCCCGAGCACGGGGCGGGCCTCGACCCGGCGGTGCTCCACGCGGCGGGGGGGCACCTCGCCGGGGCGATGGTGACGGTGTTCGGGGTGATCGCGGTGCTCGGTGGGCTCGCGGCGCTGACGGGGCCGTTGTTCCCGGCGGTGCAGCGGCACGCGACCAGGCCGAGGGACGTGGTCGCCGCGGAGTAGCCGTACGGGGGAACGGCTACGACGAGGCGGCGGTCAGAGCCGGCCGAGGGTGCAGGTGAAGACGCCGTTGGTGTTGTACGAGCGCACGTAGACCGTGATCTGGCCCGCGCGCGGACAGGTGTAGAGGGCGAGGGGGCAGGTGCCGCAGGTGTCGTCCTCGGGGGAGCTCGTGATGCCCGCGAGGTGCGCGAGTCGGCCGGCGTAGGAGCAGGCGTTCGACCCGGCGCAGGTGCGGATCATCGGGTCGCCGCTGCATGAGCCGAGGCGCGAAGAGCAGACCGCCGCGTCGGCCGCGGTGGTGCCCGTGCACCCGATGGTGACGGTGGTGCCCGGGGTGCACGTGTAGCTGGTCCCGTAGCGCCACCCGCACTCGGCGGTGAGACCCGATGGGGCCGAGGTGCAGGTCGCGGTGATGTTGGGGGGAGCGCCCGTGTCGGGGGTGCCGGTGTCGACCACGCCCGAGTCGACGGTGCACGAGGTGGCGTTGCGCACCCAGCCGAGGCCGAAGACGCTGCACGCGGACGTGACGCTGGGGCCGCTGGCGGTGCCCCGCTGGCAGGCGCCGTCCAGCGTGCACCAGCCGCAGGCGGGGTTGCTGGTGCAGGCGCCGCACGACCCGATGGCCGCGCAGTTGGCCGGGCAGGCCATGCAGTCGGCCGGGCAGGTCGAGCAGGTCTCCGCGCCGTTGCAGGTGCCGTCGCCGCAGACCGGAGCGCAGGCGCCGCAGTCGCGGGAGCAGGAGGTGCAGTTCTCGGTGCTGGCGCAGGTGCCGTCGCCGCAGACCGCAGGGCAGGCGCCGCAGTCGGTGGGGCAGGTGGTGCAGTTCTCGCTGCTGGCGCAGGTGCGGTCGCCGCAGGAGGGGGAGCATGCGCCGCAGTCGCCGGGGCAGGTCATGCAGTTCTCGGCGCCGTTGCAGCGGGCGTCGCCGCAGGTCGGGGGAGTGCCCACGTCGACGGGCTGACCGAGGTCGGTCGGGGGTACGCCGACGTCGACCGGACCCTTGCCCGTGTCCGTGGGAGCGACCCCGTTGTCGAGGGGGGCTACGGGCTGATCGAGCGGAGGGAGCGTGTCGCTGGGGGTGGCGGAGTCGATGGGGGCGGCGGAGTCGATGGGGGCGGCGGAGTCGCCCTCGGCGCCGGAGTCGAAGGAGGTGGTGGTCCCGCCTCCGCCGCGCGCGCTACAGCCCAGGGACAACGAAATCAGGACGCCTGCGGTGAGCCAGCGCGAACTCGAATGCATGGAGCTTCTTCCCTCGAACGGTTGAACACGTGAGACCCGCGATGACCTCCGCGGGTTAGAGCACCGGAGGGTCGTAACCGACCGCTTCGCATTGTCAAAGCTCCCGACGGCGCGGCAGTGTCGTAGTCAGTCCATCGCCCGCGGGGATGAATGCCACGAGGCGTCGACGCACACCGCGGTCAGCGCCAGCGGAGGATGCCGAGCACGTTGGAGAAGTCGTCGGTCCAGGCCCTGGAGGTCGCGGCGGTGTCGACGCGGCGCCATCGGGGGTCCGAGGAGAGCGCTCCCAGGTGCGAGGGATCGCGCGCCAGCACCACCCAGGTCGTGGGGATCGGCCCCTCGGGGCTCGCGGCGGTTCCCCGGCCCATGAGGGCGATGAGCCCTGCGTCGCGGGCCAGCGCGGCGACCACCCCGTCGAGCGCGACGTGGCGGTTGGTCACATGGAAGGCGATCACCCCGCGGGGGTCGGTGCGAGCGAGGTAGAGCGAGAGCGCCTCGCGGGTGACGAGGTGCGTGGGGATGGCGTCGGAGCTGAAGGCGTCGAGCACCAGCAGCCCGTGCCTCGCGGCGCGGTCGCGGGCGAGGGTGCGGCGCGCGTCGCCGGTGACGACGCTCCACGGGGCGCGGGCGTCGCGGAGCCAGGTGAAGTGGCGTCGCGCGATGCGCTCGACCTCGGGGTCGAGCTCATAGAAGGTCCATCGCTGCGCGGGGCGGGCGTGCGCGAGGAGCATGCCCACGCCGAGGCCGACGACCCCGACGGTGCGGCCGTCGAGCGAGGGGCCGAGGGCGGCCATCACCTGGCCGATGGGGCTCCCCGGGGCGTAGTAGGCGACCGGCTCTCCCCGTCGCTTCTCGGAGAGGTACTGGAGCCCGTGGAGGGTGGTCCCGTGGAGGAAGCGGCGCACGCCGCGCACGTCGTCGACGCGCATCACCCCGTAGAAGGTGCGCGAGGCGTCGACCACCGAGCGGTCGAGGCGACCCGCGGCGAGGATGGCGATGAGCCCCAGCGCGAGGCGCACCCGTCGGCCGATGGCGGCGAAGACCAGCACCATCAGCGGCAGCCCGAGGCGCACCAGCGAGGGCGTGCGGGTCATCTCCGGGGCGCGGAAGAGGGCCACCGCGAGGGCGCCCACGGCGAGGGGGACGAGCGCGTCCGAGGCGCTCCAGCGGGGGGGCGGGCGGCGAGGGGGGCGGGGCGCGAGGACGGCGTCGGGGTCGACGCCCATGGCGCGGAGGAAGGCCTCCTCGCGGTCGCGCTTGTCGGGCAGGGGCGGGGCCTCGGGGATGAGCAGCACGGCGAGCGCCATCACCAGCGGGTACTCGGTGACGCGCACGAAGAGGCGCGGCGCGAGCAGGGCGTTGAAGGCCCCGCCGAGGGCTCCGCCGAAGGCGAGCGCGAGCTGGAAGGAGGTGACCGAGCCGGCCAGGGGGCGGGTGCGCGCGAGCTCGCCGTGGAGGAGGTACGCGGTCGCGGCGAAGAGGCAGAGGTGCGCCACCGCGAGCGGCAGCCGCGTCGCGACCTGCGGCGCCGTGAAGAGGAACATCATCACCACCAGCGACAGGTACGGGGCCGCCACGCGGGGAGAAGGGGCCTCCGGGGGTCGGGCGAAGACCACGACGAAGCTCGCGAGGTAGATCGCCAGCGGCACGACCCAGAGCAGCGGAAACGATCCGACGTCGGTGGAGAGGTGCGTGGTGACGCCGAGCATCAGGCTCGACGGGACGAAGGCGAGGGCGACGAAGCGCCACCAGACGGCCCGCGGGGTCGGGCGAGCGGGCTCGACCGGGGCGGAGGGCGCGGCGGCGCGGGCGCTCCAGGCGGCGAGCGCGACGAGGGCGACGTAGAGGGCGTAGCCGACGGAGAAGACGCGGGCCTGGGCGGCCAGCGGGAGCAGCGGCTCGAGCACGAGGGGATAGGCGAGGAGCGCCGCGAGGCTGCCGACGTTGCTGGCCGCGAGCAGGGGCCGAGGGTCGGCGCCGGAGGCGCGGACGAGCCATCGCTGCAGCATCGGCGCGCCGGTGGAGAGCAGCACGAAGAGGGGGGCGACGCGCAGGGCGAGGGCGACGAGGATCCAGCCGGTGAGGTCGCCGTCCGGGGGCGGCGCGAGGCCCGCGAAGGAGAGCGGCAGCGCGAGGAGAGAGAGGGCCAGCAGCGCGACGTGGAGGGCGGGCTGCGCGCGCTCGCCGACGAGCGAGGGCGCGAGGTGGGCGTAGCCGTAGCCGGCGAGCAGGGCGCACTGGAAGAAGACGACGCAGGTGTTCCAGAGCGCGGGGACGCCGCCGGTGAGCGGGAGCAGGGCGCGCGCGACCATGGGCTGCACCGCGAAGAGCAGCGCCGACCCGAGGAGCGTCGCGAGCGTGTACCGGCGCAGCACCGCTCGTGTCTCTCCCGAGACGGGCCTCGACCGCAACGGTGTCGTCGTAGGGAAGAGGCGAGGGGCTCCCACAGGGCCCGCGAGCGCTTTGCCCCGCCGAGGAGGACATCGGACACTCGGCCCCGCCATGCGAGGACCCACGCTCCGTCTCGTCTGCGTCAACGACGTCTACTCGCTCGAGAACCTCCCGCGCCTGCGCACGCTGGTGCGTCGGTGCGCCTCCGAGGAGCCCGCCGACATGCTCGTCACCACGCTCGCCGGGGACTTCGTCGCGCCGAGCTTGCTGTCGAGCCTCGACCGCGGCGAGGGGATGATCGACTGCCTCAACGCCATCCCCATCACCCACGTGTGCTTCGGCAACCACGAGCTCGACGTGCCCGCCGAGGCGCTCGCCGACCGGGTGCGCCAGTTTCGCGGCACCTGGCTCAACACCAACGTCCCCGGCTACGTGCCCTCGCTGCCGGCCTCGCAGGTGCTCACGGTGCGGGGCGAGGGGACGCGCCCGGTCCGGGTGGGCCTCGTCGGGGTGCTCACCGAGGACCCGTCGCTCTACCGCCCCGGGGTCTTCGGGGGGCTGCCGATGCTCCCGGCCAACGCCACGGTGCTCGCCGCGGCCAGGGCGCTCGTCGAGGGTGGCGGCTGCGCCTGCGTGCTGGCGCTCACCCACCAGTCCCTCGCGCGCGACCGGGCGCTGGCGCTCTCGCAGGGCGATCCGCCGGTGGCGCTGATCGTCGGCGGTCACGAGCACGAGCCGTACATCGAGCAGCTCGGCAGCGCGTGGCTGGTGAAGGCGGGCACCGACGCGCTCTACGCCGCCGTGGTCGACCTGGCCTGGAGCCCCGTCGCTCCCTCCTCGGGCCCCGACCTGCCCGCGGTGACGGTGCGCCTCGTGCCCCTGCGAGAGCTGCCCGAGGACGAGGCGCTGCGCGAGCTGGTCGACCAGCGCACGGCCCCGGTGCGGGCGCTACACGTCGCGACGCTGCTGCGGCTGCGACCGGGAGAGGTGCTCTCCTCCGTGGGGACGCGCATGCAACAGACCTCCGTCGGCGCGATGATCGCCACCTGGGTGCGCGACGACCTCGGCGCCGACGCGTGCCTCATCAACGGCGGAGGCATCCGCGGGGCGCGGGAGTACCGGGGCGCGTTCACCTTCGGCGACCTGGAGACCGAGCTGCCCTTCCCCAACGAGGTGGTGGTGGTCACGATGCCGGGGCGGGTGCTGCGCGACGCGGTGCTGGGCTCTCGCTCGAACGCCCCGCGGCCTGCGCCGGGCTACCTCCAGGTCGACGAGGGCCTCGGCGTGGATGCCGACGGGCGCGTCACCTCGGTGCGGGCGGAGGCCTTCGACGAGGCGAGGGAGTACCGCGTGGCGACGGTGAGGGTGCTCTTCGACGGGATGGACAACGTCGCCGCGCTCACCCGCTTCGCGCAGGAGCACCCCGAGCGCATCCCGCCGAGGGACAGCGGGAGGGAGCTGAAGATGATCGTGGTCGAGGCCCTCTCGCTCGCGCTCTGGAGGGAGCTCGGCGGCTTCGAGCGGTGCGACCTCGATGGCGACGCGAGGGTGTCCGTCGACGAGCTCCGGCGCTCGATCGAGAGGGCCTCCGGGGAGAGCGCCCCGACGCTGCTGGTGGAGGGCATCCTGCGGGCCCTCGACGCCGACCGCGACGGATCGATCTCCGAGGAGGAGGCGCGCGCCAGGGCGCTCGTCGGGGATCGTCTTCCCGGCTGAGCGACGCGCCGACGGTTCAGCCCAGCGGGCGGAGGTACTCGAACTTCGGCGCCCGCAGGTCTTCCGCGGTCAGCCCGAAGGTGTCGTCCCTGGGGATGAGGTAGATCACGTCGGACTTCACCGAGGCGAAGCTGATCATCCCGATGCAGTTGAGCAGGTGGGCGAAGGTCGCCCGCTTCCAGAGGTCGACCTCGGCGATGTTGCAGGCGTGGGAGAAGGCCCGCTCGCTGGGTGTCCCGTGCTGCAGCAGCAGCGACATGGTGAAGGTCATGTAGCGGTGGTCGCCGCGGTAGGGGTCGGCGATGCCCGACGCCGTGCGGCGCGCTCCCTCCAGCGTCGTCATGCCGCCGGACCACATGTTGAAGTCGGAGAGCGCCCGCTGGTCGTCGTCGAAGAAGTCCCAGCACCCGCTGATGGCGTATCCGAGGCGGCTGGTGAGGAGCTGGGAGACCTCGCGGTAGAGCCTCCACTTGTCCTTCGGGGTCGACCACGCGGGGTGCTGCTCGATGAGCCGCTGGAGCGTCGGCCGCAGCGGGTCGCCGGGGACGAGCTGGAGGCACAGCTCGAGCGCGAAGATGGAGTGGGTGAAGCTCATGGGATCAGCCGCCGCCCCACGATCCGGAGGAGCGGTTCCACGACCCGCGGCGGTCGAAGGCGACGCCGAGCACGGAGGCCCCGGCGACCACCAGGGGCACCGTGGCGAAGCCCGCGGGCGGGGCGGCGCGGGAGAAGACCGTCGCCCGGCGGGCGGGGTGGTAGCTCCGGGGGATGGCGTTGACCTGCCAGGCGTCGATGGCCTCCGGGGCGGCGGGCGCCCAGGGGTAGTGGCTCCAGAAGCTCTCGTGCGTGGAGGGGTCGCCGCCGTAGTAGACGCGGCCGTCGGAGAGGGCCAGGGAGAAGGCGTCGAGGGCGAGCGAGGACACCGCGATGCCCGCCCGGGTGAGGTCGACCATGTCGTCGTTGAGGTCGTCGAGCTCGGGGAGGTTCGACGCCGTGGCCACCACGTAGAGCAGCCGGTAGACGCCGCCCCCGCGCAGCGCCGCGGCGGAGGGGAGCGAGGCCATGTAGCGGTTGTCGAAGCGCGTCTGGTGGTCGACGGCGTCGGCGAGGCGGCTGCGGTCGAGCACGAAGCAGGGCAGCGCGGGCCGCGGGCGCTCTTCACGGCCGCGCTGAAACTCCGGCTGGTGATGGGCCACCGCGGCGAGGGTGAGGTGCGCCGGGACGACGCCCAGCGGGTGCGGCCAGTTGGCGATGCCGAAGACCGGCTCGAGCACGCTGGCGGCGCCCGCGGCGAAGGCCACGGACTCCGGGCCGGGGAGGTCGACCACGAGGCCGGCGGCGGGGGTGCGGCCGCGGAAGAGGCTGGCGACGGCGACGCCCACGTCGAAGGCGCGGCGCATGGCGGGGGTGACCATCGCGCGGAGCTGATCGCTCAGCGGGACGAAGGGGACGTTCTCCTCGGCGAGGTTGGCCGTGGGCATGGCGGCGGGCGCCTCGAAGAGCGTGCGGTCGTGCAGGTGGCCCCAGGTGTGGGGCAGCGTGTCGACGAGCAGCGAGGAGAGCATCGAGGGCACCTGGAGCTGCAGCGCGAAGCCCTCGTAGAGCAGGGCGCGGTCGCGGGCGCCGAGGTTCCACCCGTAGAGGCGCTGCGCGGCCAGCGAGCCCTGGAGGCGCTCCTCGGTGTCGGGCTGCACGCTGGCCACGATGCCCACGCCGCAGGCCGCGACGGCCCCGAGCACCCCGGCGCCCACCAGGAGGTTGCGCATCGCCGAGCGGCGCGACATCGCGGCGGCCTCGTCCTGCAGGGCGCGGTTCCACCATCGGGCGCCGACCAGGCCGGGCTCGGCGATGGCGACGTCGCGCTCGAAGGCGGGCTTGTGGTCGTCGTTCACTCGTCGCCCCCGAAGTCGCGCGTCAGCGTGGCCAGAAACTCCTCGGTGAACTCGCCATCCACCCGGATCGAATACTGGAACGCGGGCGAGGCCTCCACCCCGTGGAAGTCGAAGTCATTGAACCAGTACACCGGCGCCTCCACGGGGCACCGCTCGCTGCGCTCGGCGTCCCAGAGGTAGAGGGCCTTGCGGCCCGATGGACAGAAGGAGATGAACTGGTCGGGGCTGAGCTGCTCCGCCGGGTCGCCGTCGCGGTGCACCGTGCCGTGGTCGTTGCTCTCCAGTCCCATCAGGTTGCACCGCCCGATGTGCTTGAAGGGGAGCGAGCGCACGAAGGCCACGGTCTTCGGCAGAAGCGTCTCGGCGAGCCGGGTGAAGCGCTTGCCTGTCGGGTCGGCCTTGTCGCCCCACCATCGGTTCGGGATCATCTCCACGTAGGCCTTCCACGGGAAATACACCCCGTGGCGGTACTTGAGCCAGTGCATCTGTCGCCGCGAGAGCGGGTGCTGGCGCTCCTCGCCGAAGGTCTCCTCCCTCCGCTTCGCCGGGTCGATGGACCTCGGGTCGTCGGCCAGGCTGCGAAACACCGCGAAGCCCTCGTCGTCGAGGGCGCGGATCACCTCGACGTAGTCCGTGATCGCCTGCGCCTCGGTGCCCGGGGGCATGATCCCCATGGAGCGGTGGCTGCCGCCCGTGTAGTCGACGGGCATCTGGGCCAGCGCGAGGCAGGCCTCGTCGTGGAGCGCGGGGAGCGCGCTCAGGTCGATGTAGCGATCGAGCGGGATGAACGCCCGCCCCCACAGACCTCGCAGCCCCGTCCCCGGGACGCCGCGCAGGATGCCTCGGGTGTTGTCGGCCGCGCCTTCCACAGTCGCCGCGATACTGCCATCACACGGCCCACCCATGGGAGCCCGAGTCGCAGTACCCTGCGCGACAATTCCATGGAGCACGGCACCCTCTACGTCGCCCTCTTCGGTGCAGGCACCATCCTCGTGATGCTGGGGGTGCTGCGGATCATCCAGCGAGTGCGGGAGCGCTCGCTCCCGGAGGACCAGCGCGCCAACGCGGCTCGCCGGCTGGTCTCGGTGGGCGAGGTGTTCTCGACCTTCGCGGTGGGCGCCTCGGTGGTGAAGCACAACGTCCATGGAGAGTCGCTGAGCGCCGACCTCGCGTGGACCGTCGCCTTCGCCGCGCTCGGCCTCGCCATGGTGCAGGGCGTCGGCGGCCTCTCCATGCGCACGCTGCTTCGGGCGCAGCTCCCCAGGGAGCTCGCGCGGGGCAACGTCGCCGCGGGCCTCGCCGCCGCCTCGCACCTGGTCGCGACGGGCCTGCTCGCCTCCCGCGCGGTCGCCGGTCACAGCCTCTACGCGCTCGGCCTCGCGATGGCCTTCTTCGCGCTCGCGATGGTCACCCACGGGCTCTTCGTCGCCCTCTTCCGGGTGCTCACCAGCTACGACGACGCCGAGCAGATCGACGGCGAGAACTTCGCCGCGGCGCTGAGCTACTCCGGGGTCACCATCGCCGTGGCGGTGCTGGTCGCTCGCGGCCTCGAAGGGGACTTCGCCGGGTGGTCGGCCTCGCTGCGCGGCTACGCGGGCGTGGTCGCGTGGTGCCTCGCGCTCTACCCCGTGCGCCAGCTCGTGGTGGAGGGCCTGCTCCTCGGCGCCCGCCCCTCGCTGCGAGGCGGGGCCCTCGACCGCGCCATCGGAACCGACCGCAGCGAGGGCATGGCCGCCCTCGAGGCGACCGCGTACCTCGGCACCGCCCTGGCCATCGCCCGCCTCGCATGAGCGCCGACGAGCGCTACGACCGCTTCGCCGCGCGCCTCACCGAAGGCGCCATCATCACCGACCCGTGGCTCGACGGAGCGCCCCGCTTTCGCGCCGACCCGGTGGTGCTCCCCGCGGCGCGTTGGCGTGCGCTCGCCCGCGCCGGGGAGGAGCTCGCCGCGCTCTACGACGAGCTCTGCGCCATCGTGGCCGACGAGCCCTCGCTGCTCGAAGACTTCTTCGCCCTCACGCCGGTGCAGCGCGCCCTCTGGCTCACCTCGCAGCCGCTGTGGCACGGCATCGCCAGGGCGGACGTGTTCGTCACCGCGGAGGGCCTCGCGGTCACCGAGCTCAACAGCGACACGCCCACCGGAGAGCCCGAGGCCGTCGAGCTGGGGCGCCTCGCCCACGAGGATCATCCCTCGATGGGCGATCCCAACGCGGGGCTGCGAGGGCGCTTCGTGACGATGGTCGAGGCGCTCACCGCCGCGCTGGTCGACGCGCCCTTCCCTCGCGTGGCGGGCATCGTGTACCCGACGGAGTTCACCGAAGACCTCTCCCTGGTGCGGCTCTACCGACGGTGGCTCACCGACGCGGGCTGGGAGGTGGTGCTGGGCTCGCCGTACAACCTCGGCCGCGACGACGAGGGCCGGGCGACGCTCTTCGACCGCCCGGTGTCGCTCCTGCTGAGGCACTACAAGACCGACTGGTGGACCGAGCGAAGCTCCGCGTGGAGCGACGAGACCATCCCCGACGCGGCCCCGCTGAGCGAGGCGCTCGAGGCCGCGCTGGGCGCGAGCGTCGACCGCAAGACCGCGGTGCTCAACCCCTTCGGCTCGGTGCTCCCGCAGAACAAGCGTGCCATGGCCTTCATGTGGGAGCACGTCCATCGGTTCTCCCCGGCGTCGCAGTCGGTGATCGAGCGCATCGTCCCCTTCACCTCGCGGCTCGAGGCGCTGCACCCCGAGCAGCTTCGGACGCAGCGCGAGCAGTGGGTGCTGAAGAGCGACTACGGCGCCGAAGGGGACGAGGTGGTGCTGGGCCGCTCGGTGACGCAGGAGGAGTGGGAGAAGAGCCTCTCGCTCGCCCGCCCCGGTCGGTGGATCGCGCAGCGCTACTTCGAGGCCGAGCAGGGCGACGGGGGCGAGACGATCAACTACGGGGTCTACGTGGTGGCGGGAGAGGCGGCGGGGCTGTACCTGCGCGCCCAGCCCGGGGCGACGGACGTCCACGCGCTCAGCGTGCCGGTGCTCGTCGCGGAGTGATCGGGCGCGCCGGTGCCTCTCCTACTTCGGGAGGCCCATCGCGTTCGAGGCGTCGACCGCGAAGAAGGTGTTGCTGCTGCTGCTGCCGACGGTCTTCTCGACGAGGGAGCGCACGGTGTCGACGCCGTCGGCCTCCCAGAGGCAGACCGCCGAGGCGCCGTCCGCGCTCGGGAGCATCTGATGGACCCTGGTCCCCTCCGGTGGCGCGCCCGCGGCGCGGAGATCACCCCAGAAGCGGCCAGCGTCACGGATGGCGTGATTCACGATGATGAACATGTCGTGCTCTCCTCTGCGGACCATTGACTCCACCCAAGAGGCGGTCCGCGCGGCGAGTGTCGTCAATCGATACGTGGCAATCAAGCGTGAAGAGCGCTGTGCTCCAGTCGACCACCTTCCGATACTCCCGGTTTTCAATCCCCTCTATCGCAGGCGCTGCTGGCGCCTCGCATGATCATGGGATGGCCGCGCGCCGCCGCTCGCCGCTACGGTCGATCGTGACGATGTCGTCGGGGAAAAAAGGTGGTCCATATGGGAACCAGCGACCTCGAAAGGAGTCACGTCACACCGTGATGCGAAGAAGCACTGCAGCCCTCACCTTCCTCTCGCTGACCCTCGCCGGGACGACGGCCTTCGCGCAGGGGGCGACCATCGAGTTTCTCGTGGAGCGCTGTCACGCCGGGGACGTCGCCTCGTGCGCCCTCGCCGGGGCGCGCTACCAGCTCGGTCGCAACGCGCCGCAGAACGTCCTCCTCGCCGGCGAGCTCTACACCCGCGGCTGCGACGGCAACTCGCCGACGGCGTGCGGGCTCCTTGGCGGCCTCTACTCCGAGGGCCGCGGCGTCACCCGCGACGACGCGCGCGCCGTGCTGCTCTTCCGTCGAGGATGCGCCGGGGGCCACACCTTCTCCTGCGGGCAGCTCGGGCTGATGATGACCGCGGCCCGGGGCACCCCGCGAGACATCCCCGGCGCGGCTCCCTATCTCGAGCGCGGCTGCAGCGTGAACCACAACGGAGCCTGCGAGATCCTCGGTCGCATGCTGCTCCGCGGCATCGGCGTCCCGAGCGATCCGGCGCGAGGCCACGCGCTGCTGCAGGCCGCGTGCGCCCGGGGCTCGCAGTCGGCCTGCGTGGCCGACACCGGGGGCACCACCTTCGCCGCGCCGCCTCCGGTCACCGGTGGCGCCGACTTCGCTGCGCCGCCTCCGGTGGTGGCCGCGGCGCCCACCTACGCCGCGCCGCCGCCGGTGGTGGTGACGACGCCACCCCCGCCGCGGGTCGCGCCGCCCCCCCGTCCCCGGGTGGTCTACACGGCGCCGCCTCCTCGGCCCACGTACACCTATCGTCGGCCGGTCGGCGAGTACGGCTCGGGCTCGTCGTCCTCGTCCTCCTCGGTGGCGCTGCTCGGCGGCGACCTGCGCGCGTCGATGTTCTTCGTGGGCTACGAGGTCACGCTCTCGCAGTCCGACAACGCCGGGCGAGCGGGCTTCTTCGGCCTGGGCTTCCGCCTCGCTCGCGGCCCCATCGAGTTCGGCATCGACGCGCGCTACGGCGGCGGCACGCTCGCCCCCTCGGTGGCCTACAGCTCCGAGTGGGACGCCTTCGTGCTGGGCGCAGGCCTCGGCGCCAACCTGCTCTCCTGGCCGCGCGCCGACCGGGAGAGCTTCTCGATCATCAACCTCTCCGGCGGGCTCAACACCAGCGTCGCCCTCGCGGACACCCACGGCGGCAGCGCCTTCCGCCTCGGCGGCTACGTGGCCAACACGGTACACATCTTCTGCTCCATGGGCGTGCGCACGGAGTTCACCGGCTCGCTCGTGGGCGCCGACACCTGGGGCCACTCGCTCTACGTCTCGCTCTACTTCGGCGGCCGCCCGTCGTCGCAGTGCCGCTGAGCCACTACCGCCCCTTCGCCTGACGGACGCGGCGCTCCAGGTCGCGCACGAAGCCCGGCTCGAACACCCCGTCGACCCGCAGCGAGTAGCGGAAGAACGGGTCGGCCAGCACGCCGTGATAGTCCATGTCGTTGAACCAGTAGATCGGCCGGTCGACCACCACCGGCTCCGCGTCGGCGCCGGGCTGGAGGTAGAAGCGCTTCCCTGGGCGCGGCGCGAAGTTGATCGACTGCGCGACGCCCAGCGACTGGCCCGGCTCGGTGTCGCGGTGAAGCGGCGCGTGGTCGTGGGCCTCGACGCCGAAGAGCACGCAGCGCCCGATCTCTCGGAAGGGGAGCGAGCGAACGAAGTCCACGGTCTGGGGGAAGACCGACCGCGCCTCCTCGGAGAACGCCTTGCCGGCGCCCGAGTGCTTGTCGTCCCAGCGGTCGTTGGACAGCAGGTGGTAGCAGCACTTCCAGGGGAAATAGACCCCGTGACGCAGCGTGAGCAGCCGCTGCTGGGCGCGGGTGAAGGCGCGGTCGGTCTCGTCGCCGAAGTCCTCCTCGTGGCGGCGCGCGCGGTCGATCGCCTCGGGGGCGTCGCCCAGCGAGACGAAGTCCTCGAAGTCCTGGTCGCTCATCGCCCGGATGGCCTCCATCGCGTCGCGGTGGCCGTCGTCCATCATCCACGGCGCCACGACGCCCATCCATTTCAGGGTCGCTCCGGTGCCCTCGGTCTCGACCTGGGAGAGCCCGAGGGTGATCTCCCGGTCGAGGGCCCCGAAGCACGACGTGTCGATCACCTCGCTCAGGTCGACGAAGGGAGCGCCCCAGATGCCCCACGGTCGGGCGCTCACGGCGAGCGCTCCCCGTCGAGGCGCGAGGCGACCCAGCGGTCGAAGGCGCGCGTGCCGTCCTCGCTGGTGGCGTAGACCCCGCCCTCCCAGCGAGAGGCCATCCCGAGCTGCTGGCGCTCGCAGACGGCGCGGTCCTCGGCGTTGGTGCGGTCCCAGAAGGCGAAGACCTCGTCGAGCCCGGCGTCGTCGGGGGTCGCTCGGTGCACGAAGACCTCCCCCACCACGCGGGTGCGGCCGGGGGAGAGCGGGTGGAGTCGATACATGAGCAGGTAATCCGGCTGCAGGCTGGTGAGCAGGTTGGGGGCGATCCAGGCGTCGTGCACGAGGCGGCGCAGCGACGCGGGGACGATGGGGCGCCGCCCGCGGAGGAGCCCGGTGGTGGAGACGGTCTCGACCTCGTCGCGGAGGGACATCACCCCGCCGAGCCAGCCGTCGTGCTCGACGAGGCTGTGAGAGTCCTGCCACGGGGTGAGCGCCTCCAGGCCCGGGTGCACCGTCGGGAAGTGATGGGACTCCTGGAAGTTCTCCACCAGCAGCTTCCAGTTGGCGTCGACCTCCCAGGAGAGGCGTCGGGCGCGGCGCAGCGAGGCGAGCTCCAGCGAGGCGAGCCACGGTGGCAGCGACGGCGCCGTGGAGGGCGCCGTGGGGTACGCGAAGAGGCTGGTGAGGCGCGGGGCGACGTGGCCCGCGCGGAGGCCGTGAGCGCCGTGGTCGAGCCCTTCGGGGGCGCCCGGGGCGCGCAGCAGCGAGCCCGAGAGGTCGTAGCGCCACGCGTGGTAGGGGCAGGAGATCTGAAGCGACGAGAGGGTTCCCTGGTCGCCTTCGAGGAGGGCCACGCCGCGGTGGCGGCACACGTCCCTGAGCAGGTGCAGCGAGAGGCCCGCGTCGCGCGCCACGACGAGGCGGTCATCGGGCATCGGGACGCGCACCCAGGCTCCGGGGCGGGACAGGTCGTCGGCGCTGGCGGCGGCGTAGCCGTGGGCGCGGAAGAGCCGGTCGAGCTCGCGAGCGAAGCGCGAAGGGTCGGTGTAGGCCTCGCGGGGGAAGGGGGAGACCATCAGAACCAGAGCTCCCAGACGCCCGGGTCGACCTCGACGCCGTGCGCGGTGATGGAGATGCGGTCGATCCTGCCCGTGAAGGGGCGGATCTGGTGCAGGCGGTAGGAGCTCAGCAGCACGGCGTCACCGGCGCCCGAGAGGACGTCCCTCCGGGGCGATCGCAGCGCCGAGGAGGAGGGTTCGTCGCGGCCGTCCCAGCAGGCGTCCCAGAGGCGCAGCGCGCCGCCCTTCGAGGGGGGCTGGAGCATGACCACCAGGGAGAGCGCGTCGCGCTGCCGGGAGAGGTGCTCCGGGGCGAGGCCCTCGACGTCCCAGTGAGGAACACCCCCTCGACGAGCGACCTTCGAGCCTGCGGGGAAGACATGCACCCCCGGTCCGCCGAAGCCCCGTCGGGCTCGCACGCGGGCCCCGACGAGCTGAGCGAAGAGCGCACGGGTGGCCGACTGGGCGCCGGGGAGCACCGACTCCACCAGCGCGTCGGAGGCCGCGCAGCGTGAGAAATACTCCGCCGCCCGGCCGGTCTCCAGGTGCGTGTAGAACGCGCTCCCCAGGGAGAACTGCTCCCCGCCGAAGTCGGAGGTCCAGCGCTCTCGGGCGGAGAGCACGGCGTCGGCCATGGCGGCCGAGTCGCTCGCGGTCCAGGCCGAGCGCAACGCCACGGCGCAGCCTTCGTCGAGGTGGCCGCGCAGCGCAGGGCGCTCCGCCGAGGACCACGCGGTGGCCGCGATCTCGACGACGTCGGGGAGGGAAGGGGGTGAGGGAGCTGGGAGCGAGGTGGGCCGCACGGCGCGGCGGAGACTAACCCCTGTTACGGGGCGTTGGCGGCGCCCGGAGTCGGGGTGGCGGAGAGGCGCCAGTCGGTGTTGGCGTCGTCGGTGTCGCTGCCGTTGGGGAGGCGGGCGATGGAGTTGGGCATGGTGTTGGAGTCGGCCACGGTGGCGGCGAGGACGGTGCCCTCGACCAGGCTCACGGTGCCGGTCACGCCGGTGATGGTCGCGGCGCTCATCGGGCCCTCGTAGCAGAGGGCGTCGACCATGGCGCCGGTGGCCGTGTTGATCAGCGCGACGCCGTCGGGGGCGCCGTTCTGGAGCGAGTCGTTGGCGATGCTGAAGCGCATCACCCCGGCCGGGACCATCACCCCGGCGTTGGCCACCACGGCGTAGGCGCCGGGGGCGAGGGTGCCGGAGAGGGCGACGCGGGCGTACTCGCGGCTGGTCGATCCGTTGACCATGACCAGCACCACCGTGGAGAGGTCCGCGGGGGTGAGGGCGCCGTTGTAGATCTCCACGAACTCGCCGCTGTCCGAGCCCACCTGGTCGTAGTCGACCTCGTTGATCACCAGGCTCCCGATGGGGGCCTCGGTCACCTGCACCATCGCGGTGCGGGTGTCGGCGCCGAGCGTCGCGGTCACCGTCGCCATGGCGGCCGAGGAGCCGCCGGTGAACACCACCTCGGCGCTGAGCGCGCCGGCGGGGACGAGCACCATCGCAGGGATGGTCCCGCCCGCGGTGGTGGCGAGCGTGACGGAGGTGCCGCCCGCGGGGGCGGGCAGGTCGAGGGTCACCGTGAGGGTGGTCGTGGTGCCCGGTCCCACGGTGCTCATGGCGGGCGTGAGGCTCGCGAGGCGGGGCGCCTCGGTCGCGCCGAGGACCCGCACCTGCGCCATGCGCACCGAGGTGCCGAGCGTCGCCGTGAGGGTGTACGGCGTCGCCGAGGGGGTCACGCCCATCACCGGCACCACCGCGCGCGTGCTGCCCGCGGGGATCACCACGTCGGCCACCACGAGGCCCGGGTCGCTGGAGCTCATGGTGACGGTGGTGGCGGTCGCGACGGCGCGGGTGAGCTGCACCGCGAGCGCCGTCGGGAGGGTCGGGCCCGCCGCGCCGACGCGGGCGAACACGGTGCCGGCCGGGAAGGCCGCGAGCTGCGCCGCGCCCGCGACGAGGTCATCGGCGGAGCGCGGGTTGAGCTTGGAGTTGGAGCGCGAGAGGAAGAGCACCCCCGTGATGGAGGCGAAGCGCTCGTCCATCACCGGGAAGGGCGAGGTGACGTAGAAGCCGTCGTCCACGCGCAGCCCGCCGGTGACCTCGAACTCGTTGGTCGGGGCCGTCTCGCCGCCCGCCGGAGCGGGGGAGGGGTTGGTCACGACCACGTCGGAGACGCGCACGACCACGCCCTCGAGGGCCGCCGCGCGAGCGCCGCCGGTGGTGACCTCCGCGGGCGTCGCCGTCACCGGCGGAGGCAGCGCCACGCCGCGGGCGGTGGTCGTGACGGTGGCGCCGGAGAGCTGGATCTGCCCGAAGAAGTCGGCGATGAGCGCGTTGCCGAGGGTGACCCGGTCGCCCGCGACGACCATCGGCGCGGTGCCGGTGAAGACGAAGATGCCGGAGTTCTCCGGGGCGGTGTACGCCGGGTCGCCGGGGGCGACCTGGACGTAGAACCCGTTGCGGTTGACGGCCGTGACCACCGGGCCGGTGACGGTGACGCGCGATCCCATGGCGACCATCGCCGACTTGATGGCGTAGACGGTGGCGGGGCAGGCGGCGCCGCTGGGGTTGGCCGCGTCGGGGCAGGCGTCGCAGAGGTCGCCGCGGCCGTCCATGTCGCGGTCGGACTGGTCGGCGTTGCGCGCGTCGGGGCAGTTGTCGCGCTCGTTGGCGGTGCCATCGCCGTCGCGGTCGTTGGGGTCGGGCGCCGAGCACGAGGTGGTGTCGGGGTTGAGGGGGCAGGGGTCGCAGGCGTCGCCCACGCCGTCGCGGTCGGTGTCGCCCTGCGCGCCGTTGTCCACCGGGCGGATCGGGTTGAACACCCGCGGGCAGTCGTCCATGGCGTTGGGGACGCCGTCGCCGTCCATGTCCATGGCGCTGGAGACGCCGGAGTAGCGGGTCGACCCGCTCACCACGGGGTTGGGCAGCGAGCCCATGGCGTTGCGCTCCGGGAGGCACGACGGCTCGTTCATCGGCTCGCCGCAGAAGAAGAGGGGGTAGCGCCCGGAGTTGGCGCTGGAGAGCGCCGGGAGGCCGCGGCCGCCGAGGTCGCGGGAGACGCAGACGCGCTTGTTGACGCCGCAGACGTCGAGCGGGTCGCACATCGCTCCGCCCGGGAGCGCCGACACCAGCGTGGCGTCGCCGTAGAGGGTCGAGCCGCCGCGCATCACCAGGGTGACGTCGCCGGGGGCGGCGTCGATGACGGCGCGGTGGTCGCGGTGCATGGCGCCGTTGAAGATCGCGAGGTCGGCCACGCGCCCGGTGGCGATCACCCCGACGGCGTCGTCGACCGCGAGGGCGGCTGCGGCGTCGCGGGTGGCCATGAGCCAGATGGCCTCGTCGGTGAAGAAGTCGCCGTAGAAGTTGGCGTCGAGGGAGTCGGCGCAGCGCAGCTCGCGGAGCATGTTCATCGAGCCGCTGATGATCCAGTCGGAGCCGAGGGCGATGGGCACCCCGAGGCGGGCGTACTCGGTGACGTGGGCGGTGTCGCCGTAGAGCGTCACGTTGGAGCGCGGCGACCAGATGAGCGCCGTGCCCTGTGTGGCCATCTCGGAGATGTCCGGGGGGAGGAGCCCGACGCCGTGGACGAAGGCGCTCTGCGGCTGCACGAGGTCGGTCGCGCCGGTGCGGATGCAGAGGAACTCGTTGCGCGCCTCGACGCCGATGCCCTCGGCGACGTGCGGGGTGTACGCGTCGGCGCGGGCGATCTCCGCGGCGGTGTCGATGGAGGGGTAGCCGCACCCGGTGGCCAGCAGCGCGCCGCTGGAGTCGCCGAGGGGAAAGGTCTCGTAGCGCACCACCGGCTGGCCGAGGCCGTCCATGGTCCCCCGGTCGAGGTTGCGAAGGAAGCCCGCGACGCCGCCCGATCCGTTGACCGAGGTGGCGCCGCCGAGGACGAAGCGCAGCTCGCCCCAGGCGACCTGGTCGTTGCTCGCGCTGCCCGCGGAGGAGAGCCGGGTGTGCCCGCGGCCCCCGCGGCGCCAGTCGTGGCGGTGCTCGTAGCGCTCGGCGGTGCGGGTGTACGGGGCGTTCTGCGCGAAGGTGAGGTGGTCGTGGGCGTTGATGAGCCCGGGCGAGACGACGCCGTCGGGACAGACCACCCGGGTCGCGGCGGCCGCGCCCTCGGCGGCGCTGCAGTCACAGCCCACGCAGCGGATGATGCCCGCCGCGTCGACCAGCACCTGGCCGCCGCGGAAGACCTCTCCCGGGGTGAGCACGTCGCCGGTGATGAGCGTGCCGGCGGTGCCTGCGGTGACCGAGCAGGTGCCCGAGGCGAGGGGAGGGAGCGAGTCTCCGGGGCAGGTGGTGATGCGAGGACCGCGCGCGGGACCGCCCCCGTCGGGGACGTCCGTCGAGGGCGCGTCGGTCGGCGGCGCGTCAGGGAGGGCACCATCTGCGACGGGCGTGTCGGAGACGGAGCCGTCGGCGGTGATGGAGCCGTCGGGGAGGGGGTTCGGGATCGGGTCGCTCGAGCACGCCGCGAGGGTGATGAGCACGAGGGAGAGCGGGCGAATAGGGCGCATCGGGACTGTGTGGCCTCCGGCCGTGGGGCGGGGGAAGAGAGGCGCGCACGCTAGCACCGACCCGCCAGCCAGGGAGCCGCGACTCGCACCCTCCCCGGGGCGCCGTCAGCGCGAGGCGGAGCGGGTGGCCGCGTTCGCGCGACGCTTGAGACCGCGCTGCTTCTTCCGGCTCCGCTTCTCCTCCGAGGGCTTCGCGTCGCTGCGGTGTAGCAGCCTCGCGACCTCCTCGTGAGCGCGCTCCTCGGCGTAGCCGTAGGCCTTCACGACGCGGGCGCGGAGCTCGTCGAAGCGGCCCTTCACCGACTCCACGTCCTCCTCGCTCAGCTTCTCGAAGGCCGTGCGCGCTCGCGCCTTCAACGAGTCCCACTCGCGCGTGAAGCGCTCCTTCACCTCGTCGACGACGGCCTCCACGCCCTTGTGCTCGGCCGTGGGTACCGGGGCCTCTTGCTGCTGTGTGCTCAATGGATCCTCCGCTTCTCTCCGGGGGCGGTGATTCGCCTCCGCCCACTCGCAGAGCACACACGGTGCCGCGGCCCCATCCCGTGCGTTGGACGCATGCCCACTGAGGCGATCTACCCCAGGCGGGCGGCGACCCTGTGGCGTCAGCGTGCACCGTGCTCGGCGCGGCGCAGCGACGCGCGGCCCTTCTACCGAGGAGCGCAGCGCGGCACGAAGGTTGAGAGCAGGGCGTCATCCCGTAGGAGGGACAAGACTCATGAAGACGCTCACTCGATGGATGATGTTCGCCTCGCTCGCGCTCGTCGGCTGCGGCGGCACCGCGGCGTCCACGGCGCGGATGGGCGCGACGCAGGCGGCGATCCGCTCGGCCGGCGAGGTGGGCGCGGAGCACGAGCCCACCGCCGCGCTCCACCTCCAGTACGCCAGGGAGCAGTTCACCCAGGCCGAGCAGCTCTCTCGCAGCGGCGAGGGCGAGCGGGCCGAGCGGGTGCTCGCCCGCGCCGAGGCCGACGCCGAGCTGGCCCTGGCGCTCTCCCGTCGCTCCGCCTCCATCGCCGCCGCGAGGCAGGCCGCCAGCGAGGTGCGCGACGCGCGGTCGCAGCCCCCGCCGCCCACGGCGCCGACGCCGCCGCCGGCCGCCCCGCAGCCCACGCCCTAAGCGCAACCGGAGCCCCTGGAGAAACACCATGAAGTACATCGCATTGACCACCGTGCTCGGCATCGCCTCCCTCTCGGGTTGCGCCTCTACGTCCGCCCCGCCGCGAGAGCTCGTCGAGGCCCGCGCCGCGTTCAGCCGCGCCAGCCAGGGGCCCGCGGCGCGCCTCGCGCTCGTCGACCTCCACAACGCGCAGGGAGAGCTCGAGCGCGCCGAGCGCAGCTTCACCGAGGCCCCCAGCTCGGACGTCACCCGCGACCTCTCCTACGTGGCGCTTCGCCGGGCGCAGACCGTCGAGGCCCGCGGCGACACGCTCCAGGCCGACCAGGAGCGAGAGCGCGCCGAGCAGGAGCGCACCGCCCTCACCGGGCAGCAGCTCACACAGACGCAGACGGCCCTGCAGCAGTCGCAGCAGCAGCTACAGAACACCCAGCAGACCGTCGCCATGACGCAGACCCAGCTCGCCGCCGAGAGGCAGCGGCGCATGGAGGCCGAGCGCCAGGCGGCCGCCGCGCTGGAGAGCCTCCGTCGCGTCGCGGCGGTGCGCGAGGAGCAGCGAGGCACCGTCATCACCCTCTCCGGCGAGGTGCTCTTCGCCACGGGTGAGTCGGCGCTGCTGCCCATCGCCCAGCAGCGGCTCGACCAGGTGGCCCGTGCGCTCATCGACCAGGGCGCCCGGCACCTCGTCGTCGAGGGGCACACCGACTCGCGGGGATCGCCCGCCGCCAACCAGCAGCTCTCGCTCGCTCGCGCCCAGTCGGTGCGCGCCTACCTCATCAGCCGCGGCATCCCCGACGGCCAGATCGAGGCGAGCGGCCTCGGCCCTTCGAGGCCGGTGGCGCCCAACGACTCCGCCGAGGGTCGGGCCAACAACCGCCGCGTGGAGATCGTGGTCTCCCCCGCGGCCCGCAGCGGCACCTGACGGTCTCCCTGCCTCAGGGCGCCTCGCGGGAGATCGGCTATGGTCGATCGCACCCACTGCGATGGCCCTGTTCAGCGAACGACTCGCTCGCCTCTCCCTCCACCTCCGCGGCTGGCGAAGCCGCTCGGTCGACACCTGCACCGGCCCGCTCCACTGGGTCGAGGCGCCCGGCGGAGGCGCCCTCCCGACCACGGTGGTCCTCCACGGCTACAACTCCTCCGCGGGCTACAACGCCCCGCTGCTCCAGGCGCTGCGGCCTCACGTCCGCCGGCTGATCGCCCCCGATCTGCCCGCGCACGGCTACAGCCACGCGCCGCCCCACCTCGACGGATCCCTTCTCTACCAGGGCCTGCGCGACGCCCTCGACCACGCGCTCGACGGCCCGGTCATGCTGGTGGGCAGCTCCATGGGCGCCGCCCTCGCGCTGCGCTACGCCGTCGACCGCCCCTCGCGCGTCCAGGGCCTCGCGCTCGTCTCTCCCGGAGGCGCTCCGCTCTCGGCCACGGAGCTCGCCGCGCTTCAGCGCACCTTCACGCTGCGCACCCACGCCGAGGCCGAGGACTTCATCGACCGGCTGCTGGTGCGCCGCACCGCCCTCCGTCCCATCGCCGCGGCCAGCCTGCGACGTGGCTTCGCCCGCCCCGCGCTGCGACGGCTGCTCGCGGGCGTGGGCCCGGCCAACTACCTCACCGTCGACGAGCTGCGCGCCCTCACCATGCCCGTGCTGCTGCTCTGGGGCGCCGAGGAGCGGGTGCTGCCGTCGACGGGTCTGGACTTCTTCCGAGAGCACCTGCCCCCGCACGCGCGCATCGAGGTGGTGGCCGGGGTCGGTCACAGCCCGCAGGTGGACGACTGCGACGGCACCGTGCGGCGGCTGCTGGACTTCCTGCGAGAGACCGAGGGCGGAGGGCCTACGCCAGCAGCGCCAGCAGGTCGTCGCGGGTGAGCGACGCGCTCGGGTCTCCGCCCGAGAGCGCGGCCTCGGCGAGCGCCCGCTTGCGGGATTGGAGCGCCACGATGCGCTCCTCGACGGTGTCGCTCGCCACGATGCGGTAGATGGTCACCGGGCGCTGCTGGCCGATGCGGTGGGCGCGGTCCGCGGCCTGGTCCTCGACGGCGGGGTTCCACCACGGATCGAGCAGGAAGACGTGATCCGCCGCGGTGAGGTTGATGCCCGTGCCGCCCGCCTTGAGCGACACCAGCATCACCGGCGGACCGCCCTCCGACTGGAAGCGCCCCACCACCTCGGCCCGGTCGCGCGTGGAGCCGTCGAGCCTCGCGAAGCCGATGCCCGCGGCCTCGAGGTGCGGCTCCACCCGGTCGAGCAGCGAGGTCCACTGCGAGAACACCAGGGCCTTGTGGCCGTCCGCCGCCGCGGACTCCAGCGCGTCCACGAGGCAGGTCACCTTCGACGACGAGTCCGCGCTCTGCCCCGGAACCAGCCCGCTGTGACACGCCGCCTGCCTCAGCCTGAGCAGCGCCTCCAGCGCCAGCAGCGTGCTCCCGCCCTCGCGCAGGGCCTCCACCACGTCGCGCTGCGAGGCCGCCCTCACGGCGTCGTAGACCTCGCGCTCGCGCTCGTCGAGGTCGCAGTGCAGCACCGCCTCCGTCCTCGGCGGAAGCTCCGGCGCCACCTCCCGCTTCAAGCGCCTCAGCAGGAAGGTCCCCACCCGCTGTCGCAGCCTCGCCATGGCGGTGCCGTCGCCCTCCGCGGCGGGCTTCGCGTAGCGCTCGTCGAAGTCGCTCCGCCCCCCGAGCAGCCCCGGGTTGGCGAAGTGCATCAGGCTCCACAGCTCCTCGAGGCGGTTCTCCACGGGCGTGCCGGAGAGCGCCACGCGGAAGCTCCCCCGTAGCTGGTAGGCCGCACGCGCGGCCTGGCTGTCGGGGTTCTTGATGGCCTGCGCCTCGTCGAGCACGACCGCGTCCCAGGGCTCTTTGGAGAGCGCCCCGGCGTCCAGGCGGAGCACCGCGTAGGTGGTGAGCGTGACGTCCGCGCGGCGATCGATGGCCCGGCCCGCGCCGTGGTAGACCGCGACCGAGAGCCCCGGACGGAAGCGCCTCACCTCGTCGGCCCAGTTGTGGAGCACGCTCCTCGGCGCCACCACCAGCGAGCGCCCTCGCAGCGCGCAGAGGGTCTGGAGCGTCTTGCCGAGGCCCATGTCGTCGGCCAGCACCGCGCCCATCTGCGCGTCGCGGAGGAAGCAGAGCCAGTCCACGCCCCGACGCTGGTAGGGCCGCAGCGTCGCCGTGAGGTCCGCCGGGAGCGCCGCCGGGGGGATCGCCTCGAAGCCCTCCGCCAGCGCCCGCAGCCCCTGCAGCTTCGGCGGAGCGGGCGTCTCCAGGGCCTCGCAGAGCTGGGCCAGCGCGGGCAGCGCGGCGCGCGTCACCTCGCCGTCGTCGTCTCTCGCGGCGAGCAGGTCGGCCACCCGGTGACCGTGCGCCCGCAGCCACTCGACCGGCAGCGGCGCCCAGGTTCCGTCGGTGAGCGGCACCACGTCCAGGCCCTCGCGCCACGCCTGCATCACCGTCGCCGCGTCGGCCTGCCTCGGCGTCGCGCCCTCTCCCTCGCCGTCGCCAGGGAGCTCGAAGGAGAGGTCGAAGCCCGTGTCCCGCACCGTGAGCTTGGGGGCGACCGGGACGGTGCCGAAGAGCGACGCCGTGGCGCTCCCTCCCTCTGGCGACCACGCCTTGAGCTTCGCGAGAAAGCGCGCCGCGTCCGCGCCCCGGTACGCCGTGCGCACGCCCGGAACCAGCCCCAGCTCGTCGCGCAGCCGGTGCACCTCCCGCACCTCCGCGCCTTCGTCCCGCAGCGGCAGACCGCCCCGGAGGTGCACCATGCGACCGTCCTCGATGCGAGCGATCGGCGGGTCGCCGTAGGTGAGCGAAGGGGTCACCGAGAGCGCGTGAGAGAGCAGCGTGACGTCCATGGTGATGCGAGGCCGAAGCCCCTTCACCAGCGGAGGGAGGCGCTTCGTGCGCAGCTCCACGGGGAGCCTCGCGGAGAGCTCGGGGAGGGTCTTCAGCACCAGCTCGGAGACCTCGGTCGCAGCGAACACCCGGGTGCGAGGGAGCTTCTCCAGCAGCGGTCCGCTGAGGTCGGTCGCCCCCATGGGGCGGAGCACGCCGCCCGCGTCGGCGACGCCCGGCGAGAGCACCGCGGTCACCGCCGGGTCGCGCTCGATGCGCAGCGCGAAGCCCTTCGGGTGATCCTCCACCCACGCCTTCGGGAGCACCTCCTCGGTGGAGACCTTCACCGCCCGCCCGTCGAGGCTCACGTCCTCGCAGGACGAGAGGGCGGTCAGCAGCGCCGGGAGGTCCTGCGCGGCCACGAGCCCGCCTCGCTTCAGGTCGCACAGCCGGTCGACGGCGAGGTCGGCGTCGCCGGTCGAGAGGGCCACCCCGGCGTCCGAGAGCGCCCCCTCCAGCGCCCGCTCGTCCCCGCCAGGACCGGTGATGTAGCGGGCCACCCGCAGCCCCTCGCGCGTCGCGCTCAACGCGTAGCGCAGCCGCGATTGCACGCTCACCGCCGAGGGGAGCGCGACCCCCGTGCGAAGGGCGGTCTCCAGGGCCGCGGCGGCCGCGACGACGTGGGCGCAGGGGTCCGCTCCGCCGCAGTCACACGCCCACTCTCCCTCCTCGGGGTAGAGCATCGCCGTCGCCGGAACCGACCACCCCGGCACCTGCACCAGCAGCATCGCCTCGTCGTCGGTCTCTCGCTGCGAGAGCACGTTGCCGGGGCGGGCGAGCTCGGCGGCCTGGGCGAGGCGCATCGAGGGAGAGCGCCTCCGGACGTTGGCGAGCAGGGCCTGGAGCGAGGCGAGGTCGACGGGCATCAGCGCAGGCGCCGCGGAGCGAGGGAGGGGGTCATGGCCGCGGGACTTCTGGCATCGCGGGCGCGCTGGCGCAATCCGATCGGGGGCGCCTTCACCCCGCCTCGACGGTTGTCCGGTAGTCTCGGCCGTCGTGCTGGCAGAACTGACCTCGGGCGTCGGCCGTCGCGCCCGCCTCGACCTCGCGTACTGGCTGCTCGCCGCGATCAGCATCGGGCTGATTCCGCTCGGGCCCTTCCACGGGCTCGCCCTGGTGCGCATGGCGCCCACGGTGGTGCTGGCCTTCTGGGCGCTCCCTGCCACCCGTCCGGCCTTCGGCGCGACCATCGCGTACGGGCTCCTCGCGGGCGCGATGGGCGACTACTTCCTCAACACCTTCGACCCCGACCTCGCGGTATTCGGGGTCCTCGCCTTCCTGATCGGCCACGTCTTCTACATCGCCGGACTGCGCCGCGCGGGCTGGTCCGCGAGCGCCGCCCGACGCAGCCTCGTCACCGGCCTCGCGACCTTCGGCCTCGGCTACGGCGCCGTCATCGCGTGGGTCAATCCCCTCCAGCCGGTGCGCTCCATCGGCTGGGTGACGGTCGACCCGCCGCGGCTGGTCCCGGTCTCGCCCGCGCTGCTCGCCTACATGCCGCTGCTCATCGGCATGGCGAGCGTGGCGGTGATGCGACGCGGCTCTCGCGTGCTGGCGCTCGGCGCGCTGGTCTTCGTCGCCAGCGACTCGATCATCCCCCTCAACCAGTTTCTCCTGCCCAGGGCGCACCCGAGCGACCTCTACGCCACCGAGGCGCTGCTCTACCCGGGCTACATCACCTACTACCTCGCGCAGTACCTCATCGCCCGAGGGGCGATGGCCGAGGCCGCGGCCCCGGCACCCTCGACCTGATCCGCAACGGCTGGTGAGCCCGCGCGCGATTTGGTACTCCCGCGCCCCACCGACCATGGCCACCGTCGACCCCGCCTCGCTCGACCGTCTGACCCCGCTCCGCCGCGCCCGCACCGTCGTCGTCAAGATCGGCACCGGCGTGCTCACCGATCCCCGCGGGGCCATCGACCGCGCCGTGCTCGACTCCCTCGCCAACGAGCTCGTCGACCTCGCGGAGACCCCCGGCCGCCGCGTCGCGCTGGTCTCCTCCGGGGCCATCGCCCTCGGCGTCGAGGCCCTCGGGTTCACCGTCCGCCCCCGCCGGATGGACCAGCTCCAGGCCTGCGCCGCCGCGGGGCAGGGGCTCCTCATCCGGCTCTGGTCCGAGGTCTTCGCCCGGCGCAAGCGCGTGGCCGCCCAGGTGCTGCTCACCCACTCCGACTTCGCCGAGCGCGGGCGCTACCTCAACGCCCGCGGCGCGCTCGACGCGCTGCTCACCCGCGGCGCCATCCCCGTCATCAACGAGAACGACACCGTCAGCGTCGAGGAGATCGCCTTCGGCGACAACGACTCGCTCTCCGCCCAGGTGGCCAACCTGCTCGGCGCCGAGCTGCTGGTGATGCTCTCCGTCGCCCCGGGGCTGCTCGACGGCGAGCGCAGGGTGCAGGTCGTCGCCGGCGGCGACCGCAGCGTCGACCGCTTCGTCCGCACCGACGTCTCCGGAGGCGGCAAGGGAGGCATGGTCACCAAGCTGAAGGCCGCGAGGGCCGCCACCGCGGCCGGGGCCACGGCGGTGATCGCCCCGGGCCGGCAGCCTGGCGTGCTGGCGGCGCTGATGCGGGGCGACGACGTGGGCACGGTCTTCCTCCCGATGGAGCAGCGGGTGTCCGCCAGGGCCCACTGGATCGCCCACACGCTCCGCGGTCGCGGCACGCTGGTGGTGGACGAGGGCGCCCGCCGCGCGGTGCTGGAGGGCGGCCGCTCGCTGCTGCCCTCCGGCGTCGTCGAGGTGCGCGGCACCTTCCGTCGCGGCGACCCGGTCGACCTCGTCACCGCCGACTCCGCGCCCTTCGCCCGGGGGCTCTCGGCCTTCTCCAGCGCCGAGCTGCACGTCATCCGCGGCCGCAACTCCCGCGAGGTGGGCGATCTCCTTGGCGCGCCGCACGGCGACGAGGTGATCCACCGCGACGACCTCGTGGTGATCTGAGGCGCTACGCGCTGATCGCCGACACGCCGGAGACCGGGGGCGGCGGCGGCGGCGGCACCGAGCTCTCGAAGGCCCCGGGGCGCTGGGTGTCCCGCAGGGCGCCCGGCACCCTCGGCAGGCGCACCACGAACTCCGTGCCCTCGCCCTCGTCGCTGCGCACGGTGATGGTCCCGCCGAGGGCGTGCACCACGCGCCAGGTGATGGTGAGCCCCATGCCCATCCCCTTGCCGGCGGCCTTCTTGGTGAAGAAGGGCGTGAAGACCCGGGCGATGTCGTCCTTGGGGATGCCGTGTCCGTTGTCGCTCACGGTGAGCGTGACCTGCTCGGCGGTGCCTTCGCCCACGATGGTCACCTTGCCGGAGTGATCCTCCACGGCCTCGATGGCGTTCTGCAGCAGGTTGGTGAACACCTGGTGCAGCTCCTCGGGCACGCACTCGATGACGCCGTCGCCCCTGAACTCCGTCTCCACCGCGACCTCGCGCCCGATCGCCGGAACCACCACCCGCACCACGTCGCGCACCGCCTCGAAGACGTCGTGCCCACGCGACACGCGAGAGTACCCCTCGCGGCTGTACCGCCGCATCACGTCCACCGTCTCCCGGATGCGCGTGACCCCCGAGCGCGCCGTCTGGAACATCCGCTCGGCCCGCGTGTTGAGCCGGGCGATCTTCGCGTCGGCCTCCGGGGTCGTCTCCCGCGACAGCCGGTGGATCTCCTTCACGTCCGACTCGATGCGCGCCAGGGCGTTGGAGATGTAGTTGAGCGGGTTGTTGATCTCGTGGGCCATGCCCCCGGCCACGACCTCCAGCGAGTCCATCTGCTGCGCCAGCACCATGTCCGCCGTGGCGTCCTGCAGGTCGAGCAGCGAGCGCACCGTGGAGAGCAGCTCCCGCGGCGCGAAGGGCTTGGTCATGTAGGCCGAGGCGCCGGTCTCGATGCCCTTCAGCCGGTCGTCGAGGTCGCCGCGCGCGGTGAGCATCAGCACCGGCGTGTGCTTGAAGCGGGCGTCCGAGCGGAAGCGGCGGATGAACTCCAGCCCGTCGATGTCGGGCATCATCAGGTCGGTGATCACCAGGTCCGGCAGCTCGCGCTGCGCGATCTCCAGGCCCTGCAGGGCGTGCGTGGTGGCCAGCACCCGGAAGTGCTGCCGCAGCACCGTGTGCAGCAGCCGGAGCACGTCCGGGGTGTCCTCGATCACCAGCACCGTGCGGGCGTGCGCTCGCTCGCCGGGGTCGCGCTCGACCACCCGTCGCTCGGTCACCTCGGCCACGCCCAGGAGCTTGAACTCCGGGCGCGTCGACACCTGCACGGTCCACTCCTGCACGCTGCGGTCGTCGTCGCGCCTCGGGTCTGGCAGCTCGCGCTTCCCCGGGCGGTGGTCGAGCGCCTCCTCGCGGAAGTGCTCCCGGTCTCGCGGCAGCACCACCGTGAACAGGGCCCCGCGGCCCGGCTCGCTGAACGCGCTGATCTCCCCGCCGTGCAGCACCACCAGCTCGCGCGCCAGGGCCAGGCCGACGCCCGCGCCGCCGTAGCGCCGCGAGCCGGCCATCTCGACCTGGAAGAAGCGCTCGAAGAGCCGGTCGGCCATCTCCGGGGCGAAGCCCGGGCCGTCGTCCTGCACCGCGATGGTGGCGGTGCGCTCGTCGTGGGTGACGCTCACCGTGATGTGGCCGCCGGGCGGCGTGAACTTCGCGGCGTTGGAGAGCACGTTGATGAACACGCGCTCCAGCCGGTCGAGGTCGCAGTGCGTGGGCACCGTCTCCGCGTCGGCGTGGAAGGTGACCTCGATGTTCTTGCGCTGCGTGAGGGTGAGCACCTGGGCGACCAGCGCGCTCAGGAACGCGACGAGGTCGTGCTCCTCCACGCGAAGCCGAAGCCGCGACTCCTCCAGCCGCGACAGGTCGAGCAGGTCTTCGATGAGCCGCAGCAGCTTGACCCCGTTGCGGAAGACCGTGCGCAGCGTGGTGCGCTGCGACTCGGAGACGGCCCCCATCTCGCCGTCGATCATCAGCTCGACCGGCGAGAGGATCATCGCCAGCGGGGTCTTGAGCTCGTGGGTGATGTTGGCGAAGAAGTGCGACTTGAAGCGGTCGAGGCGCTTCAGCTCCTCGTGCGCCCGGCCGAGGCTGTTCGTCGCGCTCTCCAGCTTGATCTGGTTGACCACCTGCTCGTAGGCGCCGCGGAAGGCGAACACCTGCGCGGCGCTCACGACGGTGGCGGTGGTCACCAGGAAGAACATGTTGGTGACCGCGTCGCTCACCTGCGCCCCGGTGGCGATGAACGCGTTGGGCACCAGGAACATCAGCACGATCGCGACGTGGTAGGGCACGGCGATGCGGGCGGGCCACATGAAGAGCAGGCCCGCGGTGATCATCGCGAGGTTGAGCCCGGCGTAGTACACGGAGCTGTAACCGCCGAGGACGAAGACCATCACCGCGATGCCGGCGCCGACGCAGAGCATGTAGACCTGCGTGAGGCGCGCGGCGTGGCGCTCGAAGACGGGCCGGCGGGTGGCCACGAACATCGCGACGGTGATGGCCGTGACCAGCGCCCGGCTGGGGTAGAGGATGTGCAGGTGCTGGCGGGCGACGACGTAGTCGAGCACGCCGAAGAGGGGATAGAAGACCCCGACGAGGAGCAGCACGGTGCGCGCCGCGCGGCGGTTGCGATCGATGAGCCAGCGGCTCCACTCGGCCTCGATCGCAGCCTCGATCGGAGCCGCGGCGCTCACGGCTTGCGCATGGTGACGAAGGGGTTGATGCCCGTGCCGTCCTCGAGGATGGCGACCTCGGCCTCAGGGGCCGCCGCGCTCGCGTAGGCCATCATCTCCTCGCGGGTGCGCAGCAGCAGGAACCACTCCAGGTGGTGCTCGAGGAACCACTTGCACGGGTTCTCCTGGACCATGTTGCCGACGAACGCCATGCCACCCGGGTTGAGGTTGTCATAGAAGTTCCGGCAGAGGTTCACCGCCGTGGGGAATCGCAGGTAGTCGAAGAGCCCCGCGCAGAAGATCATGTCGAAGGGCCCGAAGCCCTTGAAGAGCGTCGGGTCGTGGAGCAGCCGCTTGATGGAGTCGTGGAGGAAGACCACCTTCACCGAGGGGTTGTTGGCGATGTGCCGGGACATCCGCCCCTGGGCATACGAGAGGGCCAGCGGGTCCTGATCGAAGAGGAGAAACTCCACCGGCGGCGTCGGCCGTCGGCGCTGCGCGAGCAGCTCGACGATCTCCTGCGCGGGCCCTGCGGCCACGGAGGCGATGCGGATGGGACGGCCGGTGACCGTCGGGTTGTCGAGCATCGCGTCGAGGCGGGCCCGCACCACGTCCTTGCGGCACCGCACCGCGTGGGCCCCGCGGGTCCAGACCACGGCCAGGTGGAGCGCCCGGCCGAAGAGCGTGGCGCCCTCGAACTGCCGCTCGTAGATGTACCGCATGACCTCGTAGTCGCCCGGGTATCCGAGCGGTTTCGTGCGGCACCGGTGCATGAACGGCGCGCGCATGAAGTAGTCGTGGAGCATGCGCAGCGAGTAGTCCTTGAGGGGCGCCTGCTCGGCCTCCGGGACGCTCCGCAGCGCGGCGTCGATGGCCTCGGAGTAGCGCACGAACTCCGGGACGAAGTCGCGCCGGAGCTGGTCGATGAGGGCGTTGCGCGCGGCGGTGTGCATCTCGCCGGTGAGGAGGTGCGAGGGCAGCCGGGCCTCGAGCGCGGAGAGCCTGGCGTCGGAGTCCTCGAAGAAGAGCCGCAGCTCGGCCACCAGCGACTTGAAGCGCTCGTGCCCCTCGACGAACCACGGCCGCGAGCGGGCGAGCAGCAGCTGCGCCTCGCCTTCGCTCCAGAGGCGCACGTCGCGCAGGTGCATCACGTCGTCGATGTTCATCAGCGACTCGCTGAACGACGCGCCCACCACCACGCGCCCGTCGAGCTCGCGCACTGTCGTGACCTGCGCCGCGCCGCGGTAGACCGTGTGCTGGTCGAAGCTCACCGCGAGGCGCTCGATGGCGTCGCCCACGGAGACGTGCGTCGACACGGGCCACACGAAGGCCACGCCGTTCTGCGAGACGTCCTGCAGCTCGCACGGGTGCGTCACCCCCGCGTGCGTGACCTCGATGACCGGCTCGATGCCCTCGAAGTCCTTCGGGCTGTATCGCCGCGGGCGGAAGAACACCTCGCGCCCGCTCGCGCCCTCGAGCGTCTCGTAGTCGCGGCCGCGGCCGACGTCCGGCGAGCTGATGCGCTCCCCCGGAGGCGGCACGCTCGGGCGCTCCCCCGGCGGCCTGCTCTGGCGACCACCGGGGACGAAGAACTCACTCTCACGCGCGACCGTCGGACGCGTCGACTCCTCTGGGTTGGACATGGCGGCGACTCTCTCAATGCATGGCGGTGGTGTCCATGACCCGCGCGGAGCCCGATCTCCCACCGCGACGACTCACTCTCCGCGCTCGATCTTCTCCCTCGCCGCGGTCGCCATCGCGTCGACCCGCTCGTTGAGGGGGTGCCCGTTGTGGGCCTTCACCCACTTCCAGGTCACCTGGTGCCGCTCCGCCACGCGGTGCAGCCGCTGCCAGAGGTCCTGGTTCTTCACGGGCTGCTTGGCGGCGGTCTTCCACCCGCGCTTCACCCAGTTGGGCATCCACTCGGTGATGCCGTTGCGCAGGTACTGGCTGTCGGTCCAGAGCGTCACCACGCAGGGCTTCTTCAGCTCCTCCAGCGCGGAGATCGCGGCCATGAGCTCCATGCGGTTGTTGGTGGTCTTCGGCTCGCCGCCGGAGATCTCCCTCCGCTGGTTTCCGCTGATCAGCAGGGCCGCCCAGCCTCCAGGCCCGTCGGGGTTCGGCTTCGCGCCGCCGTCGGTGTAGATCGTCACGGGGATCGGTGCGGAAACAGGGGCTTCGTCGCTCACGGGACACGGATCGTACGAAAGCCCGACCCCCGACCGCGAGGTTTCGTCATGTGGGCGTTTCCGGCCCCCGGCATCGCGCGCTAGGTTCGCGCCACGACACGATGAAGACACGCACGCTTCGATGGATGGGCGCCCCGCTGGTCTGGCTCGTGAGCTGCACCCCGGCCGACCCGGTGCTGGTGGGCGGCCCCGGCGACGAGATGGACGCGGGCTCCACGCCGGTGAACGGCGACGCAGGCAACGGCGTCACCGACCGGGGTGGCACCCCCCCGAGGGACACCGGGCCCGCGTCGATGCGCACCGACGGCGGCGGCGTGCAGGTGTCCGCGGGCAACGCCTCGGCCTGCGCCCGCCGACCCGACGGCACCATCGGCTGCTGGGGCAACAACCGCGGCGGCATCCTCGGCGACGGCACCACGATGACCCGCGCCGCCGCGGTGAACGTCGCGGGCGTGAGCGACGCCGCGCAGGTCTCCGTCGGCAGCTTCCACGCGTGCGCGGTGCGAGCCAACGGCCGCGTCGTCTGCTGGGGAGCCAACCGCAACGGCCAGCTCGGCGACGGCACCCTGCTCGACCGGCGGATGCCCGTCGAGGTGGTGCAGATCGACGACGCCACGCAGGTCTCGGTCGGAGAGACGCACACCTGCGTGCTCCGCCGCTCGGGCCAGGTCGCGTGCTTCGGTCAGAACAACCTCGGTCAGGTGGGAGACTCCACCCCCTCCGACCGGCAGCGCCCGACCACCGTGAGCGGCGCCGACGACATCGTGAGCATCGCCGCGGGGCGCCAGCACACCTGCGCGGTGCGAGCCAACGGCGGCGTCCTCTGCTGGGGCGCCAACGACAAGGGTCAGCTCGGCAACGGCACCATGGCCAACAGCGCGACGCCCGTGTCGGTGGGGGCGCTGGTCGACGCGACGGGCATCACAGCCGGGCTCGCGCACTCCTGCGCGGTGAGGGCGAACGGCGAGGTGTCGTGCTGGGGCAACGGGACGCTCGGGCAGCTCGGAGACGGCGCGACGAGCGACCGCAGCAGCCCCGTCGCGGTCGCGGGCCTCGGCAACGTCGCGGAGGTCGCGGCGGGCGGCCGTGAGACCTGCGCACGGCTCCGCACCGGGGCGGTGCAGTGCTGGGGGCAGGGCACCGCGGGGCAGCTCGGCGACGGGACCACCGCCGACCGCCCGAGGCCCGGTCCGGTGACGGGTCTCGCCAACGCGTTTCAGCTGAGCGTCGGCGCCGACTACGCGTGCGCCGTGCGCGGTACGGGCGAGGTCGTGTGCTGGGGCGGCGACCAGAACGCGCAGCTCGGCCGCGGGGAGATCACCACCGGCGGGGCGGGGCGCACGCTGGCTCGGGTGGTGGGCTTCGACCCGATCCCCGGCGGGCCGACGGTGACCGACGGCGGCGTGCCCACGGACACGGGCACCGGGCCCGGCACCGTGCCCGGTCGCTGGGCCGTCGTTCCAACTCGCGCGACCGAGACCTTCACGGGCATCTGGGGCAGCGCGGGCAACAACGTCGTCGCCGTCGCCCCTCGCACCCTCGCCCGGTGGAACGGCTCCGCCTGGGCGCTCACGCCCTATCCGCTGATCCTCCGTGGGGTCACCGGGGCAGGGACGACGGTCTTCGTCTCCGGGCTCACCATCCCGACCAACGGCTCGGCCAAGCGTGGCCTCGGGATCTTCCTCCAGGGCAGCGGCGCGATGCTCGCGCAGTCGATGCCTCTCCCCGCGCTGGAGCTCGTCGCGATGTGGGCGCAGGGCCCGGGCGCGGTCTTCGCGGTGGGCGTCGGCGCGGCCGCGCGCTTCGACGGAACCCGCTGGAGCAACGCCTCCGCCGGGCTCCCGATGGGGCAGGAGCTCTACGCCGTCTGGGGGAGTTCGGCGACGGACGTGCGCGCCGTCGGGGCGGGCGTCTACCGCTACAACGGCACCGCCTGGGCGGCGGAGCCCGCGGCCGGCTCGTCGGCCTACTTCGGCATCTGGGGCTCCGGGGCCAGCGACGTCTGGCTGGTGGGCCGAAGCGCCGCCCGCCACTTCAACGGCACCGCCTGGTCGAACGTGCTCACCGGCTCGCTCTCGACCCTCTACGGCGTCTGGGGCGCCGCGCCCAACGACGTCTGGGCCGTGGGCGAGGGAGGCACCATCCTCCACTGGGACGGCGCCCGCTGGTCGAGCATCCCCTCGGGCACCACCGCGACGCTCCGCAGCGTGTGGGGCGCCTCGGCCGGCGACGTCTGGGCCGTCGGCGACAACGGCACCGCGGTCCACTACACGCTCTGAAACCCTTTCCCCGCCCCGCGCGTCTTCAACTCTCCATGAAGACCCTCGCGCTGGCCCTCGGCCTCTCGCTCGCACCCGCCCTCTCGCTCGCCCAGACGCCCCCGGCGCCCGCCGCGCAGCGCAGCGCCGCCGAGGCTCCCCCGGTGGTGATCCACGTCGATGGCGTGGTGCCGCGCCCCTACTACTGGATCCAGTCCCGCAGCGCGCTCCACTACCAGGCCCCGGAGCCCCGGCGCGCCTTCGTCCCCACGGTGGTGCGCGCCGTCCGCCAGGCGCCCTTCTGAGCTACGCCTTCTTCTTCGCCGTGGTCGCCGCGGCGGGCTCCCGCTTCGGTGCCTTCGCGCTCGGCTTCTTCACGGGCTTCTTCGCGGCCCCGGGCTCCGAGGCCACCCGGTGGCTGAGAGGGCGCGGCGGCAGCAGCTCCTCGTCGTTGCTCACCCGCTTCGCCATGAACACCGCGGCGTCGAGCTTGGTGAAGTGCCTGCCCCGATAGAACTGCAGCGCGTTCTTGTTGTTCTCCGCGACCTCCAGCACGAGGTGGGTGCAGCCCCTCACGCGGGCGAGGTGCTCCAGCTGCTCCAGGGCGAAGCTCCCTACGCCGCGGCCCTGGTAGCCCGGGTGCACCGCGAGCTCCTCGACGAACATCGGCCGCATGTCGCGCCGGGTGAAGAAGCTCTCGTTCATCCAGTTGTCCGCGCCGGTGATCTCGAAGGCGCACTCGGCGTACGCGACGATCTCCGTGCTGTCCTCGCTGGCCACCTCGAAGAGGAGCTGCTCGACCCCTTCCTCCTCGTAGACCTCCAGGAAGCGCTTCTTCGAGCGGGGCCGCTGGTACTCCAGCGTCTCGCGGTTCACCACCCGGAAGCACAGCTTCAGGAACTCCCAGACCTTGTTCAGGTCTCGGCGGTGAATCCTCCGCACGAGGATCGAGGGCTCTTCGGGGGCCGCACCGTTCGGGGCGTCGACGTCGCTCATCGCTCCGCATCGTACCGCACGAAGCGCCGGTCGATGGTGCTACCTTCGCCGGGTCATGGCGACCCTCGACGGCCTACTCTCCGACGCCCGCACCGCCCAGCGCTCGCTCGCCCGCAGCACCGCCTCCGAGCGCACCGCCGCGATCGAGTCCGTGGCGCGCAGCCTCGACGCCCACCGCGACGCCATCCTCGCCGCCAACGCCGAAGACCTCCGCCTGGCCCCGGAGTCCCTCGGGGCCGCGATGCGCGACCGCCTCGCCCTCACGCCCTCCCGCCTCGACGGGGTCATCGCGGCCGTCCGCGAGGTGGCCGCGATGCCCGATCCCCTCGACGAGGAGCGCCCGCTCGGCACCCGCCCAAACGGCCTCCAGATCGCCCGCCGTCGCATCCCCCTCGGGGTCATCGCGGTCATCTACGAGGCCCGCCCCAACGTCACCGCCGAGAGCGCCGCCCTCACGCTGCGCTCGGGCAACGCCGTGGTGCTCCGAGGCGGCTCCGAGGCCCTTCGCAGCAACGCCGCCCTCGCCACGGCGGTGCGCGCCGGGCTCTCTTCCAGCGGCCTCGACCCCAACGCCGTCAGCCTGGTCACCGACCCCGACCGCGCCCGCGTCACCGAGCTGCTCCAGGCCACCGGCCGGGTCGACCTCGCCATCCCCCGAGGGGGCCCCGCGCTCATGGCCTTCGTCGACGCCAACGCGCGGGTGCCGGTGATCCGCCACGGGGCGGGGGTCTGCCATGTCTACGTCGACCGCGCGGCCGAGCTGCCGATGGCCGAGGCCATCACCGTCAACGCCAAGGTGCAGCGCCCCGGCGTGTGCAACGCCGCCGAGACGCTGCTGGTGCACCGCGCGGTGGCCGACGCGCTGCTCCCGTCGCTGGGCCGTCGGCTCCACGCGGCGGGCGTCGAGCTGCGCGCCGACGAGACCGCGAGGGAGGTGCTGCGCCGGGCGGAGGTCCCCTCGGTGGCGGCGACCCCCGAGGACTGGGACACGGAGTACCTCGGGCTGGTGCTGGCGGTGCGGGTGGTCGACGACCTCGACGCCGCGATGGCGCACATCGCCCGGCACGGCACCGAGCACAGCGCGGCCATCGTCACCGCCGACCGCGAGGCGGGAGAGCGCTTCCTGCGCGAGGTGACCGCGTCGTGCGTGCTGCTCAACGCCTCCACGCGCTTCAACGACGGCGGAGAGCTCGGGCTCGGCGCGGAGATCGGCATCTCCACGAGCCGCATGCACGCCTTCGGACCCATGTCGGCGCGTGAGCTCACCACGGAGAAGTTCGTGGTGCGGGGCTCCGGGCAGGTCCGAGGCGCGGTGTAGCTCGGCCCATGGAATTCCGCATCGCGACCTTCAACTGCCGTGACTTCTTCGACGACGCGGTCCCCCATGTGATCGGCCAGCTCGACCGCGAGGGCTTCGGCATCTGGGCCCAGCGCCGGGCGCGCACGCTCTTCCATCGCAAGCTCGAGGCCGTGGCCACGGCGGTCGCCCGCACCGACGCCGACGTCATCGCCTTCCAGGAGATCGAAGGCGCCCACGTGCTCGACGCCCTGCGAGGGACGCTCGCGGACGGCCGCTACCTCCCGGCGGTCGCGGGCGTCACCGACAGCCGCGGCATCGCGTGCGGGCTGCTCTCGCGCTTCCCCATCTCCGGGGTCGAGACCCACGGCGCGGGCGAGCTGGCCTTCCCGGTCTTCGCGGAGGGAGACCCGAGGCCCTTCGGCTCGCGCATCCAGTCCAAGCGGGGCGTGCTGGAGGTGACCGTCACGCTCCCCGACCAGAGCTCGCTGGCGCTGATGGTGGTGCACATGAAGTCGCCGCGGCCGGTTCCGCGGGTCGACGCGGGGGGCGAGTCCACCGGGGAGAGCGGCCACTACGCCGCCGCCGAGGGGGCGGCGCGGGCCACGGTGCTGCGCCTCGCCGAGGCCCTCTACCTGCGCTCTCGGGTCGACGCCCGGCTGATGCGTGACCCTCAGGCGCAGCTCGCGGTGCTTGGCGATTTCAACGACGGCCCGGAGGCCTCGGTGGTGCGCTCGGTCGCGGGGGACCTCGCGGACATGCCCCGGGGGCGCCACGCCGACCTCGAGCTCACCGCCTCGCTGGAGCGAGGGATCCTACAGCACTGCGTCAAGGCGGTTCCGCCCGGGCAGCGGCACACGATCCTCTATCGGGGGGTGGGGCAGCAGGTGGACCACATCCTGGTGAGCCGGGCGCTCTGGCGGCGCTTCCGCGGGGCGAGGGTGCTCAACGAGAACCTGCGCGACGGCACGGGCGAGGGCAGGGAGGACGTGGAGTCCGACCACGCCGCGGTGGTGGCGACCTTCGGCTGAGCGGGAGCGACGGGATGGCGAGCCGAAGCCTCGGCTCGGCAGGCAGACCCGCGCAGGGTGTGCGAACAGGGGTGCGCCGCCCGCACAAAACGTCCTCGCCGCAGCGCCGACGAGGGCCGTGAATGCCTCGATTCCTGCCAGGGATTTCCGAGGGGCACGTCTGCTGCAGACGAGCCTGGTGGCCCGAGCCAGAGCCTGGTGGACGGTGCGGATCATCTCTCAGTCGTCCGCCGTGGTGCGCGGGTCTGAACGGAGGATGTAGCCAATGACTCAACACCGGAACAATCGAGCCCGCGAGGGTCTCGCGCGCGGGGGGCGACGGCTGGCGGCCCTCATGGTGGCTTCACTGTGCGCATGCGCACCCGATGGCCTCGACCCTGCGCCGCGGGGAGCCCAGCCGCTCATCTCGGAGAACGACGATCGCAAGGAGGTGTTCGAGCACGAGAGCGCGTGGATGCGCAGCTACGCCGAGCAGGCCACGGTGGCCCTGGTGGACGAGTCGTTCATCGGCAGCGACGCCGATGGCCTCCCGACCCTGCTCGACGGCCCCACGCTGGGAGAGTTCCTCAACCTCTGCCCCGGAGAGCGCTTCGCCGAGCAGCGTCGGCACGCGTTCTGTTCGGGCACGCTCATCGACGACAACCTGGTGCTGACCTCGGGCCACTGCGTGCCCGACGCGGCGACCTGCGCTCGCACCCACTTCGTCTTCAATGACCACTACATCGCGCCCGGCGTGCGGCGCCCGCTCTCCTATACCGATATCATTCCGTGCCGGGAGGTCGTTGTCATGCAGGCCGGAGACCCCGACCTCGGCGAGCCCGACTTCGCGATCCTTCGCACGGCCGGTCGCGTGACCGGGTGGCACCAGCCGGCGCCGGTGCGCCGCGACGCGGGGCTGCTCGACCCCGGACAGCACGTCAAGGTCGTGGGCTTCCCCTACGGCATCCCGGCGAAGATCGACATGGAGGGGAGCGTGGTGAACAACTCCCACCGCACGAACTACTTCGTGTCGTCGCTCGACACCTTCGTCGGCAACGCGGGCTCCGGGGTCTACGAGAGCGACGGCTACACCCTCGCGGGCATCCACGTCGGACGCACGCTGTTGCCCGGAGAGAACCTCGACTATCACCCCGTCGCGCGGCCCGGCGGCGGCACCTGCAACACCGCGACGGTCTGCTCCACGCCGCTGTGCGGCACCTCCGTGGCGATGTACGTCCGCCCCGCGCTCGACGCGCTCTGCGCCGACCCCTCGCGCAGCCAGCGCCTCTGTGGCACCGGCGCGCCGCCCAACGACGCGTGCGCGTCGGCGACGGGGCTCTTCACCTGGCTGAGCCGACAGCAGACCTTCTCGGGGTTCACCACGGCCGCCGAGCACTCCATCACTCCGTCGTGCGGCCGCAGGATGGCCGCTGCGCCCGATGTCTTCTATCGCTTCGAGCTCACCAATCCGCTGCTCTTCTACGCCGACGCGTTCACGTCGGACTACCCCGCGATGCTCTTCCTCATGAAGGACACCTGCGCCGCGTCCGCCATCGTCGCGTGCAACGCCGGAGCGTGCGGCACGGGGCAGGGTCAGATCACGCGCCGCCTCGAGCCCGGAACCTACTTCCTGGGCGTGAGCGGCAACGGCGGGACGCGCGGTCGCTACAACGTCCATATGCAGTTTCTGCCCGCGACGGATACGGCAGTGGCGATCCCGTCGAGCGGGACGCGTACCGTGACGGGCACGACGGCGGGCGCGACGAACTACCGCGACGCCACCTGCGGCGGCGGAAACTCCCCGGAGACGATGTTCTATTTCACCACCTGTCCCGACTACCGCGGAGGCACGCTGCGGGCGTCCACCTGCAACACCGCGACGCTCACCCGGGCCACCTGGGACACCGTGCTCTACGCCCGCCAGGGCAACTCGCCGACGGAGTTCTGCAACGACAACGCCTGCGGGCTCCAGTCGTTGCTCCCCTCGAGCCGCCTCTCGCCGGGCTCGGGCGTGCGCGCGATCTACGTCGACGGCGCCGAGACCGGCGAAGGGCCGTTCTCCATGCTGGTCTCCCTCACCTCGCCGTAGGCGTCACCCCGGCGTGATGCGCCGGAGGTCCACGGCTCCCCCCACTGGTACATCGGTCGATGCATGCCCCCTCATGCGTCGAGGGCGAAGCTCAACCGCGAAAGGGCTCGGTCCTCCCTTCAAACGCGGAGTCTGACCACGTCGCGGTGCTGGCGACCTTCGGCTGAGCGGGAGCTGCGTGGACGCCGTCCGCGCCGCCGCTCAGGGCACCGTCAGGTGGCGCATCGGGATCCGGCACACGTAGGAGTTCGAGGCGATCGCGGAGGCGCGACGCCCGCCCACCGCGATGGTCAACGAGAAGACGTAGTGGGAGAGCCCGCCGCCGCGGTTCACCGGCTGCCCGGCGAACCTGATCAGCAGCGACCGGGTCTCCCCCGGCGCGAGCACGATCCGGCGCTCGCCCTCGATCCTGAGCGGCCGCGGCGCGCCGTCGCCGAGGCCCGTGAGCGCGACGAGCTCGACCACGCGCGGAGAGCCCGTGCGGTTGGTCAGGGAGTACCCGGGTTCGCGGCGTACCCCCGTGCTCGACGAACTCGCCTCGCCCGCGAGGCGAACGCCACCCACGCTGACCGTGCTCCGCGACGGCGGGTCGGCGGATGCGACCGCCGTCTGCAGCGCGACGGCGAGCGAGGCGACCAGCGCGAGGCGTGGGTGCATGCCGCCAGGGTAGCGCCCGGCTGGTCACTGCGAGCGGAGCCTTGCGCCGAGCGACAACTTCATCGCCTCAGTTGGGAGACGGGGATCGACGCGGCCGCGGGGCTCGCGGCGATGGGGTGAGCTACAGCGCCCAGAGGGCGGTGAGGTCGAGCGCGACGGTCACGGTGGCGTGACGGCATCGCCGATGCGCGGGGGCTCATCGATACGCACGTCGTGTGCGACGACGCGGAGGAAGGCGTTCCACTCGTAGACGAAGATCCACGAGAGGAAGGCGCCGGGCGGCACCGGGGGCAGCACGCGGGGCGAGGGCTCGCCGTCGCCCGCGTCGATGGTGAGCGGGCCTGCGCGGTCGAAGGGGTAGCGCGAGTCGGGCGGGTCGACCACGCAGAGTACGAGCCCGGTAAAGAAGAGGCGCACGGGTCGGCGGGCCTCGCGCGCGGCGGCGTCTGGCGCGTCGGGATCGCCGATGTCGATGTGCAGGTCGAGCGTCATTCGCTGCCGCGGGTAGTCGATCGCGAGGGAGAGGAGCTTCGCGTCGTGCAGGCCGCTGGGTAGCGAGGCGGCGAGTTCGTCGAGCGTCACGATGGCCTCGCGTATGCCCGCATCACCAGCCGTGCACAACCCGCGTGACCCGCATCGGGATGCGCCGAGGAGGGCTCATGCCCGCGCTCATCCGACGCGCCCGGTCCGGCGACGGCGCGCGGCTCGCGTCGCTCAACCGCTTCGTCGACGACGTCGACCGCTGCTCGACGGTGGCGCGCTTGAGTCCGACCACGCAGCTGTGGTCGCGACCTTCGGCTGAGCGGCGCCGTCAGGTCGGCTCCTGGGAGCGACGACAGAGGATCGCGAGCGCCCAACGCTCCCGGCATCAGTCGCGCGGGTCGGCAGCAGGCGACTCCGGCCGCGCCGATTGTGTGGGGCTGCTACCGCGCGCCACACTGCGCTCATGGCAGACGCGGCGAAGGTGATCGACTGGAACGGGACGGACGTCCCCGCGGGAGTGGGCGAGCTGCTGGCCGGGCTTCCTCCGGGGCGCTATCGCATCGCGGCGGTGCCCGACGAGGAGGCATTCGAGCTGACTGCCGAGCAGGAGGCTGGAATCGAAGCGGCGAGGCAGAGCGCGCGCGAGGGGCGCGTGGTCGCGTGGGACGCCGTCAACGCGGAGCTGAGGGGCATGATCGCGGCGGCGCGCGGACGGTGACCTCGGACCGCATCGAGCTGACCGAAGAGGCGCGAACCGACCTGCGCGAGGTGGTCGGCTACATCGTCGAGCGCATTCCTGCGGCCGGGGAGAACCTTCGCTCGGCCATCGAACGCACGGTGGCCGCGCTGGCCGGCCCTCACCCGTCAGGCCATTGCTCACGACCTACTTTGCCAGAAGCACGATCGGATGAGCACGATCTCTCGGAGATCCCGAGAAGCGCGCGAACCAGACGGACGTACCCTCCGCCGGAACAGGTCCGTATACGCTACTGCTATGAAAGAAGACGGTCGTAGCTTCTGAAGTGATGAAGCCGAACGCACGTGAGCTATTGATGTAGTTCGATACAGTCCCGATTTGTCGCGGAAAAGTCGGATAGCAAAGCTGCTCGCATAGCTGGACCAGCACGTCAGCAGAGGGGCGAGCGTTAGGGTCTTTGTTTAAACAAGTTAGAATTACAGTATGAAGGTCGTTCCCAAGATCACGGAATTGGCCCTTCAGCATAATCCATTTCGGCAATGCCGGCGGAGAGGCTCTTGTGATCGCGATTACTGCCTTGAACCCCGCGCCAAACGGCTTTTCGCCCGATAGGAGTTCGTAGGCCAATGCACCGAGTGCCCAGATGTCAGCAGGCTTTCCTGCTGATCGAGGATTTTCGATAACCTCTGGCGCCAGATAAGGAACAGCCCCGATCGCGGTAGAGGAGTGTGTGATCGACTCCTCCCCTCCCTCGATAGCCTCGGTCATCTCAGCCTCTGCCATCTTCGCGACTCCAAAGTCAGTGACCTTGATGCCGCGAAACTCGAGACCTCCATCAATCATGATGTTGCTTGGCTTCAAGTCGCGATGGACGACGTCCATGTGGTGTAGCGCCGCAATGCCTTTCGCTAGATGATGAAGGATATGTGCGACTGTATACGGATCCATCATGGGCAAACGCGCCCGCAGTTTGGCCAGATCTGTCCCGTCGATAAATTCCTCCACCAAATAATAGCGATTGCCCTCTTCAAAATAATCAAGAGTCTTCGCTGCGTTCGGGTGATTCACTCTTGCGCTTAAGACGGCACTCTGCTTAAAACGGCGAACGGCGGACGGGCTCTTCGGCGCTTTGAGAGCAACTTCGCGATCTAGGATCGTGTCCCATGCTCGATAGACCTCCTGCATTCCTCCTTGGTCGAGGAACGAGAGAATCCTGTATCGACTCGCAAGCTCCTGGCCCGCCGTGTGAATATTGCCGCTCACAACACCACCTCGGGATGCGACAGGTCAACTGTAATAAATACACGCTGCTGTGGAGGTAGTTGCGGGCCACCAAGCGCAATCACGCAGGCGCCTGGAATAGAAGATCCACCCACAATCGCCTGATTGTTGAGCCAGACATCCGACCCTGTGCGTTTAACCAAGAACTGCGTGCCCGAGTATGAAAGCTCAATCCAGCAGGAAGCAACGGAAGGATGGGCTAGTCGCACAACGGGCCGCGTGGTGTCCATTCTGTGTGTTTGGCCGTTCGCCATAATCAAAGCGCGGTGCCTTCCTCTGAGCAGTATTCCAGCAAGACAGGAGCGAATGTCTCTCGCTTCAGGTCGTCTTCTCGGATCAGCGGCCAGAGCTGCGTTGAGGAGTTGCGTCAGTTCCGCTGGCAACCCTTGTGATGCGAATCCACCGTTGGCAACCCACTTGTCGGGTTCGGGCGGAATCGACGAGAGTTCGGGCGGGAGGGATGACGAGCGCAGCAGAAGGGCCGAAATGGCAAGCGCGTAAATATCGATATGATGAGTAAGGGAGACAACTGCGCTATTGTATAGTTCAGGTGCCGCGTACCCGACTGTTCCTCGAAAGCCAATGGTCGTCGCGTTGTTTCGATCGCGCGAGAGATTGAAGTCGAAAATCTTTAAGATCATCTCGGCATTGAATTTTAGGTTGTTGAGTTTTATGTCTCGATGGATCAGGCCCTGGTCGTGAATATCGGTTAGCCCATTGGATAGCTGGAACAGTGATCTGAAGAATGAATCATTGTCGATCGGGGTTTCCGTAAACTCAGCCAAGTCCTGACCAGGCAAATACTCCTGAACAATGCCAACGCGGTTATTGGGTTGAGCAATTACGATGTCGTAGACATCGACTACGTTCTTTGATCGGATCCTTTGCAGCGCAGCAACTTCATCCTGAATGCGTCGGCGTTCAGTGTTTCCATGTAGGAACTTGATTGCAACCAATCGGTCAAGGTTGGTGTCGGCGCAAACTTCGACGATCCCCGCTCCACCAGAAAATGTCCCGTGCCTTGCTTCGTACCGACCGCCATAAATGTTCATCGTCGTTGTTCAGTCAGGGGAAAGAGTGTTGTGTGGTGCAGTGCGGTGAATCCTAGAGTCGTCTGTGAGGTGTACCTGGTTGGTGGGGCGAGGAAAGCAGGATCATCGTTCTTGCTTCTTGATGTCGCCGCTATCGATATCTGTCGGTTGGTCGGCTTGAGTACGAGTCTCGTGTAAAATTGCTGCCTTGTCTGTCTCCGCTTCAGGGAAACTTACAATGGGATCGGGGGGGGGCGTTCTGCCCAGTATCGGCTCAATCCCGATCTTGTCCCACCGCTTTCGGACGCCTTTTGTCTTTGAGCTACGGTCGGACTTGGGAGGGCGACTGTCGGCCGACTTTCTTGGGACCCCCAAGGAGACGCCTAGGTATTGATTGTCAGAACTTTTCCGGACTTGGGGCCCATTTGCGAATTCATCTGTCCATAGGCTCAGCGTACCTGTCGGTGCCCATACCTCACAGTGAGTATCATCCCCGTAGTTCAACTCAATTTGCTCCGCTCCTGAGCCAAACGAGAAGGCAAGAGCTGTTGCGTTGTCTTTGCCTCCTGCCCAAAGCGAGGCTTCGATAAGGCGGCTCACCATCAGCTTTGGAGTTCCGGCGGAGCTGACGATAAACTCAAAGACGCCGCGCGGCACTGAGTGGGCTCCATCAGAGGTAACAAGAAGACCACCGAAATTTGAGTGCACCCGGGTAACGTGTGGCTCCATGTCGCTTCCCATGCCGACGAACTGGAGTAGTTTGTTGCTCTCAGAGCCTGCGATCACTTCCTTGCCGACTGACCGCAGACCTCCCGCAAGCGTGTCATCAACGGTTAGCTGTTCCACAGTGCGATCTCTTCGTACTCCATAAATCCGCGCATCTCCTACGCTGAGAATGGTGAGAGATCCAGGGGACCATAGGAAAGCGCAGACCACCGCTCCTCCCAGCCCGTTGAGCCGCTCGAATACCAGGGTATTCGCGCGGAACGCCGCATGTCTCAGGACCGCCTCGGCATCACCGGTATTGTATGAGGATAGGGTCGAAGAAATGATGCTGCTAACAGTGAGTCCGGCGGCCTGGCCCCCACCTGCCATGCCTCCCATCCCGTCACAGAGGACGCCGAGGTATGAGGGCGGAACATGCCCTCTCTTAGGCAGACGGGCAACGACAACCCTATCTTGGTTCTCAGTACGAACAGGGCCCTGGTTCGTCCCAATTGCGAACGGCTCGGAGGGGGGCTGAACAGTGCCACGTGCGACATTCTGGTTTAGCCACAAGGTCAGGGTGCGGCGAACTCTGTCTTCTATTGGAGGTAGCATATGAGAATGTCCAAGTCTCTCGCCTCATGTGGTCCGGCAGGTATTGAAGCGATTGTGCTCCCTGAATCGACGCCGGACAACTGAATTTTAGCCGGGATCCGGCATGGGTGACGTAGTCAGGTTGAAACTCCCGTGAGGCTTGTTTCGTTGGGGATCGGTGCGAGGGAAGAGCCAAGCTCCCGCGCGGCGAATACCTGATCAACCCCGAGACAAAGACACCCCTACGGAGGCCCGGCGGACGAAAGTCTCGCCGCGGTCTCTGATTCCGTCCAGCCCGCGCCGCGGTCATGGCCCTCGTGGACGACCCGGCGATGGAGACGCTTGCCCCGTGACAGCAGGGGCAGTGCCTGCGAGGCTGGGCAGAGCCATCCAGACTCCATCCGCTTCCGCGCCGGTAGCCCGACCAAGAGTTCAAGCGCGCCCGCGTGGTGGTCGTGGGGGGGGCAACACGTTGAAGTGCTTCGTGGACGGCTGGGAAGGGTTGGTGCACATGCACGTCTACGCGACTTCCGATCGGCACGAGGCGCTCCTCGTGTCGCTGCTCGGGGAAGCGTACCTGAAATCTGGTGCCAGGTCGACGTGAGGTTGTGCCTGGCCGGGACGGCGCTTGACCGCAAGGGGTCGCCCACGCTGGGGGCGTGGGTCGCCGCGTAGACCGCCGACTGCGCGAGGGCTAGGTCGCGGCCGTGTTCCGAGAGGAGATTCGCGTCGCCGGTAGGTCCATCGTGAAGGCCGGCCCCAGAAGCTAGCGTCGCCGCGAGCGGCTCAAGAGCATCGCGGGCCAATTGCACGTGCACCCGGCGCAACGGCTGTACCGCGCGCTGCTGGCCGAGGGGTTGGGCATCAGGTCGGGCGCAGTCGAGGGAGCCGCGCGCGATGTCGTCGTGCGGCGACTGGATGGACCGGGGCTGAGGTGCAGCTCCCAACATGAATGCGCGACGCGGCGAACATCCCGCCGCCTCGCCTCCAGCGTGAGTTCGAGTGCGACCTACCATCGATGGCCGAGACGTAGCGCGGCGTGGCCAGGCGACCTCCTCGGTACTGGCATCCTTCCAGCGCGCCCCCTCCGACCGCCCCCGCTGCCACGATTCCGCCACGAATCCTCCCGACGACCTCCTCGGCCTCGTCCGGTCTTCCTCCACATTCGCGGGCGATGGTTCTCCCCGGTACGGCGCGTCGCCACGACGGCGGCGCTCCCCCCATCCGAGGAGCCACCATGACCATCACCGCCTCCCTCGCACCCCCGCCCCCCGCGCAACTCCCTCTACCCCGCAGCCTCGCCCTCGGCCTCGCCGGGGCCGTGGCCTTCGGCGCTGCCGCCGGCCTCGGCCATGGCGCCGCTGCCATCCTCCGCGGCGCCTGGATGTCCCCCGCGCTCTTCGTCGGCGGCGCTCTCCTCGCCCTGCCGCCGCTCTACCTCGCGAGCTCCTGGTCGGGCTCCCGCAGCTCCGCCGAGGAGCTCGTCTCGGGCGTCGCCGACGTCCTCGGCCGCACCGGGGTGATCCTCCTCGGTCTCTCCGCCCCCGCGGCCTTCTTCTCCGCCACGCTCCGCACCCCGAGCGCCTGGGCCCTGCTGCTCGCCGCCGTCGTCTCCGTGGGCGCCGCCGCGGTGCGCTCGGTCTCCGTCCGCGCCCTCTCCGAGGGCCTCGCCGCCGCGTGGATCTGGTCCGCCTTCGCCGCCGCCCTCGGAGTGCGCCTCCTCGTGGCGCTCGCCCACCACCTCCCGCTCACGGTGACCCGATGAACGCCGACGCCGCGCTTCCCTTTCCCACTGTTCCCGCGGTTCCCGCCGCTACCGTCGTCGCCCCGCGAGAGACCGCCTTCACTCCGCCTCCCCCGGTCGACCTTCCCCCCGGCCCCGTCGCCCGGCTCGAGCTCCTGCTGCGCGACCCCGACGGCTTCCTCTCGGGGCTCGACCGCGCCACCGCGTCGCCCGACGGGGCCGCCGTCGTCGCCTCGCTCACCCGCACCCTGCTCGGCGCCGTGGTCGTCGGCGCGGGCCTCTTCGGCAGCGTCATCGGCGCCCACCGAGGCGGCCTCCAGGTGCTCTATTGCACCGTGAAGGTTCCGCTCATCCTGCTGATCACCCTGGTGGTGTGCGCCGCTCCCTTCGTGGCCTTCGCCCGCGCGGCGAGGCTTCCGCTCGGGGCCCGCGAGGTCGTCGCGCTCGCCCTCGCGTCCTGCGCCCGCTTCGCCCTGGTGCTGCTCGGGCTCGCCCCCTTCGTCTGGCTGATGGAGGGCTGGTCGCTCGGCTACCACCGGGTGATCCTCGCGGTGGTCGGCGTGTGCGTCGTGGCGGGCACCGGCGCCGGTCGGCTGCTCTTCTCCGGCCTCGCCCGCAGCGGCCCCTCGGGCACCCGCGTAGGCCTCGCCTTCGTCGCCGTCTTCGCCCTGGTGGGCGCCCAGACCTCGTGGATCCTTCGCCCCTTCGTGGTGCGCCCCCGCACCGAGCAGGTGCCCTTCGTGCGCTCGCTGGAGGGCGATTTCCTGGGCGCCCTCGGCACCACCACTCGCTCCGCGATGGACCCTCGCATCGACATCCCCTCCGCCCCTCTGGTCCGGACGGTCCGCTCCGCCCCGAGCGCCGCCGAGGTCCCTTGCGAGGGCTCGTCGTGCGACTGATCGACCTCGCCGTGGCCTACCTCGTCGTGGGCGCGGGCTGCGCGTGGGCGCTCCGGTCGAGGCGCTCCGAGCAGGCCTCCCGTGGCCTCGCCGACGCCCTGCTCACCCTCACGCTCTGGCCGCTCTACGTCCCGGTGCTGCTGGGCCCCTCGCGCACCGACCGACCCTCCGCGGCCCGCTCCGCGTCGCCTCGCATCGAGCGAGAGCGCGCGCTGCTCCACGCGTCCATCGAGGCCGCGCAGTCGCGGCTTGGACCCGGCGCGCTCACCTCGCTGCTCCCCACGGGCGCCCAGCTCACGGCGCTCATGGCGCACCTCGAACACCTCGACGCCAAGGTGCAGGAACTCGACGAGGTGCTCTCTGGCGAGGAGTTCGACCCCGCCCGGGCCGAGCGTCGGCTGAGGGAGAGCGACCGCGCGGGCGTCGGCTCGGCGGCCGCGGCGGTGGAGGGAGCGCGCCGTCTCGCGGCGCTGAGGGAGCGGGCGGCGAGGGAGCGCGACGAGCTGCTCGGCCTCTGCGCCCGGCTGCGGATGCAGGTGACCGTGCTGCGCTTCACCGAAGGGGCGCCGGGCGAGAACCTGGGCGAGCTGGTGGGCGAGATCCTGGCGCGCATCGAGGGCGTTGGGGAGGCGCTCGAACCTGCGGTAGCGTCCGCGCCGTGAAGCAGATCCTGGTGGTGGACGACGACCCGCACCTCCGCGACGTGGTGGTCTACACGCTGCAGCGCGAGGGCCACGGGGTGACCACCGCGCACGACGGCCGCGAGGCGCTGGCGGCGCTGCTCCCTCCCAGCCCCAAGACCTTCGACCTGGTGGTGCTCGACATCCTGATGCCCGAGGTCGACGGGCTCGAGGTCTGCCGGCGGCTGCGGGCCTCCGAGAGACGGCACGTGCCGGTGGTGTTCCTCTCGTCGCGCGACGAGGAGATCGACAAGGTGCTGGGCCTGGAGCTCGGAGGCGACGACTACGTCACCAAGCCCTTCTCCCCCCGCGAGCTCGCCGCGAGGGTGAAGGCCGTCCTTCGCCGCGCCGACGCCGTCGCCTCGATGGCCTCGCAGCCTCCCCCCGAGGCCCCGCGCCCGCTGCGCGTGGGGCCGGTGGTGCTCGACCTCTCCCGCCACGAGGTGCGCTGCCACGACGCCGCCCTCAAGCTCACGGTGACGGAGTTCGGCCTGCTCGCTTCGCTGATGGAGCGCCCCGGCGTGGTGCTCTCCCGCGCGCAGCTCATGGAGCGCGCGTACGCCTACGACAACCTCATCACCGAGCGCACCATCGACACGCACGTGAAGCGGGTGCGACGGAAGTTTCGCGACGCGGGCCACGACCCGATCGAGACCGTGCACGGCGTCGGCTACAAGCTCCGCGAGGCATGAGCGCCGACGACGCCCGGGCGCCCCGCTGGCGGCGGGAGCTTCACTCCATCCGCGCCCGGCTGCTGCTGGTCAACGCCTTCCTGGTGATCGTCCCCATCGCGGGCGTCTCCTTCGCGCGCACCTACGAGCGAGAACTCCTGCGCGCCGAGGAGGAGGGGATCATCGCCCTCGCCACCACCCTCGCGGCGACGGTGCCCGACGGCGACCCGGTGGTGCTCGCTCCCCCCGCGCTCGCCGCTGCGTCTCGCGCTGCGGCGGCCCAGCTGCGCGCCCAGGTGAGGGTGCTCGACCCCTCCGGCCGGGTGGTCTTCGACACCGGCCCCGAGGTGGTCGACCTGCGCACCCGCGGTCGACGGCTGATCCCCGCCTCGCTCGACCGCCGCGCGCCTCGCCGGGTGGCCGTCGTCGACGACCCGCCTCCCTCCGACGAGCGCTACGCCTCCCGCCCCGAGGTGGCCTCCGCGCTCGCCGGTCGCCCAGGCCGCTTCGCTCGCGCGGTGACCAACCTCCGGGGCTTCCGGCTCTTCGTGGCGGAGCCCATCCGACCTCGCCCTGGCGGCCCGGTGGTGGGCGCGGTGTACGTCACCCGCAGCACCTACCCCGTGCTGCTCTCGCTCTACTGGGCCCGCAACGCGCTCATCAAGGTCGCCCTCGGCTCGCTCGTGGTCGGAACCCTCGTGGCGATCTTCCTCGCGCTCACCATCTCCCGCCCGCTGCGGAGGCTCGCCGAGGCCGCGGGGCGCATCGCGGCGGGCGAGCGCGGGGTGTCGCTCAACCTCGGAGGGCGCGACGAGATCGGCCGGCTCGCGAGGGACTTCGACGCCATGGCCCGCGCCCTCGACGCGCGCCTCGCGTACATCTCCGAGCTGGCGGCCAACGTGTCGCACGAGTTCAAGACGCCCATCGCGTCGATGCGAGGGGCGGCCGAGCTGCTGCGCGACGGGGCGGCCGACGACCCGGAGGCCCGGCGGCGCTTCCTGGGCAACATCCTGGAGGACGCCGAGCGGCTCTCCCGGCTGGTCACGCGCCTGCTGGAGCTGTCGCGCATCGAGTCGAGGGTGGAGGCGCGGGTCCCCCTCGACTACCGCGCCCTGGTGGCCTCGGTGGTGGAGCGCTACCCCACCGCGTCCCTCACCTGGAACGCCGCCTTCGACCACCTCCGCGCCTCGCCCGAGCAGGTCGAGACGGTGCTCACCAACCTGCTCGACAACGCGGTGCGCTTCTCCCCGGAGGGCGGCGCCATCGCGGTGAGGGTGGAGGGCGACGCGCACGGCTTCCACACGACGGTGAGCGACCGGGGTGTGGGCATCTCCGAGGCAGGCCGGGCGAAGGTCTGGGAGCGCTTCTTCACCACGGCCCGCTCGACCGGCGGAACGGGCCTGGGGCTGGCGATCGTGAGGGCCATCGTGGAGACCCACGGAGGCGAGGTCGGGGTGGAGGCTCGCGAGGGGGAGGGGAGCGCGTTCTGGTTCACGCTCCCGAGACGGCTGTAGGGAGAGGGGCCCCGGCTCAGGTCGCGGGCTGCGCGGGCGCCTCGTCGGGGTGGGTCTTCTCGTAGAGCGCGGCCTTGCGACGGCCGGCGATGAGGTGCCAGGCCACCACGCCCATCACCGTCGCGGCGAAGAGGCCGACGTAATACGCCGCCGGCCGGGGGTAGCTCGCGATGGTGAAGTTGGCGATCTCGCCCCGACCGAAGACCACCGGGGTGAAGGCGGGGACGCGCATCGGGGCCGTCGGGTCGAGGTTGTGACCCATCTGGTAGAGCTTGAAATAGAAGCGCCCGAAGGCGAAGCCCAGCACGTAGGTCATCAGCACCGTGAGGTCGACCAGCGAGCGCACGCTCCCGATGGCCGCCACGCGGAGCGTGAGCATCGCCAGCACGCCGAGCGCGAAGGGCATCCAGTCCAGGTCGGAGAGGGCCTCCCGGTCGATGCGGTGCATCCCGATGTAGTGGTTGATGGTGTTGATCTCGGTGAGGTGCTGGCCGTGGTTACCGCCCTCGACGGTGTAGGCGAAGATGTCCACCCAGAGCCCGTCGGGGTACTGCGGCGCGATGAGGGTGATGCGCCAGAGCGGCGCGGTGAAGGCCAGGACGAGCGGCACCACCGCGAGCGCCAGCAGCACGCGCCCCCACGGAAACAGCGGCCGGTCGAGGAACTCGTAGAACTTCTGGATCGGGTTCTTCATCGATGGTCTCCTAGACGACGTCGCCGCGGCGGAAGCTCTGGAGCGCGAAGGCCCACGCCCCGACGCCCACGGTCAGCGGCCACGCGACGCCCACCGCGAACAGCTTCGCGGGCCCGAGCCGCGTCGCGAGATAGAAGCCTACGGGGCCGAGCGTGCCGAGCTCGGGCTCCAGGCCCGAGAGCAGCCCGAGGCGCGCGGCCTGCACCGGGTTCATCGCCGCCAGCAGAAACACCGCCCGGGGGTTGAGCTGCCACTGGAGCATCGCCCCCACCAGCGCGAAGTCGAGCAGCGCCACGCCGAGGGCCCACAGCACGAGCCCGTAGACCAGCGCGCGCGCCTGGTCCCTCGTGGCCGCCGAGACCGCCATGCCCGCGCCCACGCTCGCCCAGAGGAGCGCCGAGCACACCGCCAGCGCCCGCACCCCGAAGCGCAGCGCGGCCGCCGGCTCGGAGAGCCAGGCGCCCGCGACGACCATCACGGCGATGAGGCCCGCGAGCGGCGCCAGCAGCACCAGAAGGCGCGTGGCGGTCACCCCCACGAGGTAGCTGGCGCGAGAGAGGGGGTGGCTGAACAGCAGCTCGAGGGTGCCGTCGTCGCGAGCGCGGTTGACCACCTGGCAGGTGGCGCTCAGCGCGAGCAGCGGCAGCACCAGCAGCAGCGCGTGGCTCAGGGAGAGGAGCACCCGGTCCATGCCCGTGAACTCCACCACCGACGACTCGCGCAGCGCGGCGATCACGAACACCACCGCCAGCAGCCCGTAGACCACCGAGGCGAAGGTCAACCAGCGCGAGCGCCGCACCTCCGCCAGGTCGAGCCGAGCCACCGCCGCCACCTGCTTCCATCGGATCATCGCGGCGCCTCCCCCCTCGCCGTCACCCGCGCGAAGGCCTGCTCGTAGCTCATCGCTCCGGGCGCCCCGCGCCGCGTCGCCGCGATGCCGTAGCCCATCGGCGTCGGCGTCATCGTCACGAAGCCCACCTCGTCGCGCGCCCACCAGCGGTCGTCGCGCACGTCGTGGAAGTACATCGCCCGCACCCGGGGGCGCCGCTCCTGCGCGTAGCGCAGCAGGCACCCGGGGTCGTCGAAGTTCAGCACCTCGCCCTCCTCGGTCTGGAGCTGCGCCGCGAAGCGCGGATCTCCCACGTGCATCCGGCAGTGGGCGCACGCCGCGCGGTCCCACGCGACGGGCTCCACGCCCGACGGGGCCTGCTGCGCCCTCGCCAGCAGCGCCCCCAGCGCGGCGAGCACCACCGCCGCGACGGCCGCGACGCCCCACCCGGAGACCCTCCCTCGCACCGCGTCGGCCATCAGCTCCGCGCCTCGGTCCCGGTCGCCCTCGCGGGGGCTTCGACATAGCCCGCGGTCGGGCCGTCGTAGTCCACGACGCCGTCGCGCAGCACGACCACGCGGTCGACGAGGCCGCGCACCTCGTCGATGCGGTGCGAGCAGAAGAGCCGCGTGGCGCCCCCGGCCACCTCGTCGAGCAGCGCGAAGAACCGCTCCCGGGCGGCGGCGTCGAGGCTCGCGGTCGGCTCGTCGAGCACGAAGAGAGACGCGCCTGTGGAGAGCGCCACCGCGATCAGGAGCTTCTGCTTGGTCCCCCCGGAGAGCTCGCGGAAGGAGCGCGGCCCCAGCGCGTCGAGGTCGAGGTCGAGGCGCCTCGCCATGGCCGCCACGGCGGCGGGGTCGAGGTCCCGCAGCGACGCGACCGCGCCCACCACGTCGGCGACGGCGGCCCCCCACTGGGGCGCGAACTGAGGCACGTAGGCGAGGCGTCGCGCGACCTCGTCGCGGCGCTCGAAGGGCGACGCGCCGTCGAGGAGCACCTCGCCCTCGCAGGCCACGAGGCCCATCACCACCCGGAGCAGGGTCGACTTGCCCGAGCCGTTGGGTCCCACCAGGCCCACCCGGGCGCCCTGCGGGATCTCGAGCGTCACTCCCCGGAGGGCGGCGACGTTGCCGAAGCTTCGGGCCACGTCTCGGAGCTCGATGCGCATGTCAGCGTCCCTCCTGCGCGCGTATGCGGGGGCGGCGGTCGACCAGGATGGTCTGTGGGGAGAAGAGGGGCGCGATGTGGCTCGCCGCGTCGACCAGGGCGAGCACCGGGGTCGACGCGAAGAAGGCCAGCGCGGGGTGCCGCGAGGTGAGGTCGCTCGAGAAGCTGCGCACCTCGTAGGGGACGTCGCCCACGCCGTCGCCGTCGAGGTCGTAGCCGCGGTAGTCGTCGAAGGAGTTCGACTCCCAGCGGGTGCCGAGCGCGTCGCCGCCGCCCTCGACGGCCACCTGCACCCGGTTGTCGCGGAAGCGGTTGCCGAGAAACGAGTTGTTGCGCTGGCTCGCGTGGAAGACCACCGCGGTCTGCGCCAGCCGGAAGTCGTTGTCCTCGAAGGTGTTGGCCTCGTCGTCGCCGTTGGGGCTGCCGTCGAGGTACACGCCCGCGGTGACCCGCGCGAAGGTGTTGCCGCGCGCGGTGATGTTCCCGGAGTCCTTGAGCCCGAGGCCCATGCCCGCGGCGCCGGTCGACTCCGCGATGACGTTGCCGCGAAGCAGTACGTCGTGGGTGTACATCACGAACACCCCCACCATGTTGTCGACGTAGCGGTTGCGCTCGACCGTGCAGTGGGAGCTGTACATGAGGTGCGTGCCGTAGCGGCCGTGCGCGACCCGGTTGCCGACCACCACGTTGTCCGGCGAGTACCAGATCACCACGTCGCGGCTCGCGCTCACGGAGTTGCCCTCGACCCGGGAGTCGCGCGTCTCCCACAGCCGTATCCCGTCGCCGCGGAGCCCGAGGGCGGGCTCGCCCGTTCCGACCACCACGTTGCCGCGGACCAGCACGCGCCGCGCCCTGGAGACCAGCACGCCGTAGACCGCGCGAAGGATGCGGAGGCCCTCGACGCGCACGTCGTCGGCCTCGACGGCCACGGCCGCGTCCTCGAGGTCGTAGCGCCCGCCGGAGCCGTCGACCGTGAGGCCGAGGAGCGCCGCGCCGCGGCCGGAGAGGCGCACGGTGGTCCCCTCGCCGCGAGAGCGGATCACCGCGCGCCCGCTGCCCCACACGGTGATCGCGCGAGGCACGCGGAGCGGTCCGAAGTAGGTGCCGTCGCCGAGGCAGAGCGCGCCGCCGTCGGGCACGCGATCGACCGCGGACTGCAGGTCGGCGCCGGAGGTGACCTGCTCGCAGCGCCGGGGTCGCGCGACGGGCAGCGGGACATCGACGGGGGAGATCCTTGCGCCGCCGCACACCCGGGGGCCCACCACGCCGCCCGCGGCGATCGCGCCCGCGACGACGGCGATGACCGTGGCTCTCTGGGCGGTGGGGCGCATGGGTGGTCTCCGTGGGTTGCGGCGGCGACGGGCTCAGTGCGCGGGGGCGGGTGCAGCCGCGGCGGGTGCGGGTGCAGCCGCGGCGGGTGCAGCGGCCGCGGCGGGCGCAGCGGCTGCGGCGGGTGCGTTGGCGGGCTCTACGAGGAGGTAGCCCGCCATCTCGAGGTGCAGCGCCGAGCAGAACTCGGTGCAGTACACCGGGAAGACCCCCGGGTGGGCGGCCACGAAGTCCACGTTGGCGTGCTCACCGGGCTCCAGCGAGAGGGCGATGTTGTACTCGGAGATCGCGAAGCCGTGCGTGGCGTCGCGGGCCTGCTCGATGTTGGTGATGTGCAGGTGCACGTGCTCGCCCTCCCGCACCCGGAGGGTGTCCGGCGTGAAGTGGCTGCGCACCGCGGTCATGTAGATGTGCACCCCGTCGGCGCGGCGCTCGACGCGCTCCCGACCGCCCTCGACCGCGTTGGGGTCGTGGTGGCCGGTGATCGGGTCGTGCCCCGCCGGGGTGTACACGTCGATCGGGTGCAGCAGCGACGAGCGGATCATCTGGGTGTAGTGCGGCTCGCCCAGGGGAATGGGCAGGTCGTAGAGCAGCTCCATGTTCGGCGTGGCGATGTCGATGAGCTGGAAGTTCTGCGGGAGCAGCGGGCCGACGCGGGCGAAGCGGTCGATGGACCACTTGTTCATGGCGACCAGGAAGTTGCCCTGCGGGGTGACGGTGTCGCCCTCGACCGTGGCGAGGTGACCGATGTTGTAGTGCACCGAGATCTTGTCGCGCAGTCGCAGGTCGCGCACCGACCAGCGGGCTACGCGCGACTCGAGGAAGAGCGAGGTGTAGGCGTTGCCCTGGTTGTCGAACTGCGTGTGCAGGGGGCCCAGACCGAGCTCCACCTGGCCGCGAATCGCCTCGCGAAACGGCAGGATGGGCACGCCGTACGGATCGCGTCCGTCGAAGCGGCGCGCGTTGATGAGCCGCTGGATGTTCGCGAAGCTGTAGACCGTGACGTGCGTGTCGAGCTTGCCGCCGACCGCGAGGTCCGCGCCGTCGGGGGTGACGTCGACCCCGTGCGGGCTCTTGGGCTCTGGCACGAAGTACAGCAGCCCCTCGTCGATGGCCGTCTGGAGCCGGATCGTGCGCATCCCCGCGATGGTCTCGGTGCGTCCGGCGCTGGCGACCTCCGCCGCGCGCCTCCAGTTGATCACGTGCAGGTAGTCGGTGTCGTTGCGAGACGCGCCCGACTCCAGCGGCGGCCGACCCTCGGCGTTGCCGCCGTACGCCCGCTCGGTGTTGAAGGAGTTGAGAAACAGCCAGCCGTCGGACACGAGCTTCCCGGCGTCGGCGAGGTCTTGCATGTACGGCGGGAGCTCGATGGCGAAGGACTGCGCCTCGTCGATGCGCCCGCGCTGGCGGTCGAACTTCCAGAGCACCACGACGCCTCGGTAGTCCTCGTTGTAGCGGGAGAGGTCGGAGTATTGCCCGTTGAGGGGCATCGGGTACTGCGAGCTCTCGATGATGTAGTCGGTGTTGGGCGTCACGAAACAGCCGCCGTGGTCCGAGCGCATCAGGCCGGTGTGGACGATCTGCGTGGTGACGAAGTCGCGCAGGTTGACCACCGCGACGCGCGCGTTGGCCTTGTCTCCCACGAAGATGAACTGCCCGTCGTACGAGCCGTTGGTCTCGCTGAGCGCGGGGTGGTGCATGTCGCCCCAGCTCTGGGTCTGACCGCCGCGGTTGCCGCTGGCGAGCAGCGCGTTGGTCTGGTCGCCGTAGCCGTAGCCCTGCCAGGGCTCCGGGGTGAAGACGGCGACGTACTTCAGGATGCGCATGCTCGGCACGCCGATCACGAGCAGGTTGCCTCCGTGGCCGCCTGAGCCGAACAGGAGGTACGGGTCGGTGCGACCGGTCGGCGTGTAGGTTCTCAGCGCCGCGCTCACGTCGCGCTCGGTCAGGTTGCGCGCCCTCATGAGCTGCGCGACCGAGGGCGCCGTACCGTCGGACCCTTCCTTCTTGCAGGCGGGGCCGATCACGACGGCGCCCATGACGAGCATCGCCGCCCCCAGAATCAGTTTCTTCAACCGGGAACTCATCGCAGTCACCTCCTCCTTCGCCGCCCCCGCTTCAACGGGGCGGACCTCTGCTTCGCGGAGCGCTCAAAGGTGGCGCTCCGACCTCTCGCACCCGCCGCCCGTCACCTCAGCGCCTACTGTCGAAACGAGCGCACGTGCTCCCTCAGCGCGGCCACCACGGCGGGGCGGTCGTTGAGATCGGGGTTGGCCGGCATCGTGGGGCTCTTGCCCACCGCGGCGCCGCCGTACTGGACGATCCGCTCGATGTGCTCGTCGGTGACCGAGCTCTGCCACGTGGCGTCGTGGAAGTTGCGAGGCCTCGGGCTCAGGCTCGCCGAGGCGGGCCCGTCGCCTGCGCCCGTCGGTCCGTGGCAGGGCGTGCAGCGCAGCGAGAAGATCTGCGTGGCCTCGGCGCGAGCCTCGGCGGTGATGGTCGCCCCACCGCTGGCCGCCGGGGCGGCAGTGCCGCTCGGAGCCCGGTCCTTACAGCCAAGGATGGGCCCCACGGCGAGGGCGAGAACCGCAATGATGTTTCGCGTGGCAATCGTCATCATGAATCCTTCCCGCGGGTCGGCCGCTCAGGTCGCCCGCAAAGCCTGACGGCTGCGTGTCTCCAATGGAGTTCACGCCTCCGTCTCGGCTCCATCGAACCTTTGAAATCCCTCCGCCGTTGCCGCCCCACGCGCATGAGTCATGCCGTATCGCCTCGGCAGTCGAGGCTGAGCATCCCATGAGCGTCCGGGCTTACGCGCCGTACGGCGATGCAGCGCACGGCGCGCACTCGACCGTGCGTGACGTGCACCGTGTGCGTGCGGCCATGCGGGATCTGCCAGCCATTCGGCCTGGCAGGTGTCGCGCAGTCACTCGAGACAACGGTGTTCGATATCGTCTGGCCGTATCGCCATTAGCGGCGGGTGTATGTCCACCCGGCCCGGGCACAACTGACCATGGTCAAAGGCTGAGACGATTGTGATGACGCGAGGGATCTTTGTGGTCCCTGCTCGGACTCTCCGGCGAGCGGACGAGCGACGAGAGGCTCAGGGGCGAGCGGGAGTGTCGGGGGGGAGTGGAGATCGGAGACCGGCCACGCGTCGGTGGTCGCTCGCTTCGAGCCGGGTCAGTACCCGTAGGCGTCCATGGCCGACGAGCGGTTCTGGAGCGAGGCGCCTCGCACCGCAGCGGGCGAGGGGGCGGAGAGCGCGCGGCGGGCTGCGCTGCGGCCCGCGGAGACCCCGGCCGCCTGCCGGAGTAGCTGGCCCTGCACCCGGGCGTCGCTGAACTGCACGCTGGCGGCGGCGCGCAGCCGCTCCTCGGCGCGCTGCAGCTCGGCCTCGGCGCGCTCGGCCTGGCCCTCGTTGATCATCTGCGCGGCGCGCATCTGCGACTGAGCGGCCTCGAAGCGCGTGACCATCGCCTGCACCCGCTCATGGGCGCTCGCGGCCGAGCGCGCCTCGTCGCTCACATACTCGACCTCCAGCGCGACCTCCCGCGAGCGCACCGGCGCCTCGACGTGGCCGGGGCTCTGGTAGACGAGCTGCGCGCGGCCCAGCGAGCGGTTGCCCTCTGCGGCGCCGCTCACCCTCGCACGCAGCAGCACCTCGCGGTGCTGGGCGGAGTACAGGCTGCCGACGGGGATGCGCACCCGATCGCCCGCGCGGTCGAGCCGAAGCTGGTCGGTGCCCTCCACCACCACGCCCTCCGCAGGAACAAACTCGATCACGGCGTTGGTGGCCACCGTGCGGGAGAGCATCTGCAGCTCGTCCTGGAGGATGGCCGCCATCTGCTCGGGCTGCTCGAGGTGGTAGAGGCGCCCGGCGCTGCGCACCGCGAGCGCGCCGAGGGTGTTCTCGTCGTAGTCGAGGCCGACGCCGATGGCGGTGATCTGCGTGCCGTTCTCCGTCGACGCGGCGGCGAGGTCGCCGAACTCCGCGGCCGTGGAGGGGCCGATGTTGGCGCGGCCGTCGGAGATGACCACCACGCGGCGGACGGGGTGCGAGGCGGGCGCCGCGGCGGTGGCCAGCTGGCCCGCGCGGAGGCCCCCCCAGAGGTGGGTCCCGCCGGAGGCGTAGAGGTGGCGCACGCGGTCGAGGAGGGCGGCGCGGGTCGCGTCGTCGACGAGCACCGGGGGAGAGAGCTCGCGCACCTCGCTGGAGAACGAGTAGAGCGAGACGATGTCCCCCTGGGCGAGGTTGTCGATGAAGCTCGCGGCGGCCATGCGGGCGGACTCGATCTTCGCGCCGCTCATGGACCCGGAGGTGTCGACCACCAGGGCCACGTCGAGGGGCAGCCGATGGCCGCTGGGCTCGACCGGCGGAGCGTCGATCCAGAGGCCGACGTAGGTCTCGCCGTCGGCTCCGACGACCACCCGGGAGCGCACCGGAGCGGCCTGGAACCACTCCGTTCCGGCGGCGGTCATCGCGACCCCGGTGGTGTTGGCGACGGTGGCGCGGCGGCCGACGAGCACGGCCTCGCGAGGGGTCGCGACGGTGGCGCACGCGGGCGCGGCGAGGGAGAGGGCGAGGAGCAGGGTGGACGATCGGGCCATGGGAGACGCCTCCAGCGGGTGGGTGGTCGCCGCTGGAGACGCGCGAGGCGGGCGATCGGGTCTACGCGATCAGAACGGCGAGCAGATCCCGAAGAAGTTGTCCCAGGTCCAGTTGCTGCTGCGGCAGGCGCGGTCGGAGGGGCCGCCCGAGGTGCCGCTGTGGCAGGTGTTCGAGTCCTCGCACCAGCCGCACCCGCTGCGGTCGGTGCAGCGCCCGCAGCCGGTCGAGCTGTTGCACGGGTCCGAGGGGTTGCCGCACTGCGAGCGCGTGTACGCCCAGCTCGTGCACGTGCCGTAGGTGGGGTTGGGGCCCGTGGAGGTGCCGGTCATGCAGCGGCCGGTGCCAGAGCGGCACCACCCGCACGACAGCACCGCCGAGCAGGCGCCGCAGTCGGTGTGGACGGCGCACGGATCGGGAGGCGCCGCGGTGCAGGCCGCGACGCTGCCCGACCAGGCCGAGAGGCACACCCCCGAGGCGGGGCCGGTGCGGGCGGTGTTGGCGGTGACGCAGCGGTTCGAGGCGCCGCACCAGCCGCAGCCCGCCTGCCCGGCGCAGGCGCCGCACGAGGTCGAGGCGCTGCACGGGTCGACCGAGACGCAGGCGCTGGAGGTCCAGGCCCATCCGAGCGCGCAGGTCGCGCCGCCGAGGGGGCCCGTCGAGGAGCCGTCCATGCAGCGGGCGGTGAGGCCGCACCAGCCGCAGGTCGCCTGCGCCGTGCACGAGGCGCAGGAGGTCTGCGAGGCGCAGTTGAGCGTCGTCGGGATGCCCCGGTCGGTGGGGAACACGCCGCGGTCGAGGGGCACGATGCCTAGGTCGCGGGAGAAGCCCACGTCGGCCTGCGTCACGGGGCCGGTGTCGAGCGGGGCCATCCCCACGTCGGGCTCGACGGAGACGGGCCCGCTGTCGGGGACCGCCACGCCCTCGTCGGGCGGATCGACCGGGATGTCGAAGGTGGGGACGCCCGCGTCGTCGGCGGACGGGGGAGTGTCCTGCTTGACGATGTCGGCGTCCTCGTCGCCGTAGCCGCTGGCGGCGTCCTGCACGGCGCAGCCGCCGACCAGGAGGAGGAGGAGCGCGAGGCCTGGGAGGAGTCTCGACGGGTTCATGGAGGTGTCTGGTGGGGATCGGCGCTCCGATCCGCCGCGACGATGCTGGTTCGCGACCGCGTCCGCAAGGACCACCGCCCCCGAAGGACAGGTCAGCGAGCGAGCGCTCGCGCCACGAGCAGCGCCCCGAGAGACAGCACCAGCACCGACGAGAGCACCGGCGCGAGCAGCAGAAGGCGCGGAGCCCGCAGGTCTCGGGCGACCCGCCGGTGGGCGTAGGCGATGCCCAGCCCGATCGCGGTGAGCACCGTGGCGAGGCCGAGCGAGAAGGCCACCAGCAGCGCGAGCCCGAAGGCCACCCTGTGGAGCGCCACGGCCGTGAGCAGCACCACGAGCGCCCCGGGGCAGGGGACGATGCCGCCGCTCACGCCCATCGCCACGATCGAGCGCGCCGAGGGGGCCACCGGGAGCGAGGGCGGGGCCGCGGGCTCCGGGGCGACGGGCCCCTGCCTCCAGCGGCGCCAGCGGCCCGGGAGCTGGGTGAGCGCGAGGCCCAGCACCAGCGAGCCGGCGACGAGCTCCAGCGTGCGCAGCAGCTTGTCGCTGCCGATGGTCGCCTCCAGCGGCAGCACGAAGACGCCGAGCAGGAAGACCGAGAGCGTGTGCGTGGCGGCCATGGTGAAGCCCAGCACCACGGCGTCTCGGGGGCGGCCCCGGTCCCCGACCATCCAGGCCGCGACGAGGGTCTTGCCGTGCCCCGGGGAGAGCGCGTGCCCGGCGCCGAGGCCGAAGGCGAGCGCGAGCGCGAAGAGCACGAAGCCCCACGAGCGATCGACCGAGCGCAGCAGCCCCGCGAGCCTCCGCCCGCTCGCATCCCCCGCCGCCTCCGGGGCGCTCGGACGCCCGGCCCCCCGGGTCGCGCCGCCGGTCGGAGGGTGGCGCTCGAAGACGAAGGTCGCCTCGTCCTGCCGGAGCATCCGGGCGCGCGCGGCGAGCGGGTCCGACGGATCGACCGGGTAGGCCAGGCCGGGCCCCGCGCTCGGGGTCGAGGCCGGCAGCGAGGAGGAGCGCAGCGTGGCGGCGTCCGAGGGCAGGGCGCCGAGCTCCCGCCACCCGTCGCGCGCCGCGAAGAGGCCGTCTCGAATACGCACCGTGGTATTCACCGGCCCCCGCACCGCAGGCAGCGGCGCCCGGAACTCCAGCGCCACCCGCAGGGTGCTCAGCCCGCTCTGCCCCGGCGGGGCCTCGAGGTTCTGCCCGGCGGGCGTGAGGGTCACCACCGCGCCGTCGACGGTCACCTCCGCGGAGGCCAGCACCTGCGCCACCACCTGCGCCAGGTAGCGGTCCCGCTCGGCGGGCGTGACCCGCTCGTCGTGGTCCCCGTCGAGGCTCTCGATCTCGCGCCAGGCGGGCAGCTCGGCGAAGTCCAGGAGGTAGTCGATCTCCAGCGCGCCGGCGTGAAGCCGCACTCCCGCGTAGCGGTTGATCGACGCCATCCCCAGCGGATGAGCCTCCGGAGCCGAGGCCCGGAGAGAGAGCGCGAGCGCGAGAAGCGCCGTCCAGGCGAGGCGCCAGCGGGCGATCGGGGGAGCGGGTACGACGCGGCGGGTCATTGGATTTGGTGGCCGAGAAGCCTTGGCGTTTGCGGGCCAGTTCGTGAATCATAGCGGTACTGGAGCGCACGCCATGTCTCCCAAAGAACCCCACGACCGGGACTCCGCGGAGCTCGACGTTCGAGCGCAGATGACTCGTCCGCTGCTTTCGGCCGCCCATGGGGCTGCCGACCGCATCTCCTCGGAGGTGCGCGCGATGGGCGGCGACCACGGCTCCTCCTTCGTCCCTCTGCGCGAGGCCGTGCGCTCGCTCCACACCGCCCTCTTCCACCTTCACGCGCTCTACGGGGGTGTGCTCTCCCCGGCCGCCGCGCAGCCGACCTCCATCGACGCCGTCGCCCTCGCCTGGAAGCTCGCCGACGAGTACGTCGACGGAGCGATCCGGCTGAGGGTCGACTGCCGGGTGCCGTCGGCGATGGTGCTGGTCGAGGGCGGGCGCCTTCGAAGGGTGCTCTGCTTCATCATCGAGCGCGCCGCGGCGGCGCAGACCGACGGGCGGGTCACGCTCCGGGTGCGCATCGAGGCCGAGCGCATCGGGCTGGAGTGCGCCTGGGACGACGACACGACCAGCCTCGCGGTGCTCGAAGAAGAGCGCCGGTGGATCACCCAGGAGACCGCCCACCTCGGCGGCTCCGCGGCCTTCGAGGCCGACACGGTCACCGTCTGGCTGCCGCGCGAGGCCGCCCTCGCCGACGCCCAGGCCCCGGAGGTGCTGGTGCGCGAGGTGCTCGACCTGCGGCGCGAGCGCGACACCTTCATCCACCACGTCGAGCGCGCGACCAGCGAGCTCGTCGCGATCCAGAACGAGACCGACGACCTGCGCCGTCGCATGTCGCGCATGGAGCGGAGCATGGCCGGCGCGGTCAACGACCTGCACCGCACCTTCGAGTCCATCAACGCCCTCGCGTCGATGGTCAAGGGCAACGCCACGCTGCGCAACGAGCTGCTCGCCGCGAGCGCGCTGGGCGAGGCGAGGGTCGATCAGTTCCTCGATGAGGTCGAGACCGTGACCAGCGCCGGCGCGCTCTCGCTGGTGCGCGACGGCACCGAAGACCCGCGCGACGAGACCACCTCCCTCGCGGCCCCGCGCGTCGCGGTCTTCGACGACGAAGAGCCGACGGCGGTGCGCGCCGTGGTCGGCCGCGGGCGTTGACCGGGCCCGCTGAGCTACGGGCGAAGGCCCTCTCCCTCGGCTTCCATCGGGTCGGCTTCACCCAGGTCGGGCCCCTCGACGACGACCACGCCCGCTACCTCGACTGGATCTCCCAGGGCCGCCACGGGGAGATGGCCTGGCTCGCGGACAACGCCGAGGTGCGACGCGACGCGCGCGGCCCGGGCATCCTCGACGAGGCCCGCTCGGTCATCGTCTGCGCGCTCTCCTACCACCGCGGGGCCGAGGGCTCTCCGATGCGCGGCGCCGCGGTCGCCCGCTATGCGCGCGGCGGCGACTACCACAACTTCTTCCGCAAGAAGCTCCGCCGGCTCGCCGCGTGGATGCGCCGAGAGCTCGGCGCCGAGGCCAGGCCCCTGGTCGACACCGCCCCGATGCTGGAGCGCGCCTGGGCCCGCCGCGCGGGCGTGGGCTTCGTCGGCCGCAACGGGTGCATCATCGCCCCGGGACTCGGCAGCTACCTGCTGCTGGGCGAGATCGTGACCGACCTCGCGCTCCCCCCCGACGAGCCCATGGAGGAGCGCTGCGGGAGCTGCGTCCGCTGCCTCGCCGCGTGCCCGACGCAGGCCTTCGTCGCCTCGCACGTGCTCGATGCCCGGCGCTGCGTGAGCTACCTCACCATCGAGCACCCGGGGCCCATCGACGAGGGGCTCCGCGCGGGGATGGGCGATCGCCTCTTCGGCTGCGACGACTGCCAGGACGTCTGCCCCTTCAACCGCACGGCGCCCCCGCCTCCGGAGGAGACCGCCGGATTCGCGCCCGACGCCCGCTGGAGGGACGTGACGCCGGAGGCGATCCTCGCCATGGAGCCCGAGCGCTGGGAGGCCCTCGCGCAGGGCTCCCCCCTGGCGAGACCAGGGTGGGAGCGCATGGCCCGCAACGCCGCGGTGGTGCTCGGCAACGTGGGAGGGAGAAGGCATCTGCCGGTGTTGCGAGAGCACGCGGAGCGGGTCTCCGGCAGCTCGCGCGAGGCGGCGGCGTGGGCGATCGCGGAGATCACCCGCCGGGGCTGAGCCCCACCGCCTCGACTACGGGGTGCCGGCCTTCTTGCCGCGGCCGCCGTGCGAGGCGAGGCCTCCCTTGCGACCCGCCTCGCGAGCGCTGGAGGCGGTCCACTCGTGCCCGGTGCCGTGGGCGTGAGAGGCCTTCCCCCCCTTGCTGGCGATCGCCTTCTGCTTCGAGGCGTCCATCGCCGCGAATCCGCGGCGCTGCTTCTTCCGCGGCGCGGCCTCTACGACGGCGACTGCTGCCGTGCCCTGGCCGATCGAACCACCGCCTGACATCTCACCGCTCGACATCGAACAACCTCCTTCGGGGGACGTGGTCTCTCCCAGCCACACGGCGCTACGCGCTCACTGAGCTGTTTGAAGATGGTTTGTAGATGCTCGGCCATGGGGGCCGGTTGCAGCCCTCGTCGAAGAAATCTGACGTCGGCTAGAGTTTGTTCAGCACCCCTCCGGGGCGCCGGTCCCGGCGCCTCGGGAGCCCCGTCGTGCTTGATGGTTCTCGCCCGCCGGTGCTATCCCGCGGGTCTCGCGCGGCAGGCGCGCGGTGTCTCGAGAGAGGTGAGTCAGCGGTGGTCAATCGACGAATTCGCACGAGGGTCGTGACTTGGCTGGCCGCCGGGGCGATCGCCTTCGCCGGAGCCGCGACGGCGCAGGAGCTTCCGGTCCCGGTGCAGGTCGAGCGGCTGGAGAACGGTCTGCGGGTGGTGATGAGCCCCGACCACACCTCCCCCACGGTGGCGGTCGCGGTCTACTACGACGTGGGCGCGCGAGTGGAGGAGCGGGGCCGCTCGGGCTTCGCGCACCTCTTCGAGCACATGATGTTCGAGGGCAGCGCCAACGTCGGCAAGGGCGAGCACTTCCGGCTCATCAGCACCCAAGGCGGATCGCTCAACGGCACCACCTCGGAAGACCGCACCAACTACTTCGAGACGCTGCCGTCCAACGCCCTGGAGGTGGGGATCTTCCTCGAGGCCGACCGCATGCGCTCGCTCGCCATCACCCGCGAGAACTTCGAGAACCAGCGGCAGACGGTGATGGAGGAGCGGCGTCAGTCCTACGAGAACCGCCCCTACGCGCTCTCCTTCATCGAGCGAGACGCGCTCACCTTCCAGGGCTACTGGCCCTACGAGCACAGCGTCATCGGCGACATGGCCGACCTCCAGCGGGCGTCGCTGGACGACGTCCGGGCCTTCCACGACCGCTACTACGCGCCCGACAACGCGGTGATCTCCCTCGCTGGAGACTTCGAGCCCGCGCAGGCGCTGGCCCTGGTGAGGCAGCACTTCGGAGCGATCCCCGCGCGGCACGCGAGCCCGTGGGTCGACCCCGGCTTCACGGCGCAGGCCGCCGAGCGCACCGGCAGCGTCGACGACCGCCTCGCGCCGCTGCCCGCCTTCCACATCGCCTATCACATCCCGCCCCGCCGCACGCCGGACCACTACCCCCTCGACATCCTCGCGACGGTGCTCGCCAGCGGGGAGAGCTCGCGGCTCTACCAGGAGCTGGTGAAGACCCGGGAGATCGCCAGCGAGATCTCCGTCGACACCGAAGACCGCCGGGGCCCCGACGTCCTCACCGTGTGGTGCGTGCTGGCCAGCGGCCACCAGCCGGCCGAGGCCCGCGAGGTGATCTACCGCCAGCTCGAGTCCATCGCTCGACAGGGCATCACCGCCCAGGAGCTCGACAAGGCCCGCAACCTCTTCCGCCGCGCCTTCGTCTTCGGACTGCAGAGCAACCTCGCCCGCGCCCGCCGGCTCGCCGAGTACGAGCTCTACGACGGCAACGCCGCCCTGCTGCGCACCGAGCTCGACCGCTACCTCGCGGTGAGCGCCGCCGACGTTCAGCGCGTCGCGGGGCAGTACTTCCGCCCGGAGAACCGCACCGTGCTCGACGTGATCCCGCGTCGCGCCGCCCCGGCCGCGCCCGCCGCCGCCACCCCCGCCGCGCCCGCCACCACGCCCGCCCGCCGCTGATCGAACGAGGAACCACCCGATGCGCCGACTTCCCTTCGCCCTCGCCCTCGTGCTCGCCGCCTGCCGCAGCACCCCGACCCCCGCGCCCGTCGCCCCGACCCCCACGCCCGTCGCCGCGGCCGATGCGGGCGCCCCGGAGGCCGCTCCCCCGCGCGTCGCCGTGCCCACGCCGGGCCCCGCGCGCGACGTCCACCTTCCCCCGGTGCGCGCCACCACCCTGGCCAACGGGCTCGCGGTGCAGCTCGTCGAGTACCACACGCTGCCGGTGCTCCACCTTCGGCTGGTGGTGGGCGCCGGCTCGGCCACCGACCCGGCCAACCTGCCGGGCCTCGCCTCGTTCACCGGCGACATGATCCGCGAGGGCACGACCACCCGGTCGAGCGCCCAGATCGCGGAGGCCATCGAGTTCGTCGGCGGCAGCATCAGCGTGTCGACCAGCGCCGACGTGACGGTGCTCTCCGTCTCGGTGCTGCGTGACCACGCGGAGACGGCCCTCAACCTCCTCGCGGACGTGGTCGGGCGACCGACCTTCCCCCAGGTCGAGATCAACAAGCTCAAGCGCCGCGAGAACGACCGGCTGCAGCAGTCCCGCAACGACCCCGGATGGCTCACCCGGCGGGCCTTCTACCAGGGCCTCTACGGCGAGGGTCACCCCTACGGCCGCATCGACACCACGACGCAGGCGCTGGCCCGCCTCACCCGCGCCGACCTCGTCGCGTACCACCGCGCCCGCTACGTGTCGGGCAACATGTTCCTGACGGTGGTGGGCGACGTGCAGCCCGCGGCCTTCGATGCGCTCCTCGGTCGCACCCTCGGAACCCTCCGCCGCGGCACCGCCACGGCGGCCCCCATCGCGGCAGCACCCGCCGCCGCCGCGCGCCAGATCGTGCTGGTCGACCGGCCCGAGTCCGCGCAGAGCGTGATCCGCATCGGCAACGTGTCGCTGCGCCGCGCCGACCCCGACTGGGTGCCCTTCACGGTGGCCAACCAGCTCCTCGGCGGCGGCGTCTCGTCTCGGCTCTTCATGGACCTCCGCGAGCTCCGCTCGCTCTCCTACGGCGTCTACGCCCGCATGGGTGAGAACGTCGGCGAGAGCCAGTGGTTCGCCGGCGGCCAGGTGCGCACCGCCGTCACCGGCGACGCGCTCCACGCCCTCTTCCGCCACCTCGAGTGCCTCACCACCGAGCCCGCGCCGGAGCCCGAGCTGGCCATGACCCGCTCGTACCTCACCGACAGCTTCGCGCTCTCCATCGAGACCCCGGGCAACGTCGCCGACCTCATCTCGGGGATGCGCATCTTCGGCCTCCCGGCGGACTACTACGACACCCTCCGCGCGCGGGTGACCGCGGTCGACGCCGCCGCCTCGCTCGCCACCGCGAGGCGCTACATCCGCCCCGACCGCTCGCTGGTCGTAGTCGTTGGGACGGCCTCCGCGCCCGTCGAGGTCGGGCCCCGCTGCGCGGCCTCCGCGGCGCTCCCGGCGGATGCAACCTTCGCCCAGCAGCTCCAGGCCTGCCAGGCCCGCGTGGAGGGCGCAGCGCCCCGCGAGGCGCAGCCCCTCCAGGAGGTGCTCCGCAGCTTCGGTCCGGTGCGCGTCGTCGACCTCGACGGCCACCTGGTGAGAGAGCTCACCGCGACCGCCCCGAGCGCCCCGCCGATCCGCGCCCGTTGCGAGGAGCTGTCGACCCCGGCGCTCCAGGCCGTGGCGCACTCCGGCCAGCACTGACCCGAGCACATCACCCTGGACGAACCCCGCCCGCGGGGGTTCTGCTCCGCCCACGATGCAGACTCCCTGGCTGGCGCGCTTCTCGGGTCGTACCGCGGGCCTCGGGCTCTTCGTCGCCGCGCTCCTCTCCGCCGCAACCATCGCCTCCCTCCGAGGCCCCAAGGGCTGGCCCATGGCCTCCATCGCCCTCGGGCTCGCGTGGGCGCTCGGGGTCTGGTCCTCCCGGCCCGACCGCGACGGCGCCGAAGCCCCCGCCCGCACTGCCCTCGCGGCGGTGGTGCTGCTGTCCGCGACGACCTTCTTCGCCGCCTGGCACTCTCAGCCGACGGTCACCGTCAACGACGGCTACGGCTGGGACGGCCTCCAGTACCACGCGATCTACCAGTTCATCGGCACCGGGGAATTCACCCAGCGCCCGATCTTCCCCTTCCATCAGCGCCTCGGCGTGCCCGCCATCGCGTCCTTCCTCCCGCTCCCCGAGCGCTCGGCCTTCCTCGTCCTGGGCTTCGCCTTCTACGCCTCGGCGCTGGGCCTTCTCGCCCGCTTCTGGCTCGTGCGCCGCAGCCTGCGCGCCGACCTCGTCGTCGCCGCCTGCGGCTGGCTCTGCCTCCACTGGATCTCCCCCCTCCGCGCCGGCGTCTGCTACCCGATCAACATCGACGCCTCGACCCTCTTCTTCGACGCCGCCTTCTTCGCGATGCTCTGGTCGCCGCGCCTGGTCCGGCTGCTCCCGCTGGTCGCGCTCGTCGCCGCGCTCTTCAAGGAGTCCGCGCTCCTCACCGCAGGGCTCTGGCTCGCCTCCACCGCGATCCTCTCCGTCGTCCGCGAAGGACCTCGCCGCGACGCCCTCCGCCGCCGCCTGCCGGTGCTGCTCGCCGCCGTGCTCGCGGCCCTCCTCGCCAAGACCCTCGCCGGCTCGCTCATCACCCCGCGCCTGCTGGTCACCGAGTCCAGCGCCGCCACGCTCGCCCGATGGCTCCAGACCCGCGCCGACCATCCCCTCCAGCTCGTGCGCCTGCTCTCGACCTTCGTGAACGCCTACGGCGGCTGGCTCCTCGTCCCGCTCGCGGCGCTCTCCGCGAGGCCCTCCGTGGCTCCCGAGGCCCGCTCCGACGACGACCTCGACGACGGCCACCTCCTGCTCTGGCTCTGCCTCTTCGTCGGCGTCACCTTCATCTCCGGCAGCGACCTCTCCCGCTTCGCCTGGCAGGCCTCGCCGGTGGCGCTCACCCTCGCGCTCTCGACGCTCCATCGCCGCGCGCCGCGCAGCGCGCTCGCCCTCACGCTCACCAGCCTCGCCTTCGTGAGGCTCTTCACCGCGGTGCCTTCGCCCTCCGAAGGGCACCTGATGCCCGCCGACGATTACGAGGGCGCGTATTCATGGATGATGGAGACCGCCCACTACTCGCTCGTCGCGGCGTGGGCGGCCTTCGGGGTGGTCTACTGGCTGGTGGCCGAGCGGGTGCTCTCCCGTCCGAGAGAGCCTCGCGGCTGAGCCGCCCTCGGTCACTTCCGCTTGGCGAAGGCCTCCGCGAAGGTCGTGTCGTAGGCGCCCGCGCCGAACTCCTCGGACTTCAGCACCGCCTTGAGGAAGGCCAGGTTGGTCACCAGCGGGGCGACCTCCACCCCGGCGAGCGCCTCGCCCAGCTTCGCGATCGCCTCGGCGCGCGTCGGGGCGTGGGCGATGAGCTTCGCGATCATCGGGTCGTAGTAGGGCGTCACCTTCCCCGGGGCGCGCACGCCCGCGTCGATGCGCAGCGAGCCCTCCTGCTCGGCGGGCCAGTTGAGCGTGGCGACGTCTCCGGGCTTCGGGATGAAGCCCTTCGCCGGGTCCTCCGCGTAGAGCCTGGCCTCGATGGCGTGGCCGCTCGGCGACACCGCGCGCATCGACGGCGGCAGCGGCTCTCCGAGGCTCACCCGGAGCTGCCACTCCACCAGGTCGAGCCCCGTCACCATCTCGGTCACCGGGTGCTCCACCTGGATGCGGCAGTTGACCTCCAGGAAGTAGAACTCCTTGCGAGACTCGTCCCAGATGAACTCGCAGGTGCCCGCGCCCACGTACTTCGCCGCGCGCCCGATGCGCACCGCGGCGTCGAGGATGCGCTCCCGGTACACGTGGCCCTCGTCGCCGTGGAAGGCCGGGGCGGGCGACTCCTCGACGATCTTCTGGTGCCGCCGCTGGAGCGAGCACTCCCGCTCGCCGAGGGCCACCACCTCGCCGTGCGTGTCGCCGAAGATCTGCACCTCGATGTGCCTCGGCCGCTCGACGAAGCGCTCGACGTAGACCCGAGCGTCGCCGAAGGACGCCGCCGCCCGGTCGCTCGCGGACTTCATCGCGCGCTCGATGCCCGACGGGTCGCGCACCACCTGCATCCCGATGCCGCCGCCGCCGCCGACGGGCTTGACCAGCGCGGGGTAACCGATGCGCGCCAGGATCGACTCGGCCTCGGCCACGGACTCCACCGGCGCGTTGGCCCCGGGCACCGGAGAGACCCCCGCGGCGATGGCCGTGGCGCGCGACAGCATCTTGTCGCCGAGCGCGTCGAGGGCCTCCGGGGAGGGACCGATCCACACGAGGCCCGCGTCGATGACGGCGCGGGCGAAGTGCGACTTCTCGCTGAGGAGCCCGTAGCCGGGGTGCACCGCCTGGGCGCCGGTGCGCTTCGCCACCTCGAGGATCGCGGCGACGTTCATGTAGCTCTCTCGCACCGCGGCGGGGCCCACGAGGTGGCTCTCGTCCATGGCCGAGGGGTGCAGCGCGTCGGCGTCGGCCTCGGAGTGGATGCCGACGGTGGCGACGCCGAGGCGGCGACAGGTGCGGGCGATGCGCGCGGCGATCTCGCCCCGGTTGGCGATGAGGATCCTGGTGAACATGGCGGCTATATAAACGCAGCCGCCGCGCCCTGGGATAGGCAACCTCCGATGGACCGACGGAGGGCGGCGTTTCACTCCGAGGCACCGTCCCGAGCGGTCTCGCGTGCTAGGAGCTTCGCGGTGCGCACGGTAGCGATGCTGACGACGAGCCTGCCGCACGACGGCGACCCCTCGGCGGGGGCCTTCGTGCGGGAGATGGCCATCGCCCTGGCGCGGCGGGGCGTGCGGGTGAAGCTGCTGGGGAGCGTCCCCCGGGGGCGCGTCGCGCTGCCGGCGGAGGGCGTGCGCATCGCCTCGGTCGAGGACGTGGACGGCGGGGTCTTCGCAGGCGGAGGAGCCCCGGAGCGCCTCCGCCTCGGGGAGGGGAGAGCGCGCCCTCGGGTGTGGGCCCGGGCTGCCCGCACGACGGCCTCGCTGGCCTCGCTGGCGGCGCGTCACTCGCGCGAGGTCGACGGGTGGGTGAGCCACTTCGCGCTGCCCTCGGCGCTCATCGCCGGCTCGGTGCGGGGATCGCGGCCTCACCTGGCGATCGTCCACGGCACCGACGGGTGGCTGCTCGAGCGCCTGCCGGCGCCGCTCCGCCGCGCGGTGTTCGCGAGCGCGACGCGGTGGCGCTTTACCTGGGACGGTATGTTGCCCGCGGCCGCGGGGGTGCGCCTGGCGCGACCGCCGGAGGTGGCGCCGATGGGCTACTGGCCCGCGGAGGCGCGGGACGTGGCGCGCGACGTGGTGCTGAGCGTCGGGCGCCTGGTGCCGGTGAAGCGGCTCGACCGGGCGCTGTCGGCGCTCGCGGCGCTGAAGGCGCAGGGGCGACGGCTCCCCTGGGTGGTGCTGGGCGACGGTCCGGAGAGGGCGCGCCTCGAGGCGATGGCGTCGGCGCACGGGCTCGACGCGCGCTTCGAGGGCGCCGTCGACGCGGCGACCAGGGACGCGTGGCTGCGGAGGGCGAGGGTGTTCCTCCACACCGCGGGGCGAGTCGCCGGGGGGAGGGGCGAGGGCGCTCCGGTGGCCTTGATGGAGGCGATGGGCGCGGGCGCCGCGGTGGTCGCGACCGCGAGCGGAGCGGTGGGCTGGATGGTCGGTGAGGCGGGCAGGGTGCTCGACGGAGAGGCCAGCGCGGCGGAGATCGCGGAGGCCGTGAGGGCGGCGTGGGAGGAGCACCCCACCGGGTCGTCCTCCGCGAGGGAGCGGGCGACCCCGTGGCGATGGGAGGCTCAGGCCGAAGGCATCGAGCGGGCGCTCTGGGGGTGAGCGCGACGGGAGGAGGGGAGGCTCAGTCCCCGCGGCACATCCGGCGGCCGTCCTTGGTCTTGCAGAGCAGGTGGTCGGCGCAGTCGCCGTCCACGCTGCACGGCTGCCAGCAGATGCGCCCCTCGCAGTAGGTGCCTCCGGGGCAGTCGCGGTCGCTCGAGCATCCGGCGGTGCACATCCCCCGGCCGCACTTGCCCTCGGTGCAGCAGTAGAGCCCGCCGGCGCAGCCGTTGGTGTCGCTGCGGCAGTCGTCGCCGAGGCCCGCGGTGCACCCCGCCAGCAGCGCGCACCCGAGAACGAAGGCCGCAGCCCTCCAGGATCCGGTCATCGTCTTCATTGCCTACTTCTTCCTCCTTCGAATCGCGAACAGGAGCGCTGCGACTCCCCACCATGCGGTCGACTTCGAGGCCCCAGGGCCCGCCGCCCGGCAGCCGCAGCCGCTCTCCTCCGCGGTCATACCACCGCCCGGCGCCCCGGCGTCGGCGGAGCTTGTCACCCCGCCGTCGTAGGCGCCGCACTGGTTGCGATAGCAGGTGGTGCCCGCCGGGCAGGTTCGGGTCGCGCACTCGTCGCGCACGCAGCGCCCCGCCGAGCTCTCGTCGCAGAACTCCCCCTCCGCGCAGCTCTGCCCCAGGCAGAGCGGGACGCAGAAGGGCTCGCTGTCGATGAGCTGGCAGCTCGTGCCCTCGCTGCTGCAGATGAAGCCCAGCTCGGGATGGTAGGTGCAGCGCTCGGTCACGCAGACGCCGGCGATGCAGACCCCGCCGGGGCACTCGCAGCCGGCGTCGGTGCCCGGGGGAGGCCGGTCGGTCGCGAGGGGGCGATCGACCGCAGCGCCGTCGGGGATGACGCCCGCGTCGGTGACGCCTGGACGATCGGGGGAGACGACGTCCGCCGGGGGCGCGTCGGAGGCGGGCGCGTCGAGGGACATCAGGGGCGCGTCGACGCGGGGGTCGGCGTCCGAGGCGACGGGTCGGTCGAGCCCGATGGAGACGTCCGCGGGGCGGGCGTCCATGGGCGGGGAGGAGACATCGGCGCCGCCGAGGTCGCTGGTCGAGGCGTCGAGCACACCCCCGTCGCCGCCGCCGGGGACGCGGACGCAGGTGCACTCTCCGCTGCAGGAGACCCAGGCCGAGTTGGGGCAGGTCGCCGCGCGGGTGCCGCAGAAGGGAGCGAAGCCCGGGTCGCATCCGGTGGCGCTCCGCTGGACGCACTGCCCCGGGTACTGGTGACAGCCGCTGTTGCAGGAGCAGCGCCCCTGGGCGGCCGAGGCCGAGGGCAGGGCGAGCAGCGAGAGCAGCAGCGAGGCGGCGAGGATGAAGGGTCGGACGAGCGCGGAGCGATGGGAGAGACTCATGGGTTGGGGCACCTCCGGGCCGTGAACACGAGGGTGAAGTTGCGGGAGGCGGTGGTCATCCGACCGCAACGGTCGGTCGCGGTGACCTCGAAGCGCCAGGTTCCGCGGATGCCGAAGACCGCGAGCGGGGGAGCGCCGGTGGTAGGGCCGCCGACCTGGCGACGGAAGGTGAAGGGCGCGGCGCTGAGGGCCGCGGCGGGCGGGGCGGCGGCGCCATCGGGGGTGATCCAGCGGGCGGAGACCTGCTGCACGCTGGAGCCTGGAGCCGCCGAGGCGACGAAGTCGTAGAAGACCGCCGCCTCCGAGGCCGAGCAGGTCTCGATCATCGCGTCCGCGGCGGGCGCGGTCACCGTCACCGCAGGCGCGGGGCCGTCGCACGAGGCGCCCGTGTCGGGCGACGCGCCGACGTCGGTCGCACCCGAGTCTGCGCTGGGACGGTCGGCGGTCCCGGCGTCGGGCCGGGAGACATCGGGGGCAGTCGCGTCCGGGGGGGAGAGCGCGTCGACCCCCGAGGCGTCGGCGGTGACGACGGGCGGAGCGTCGAGCGCGGGGGCCCCGGTGTCGGGGGAGGGTGGCTGATCGGTCGCGGGGGCGTCGGCGCCGAGGCCCGAGTCGGGGCCCGAGGCGTCGGCGGCCCCGCTGCCGCCGTCAAGCGAGACCAGCGAGGTGTCTACGCCGTCGGAACAGCCGGCGGCGAGGATCAACAGGCATGAGAACCTACATGGTCGCTGCATTCATCACTCCAGATACGTCGCAGTTACCAGTCATTGTCGACATCTCAAGCGATATCCCATGCGACTTTGATAAGTCACGTCTTCAATCGATATTTTTCATGCGACAAGCCGCCGAGGTGTGCGTGTCCGTGCACCCGAGCCCCGCTCTCCCTGCTCTGGAGCACCGGTCCCATGGAGACGAGAATTCACGGGAAACGATGAGGATTCTGGTGGCGGCCGGGCCTCCCGGCGGCCGCAGGGAGCGGGCTGCGCCGGGTCATGTGCGAGGGCGACACAGGGGCTGTGCAGCGACGGGGCAGCCCCGCGGTCTTTCCATATATGGGAGCTTTGTGCGTTGGAAAATGCCCGATTCGATAACGGTTCCATTGGCCACAAGGGAGACCGGTCCGCTCTGCCGGGGAGCGGCGAGCGGGCTTAGGGCCAGAGCGGGTCCCAGATGGGTGTGGCACGGCGCCGTCGGCCCCCTCACCGCGCTGCCGCGCGCCCTCACCCCCGCGGAGCGGGGGCAAGGGCTCTGCGATGGGTTCGGGTGGCGCTCGAACCGGCAGGTCGAGGCGGATCCACGGGCCCGGTTCATCGTTCCCTCTCAGTCGATCGAGCCCTTGCCCCCGCTCCGCGGGGGTGAGGGCGCGCGGCAGCGCGGTGAGGGGGCCGACGGCGCCGTGCCACACCCATCCGAGCACTGCGCTAACGGTCGGATGGGCGGAGCGGGGATATCGGGAGTCGGGAGGGGGGATCAGTCGGCGCGGCGACGGCGGCGGCGCAGCGAGGCGGCGAGCCCGAGGCCCAGCAGCGCGAGGCCGCCGCGGGCTCCCGTGGGCGCGCTACCGGCCGCCCGGCAGCCGCAGCCGTCGTCGGGGCTCGGGGGAGCGGCCGCCCCGCCATCGGCGCTCGCGTCGGCGACGACGCCGGAGTCGCCCGGGGAGGTCCCGGCGTCGGGCTCCGGGGGGACGGGGCACTGGATGGTCCCCGCGTCGCCGGTGGTGCGCACGCCCTGGGTGAGGGGAGTGCCGTAGTTGCCGGTGTTGCGGTTGTCGTGGCGGAAGCTCTCCCACTGCACGTTGGCCGTGCGGTCGTCGGCCTGGGTGCGCCACGCCCAGAGCAGGCCGCCGCGGGTGCCGCTCACGACCTCCATCCGGTGGTCGCCGTCGAGGTCCCCGAGGGCGGGCGACGGGATGATCCACTGGCCGGTGAACTTGGGCCAGCCCGCCGGGGTGCGGCCGCAGGCGTCGAAGGCCTCGAGGAAGTAGCCGCCGGTGCCGACGATGAGCTCGGGGTAGGGGTCGCCGTCCACCGAGGCGATCGCGGGGTTCATGAAGAAGGTGTAGTCCTCCAGGAGCTGCGGATAGCCCGGGAGGGGGTAGCCGTCGCGGCCGCTGAAGGCCCCGACCAGGTGGTAGAAGGGCCGCGCCCGACCGCCGCCGCCCAGGTTGATGGCCAGGTTGAGCTCGGCCCCGGAGATCACGTAGTCGGGGGTGCGGTCGCCGTCCATGTCGCCCCAGGCGCCCATGCTGAACACGTTGGCGAACGACACGATCTGCGTGGTGTTGTTGGTGAGCGCGCCGCGCCGCGAGGTCTGCGCCAGGGCCACGCGGTTGAGGGTGTTGAGCGCCGGGCGGCGGCCCATGGCCGACTGCTCGCCTCGCACGAAGGCGATGGTGGGGAGCGCGTTGCCGGTGAAGGCGATCTCGTCCCGGCCGTCGCCGTCGATGTCGGCGATGGGCGGCGCGCCCGACACCCCTTCGCCCACCAGGGGGAAGAAGTTGAACGAGGTCACGGCGATGGGCCAGTTGGGGTGGAAGGCCCCGCCCGCGTGGTTGTTGCCGTCGCCGTGCACCAGGTAGATGGCGCCGGTGTTGTTGTCCCCTCGGAGCTTCTCATTGGAGACCACCACCACGTCGGGGATGGTGTCTCCATTGAAGTTGCCGACTCCCACGTTGCCGAACACCCGGTTGTACTCGGTGCCCGCCTCGGGGAAGTGGATCACCACGGGATAGCCCGGCTTCACCGCGGCGGTCATGGCGTCGAGCGCGTAGAGCTTGCCGTCCATGGCGCCGAAGAGGATCTCCGGGCGCATGTCGCCGTCGAGGTCGGCGATCACCGGGGAGCAGAAGAGGCCCCGCTGGAGGATGCGGTCGGGGGCGGTCATGGCGCTGGGCACGTCGGGCAGCGCGTAGGGGAAGCCGTGGCCGTAACTGGTGCCGTCGGCGCGGAAGACGTGCACGGTGCCGTGGTAGCTGTTGACGACGATCTCCGTGCGGCCGTCGCCGTCGAGGTCGGCGACGGCGGGGGTGGCGACGATGGGGTCGAAGACGCGCCCCGGGTCGATGGCGGGCGACTCGCCCGAGTAGGCCGCGCTGCCGACGTAGTTCGTCGCGTGCGACGAGCGCATCCCGAAGAGCGGAACCGTGTGCGCCGGGAAGCCCGGCATCTCGGTGCCGTTGGCGCGGTAGGCGTGCAGGTCGCCGTCGGCGGTGCCGTAGATGATCTCCCGCGACCCGTCGCCGTCGAGGTCGACGGTCTTGGCCGAGCTCTCCCCGGAGCCGCCCACGTCGATGGGGAAGTTCGGGAGCACGCTCTCGTCGCGGTGCACGTAGAACGCGCGCCGCACCTCGCCCGGTACGTCTCCGACCGGGGCGTCGTAGTGGGCGACCGCGCGGATGCGCACGGTGAGGGTGTAGCGGTTGGCGCGCTCGCCGGGGTTGTTGACGTTGAGCGTGCGCAGGTCGATGTCGGCGAGGCGGTCGGTGACCGCGGCGGTGACGTTGGTCTCCCGGCGCACCATCACCCAGGCGGAGTCTGCGGGCTCGACGCCGGTCGCATACTCGACGGTGTAATCGAAGCGCGGCGCGCGGGCGGCGGCGATGCGGCCCTCGATGCGAAGGGTCTGCTCCGCCGGGCGGCCGGGGTTGAGCACGGTGAACCAGCGCGGCGAGGTGACGTCCACCTCCGGCGGGATCTTCCCGTCGCGCAGCCACTCCATGGCCCGTCGGGCGTTGGTGCGGCCGTAGCCGAAGCGCTGGTCCCAGCCGGGGAGCGACGGGTACTTGGTGTCGTCGAACATCGGGTGCCCGGGCTGGCTCTCGGGCACGTTGATGTCGTCGGTGGTGCGCGCGAGGAGCTGGTAGATCTCCTCGGCGGTGAGCGCCGGGGTGAGCGAGTGCTCGAGCGCGTAGGACTGCATCAGCCCGGCGTGGCCCGCGGTGTGGCCCGTGGCCTCGGAGGAGCACCCGGTGCCGGAGACGGAGAGCACGAGCTGCGCGCCGTAGTTGGTGCAGTTGTTGAAGTTGAGGAAGGTCGTGCTGCGGGTGAGCGTCTCGGTGTCGTAGCGGATCGCGTGCACCACCAGCGTGTGGTTGTTGGTGCCGGGGACGTTGTGGTGCCGGGAGTTCTCGTCCGCGGCGCTGGCGATCACGGGCACGTTGTGCGCGTAGGCGTAGTCGATGGCGCGGCGCGCGAAGGTGCTGTTGTCGAGGGTGCCGAGGGCCTCCTGCACCACGCGGGCGCCGCGGTCGACGGAGTACACGACGCCCTGCGCGAAGTCGTCGACCTCGCCGATGAAGCTGTCCGCCGCGCGGATGGGGAGCAGCATGCAGCGGGGGCAGTCGCCGGCGTCGCCGATGCCGTTGTTGGTCTCCGCGGCGCTCCAGCGCATCTCGCCGGTGCCGTGGCCGAAGCGCGTGGCGTCCGCGGGGTCGTTGTCGTCCTGGAAGAAGTCCCAGCCGGCGATGTCGTCGACGTAGCCGTTGCGGTCGGCGTCGGTGCGGTCGGAGAAGACCCGGATGAGGTCGCCCGGGTCGAAGACCCCGTTGCCGTTGGGGTCGTTGGGCATCCCGTCGGGCCCGCGGCACTGCCGCGGGTTGCGCGCGCTCGCCGGGCCGGTGCCGCAGGTGACCCGCGAGTCTCGCAGATAGTCGACGATGTTGACGACGCCGTCGCCGTTGCTGTCGTAGCTCGTCGCGCCCTCGGGCATCGGGAGCTCCGCGGTGTTGAGGGCGATCTTGTTGACGATGTCGTCGTTGTCCCAGTTGATGCCCGAGTCGAGCACCGCGATGATCACCCTCGGGTCGCCGGTGGAGATGGCCCAGGCGCGGTCGGTGTTGTTGCCCGCGCCGAGCGCGGCCTCCTCGGTGCGGAAGTTGGGCACCGTGAGGTTCATCCCCGGCACCCACGACCAGTGCTCCCACTGGCCCGCGTAGCCCGGGTCGTTGGGCCAGTTGGCCATCATCGCGAGGTCCGCCGACGTCATCTCCGGACGCGGCGGCCAGATGGCCTCGGCGGGCCTTGGGGAGTTGAACAAAGCCCCGAGACCGAGCGCGAGGCCCAGTCCGCGAGAGAACCAACGGTGGGTGTGTCGCATCGGGCGCGGATGCTACCGGAAGGGCCTCCGAGGGCGCGAGGGGCGTCGAACGGGAGCTGGTGGTTCAGTGGGAGGAGGGCGTTGGAGAGGGATCGACCCGATCACCGGTCCGGTGAAGGCGATCGCGGGTCGATGCATCGCCGACCGCGTCCCCGGGGTATCACCGTCCGATGAAGCCCTCCGCGCTGGTCGTCGCGCTCGTCGTCGCCTGCAGCGCCCGGCGCCCGCCGCCCCACGCGGCGGCCACCGCCGCTCCGGTCGTAGCGTCCGCACGCGCCGCGGTCGACGCCGCCGCGCCCGACCCCGCGGCCCTCGATCGCGCCCTCTGCGCCGCCGCGGGCGCGCCGGTCGCGTCCCTCGGGCGCCCCGCGCTCGTCACGCCGCCGGAGCCCCAGTGCGACGACAACCCCTTCTGCGACTCCGTCGACCGCGCGCCCGCCGGCAGCGACGCCTGCTTCGTCTCGAACGATCACATCGCCCTGGCCGAGCGCAGCATCCGCGCCGCCCCCGTCACCACCCAACCCCCCGCGGCCGCCCCCTGGGACCACGCCACGGCGCCGCGCTTCGCCGAGCTCGTCGACGCCCACCTGCACCTGAGCGCCGCCGAGTCGGCCGCGCTGCGCGCCCACGGCTTCGTCGCCCTCGACCGCCACGCGCACGACTCCTACGCGACGGCCTTCCACGAGATCTTCCGCCAGCAGCTCCCGGTCTTCGTCAGCGTCGACGCGATCCTCCACGCGATCTATAGCGGCCACGGCGCGATGCTGATGCACATCGAGTCCGAGGCGCTCGCGCCCGCCCTCGTGCGAACGCTCACTGCGCTGCGCCGCACGCTCGCGGCCCGGCGCGCGCAGCTCCCGCCCCTCGCCGTCGCCGACCTCGACGTGTACCTCACGGTGGCGCACCGACTGCTGCACCCCGAGTCCGACGACGGCGCGCCGCTGCTCGCGGAGAGCGCGCCCGCCGTCGACGCCATCCTCGCAGCGGAGGGGGATCGGGCGCTCGCGGAGGTCGAGCTCTTCGGGCGGCGCCGCATGGTGGACTTCTCGCAGTTCACGCCGCGCGGCCACTACGCCAGCGAGCCGATGGAGTTCGCCGAAAGCGCCGTCGAGATCGAGGACTACTTCCGCTCGATGACCTGGCTCTCGCGGCTGGAGTTCAACCTCGTGTCGCGCGACTGCCGCAGCTCGCAGCCGGGGGCCTCGCCCGACCCCGCCGAGACGCCGCGCGAGGCCGTCGCCGCGCTGGCGCTCGCCGAGCTCGCCGAGGCCAGCGGGTCACTACCCGCGCTCGCTCGCTTCGAGCAGACCTACGCCACCTTCGCGGGCCGGCGCGAGGACGCCTCGCTCCCGCAGCTCCTCGCGCTCGGCCGCCGCGCCGGCGTCCACGCGAGCGACCCCGACGCCTTCGCGCGACTGCGCGCCGCGATCGGTGATGGCTTCGTGCGCACCGCCCGGCTGCACTTCATGCCCGAGGGCGTGACCCGGCTGCCGGTCATCTCGACCATGTTCGGCGCGCGCACCGTGCCCGACGTCGAGCCGTTGGAGGCCCTCGTGCACGACAGCGTGCCGCAGCGCACCTCCCTGGGCTTCGCCGACGTGGGCTACCTGCTCGGGCACGACCGCGCGCGCGCCTACCTCGCCGACGACCTCGCCCGCTTCCCGACGCTGGCCGCGCAGCTCGACGCCGGCCGCGCCCGCCTCCGCGCCAGCGGCGCGCGGGGCGACGACCTCTACCGCCGCTGGCTCACGGCGGTGCTCGCGCTCGCGGCCCCGAGCGCCGGTACCGTCCCGTCGTTCATGCGCACCGAGGCGTGGGCCGATGCGCGGCTCAACAGCGCCCTCGTGGGCTACGCGCAGATCCGGCACAACTACGTGCTGCTCGCGGGGCAGGGCTACGACACCTACGGGTGCGAGATCCCCGACGGCTACGTCGAGCCCGCGGTGGAGGTCTACGACGCGCTCGTCGCCTTCGCGCGCCGCGCCCGCGCGGTCGACCCGACCCACGCCGCGTACTTCGCCCGCGTCGAGGGGGTGCTCGCGACCCTGCGCGCGATCGCGGCCACCGAGCGCGCCGGCCGACCGCTCAGCGCGGCCCAGCGGCGGTGGCTCGGAATGGTGTCGGAGTACATCCCGGCCGGCGGCTACGGCGGATCGTCCGGCGCCCCGCCCAAGTACACGGGCTGGTATTTCGACCTGTTTCCCGACCGCGAGATCGGCGCGCAGAAGTCAGCCGCCTTCGTGGCCGACTACTTCACGCTCACCAACGCGGGCGTCGTGCGCTACCTCGGCGCCGAGACGCCCCGGCTCGGGGTCTTCGTCGTCGACACGGGCGGCCCCAGCCGCCTCATGGTGGGCCCGGTCGCCCGCGGCTTCGAGGCCAGCTCCGCGATCGACCACCGCCTCGACGACGCCCACGCCCTGCGCGCGCCGGGCCGCGTCGCGCCGTGGCGCCGGTCGTACATGATCGACGACGACCGCCCGCGCATCGTCGTGCGGCGGGTCGAGTGCGGCGACGACGGCGCGCTGCGCTACGCGATCTCGGGCGTCCCGGCCGGGGCGGAGGTGACCCTGACGCTGCTCGACCACCACGGCGACGCACTGAGTGCCCCCGCGCGGGCGACGATCGCGGGGCCGACGGCGGTGTCCTTCGCGCCGACGGCCCCCAACGCGCCGGAGGCCGTGCACGTCGCGCTGCGCACCGCCGAGGGCCGGCGCTACGACTGGACGGCCTCGGTGTACGGCACCGCCGAGGAGACCCCGGAGGAGCCCGAGGAGTGACGGCCACGAATCCCGGACGCCACGCCCTCGGCGACGAGGTCGGTGATCAGCGATCGGGTGGACTTCGGCTCCATCGCGACCGGTGTTCCAGGAACAGTGCCGTCTCCACGCTCGATCGCACGCGCTCTCCTCGAGCGCGCGAGGCGGACGGCGCGCTCGCGTGCAAGCACGGGAGGGCTGGGCGCACGTCGCGACGAGTCTCAACGGTGCGCGGCAGCTCGGACGACTCCGCCCGGAGCGCAGCGCCGTCCCACGAACGTCCCACCTCGCTCGGACCGCCCGCCGACTCCAGGCGTTTCTCCTGCCACTCTTAGGGTGAGGTGAGCGGGCGGCACGGTCCCTTTGGGGTAGAAGACCCCCATGACCAGAGGCGCGCGCATCTTCCTCGTCCTCGCGGTGGTCTGGCTCGGCCTCTGGGGCATGGGGAGCGTGCTCTTCTTCAAGGGCTCGCGCGCGCAGTCCGCGCAGGCCGCGCAGTGGGCGCTGCCGGCCACCGGGCTCGTGCGCGGCGCGGACGTCCGCTTCGAGGGCGTCGTCGACGGCCGCAGCCCGGTCACGGCGCCGCTCTCGCAGCGGCCCTGCGCGGCCGCGCTGACCCACGTCTATTACGGCACCTGGTATTACGACGGCCAGGGAGAGCGGCAGCAGGGCGCCCTGCGCATCGCGACCCGCCGGGCCCCGGAGGCGGTCGGCATCGTCGTCGGCGCCGAGCGGGTCGATCTCCCGCTGGACCTGTGGCGGCCGCCGACGGCGAAGTCCGCCGACGTGAGCGAGACCTTCGCGGAGCTGCCGGCGCGGCTGGCGGTGCCCGCGGCCGACGTGGCGAGCGCGAGGGCGAGCGCCCGCGGCACCTTCACGCACTTCAGCGCCGACGAGTGGCGGCTGAGCGGCGGCGAGCGGGTGTTCGTCGTCGGTCACGTGGAGGAGCGCGACGGCCGGCTGCGGCTCGCCCCGCACCGCGGGCTCGGACGGGTCGACGTGTTCCGAGGCTCGCAGGCCGACGGCGTAAGGGACCTCCGATCGGGCTCGTCGGGGCTGCGCATCGCCGGCGGGATCTTCGCGGCGCTCGCGGTGCTGCCCCTCCTCGGCTTCGCCATCGTGCAGTTGCGAAGGCGCCGCGCTCACGGCTGACGCCTGATCCACTCGGTCCGGGGCGTTGTCCGGCGGAGGGGGCCCGCGGAGGTGTGGTCGCGGCAGCGCCGATGAGCCCCTGAACGGACCCGGCGCTCAGCCGCGCGGCACCACGTTGTGCACGGGGCGGAGCGTGCGGAGGTAGCGGTAGATGGCGCGCAGGTCGCCCTCGCTCATGCCCGCGTACATGCGCCAGGGCATGAGCGTGTTGCCGCGGAGGAAGGCGTTGCGCGCCGGCCGCGGCACCTCGGCCTGCTCGGGCGGAGTCCGGTAGCTGTGGAAGCGTTCCACGAAGGCGTCCTCGCTCATCGCCCCGATGCCCGTCGGGTCGGGGGTGATGTTCGCCGAGCGAAGCACGTAGCCCGGGAGCTGGAACTCCTGGCCCCCCGCGAACTCGCGCCCCGCGATCGCCTCGCCGCGCACGCTCGGCGTGTGGCAGTCGGCGCAGCTCGCGAGGGTCACCAGGTAGCGCCCGTACGCCGCGTCGACGCGGGGCGTCGGGGTGGTCACGCGGCCGTCGCCACGCGCCCCCGCCGGGGCGGGGATGGTGCGCACCAGCAGCGACAGGGGGAAGTCCATCTGCGGCTCGGCCTGCCGGCGCGCGACGGGCGGCAGCGAGCGCACCCAGGTCACGACCGCGCGCACGTCGTCGTCGCCCATGGAGCGGAAGTGCTCGTACGGCATGATGGGCGCGAGCGGCCTGCCCCCGCGGTCGACGCCCTCGCGGATGGCGCGCACCAGCTCGCCGTCGCTCCACGCCCCCACGCCGTCGACGGGGTGCGACGTGATGTTGCGGCTCACCACCTCGCCCGGGAACCCGATGTCGTGGCCGAAGCGTGTGCCCCCCGCGCCGCGAGTGCCGCGGATGATCGGGCCGGCGAAGCTCGTCCAGTCGCGCTCGCTGTGACAGTCGGCGCAGACCGCCACGTGGTCGGCCAGGTAGCGGCCGCGCGCCAGCCGCTCGGGCGTCGACTCGATGCGCTCGGTCCACATGGGCGATGTCTTCACCGGCCGCAGCCGGATCGTCGCCGCCAGGCCCGCAGGCACCGCCACCACCGCCGCCGCAAGGGCGAGCGCGACCCTCTTCCACCGTGTCTTCATGCGACGGCCCCTGTGCAGCGAGGGTGCCATCCGCGCGACGCCGCGGCTCCGCAGCGCCGGGTGTCACAGCGCTGAGCAGGATCGGCGCGATCCGCCCGCTCCCCCGTCGCAGTTGCGCAGAGCCGGCGCAACCGCAGTGCGCGGGATCTCCGGCGCGGCCTTGCTGGACTCGGCGAGCTCGCGCGTCACGCGGTCGAGCATCCACGGACCGGTGACCGACGCGGACTTCGCGTGCAGCGAGCACGGGGTGTACGACGCCCCGCATGGGGTTCGCGTACGACTACGGGGCGGTGGAGCGCGAGGTGATCGACGACAATCTCGAAGCGGCGACCATCGAGCCGACGGGCCACGTGGTCTTCGCGGCCTTCGACCTCAACCCGGCGATGGCCGTGGGCGTGGTGTTCAGCGAGGTGCCCTTCGACGAGCTCGTCGACGCGCCGACCCCGCGCTGCCTCCCGGCGCTCTGGCTGCGGGCGGCCGAGCGACTGCGCGCGCTGCGCAGGCCAGGCGCCACGTCGTGCGTGACGGTGCAGCTCGCGGCCCTCGACGGCGCCCGCATGTGGGCGCGCCCGTTCCAGTGGACGCTCGATGGCAGGCCGGTGAGCGCGCCGTTCGTGCCGGGTCCGTCGTACGCGGGCAGCCTCGACGAGCGCCCCGCGCTGGAGGCCCCGGGCGTTCCCTACGCCATCGCGGTGACGCCGGGCGCCCACCGCCTCGAAGGAACTGTGCGGCTCCTCGCGGAGGGGCTGGCGCCGCGCGATGAGTCCTTCGCGATCGAGGTCACGGCGGCGCCGGGCGAGCGAGTCGCGTTGGAGCTGCGGCGCGAGGCGGACGGCGCGCTCGCGGGGCATCGGCCAGCAACCTCACGCCGCGTCTGACGCGCCGCGAAGAGGAGGCAGGCGGCCACGTCCTCGCGTTCGAGATCTCAGGGGTGGTCGGTCAGGCGTCGGGTCGTGAGACCCCCATCAGCGTGCGTGTGATGGGCCCTCGTGGTCCCGCGGACCATCACCGGACCGGTGATCGGATTCACCGGTCCGGTGATCGGGGGGGCGGCGATCAGGCGGCGGTGCGGCGGCGGCGACGGACGGCGAGCATCGCGAGTCCGATGGCGAGGAGTCCCCCGCCGGGGGCGCTTGCGGGCTGGGTGCGGCAGCCGCAGCCGTCGCCCTCGACGGTCGGGGCGCCGCCGTCCGCGGGGGCCCCGGCGTCGGTCACGGTGCCCGCGTCGACGACGGCAGTGCCCGCGTCGGGCTCGACCGGCAGCGGGCAGTCCAGCGGGCCGAGGCCCGGCACGCGGCGCACGCCCTGGTTGAGCGTGGTGCCCCAGTTGCCGGTGTTGGCCTGGTCATGGCGGTGCGTGGGCCACTGCATGCTGGCCGTCGCGGCCTGCGAGGTGGTGCTCCACGCCCAGAGGTAGCCCGAGCGGGTGCCCGAGACGACCTGCTGCTGGCCCATGCCGCGGAGGTCGCCGACCGCGGGGTTGGCGATGATCCACTGGCCGGTGAACTTGGGCCACGCCTCGGGCTCGCGGCCGCAGCCGTCGAAGCCGTGGAGGTAGTAGCCGCCGGTGCCGATGAGCATCTCGGGGTAGGCGTCACCGCCCACGTCCGCGATCGAGGGGTTGAAGAAGAAGGTGTAGTCCTCGACCAGCCGCGGAAACCCGGGGAGGGAGTTGCCGGTGGAGCCGTTCCAGGCGCCCGCGAGGTGCTCGATGGGGAAGGCCCGGCCGCCGCCCGCGAGGTTGATCGCGAGGTTGAGGCTGGCGCCGGTGATCACGTAGTCGGGCACGCCGTCGTTGGTCATGTCGCCGAAGCTGCCCAGCGAGAACGCCGGGATGAACGACACCTGCGACGTCTCGACGTTGGTCAGCCGGCCGCGCATCGCCGTGCGGATCGCCACGCCCTGGGCGAGCGACTGCGGCGACGGGCGCGCCACGTGCGCCGGCTGCACGCCGCGCGCGAGGGTGATCACGGCGCTGCCGGTGCCGACGAGGGCGAGCTCGTCGCGTCCGTCGCCGTCCATGTCCGCGATGGCGGGCGACGATGAGACGCCCTCACCGATGAGCGGGAAGAAGTTGAACGACAGGTACGGGATGGGCCAGTTGGGGTGGAAGGGGCCGCCCGCGTGGTTGTTTCCGTCGCCGTAGATCACGTAGATGGCGCCGAGGTTGTTGTCGCCGCGCAGGCCCTCGCTCGACACCGAGACGATGTCCGGGCGGCGGTCGCCGTCCATGTCGCCGATGCCGACGCTGCCGAAGACGCGGTTGCGGCTCGTGCCCGGCTCGGGGAAGGTCACCACCACCGGGAAGCCCGACTTGACCATGCCGGTCATGGCGTCGAGCGCGTAGACCTTGCCGTCGAAGGCGCCGAAGACGATCTCCGGGCGCATGTCGCCGTCGAGGTCGGCGAGCACCGGGTCGCCGAACATCCCGCGAGCCTGGATGGCCTGCGGCGAGGTCGCGCTGCTCGGCACGTCCGGCAGCGTGAAGGGGAAGCCGTGGCCGTACGCGGTGCCGTCGGCGCGGAAGACATGGATGGTCCCGGCGTAGGTGCCGACCACCACCTCGGGGCGCATGTCGCCGTCGAGGTCGGCGATGGCGGGCGTGGAGAGCACCGCCTCGCGCACCACCGTCGGGTCGATGGGGGGACGGCCGCCCGGGGTGACGGGCTGGAAGGCCCTCGCCGCGAGGTAGCTCGGGCTGCGAGCCGGGTCGTAGCCCTGCGCCACGCGGGTGAACGCGGGCCAGCCGGGCAGGTCGGTGCCGTCGGCGCGGAAGGCGTGCACCTCGCCGTCGGAGGTCGCGTAGATGATCTCCCTCGCGCCGTCGCCGTTGAGGTCGACCAGGTGGGGCGAGCTCTCGCCGCCGCTGCCCAGGTCGAGCGGGAAGCCCGGGAGCACCGTGGGGTCGCGGTGCACGTAGAACGCGCGCCGCACCTCGCCCGGGACGTCGCCGATGGGGGCGTCGTAGTGGGCCGTGACGCGGATGCGCACGGTGAGCGTGTAGCGGTTCTCCACCTCGCCGGGGTTGTTGATGGTGATCGCGCGGAGGTCGATGTCGGCCAGGCGGTCGGTGACCGCGGCGGTGACGTTGGTCTCCCGGCGCACCATCACCCAGGCGGTGTCCGCGGGCTCGACGCCCGGAGCATACTCGATGGTGTAATCGAAGCGCGGCGCGCGGCGGGCGGCGATGCGGCCCTCGATGCGCAGGGTCTGCTGCGCGGGCCGGTCGGGGTCGAGCACCGTGAACCAGCGCGGCGAGGTGATGTCCACCTCCGGGGGGATGCGCCCGTCGCGCACCCACTCCAGCGAGCGGCGGGAGTTGGTGCGGCCGTAGCCGAAGCGCTGGTCCCACCCGGCGAGCGACGGGTACTTCGAGCGGTCGAACATCGGGTGCGTGGCTTGGCTCTCGGGCACGTTGACGTCGTCGGCGGTCATCGTGAGGAGCTGCTTGACCTCCTCGGCGGAGATCGCCGGGTTGAGGTTGCGGCCGAGGGCGGCGGAGTAGATGAGCCCCGCCATGCCGGAGCTGTAGCCCACCGCGGCGGACGAGCAGCTCATGGCGCCCACGGAGAGCACGAGCTGCGCGCCGTAGTTGGTGCAGTTGTTGAAGTTGAGGAAGGTCGTCGCGCTGTTGATGTTCTCCGAGTCGAACCGGATCGCGTGCGTGTAGACCGTGTGGTTGGCGGTGCCGGGCATGTTGTGATGCCGGGAGTTCTCGTCCGCCGCGCTGGCGATGATGACGACGTTGTGGCTGTACGCGTAGTCGATCGCGGCCTGGGAGAAGCGGGAGTTGTTGAGGGTGCCGAGGGCCTCCTGCACCACGCTCGCGCCCCGGTCGACGGCGTAGACCACCGCCTGGCCGAAGTCGGTCACGTCGGTGATGAAGCTGTCGCCCACGCGGGTGGGGATGAACGTGCAGCGGGGACAGCTCCCCGCGCCGCCGCGGCCGTTGTTGGCCTCGGAGGCGGAGTCGCGCGCCTCGCCGGTGCCGTGACCGAAGCGGGTGTCGTCCGCCGGGTCGTTGTCGTCGTGCATGAAGTCCCAGCCGGCGATGTCGTCGACGTAGCCGTTGCGGTCGGCGTCGGTGCTGTCGGAGAAGACCCGGATCAGGTCGCCGCCGTCGAGGACGCCGTTGCGGTTGGGGTCGTTGGGCATCCCGTCGGCGCCGCGGCAGGCGAACTGGTTGCGCGGCATCCCCGCGACGCCGCAGGTGATGCGGGTGTCCTGGAGGTAGTCGGCCACGGTGACGACGCCGTCGCCGTTGCTGTCGTAGGCCGAGGCGCCCATCGGCATCGGGAGCTCGGCGGTGTTGAGCGCGACCTTGTTGACGAGGTCGTCGTTCTCCCAGTTGATGCCCGAGTCGAGCACCGCGATCATGACCCGCGGGTCACCGATGGAGAGGCCCCAGGCGCGGTCGACGCTGTTGCCCGCGCCGAGGGTGAGCTCCTGCGCGCGGAAGCCGGCGACCGCCCGGGTCGCCATGGGGATCCAGCTCCAGAGAGACCACTGACCCCCACCGCGCTCGGTGTAGGCGTAGCCCGGGTCGTTGGGCCAGTTCTCCGGGCGCGAGAGGTCCTCGGCGCTCATCTCGGGCGACGGGGGCCAGATGGCGTGCGCGCGAGGCGCGAACAGTGTGGTGGCCAGTGTGGCCGTGGCGACGAAGGAGCGCAGTCGGAGCAGACGCATACCCGATCGGGTATCACAGTCCGGCGGGTGGGCGCGCGGGGCTTCTCAGCCGCGGTACGCTTGGGGTACATCCGTCACCCGCTGGAGAGGAGCGGCACCCCCGATGGTTGATTCCGACCGCAACGCGCAGGCGAGGTTCCTGGACGCCCTGAAGGACAAGTCGCTCCAGAGCGCGGTGGACATCCTCGAGGGCATCCACGACGGCAAGGAGGCCCTCAACCACGCGGCCCGCGCCGCGGAGGCCAGCGGATCGCCCATCGCCCCGCTCATCCCCAGGATGGGCGACGTGCGGCGCGTCAGCGAGCTGCTCTTCGACGTGGCCCGCCTCCAGGTCGACGCCCTCGACAAGCTCTTCGGGCTTCGCAGCAAGCACACAAAACACCTGGAGGAGCGCATCGGCGAGGCGATGGGCTTCCCGCTGAGGGGCAACCGCTCCGAGGTGCTCGACGTGGTGATCCCCGTGAAGGCCGTGGAGGCCGACCGGAGGGAGCGGCCCTCGGACGGGGAGAGCACCCGCTACTGCGAGATCCACCGGCAGTTTCGGGTGAGGAACCTCACCGGGAGCGAGTGGCCCCCGGGGCCCGCGGCGACGCCCGTCAGGCTCAGCTGGAGCCGCGAGCCGAAGATCGATCGGGACGCGCTGCGGGTCGAGGTGCTGCGCGACCCGGCGAGCACCGCGAAGCAGGCCGTGCTCCCGCTGCGGGTGCGAATCCGCTGGAACCCGGGCGCCCTCGACGACATCGACCCCGCCGCCGTGGCCTCCGGGCGCTACGAGCTGGAGGGCCCCGACGGCCGCCTGGCGAAGGCCATCGAGCTGGCGCTGCGCTTCGATCCCTCGCCGGGCTGAGCCCCTCAGCTTCCATGAGCGACGAGGGACCGGTGTTCGAGGCGCGCGAGGAGGACGGACTCTTCGCGGCCCTGCGCCAGGCGCAGGCGCTGATCGTGCGTTACCCGGTGGCCGCGCAGGCCCTCTTCGCCGCCGCGGTGGCCGAGGGGCGGGCCTACTCGGCGACCCCGGAGGGAGCGGCGCTGAGGGAGCGGCTCAAGGGCTCCGAGCTCATCCGCCGTGGCAGGGTGGTGTGGGAGGTCGGGACGCTCAACGTGCTGGAGGAGGAGCCCTCCACCATCCTGCCCTCGAAGGTGATGGACGCGCTGGCCAGGGCCGCGACGGTGCCCGACCTCGAGCCGATGCTCACCCGGCTCTTCGGCGTTCACCCGGGCGACGACGGGACGTGAGCCGCGCCACCGAGACCCAGCGTCACGGCGACGAGTTCACCGAGCGCAACGCCTGGCTGCACCTGCTGCTGGGCCTGGAGTCCTGGGGCCTGCGCCTCGACGCCCTCCTCGACGCGTACGCGCCTCCCTCGTCGCCCGCCGCCGGGGAGGAGAGCGCCTCGGACGATCGGCTCATCGACTTCGTGCTGGGCCTCGCGTCGATGAGGTCCTCGCTGCGCCGCCACCTCGCCGCCGCCGCGGCTGCCGCGGGCGAGGCCGACGCCTCCGCGAGCACCGATCGCCCCGCGAAGGCCGAGGGGTGGCTGCGGTGAGCCCCTTCGACAAGGCCATCTCCGACACCGACTGGCTGCGGCGCTCTCCCTCCTCGAGAGGGGGCGCCGGGGGGCACAAGGAGTGGTGGCACTTCTGCGTCTACGCTCCCGGCGTCGACGTGCTGGTGAACCTCAGCCTGGTCGACGACGTGAGGGAGGGCGCCCCGCCGGGCCAGGAGTTCGCCCGCGTGGTGGTGCTGGTGAGGGAGCGGGCGTGGGACGGCGACGTCGAGCTCTTCGAGGCCCACGAGGTCGAGGCCCCTGGCGGCGGGTTGCAGATGCGCTTCGGCGACAACCGGGTCGCCTTCGAGGGCGGGCGCTACGTCATCGAGGTGCGGCTGCGGCGGCGTCCCATCGCGGTGTCGCTGGTGCTCGAGCCCGGGTGCGTGCCCTCGCTGGCCAACAACATCCGGCTCGACCCGGGGCCTCCCATCAACTGGCTGGTGCTGCCGCGCATGGTCGCGAGCGGAACGCTCCGGCTGGGCGACCGGGTGGTGCAGGTCGAGCGGGCGCGCGCCTACCACGACCACAACTGGGGGCACTTCGCCTGGGGGAGGGACTTCGCCTGGGAGTGGGGCTACGGGCTGCCCGAGGAGGAGGGAAACCCCTGGAGCATGGTGTTCGTGCGGCTCTCCGACCGGGCCCACGCTCGGACGTACATGCAGGCGCTCTTCCTCTGGCGAGGGGCTTTACAGCACCGGGTATTGCGCGCGGCGGACGTGACGGTGGAGCGGGTCGGGCTCCTGCGGGCGTCGAGGGTGTTCAAGCTGCCGAGGGCGATGGCTCTGGTGGCGCCCGGGACGGTGACGGACGTCCCGAGGGCGCTGGAGGTGACCGCGCGAGGCGACGGCGACGAGGTGCGCTGCCGCTTCGAGGCGGAGGACGTGGCCGCGGTGGTGATCCCCAACGACCACGACCCGGGGGTGACGGTGATCCACGAGGTGAGCGGGGTGGTCACCGTCGAGGGCCGGGTGCGCGGGGAGCGGGTGGCGATGCGGGGCCGGGCGATCTTCGAGTTTCTCGGGGCCTGAGAGGGGCGATGGTGGGCGTGCGGAGGATGCCGTTTCGGGGATGGGTGGGCCGGGGGCTGCGGACGCTACTGCGCGAGCTCCCCTGGGCACACGCGCGCATGGCCGCGGCGCTCGGGGCGCGCGAGGTGGAGATCACCGTCGACGGCGAGGTGGTGGCGGTGGAGAGCGACGGAGAGCGGGTGTGGCTGCGCGACGCGCCGGGCGCGCCGTCGGTCACGCTGCGCACCACGCGTCGGGAGATCGTGGCGCTGGCCGAGGCCGAGCGCTCGCTGGTGAGCTCCGTGCTGCTGGGCGAGACGGTGCTGCGGGGGCGCGTGGAGGACCTCGCGGCCTTCCATGACGGGCTGCTGGAATTTCTCCGGGGAGCGGTGCGGAGCCCCTCATTTCCGGGCTTGATGGACGCGTTCGGACGCGAGGTTGTATCTAGCGACGCGGAGAGGGAGGCAGCGAGCGGATGAGCGACAAGGCGAAACCAGAACCGACCCCGGTGATCTGGGTCTTCGGGGGCGGCATCACCGGATTGACCGTGGCCCACGAGTGCATCGAGCGCGGCTACGACGTGTATCTGGTCGAGCCCTCGGAGGACTCCTGGGAGGCCCACCTCCCCGCGGTGGGCGGCGTCGCCCGCACCCAGTGGGCGTACATCCCGAGCGACGAGGAGGCCGACGCGCCCGGAGGCCCGATCACCCGCGCGCTGCCTTTCGTGCGGCACCCGGCCTTCGACTACACCGAGAGGGAGGTGATCGATCTCGCCGCCGCGCTCCCTCGCGGGGCCGGGGCGACCGGCTGGAAGGAGGTGAAGGAGTCGCTCGCCAGCTTCTCCAAGCGCCTCATCGCCGCGACGCGAGGCGCCGGGTACCAGAGCCTGACGGTGGCGCTCACGGCCCCGCTCCCGAGGCTGGTCGAGTCCGAGGCCGGGGCCACCATCGAGCCGAGCGACGCCGCCATCGAGGCCGCCGGGAGGGTGCGCGCCGCGATGGCCGGCGAGCTCCACGCGATGCTCGATTTCGCCAGCGAGGAGAAGGACATCCTGCGCGTCGAGGGCATGTCGGGCTTCCGCTTCGAGGTGCGGGTGAAGGGGCGCGGCATCGTCCCGGGGGAGCACGGCTTCCGGTACTTCCCGGGCTTCTACCGGCACCTCTTCGACACCATGCGCCGGACGCCGGTGCTGCAGCGGGGCGACGACCGCTTCGGCGCGGCGCTGCGCACGGTCTTCGACAACCTGGTCTCCACCGAGGCGACCTGGCTGGTGGTCAACCAGCAGCGCACCGGCAAGGATGGCAAGCCCGAGGAGGTCGAGCGGCTGGTGAACTTCCCGCGCCGCCCGCCGCAGTCGATCCAGCAGACGCTGACGCTGCTGGAGAGCTTCGTGCGAGAGCTCGGCTACGGCGCCCAGGACGTCACGCGGCTGAGCACCCGGCTCTTCCAGTACATGACCAGCAGCACCGAGCGCCGCGCCGGGGAGTTCGAGGACCTCACCTGGTGGGACTTCATCGAGGGCGAGCGCTTCAGCGACGTGTGCCGCAAGCACATGGAGCTCGGCCCCGAGGTGCTCGGGGCGATGACCGCGAGCGAGAGCGAGGCGCGCACCCAGGGCAACTGCGTGACGCAGCTGCTCATCGACCAGCTCTCCGGGCGCAAGCTCACGGACGCGACGCTCAACGGCCCGACCTCTGTGGCGTGGTTCGACCCGTGGCGCGACTACCTCGTGTACCGCGGGGTGAAGTTCATCCGGGGGAAGCTGGTGGACTTCGAGCCGCCCTCGTCGGATGCGGAGCTGCACCGCCCCGGGGTGCTGCTGCCCAGGGTGATCGTCGACGGCCACACGATGTCGAAGGACAACTTCGACACCGGGCTGCGGCCGCACTTCTTCGTGGTCGCGGCGCCCCTCACCGCGATGCTCGACGCGCCGGAGTTCAACCTCACCGCGAAGGAGCTCGACTGGGGGATGCACGGCGAGGTCGACGTCCCGGAAGACCGGCTGCAGCACGCGGCGCCTCACGTCGGCTACGGGCTCGCGCGGAAGTTTCGCGCCGCCCTCGACCGGGCCCCCGACGTCGCCGACTCGCCGCAGTTGAAGCTCGCCAGCGACTTCGACGCCCTCAACGACTGGCAGAAGCGCCTGGCGGACTCCGAGACCGGGCGCGACGTCGGCCTCGGGCCGCTTCGGCACCTCACCGGGGTGCAGTACCTCTTCGACACGAACATCCAGTTCGGCCAGGAGCACACGCTCTACATGGACGCCCCGTGGCGGCTGTCGTCCATCTCTCAGGCGCACTTCTGGCGGCGGCGTCCGACGGGCATCCACGGCTACCGGGGCATCGTCTCGGTGGACATCGGCTCGCTCCACCGCCCCACGAAGGTGACGATCCGCGAGGGGGTCACCGACGAGCTCCCGGGGTGGCAGTGCTCCCCCGACCAGATCGCCTCCACCGTGTGGGAGCAGGTGCGGCGCAGCGTCGCCATGGACACCCAGCGCTCGCGGCGCAGCAGCCGGGAGACGCCCCGCGACGCGGCGCAGGTCTCGCCCGCGGCGCAGCGCGGGATCGACATCGAGGACAACGGGGAGCTCACGCCGAGCTGCTACCACCTCGACCAGAACATCGTGTTTCGTCGAGAGCTGCTGAGCGAGGAGACCGAGGGCCGCCGCGCTCGCCGAGCGCCGAGGGACATCGCCAAGAACCTCTCGCCCTACCTCATCAACCGGCCCGGCGAGTGGAAGCTGCGCCCGGGGCGGCTCCACGACCCCGACCATCGCCACGACGGCTACGAGCTGCAGAACGGCGCGTGGATCCTCGCCGGGACGTACATGAAGACCTTCACGCGGCTCACGACCATGGAGGCGGCCAACGAGTCGGCGCGCCACGCCGTCAACGCCGTGCTCCACGCCTCGCGCGCCCCGGGCGACCGCTGCATGATCTGGGACCCCGAGGAGTGGGAACTCCCTGACTTCGCGGCGCTGCGAGCCATCGACAGCAAGCTCTACAAGGACGGCTATCCGCACATGGTGGAGATCCTCGGGCTCGACTCGATCCCCGAGGCGCTGCTCCCGCAGGGGCTCACCGTGCGACCGGAGGAGAAGCGATGACGCCCCGACAGGACATCGACACCACCAGGCTCACCGAGGCGGTCAACGCGCTCCAGGACGCGCTCGGTCAGGTCGGCACCGACGCCTCCGCGCTCGATCGCATCGGCGCCGACGACTTCCTCGAGACCATGCGCCTCAACGGGAGGCAGACCACGCGGCCGGAGGTCGTCGCGATCCTCGACGCGCCATCGGGCTACACCCAGCGCCGTCGCATCGTGCTGATCGGCGTGCGCACCTCACCGAAGCGCTTCGACGCGGCGACCCGCTCGGCGCTGGGGAGGCACATCAACACCGTGCTCGACTACGAGCTCCCGGTGGTGCTCCACCGCTGGGCCTTCGACCAGGTGATGGACGCCTGGCTGGGGGAGATGCAGCTCTCGGCCTCGGCGGTGATCTCCGTGCAGCGCTCGCTGCTGATGGTGTACGGCGACCTGATGGTGCGCGTCGGCAAGGTGGTCTCCGACCCTCGCGCGCAGATGGTCTCGCTCCGGGAGCAGACCGTGCTCAACCCCGATCAGGACGACGCCCACTTCGTGCTCCCCAGGCACTCCAGCCACCACCTGGTCGGCTGAGCCCGCTCCGTCAGCCCCAGAGCAGCGCACGCCGCAGCGCGCTGAGGTCCGCGACGCCCTCCCGCTCGGCCCAGGAGAGCACCTCCTCCGGAGCGGCGCCCGGCTCCCTGCGGTCGAGCGCGTCGAGCTCCCAGGTGAGCATCGCCCGGTGCGCCGCCATCCCCGCCTTCGCGAAGCCCTCGCGCGCCGTCGCGAACTCCACGCGGGCGAGGTCGGGTCGGCCCGCCCGCAGCCCGTGGCCGGCGCGCAGCAGGGCCGCGGTGGGCGCCGCGAAGGCGAGCGGGCAGCGGGCGATCCGAGTGGCGGCGTCGTCGGCCAGCGTGAGGAGTCGCACCCGGGTCCAGGTCTTCCTGGCGATCGAGGTCATGCGCCCGGCGCAGGCGAGCGCCGCCCTCGCGCGGAGCTGCAGCAGCTCGACCCCCGGCACCTCCAGCCGGAGAAACTGCGCGGCTTCGAGCGCGGGCCACTCGGACTCCATGCGCTGAAACGCCCCCCACCCGTCGCCCCGAGCGAGGTCGGCCTGCGTCGCCGCGATGAGGTGGGAGTAGCGCTGGAGGTGGAAGCTCCCGGGCAGCCACGTCGAGCGGGCGCGCTCGGCCAGCGCCTGCCAGGCGTCGAGCCGCCCGGAGGCCACCCAGTGCAGCCCGTGCTGGCCCACGGAGTACCCGCCGAGGGCGAAGCGGTCGCCGTTGGCCTCGGCCTCGTTGAGGGCCTCGGGAAGCCGTCGGCCGAGCTCGCCGAAGCGCCCCATCAGGGCCAGCGACGAGAGGGCGTAGATGCGCGACGTGGCGGTCTCCCAGGCCACGCCGCGGCACTCCCGGGTGTAGACCGCGAGCGCGGCGTCGCAGCGGTCGAAGGACGAGGCCCAGTCGGCCCGGAGCCACGCCGCGGTGCCTTCGGCCATCAGCGACCAGGCCTGGTCGTAGGGGCGGCCGGTCTGCGCCGCGAGGCGCGCGGTCTCGGCGAGGAGCTTGCGGGAGCGGTCGCGGAAGAAGCTGCCGCCCAGGGACGACTCGCAGGTGGCCTCGTAGCCGAGCGCCCGTACGGCGCGGGAGGGGTCGCCGAGGTCGAGCGACTCCAGCAGGTGCTGCACGCCCATCGCGTCGGCGAGCGCGGGCTGCACCATGGAGAGCGCGGCGCAGGCGGTCCAGAGGGCGTCGAGGCGCTGCGGGGAGACCGGGGCGCGGCGGCCTCGGAGGAAGAGCGGGCCGAGAGAGCGGGCGAGGAAGCGCGTGCGGCCGGCGAGCGAGGCGAGGGTGGCCGCGCGAGGGGAGCTCGGCAGCGAGACGCCCACCGCGTCGAGCACCACCCGCATCACCCGAAGGCCCTCCTCGTAGCGCCCTGAAAACAGGAACTGCTCCGCCGCCCTCCGCCGCAGGTCGAGCACGTCGCCCGCGGTGGCGTCGCTCGCGCTGTCCGCCGCGCGCACGAAGGCCTCCGCCGCGTCGCCCCCGCGGCCGCACGCCACCAGCGCGTCGGCGCGCCGTCGCCAGAGCTCGGAGATCGAGGCGTCCGCCGGGGGGTGGGCGAGGGCGACGCCATAGAGCCCGGCCGCCCGGTCGAAGGCCAGCGCCTGCTCGGCGCGCTCGGCGGCGGCCACCGCGAAGGCCGCCGCGCGCACCGGCTCGCCGGCGCCCTCGAGGTGCATCACCAGCGCCTCCGGGTCGGCCTCCGGGGAGCTCATCATCGCCTCGGCGACGCGCAGGTGCGTCGAGCGCTTGCGGTCGGCGGGGCAGGCCTCGAGCACCGCGGCGCGCACCCGGTCGTGCCAGGGCTCCACGAGCTCGTCGTCGGCCGACCCGGTGGTGCGCCCGAGGCGCATCTCCCCGAGGCGCAGCAGCGCCCGCCGCGCGTGGCCGCCCACGCCCGAGGCCTTCACCAGCAGCGGCCGCGGCAGCGGGCGGCCCGCGACGGCGACGAACTCCAGCAGGGTGCGCTCGGCGGAGTGCAGGGCGTCGAGGCGCTCTCCGATGACGTCCGAGAGACGGAGCCTCGCGACGGCCTCGGGGGGGAGCTCCCTGGCCCGGCGGCAGAGCTCGGTGAGGTAGTACGGCGTCCCTCCGGACTCGGTGAGCAGCACGTCGAGGTCGACCTCCCGCTCGCCGAGGATGCGTCGGGCGAGGGCGCGGGCGTCCGCGTGGCCGAGGGGCTCCATGGAGAGCGCCGTGTGGGCGCCCGGAGGGAGCGAGCGCCCGAGCGCCTCGACGGCGGCGACCATGGAGCTGGCGCCGCCGAGCTCGCGCTGCCAGCTCGCGATCACCAGCGCTCGCGGCGCGTCGGGGCTCAGGAGCAGCGCGCGCAGCAGCGCCACGCTGTCCTCGTCGGCCCAGTGGGCGTCGTCGATCCAGAGCACCAGGCGCACCGAGGCGCCGAGGCGGGTGAAGACGCTGCGCAGCGCGGCGAAGGCCCTGCGACGGGTGGCGCGCGGGTCGTTGCTGGTCGCGCCCTCGTCGCCGTGCGCGAGGTCGAAGCCCGTCACCCGCGCCAGCACCGGGAAGAGCCGGAGGAGGTCGCGCAGGTCCGCCGGGCGGAAGGCCGCGGCGCCTTCGCCGAGGCGGCGGAGGTGGCGGCTGAGCGCGTCCACGAGGCCGTCGAAGGCCTTGAAGCGCACCGACTCCCGAGGCTGGCAGCGCCCCCGAAGGATCACCGTCCCGGCCTCGGCCTCCATCGTGGCGAGGAAGCGCCGAAGGAGCTCGGTCTTGCCGACGCCCGAGACGCCCTCGACGGTGACCAGCGAGAGGCCGACGGCGTCCACCTGCGCGGCGCCTTCGCGCAGCGCCTCGAGCTCTCGCTCCCGCCCGAGGAAGGGGGTCTCCGCGGGCACGAGCATCCGCAGCGACGAGCGCGGCGAGGGCGTCTCGTGGAGCATCTGCAGGATCTCTCCCACCCCGGGCCGCGCCGTGGGCTGCGGCTGGAGCAGCGCCTTCACCAGCGCGTCGAGCCGGGCCGGGATGCCGGGCACGCGCTCGGCGGGGGAGGGAGGGCCGAGGCGCTGCTGCTCGAGGATCTCCGCGACGGTTCCCCGGTAGGGGAGGGTGCCGGTGAGGGCCTCGAAGAGGAGCACGCCGAGCGCGAACCAGTCCGAGGCGGGCGTGAGCGAGGCGCCCTCGAGCTGCTCGGGGGACATGTACCGCTGCGTGCCGTAGGACGCCGCGGAGGGGTCGACGGCGGCCTCACGCCACGCGAGGGCGAGGCCGAAATCGAGCACCACCGCGCGCCCCTCCCAGGTGACCATCACGTTGGAGGGCTTGAGGTCGCGGTGCAGCCTGCCCTCGTCGTGGAGCGCCGCGATGCCCGCGACGACCTGTGGGAGCACCGCGTCGAGGCGGGCGATGCCGTCGGGGGGAATGCCCGGCCCGGTGGCGGTGGTGCCGTCGCCCCAGAGGTGCTCGAGGACGCCGGTGCCTTCGATGACCTCCATGGTGAAGAACGACTGCTCGCCGTCGACGAAGAGCTCGTGCAGCTCGACCAGGTTGGGGTGCGAGATGCCCGTGAGCGCGCGAAACTCCTCCTTCAGGTGATAGAGGTCGTCGCCGGAGGGGCGGCGCACGGTCTTGAGCGCCACCACGCGCGCGGACTCGGCGTCGTAGGCGCGGTACACGACGCCCATTCCCCCTTTGCCGAGCACATCGATCGCACGGAAGCGCGTGGTCGTCGGAAACATCGGCCGTACCGGGCGCTACGGCGAGACCATGCGGAACATCGGGCCCATGGTGACCTTCAGCGAGGTGATCCGATAGAAGAGCTCGCCGTCGATCACGGGGGTCATCTCGTCGCCGTCGCGGCAGGTGATCTCCAGGGTCTTCGCGGGGCCGTCGTAGGCGTTGGCGAGGAGGTGGTTGACCGAGCGTCCCGTCATCAGCCCCGGGAACACCCGGGCCATCTCCGCGGCGCTCACGTCGCCCGCGTGGACGTGCATCTGCGAGCCGTCGGCCTTGGGGAAGACCCGCATGATCTCCGCGAGGTTGAGCGGCAGCGAGGAGCAGTTGAGCGCCGTGTGCGTGAGGATGGGCCGACCGTTCTCGCCCCGCAGCGCGGCGCCGTCGATCTGCACCTCGGCGCGCAGCGGGCGGAGGTAGTCGTCCTCCGCGCGGCGCAGCACCTTGGGCTTGAGCGACGCGAGCGGCCCGGCGAACGCGCTGCGCATCGCGGCCGCGCCGAAGGCCGAGGCGATGTGCCGGGCGATCTCCGCGGGGCCGTGCTTGCCTTCGCCGCGGTAGAGCGGGCCGTAGAAGTTGGCGCCGTAGCCCGCGAGCGCAGTGCCGAAGCCGTAGCGGCGAAACTCCGTGGGCTCGTCGCCGTAGATCACCTGCCTGCCCTGCAGGAGCAGCGAGGGGACGTTGCGGACCGCGGGCTCGTGACGCTCGGCGACCTTGTCCGCGAGGCGCCCGACGAGGGTGAGCGGGTCTCCGTCGAGCTCCAGGTACTTGGCCACGAAGTCCACCGAGCCGCCGCCGGTGGGCATGTACACCGCGGCCTCCGCGGCGCGGGCGGCGCCGAAGAAGCGCACCGCCTCGTTGATCATCCAGTGCAGCGCGCCGTCGCCTCCGTCGGCGATCCAGTAGCGGCGCCCCTCGGCGGCGAAGGTCTTGAGCGCGGGGATGATGGCGTCGACGGAGGGCGTCTCGATGACGCGCCCGCGCTTGCCGAGCACCTTCTCGAAGCGCGCGACGCGCCCGCGGCGGTGGCGGTTCTTGCGGGAGTTGGGGTTGATGATGAGGCCGATCATGGCGTCGGGGCTTCGCTCGGGGTGGAGACAGGTGGCAGGGTCGGCTGCGGCGACGGGAGCACGACGACCTGGTTCGCCGGGGTCCATACCCCGTCTGGTAAGGCGGGCGCCCGACCGAGCGGCCCCTCGGCGATGATGAACTCGATGCGCCGGTTGCGGGCGCGGGTGACCTCGTCGTGCGCGCGGTCAAGCGGCGCGGTGTCGCCGAAGCCCACGGGCTCGAGGCGGCTGGTGGAGACGCCCCGCTCGACGAGGAAGGCCACGACGCTCTGCGCGCGCCGGAGCGAGAGCGAGAAGCCCTCGCGGCGGGTGCCGCGGTCGTCGGAGTGGCCCTCGACGCGCAGCCGCCGGATCTCCGGGTGCGCCACGAGGAAGTCGCCGAGCTCGGTGAGGATGGGGTTGAAGAGCGGCGGCACCTGCCAGCGCCCGACGGCGAAGTACACTCGCTGCCGAAGGCGGATCTCGTTGCCGTTCCACTCGATGCGCTCTCGCGAGCCGGGGAGCTCGTCGGGGCAGCCGTCCTCCTCCTCGTAGCCGTTGACGGTCTCCGGCGCGCGGGGGCAACGGTCCTCCGAGTCGGGGAGGTTGTCGTTGTCGTCGTCGAGGTCGGGGCAGCCGTCCTCGTCCTCGAAGCCGTCGTGGTCCTCGACCACCAGCGGGCACTGGTCGAGCGAGTCGGGCACGCCGTCGTAGTCGCCGTCCGGCTCGTTGCCGAGGCCGATCACCACCAGCCGCCCGCGGCGCGTCACCGGCGCCGGGAAGGGGCGGATGAAGATCGACAGTCCGAGCGAGAGGTAGTGCGCGTCGTCGGCGTCCATGCCGACGAGGTCGTCGGGCTGGACGATGTGCGAGTAGCGCACCACCGGGCCCATGAAGAAGTAGCGCGTGAGCTGAAACTCCCAGCCGAAGCCGAAGTCGAACGCGAAGCGCTGGTTGAAGCCCGAGGTGGCGAGCCCGGCGTTGAAGTCGACGAACATCCTCCCCTCCGGGCGCACGGTGCGAGGCTCGAAGCGCACCCCCAGCATGAAGTTGGTGTTGAGCGAGGTGGGCAGGGTGCGGGAGGGGAAGATGCCCTCCAGGGCGGAGATCTGCAGCGACACCGGGTCGACGATGGTGAGCCCGAGGAAGGCCCTCGCCAGGACGCCGGTCGCGTAGTGGTCGTTGACCGCCGTGGAGCCGACCAGCATCGCCACGGTGCCTTCGCCGCGGAGCGAGATGCGCCTCCCGAAGGGATAGGCGAGCGCCTCCTCCGAGCACAAGGCGACGCTCACCGTGGTGAGAAGTGCGCCGACCAGGAGACGCGACCGACGAGCCGACACCCCGGCGTTGTATCACCGATACGCACCTGGCCGCGTGACGAACCCCACCCTCATCGGGTTGTATATGGCCAACATGGTCGCTCGAAGCAGGCGTTGGATGGCGCTCGGATGTCTGGTGGCAGGTTGTTCGCCGGTTCCGGGAGGGATGTTCGGCGAGGTGCGGGTGGACGGAGGCCAGGACGACGCCGACCTGGCCTACGACGTCGCTCCGCCTCGCGACGTGGTGGTCCCCGTCGATCGAGGCGTGGTCGACATCCCCAGAGACAGCGGAGCCGCCGTCGACCTCGGGTTGCCGGACGTCGGGTTGCCGGACGTCGGGGTGCCCGACGTCGGGGTGAGGGACGCGGGCGTGAGGGACTCCGGCCCTCCGGACGCGGGCGTGAGGGACTCCGGCCCTCCGGACACGGGAGCGCTCGACGTGGGCGTGCCGGACGCCGGTTCGCCCGGCGTGGTCGATACGCTCCCCAGCGAGGGCCCGGCCCTGCCCGCGTGGGACCGCGCCACCGTGGCGCACGTCCGGGAGGTGCGGGCGCGCGGCGCGGCGATGGGCAACCGGCTCGCGGTCTTCGCGAAGATCGGCGACTCGATCACCGAGTCGGGGAGCTTCCTCTCCGACGTGGGCTTCGGCTGGGGATCGGTCGGGACCTACGGGGCGCTCGACCCGACGATCCAGACCTTCCGGATGGCCGCGCTGCCGCCGCAGGACGGCCAGGCCCGCAACTCGTTCAACCGCGCGAGCGTGTGCGCCACCGCCGGGTGGACCACCGACGACGCCCTCAACGGCGGCAGCGCCTCGCCCCTCCGTCGCGAGCTCACGGCCATCCGTCCCGCGTGGGCGATCGTGATGTACGGCACCAACGACATCGACCGGAGCACCACCGCCCGCTTCGCCGCCAACCTCAACGCCATCGTCGACATCGCCGAGGCGGAGGGCACCGTCGTGGCGCTGAGCACGATCCCCGACCGCAACGACGGCACCGGTCCGGCGGCCGCGGCGCTGCGCTTCAACGACACGATCCGCTCGATCGCGTCGGCGAGGCACGTCCCGCTGCTCGACTACTGGGCCTCGCTCCAGTCGCTGCCCTCGCACGGGGTCTCGTCCGACCGCATCCACCCATCGGTGTACGTGACCGGCGGCAGCACCGAGCCGGCGTACTTCACCGAGGCGGGGCTGCGCTACGGGTACAACATGCGCAACCTCACCGCGATCCAGATGCTGGACCGGATGCGCAGGCTGCCTTGAGGCGCTGAAGGGGAGGGGGGGGAACTCAGGGAGAGACGGGAGGGGGGCGGCGGCGGACCCGGACGAGTCCGCCGCGCAGCGCTGCTTCGGCCTACAGGCCGGTGTAGACGCCGATGGTGAGGAGGTAGTTCGTCGCCATCTCGTTGAAGCCCTCGATGCACACCGTGTAGGTGCCCGCCGGGAGGTTGCGCGCCGCCGCGGTGCTGGCGGGGTTGAGCGTGCCGCAGAGGCCGCGCCCGGTGGTGTCGTCGACGCCCGCGATGCGGGTGTTGGCGGGGTTGTAGATGTCGATCACGGGGTCGGGGCCGCCGCTGGCGCAGGTGGTCGAGGCCACGAGGCTGCTCTCCGCGAAGATCGCGCCGCCCATGGGGACGGTGACGTGGAAGCAGTCGGCGTCGGTGTCCGTCGCGGTGCCCGTGAAGATGGTGCTCGCGGTGATCGCGGTCTGGGCGGCCATCGGGGTGTTGTTCGGCTCGGTCTCCGCGCGGCCCATGGAGCAGGTGCCCGCGGTCGGCGAGGTCGGGAGGCAGGCGGTGCCCACCGCGCAGACGTCGGCGATGTTGCCCGGGGCGCACGCGGCGCCCGAGGCCACCGCGCGGCGGCAGATGCCGCTGCCGGTCATGCTGCTGCAGTCGAGGCCCGTGTCGCAGCGCGGGGCGGCCTCACGGCAGGCGGTGCCCGCGACGGTGCCGGCGGCGCGGCAGGTGCCCATGGCGGAGCCCGGGGCGGTCGCGATGCAGGTGGCGCTCATCGCGCAGACGGTGGTGACGTTGCTGGTGTCGCAGGTGGCGCCCACGGCGACGACCGCGCGGCACACGCCGGTGCCGCTGCTGGAGCACTCGAGGGAGGCGTCGCAGCGGGGAGAGTCGGTGCGGCACGCGCCGCCCTGGGCGCCCTGGGCGACGCAGGTCGAGGCGCCCGCGCGGGTCACGCAGTTGGTGCCGGTCGCGCAGACGTTCATCACGCCGGTCGGGTCGCAGGCGGCGCCCGCGGCGACGGCGGTGCGGCAGCGGGAGAAGGTCGAGGTCGCCGAGCCGCTGCAGGCGAGGCCGGCGTCGCAGGCGGTGCCCATCGCGCGGCAGCGCCCGTTGGCGGCGCCCTCCGCGATGCAGGTGCCCATGGTGGCGCCCATGGTGGCGGAGTAGCAGACGGCCGTGCCCATGCAGACCGAGGTGGTGGGGACGAGCTCGCAGGCGCCGCCGACGGCGACGATGGCGCGGCAGGTGCCCGTGCCCATGGCAGACGAGCACTCCAGGGAGGTGTCGCAGCGCGGGGCGGCGGCGCGGCAGGCGGCGCCGCGGGCGCCCTCGGCGGTGCAGGTGCCCGGGGTGGTGGCCGAGCCGCCGACGCAGGTGGCGCCGGTGGCGCAGACGCTGGTGGCGCCCGCCGGGTCACACATGCCGCCGACGGCGACGGTGGCGACCTCGGTCACCGAGAGCTCGAAGGTGCCGGTCGCGGTGGTGGCGCTGCCGTAGCCCGCGACGATGATGAAGATCGGGGTGCCCGCGGCGACCGGCGCCGAGGTGACGAAGCGCGAGGAGAGGCCGCGCGGCTCGCTGCCGCTGTCGTCGTCGCAGCCCAGGTTGCCGGTGCCCGCGTCGCCGACGCTCGGCGCGCAGGAGCTGAGCGCCCAGGCGACGGTGTCGAAGCCCGCCGGCATGGTGCCGGCGTTGTCGGTGGAGATCGCGAGGCGACCCGCCGCGGTGGGCGTGTAGCGGAAGGCGACCTGGCCCACGGTGTTGCTCTGGCAGGACGCGCGGAGCGTGCCGTTGCGCGGGGTGGTGGTGTTGCTGCGGGTGATGCGGGTGGTGGCGCCCGAGCGGGTGCCGGCCATGTTGAGGTCGATGACGCTCGCCGCGGCGCAGGGGTCGACCGGGGGGCCCGCGTCGGCGGGGCCGGTGTCGGTGGCGGGGCCGCGATCGCCCGTCGGGCCGGTGTCGGTGGCGGGACCGGTGTCCGTGGCCGGGCCGGTGTCCATCGAGCCGCCCGTGTCGGTGGGCGTGCCGGCGTCAGGGCCGCGGTCGGTCGGAGTCCCGTTGTCGGTGGGGGAGCCGGTGTCGACGGGGTTGCCCGAGTCGATGTTGTTGTTGCCGGCGGGGTCGGAGCACGCGGCGAGGCCACTGCCCAGCGTCGCAAGGAGAAGAACCAGGGAACTTGAAGACCGCATCGCTACCTCGTGTGTGCATCGCGGCACCCAACCGCGAATATAGGGCCGCGATGTCCCATGCCTGCGGCATGGAGGTCAAGACTGCTCTCCGGCGCTGGTCAGCGTGCTGGAAGGGACGATGGAAGAGTGGAGGGGGAGGGAGGCGCTACTCGGCGTCGGCTGGGCTGGGGGCTTCCACGGTGGGTCGCGCGTCGCCCCGGTCGGCCGCGCCGGCCTTCTGGTAGGGGATGCCCTGGAGGCGCCGGAGCGTGGTGACCGAGCGCCACTGGAGGTAGGCCTTGTTGAAGGCGACGGACTCCACCGGGTCGAGGAAGGGGTTCTTCGCGCCGCTGAAGAAGACCAGGAAGAGCACCTGCTCGGCGACGCTGACCGGACACCCCTCCAGCCGGATGAAGGGGTCGTCCTTGTGGCGGCGGAGCTTCGCCAGCACCGAGGCCATCTTGGCGAAGATGTCGTCGTGCCTGGCGACGTGCGGGTCCTTCGTCGCTCGGTCTTTGTAGACCGAGCGGAGCTGCACCACCTGATCGTGGAGCCTGCCCTCCCAGGCGGCGCAGTCGCCGATGAAGATGACCTTCTCTCCGGGCGCGGCGTCGATGGGCCCCTCGTAGGCGCCGAACACCACGTGGACGCGCGGCATCTTGGTGTCCGTCTGGGCGTCGAAGAGCCGGATGATCTCGATGGCCTCCTCGATGGCGCCGGGGCAGCCGCCCCAGCAGTAGTCGGTCTTCTCTCCCTCCGGCGGCGGGCCCGCGTAGGCCGTGATGTGCGTGCCCTCGAAGTACTTCTCCACCCGGATCAAGCCCACCTTGAAGCCCTTCGCGCGGGCCCGGGCCTCCTCGAAGGTGACGTCGCCCTCGATGCGGATGCTCGCGAGGTCCACCGGGCCGAAGCCGCGCTCGTGGGCGAGGCGCAGGTGGTCGACGGTCATCGGGTCGACCCCGATGAGGTGGCAGCACACCGCGTCGAAGGCGAGCTGGTTGTCGCCCATGATCACCAGGTTGAGCGGGAAGGGCACCGGCGTGAGCATCCGGCCCTCGCCCGCGGTGATCGCGTCGATGGCGATGAACTCCGGCTGGATGATGTACTGCAGGTCGGCGATCTTCTCGTTGAGCCGGTGGTCGTGGTCGATGAGCCGGTGCCGGTCGTCCTGGATCCCGATGTAGTTCTTCATCGAGAAGGTCACCGTGGTCCACGGGTGGGCCTTGAACTTCGGGCAGTTGACGAAGAAGTCGGCCTTCGCGACGGGCTCCGGGGTGAACACGTAGTCGCGCAGCCGCGCCGCGTGCGTGAGGGGAATCTCCACCTGCGGCTCCTCCTCGAAGCAGTACCGCTTCGCCCCCACCCGCTTGAGCATCGGGTTGTACCCGGCGCCCTCGAAAGCCCGCCGCGTCGGGATGGTGATGCCGCAGCGCTCTCCCACCGCGAGCTCGGTCATGGCCCCCTGGTCGCGGTCTTGAAGGGCGCGCAGCACGCCCTCCACGAACTCCGGGCGGGTGTACGCGTGCTTGAAGAGCTCGCCCGCCGACACGATGTTGGGCTTCACCAGCGTGCGGCCCCTCGGCCGTAGCCCGAGGGTGTCGAGGCCCTCGCGGACGATGCCCCGGATGCGCTCCGGGTCGTACGCGTCGCAGTGGCGGAGGATGACCGTGGGACGGGGGTTTGGGCGCATGGGCAGGAATCTACCCCGCTCCCGCGCCGCCCGCTTGATCGGCGCCGAGGAGATTACTCCTCCCTGGGCCTGAACTCCCCGCACGAGGCCACGACCCTCCCGGCCTCCGCGGCGTCCCAGCCGGGGTGCTGCGTGCGCGCCTGGTCGAGCCGCCGCCGGGCCCTACGGCAGAGCCCGTCGCGCACGTCCGCGGTGAGCGTCGCGAGGAGCAGCCCGGGGTCGAAGGGCTCCTCCGGTCGCTGGAGGGCCGTGCGTCGCGCGTGCTCCCTCAGGTCGAGCGCGAGGGCGCAGCGCACCTGGCGCTCGCGGGGGTGCTCCGGGTCGTCGGCGCAGGGGCCCGCGCGCAGCACCGAGAGGGCGTGGGCGACGCCCGGGGCCGCGACGGCGGGCGCCCGCTCGAGCGCACGGCGGGCCTCGTCGTGGCGGTCGAGGAGCACCAGCGCCAGGGCGGCACCGACGTAGCCCCGGGGGTGTCCCGGCAGCCGCCGCTGCACCTCGGCGAACTGCTGCTGCGCCGCCAGCGGGGCGAGCGTGCGCAGCGCCGACTCGGCCAGCGGGAGGGCCCACTCGGCGGACATGGCGCGCACCCTCGCGGCGTCGTCGCGGCCCAGCAGGAGCTGCATCCGTAGCCCTCCGGCGTCGAGCTGCGCGGGCTGGCCCGGGTGGTTGCCCAGCGCGTCGAGGAAGGAGCGCACGCTCCCGAGGCCACGCTGGTCGGCGTCGGGCAGCCCGTCGAGCAGGATCGCCGCCGCCAGCAGCACCCCGTCCATCTGCACGGCGCGGGCGTTCTGGGCGTGCGCGGAGAGCAGCGCGCGGCGCACCTCCGCGAGGGCCTCCCCGTAGCGGCGCTGCGAGGCGATGGCGCGGGCGAGCGAGAGCCTGGCGAGGGGGTTCTCCGGGTCGACGGAGACCTCGTGCCGCCAGAGGCCCAGCTCGTCGTGGAAGTGCCGGGCGTGCGCGAAGGAGAGCGCCCCGAGCGCGACCAGAAGGGCGAGCGCCGGGGAGAGCGTCGTCACCACCGACGAGCGCCCGAGGCGCGCCAGGAGGGGTCGGGCGAGGAGCGCCGAGAGCGCCAGGTGGGGCAGGTAGAGGTAGCGGTCGGCGACGAGCTGGGCGAGGCCGAGGTTCAGCGGGTTGGCCACGGGGAGGAGCGCCAGCGCGAACCAGGAGAGGTCCGCCGCGAAGGGGCGCAGCGCGGGGGAGCGACGGGCCGCGGCGGCGACGCCCAGCGCCGAGAGGACGAAGGCGAGGCCGAGCGCCACGTCGCGCGTCGGGTAGACGGGCGCGCTGCGGGCGTCGAGGGCGATGCGCGACGACCAGACCGTGAGGGGCCACGGGGCGAAGGTGCGGGCGAGGAGGTGGCCCAGCGAGGCGAGCACCCGGGAGGCCGCGGCGAGGGGCGCGCCGACCTGGAGGGTGCCGCGGGGCAGCACCAGCGCGCGGAGGGCGAGCACGGCGAGCAGCACGGCGAAGAGCACCGCGGCGCCGCGCAGGTGGGGGCGGCGCTCGGAGGCCGGGCGGAGGCAGAGCGCGTCGACCGCGAGCGCGGCGGGGACGAAGGCCACGGACTCCTTGGAGAGCAGCGCGAGGGCGAAGGCGAGCGCGGCGGGGAGCGGGCGACGCGAGGGGTCGAGGCGAAGCGCCAGCAGGAGCAGCAGCGCGGCCCAGAGGTCGGGCGCCCCGGAGGCCCAGGCGACGCTCTCCGCGCGGCTGGGGTGCAGCGCGAAGGCGGCCACGGCGACGGCCGAGGCGACCGGGGCCATCGGAGAGCGGCCGTCGGGGTCGAGCCGGCGGCGGACGTGGTCGAAGGCCAGCGCGACCACCGCGAGGTGCGCCGCGAGGTTGAGCAGGTGGAAGCCCAGCGGGCCGGCGCCGAAGAGGGCTCGGGTGAGGGCGTAGGTGAGGGTCACCACCGGGCGGTAGAAGTGGGCGCGGCCGGAGAGGGTGAAGCCCGCGGTGTCCCAGAAGTGACGGCCGAAGGCGTCGCGGAGGGTGTCCAGCGAGAGGGGCGCGGCGTTGGCGACGATGAGCTGGACGTCGTCCCAGACGAAGCCGTTGCGCAGGCCCGGAGCGAAGGTGAGCGCGGTGGCCAGCAGCAGGGCGGCCAGCGCCGTGCGCGCGTACGTGCGGGAGGCCGCGGGGTCGTCCATGCGGCGAGGGAGGGTATCAGAGCGGGCGCCATGGCGGCCTTGACCCGTGAGGCGTCGAAGTCTATTGAGCCTTCAGAAGTTTCTGAAAGTTCAGGGGCGAGGAAATGGAGCCTACGACCGAGAACGAAGCCGAGCTGCTGGCCGCCGATGCGATCGGCGACGTGATCGAGCACTGGGGCTTCCGCAAGGCCCTGGGGCGCACGTGGACGATGCTCTACCTGCACGGCGACGCGCTGCCCGCGGCGGAGCTCGGCGAGCGGCTGCAGATGTCCGCAGGGGCGGTGAGCACGACGCTCACCGAGCTCCAGCGCTGGGGGGTCGTGCGCAAGGTGTGGATCCCCGGTGAGCGCCGTGACTTCTTCGAGGCGGAGACGGACTTCTGGAAGATGATCTCCAAGGTCGTTCACGAGCGGGAGCGCTTCCTGGCGGTGAGCGTGCGCGAGCGGCTGGGCCGGGCGCAGGCGGTGCTGAAGCGCACCGGGAGCGGGGCGGCCTCGCGGGCGCGCATCGAGCGCCTCGGCCGCCTGATGAACTTCGCGACCATGGCGGAGACGGTGATCGAGTCCTTCCTGGCGTCGCGCCGGGTGGACTTCGGAGAGTTCGGGAATCTGCTGGCGCTCGGTCGCCAGGTGACCGCCGCCGCGGCGGGGAAGGGTCGGAAGGGATGAACACCGTGCTCAGCACGAAGCCCGCTGCCGGGACGTTACGGCGCGTGGAGGAGGTGACCGCCCCGCACGTCGAGGACGGCCTCACGTCGCGCCTCGCTGAGCTCCGGCTCTGGATCGCCGCCGACCTGGTGGACGTCGACGCCGCGCTCGCCTCGCTGGAGCCCGGCGACACCCCGATGCACGGCGCCGCGCGCCACCTGCTCGACCTGGGCGGCAAGCGGCTGCGCCCGCTCTGCGTGGCCCTCGCGGCGAGGGCGGGCTCGGGCTTCGACCGGGCGGCGCGGGACCTCGCGGTCGCCGCCGAGCTGGTGCACAGCGCGACGCTCCTCCACGACGACGTGGTCGACCTCGGAGACCGCCGCCGCGGCGCGCCCACCTCCCGGGTGATCTACGGCAACATCGCGTCGATCTACGCGGGCGACTGGCTGCTGGTGGAGGCGCTGCGTCGCATCCGCTCGACCGGTCACCTCGACCTGCTCGACCGGGCCCTCGACACGCTCGACCAGCTCCTCGGCGCCGAGGCCCTGCAGCTCGCGCTGCGCGGCACCGTCCCGGCGAGGTCGTCGTACTTCGAGGTGGTCGAGGGCAAGACCGCGTCGCTCTTCCGCTGGGCGATGGCCGCGGGCGCTCGCGCCGGGCGCCTCGACGCCCCGGCCGCGGAGGCGATGGAGCGGTACGGGCGCCTGGTGGGCGTGGCGTTCCAGGTGATGGACGACGTGCTCGACGTGGCGGGCGACGCCTCGGTGGTGGGCAAGTCGCTCTTCGGCGACCTGCGCGAGGGCAAGATCACCTACCCCCTGCTGCTGGCGGTCGAGCGCGACGCGGTCTTCGGTCAGTGGCTCCGCGGGGTGGTGGCCGACGCCAGCGTCCACGTCGACGAGTCCATCGCGTCGCGGGTCGGCGCCGCGCTCCGTGACACCGGCGCCGTGGCCGACGCCCGCGCGCTGGCGAGGTCGCTCTCCGAAGAGGCGCTCGGCTGCCTCGATGTGGTGCCCCCGGGGCGCGCTCGCGACGCGCTCAGCGACGTCGCCGCCGCCCTCGTGGATCGCAGGAAGTAGTGGGAGCTCCCTCCATGATCATCCAGCTCGCTCCGGACGCAGACACCGACCTGGTCAAGCGCGCGCTCGTCGCCGCGGGACTCTGGGTCACCGCGCTCCACGACGGCAGCCGCCGCGTGAGCCACTTCTCGGTCTCCTCGGCCTCCTCGGCCGTCGAGGCCACCGACCTGCTGCGCATCCCCGGGGTCGCCTCGGTGGTCTCGCCCGCCTCGGCGCACCCCCGGGTGGACGCCTCGCCGTCGACGGTCGACGTCCGCGGCGTCGTGGTCGGCGGGGCCTCCCGGGTCTTCATGGCCGGGCCCTGCGCGGTGGAGTCCGAGTCGCAGATCGACGCCGTCGCGGCGCGCGTGGCCGCGGGGGGCGCACAGCTCCTTCGGGGAGGGGCCTTCAAGCCCCGCTCGTCGCCCTACGCCTTCCAGGGGCACGGCGAGGTGGCGCTGCGCTGGATGCGCCGCGCGGCGGAGGCCAACGGGCTGCGGGTGGTGACCGAGGCGCTGGGCGAGGCCGACGTGGCGCTGGTGGCCGAGTACGCCGACCTGGTGCAGGTGGGCTCTCGCAACATGCAGAACTTCTCGCTGCTCAAGGCCATCGGACGAACCGGGCGGCCGGTGATGCTCAAGCGCGCGATGAGCGCCACGGTGGACGAGTGGCTGCTGGCGGGCGAGTACCTGCTGGAGCACGGCGCCGCGGGGGTGATCTACTGCGAGCGCGGCATCCGGGGCTTCGACCACGCGACGCGCAACCTGCTCGACCTCGGGGCGGTGGCGCTGCTCGCGCACGTCCATCACCTCCCGGTGGTGGTCGACCCGTCGCACGCCACCGGGCGCCGAGACCTGGTGCTGCCGCTGGCGCGCGCGGGCCTCGCGGCGGGCGCCGCGGGGGTGATGCTGGAGACCCACGACGACCCGGGTCGCGCGCTCTCCGACGGGCCGCAGGCGCTCATGCCGGCGGAGTTCAGCACCGTGATGGCGTCGCTCCGCGCGGGATCGGCGGAGGCGTAGCGATGACCGTGTACACCAGCAGGATCAGCGGGTTCTACCGCGGCAGCGTCGCCCAGCGCCTCGACGCGCTCTCCGAGCACGCGGGCGTCGCGGGCGAGCTGCGGAGCTTCTTCGAGGACGACGGCGGCGGGCTCTCCCTCGAGGCCGCCGACCGGATGAGCGAGAACGTCATCGGCGTGCACGGGCTGCCGCTCGGCGTGGGGCTCAACTTCCTGGTCAACGGCGTCGAGCACGTGGTGCCGATGGCCGTCGAGGAGGCCTCGGTGGTGGCCGCGGCGTCCAACGCGGCGCGGATGGTGCGCGAGTCCGGCGGGTTTCACGGGCACGCGACGGCGGCCATCATGACGGGCCAGGTGCAGTTCGACGGCGCGCCCGACCCGGAGGGCGCGGCCGCGAGGGTGATGGCCCACCGGGAGGCGATCCTGCGGCTCGGCGACGAGGCGATCCCTCGCATGGTGGAGCGGGGCTACGGCTGCCGCGACCTCGACGTGCGGGTGCTCGACGCGGCCGAAGGGGTGCTGGTGGTGCACGTCTACGTGGACGTGGGCGACGCGATGGGGGCCAACATGGTCGACACCGTCGCCGAGGCCATCGCCCCGGCGCTCCACGAGCTGGTCGGCGGGCTCATCGGCCTGCGCATCCTGAGCAACCTGCCGTCGCGGCGCCGGGTGAGCGTGCGCTGCGAGGTCACCGACGAGGCGGTGGGCGGGGCCGCCGTCGCCGACGGCATCGCGCGGGCGAGCCGCTTCGCGTCGCTCGATCCCTTTCGCGCCTGCACCCACAACAAGGGCTTCATGAACGGCCTCGACGCCGCCGCGGTGGCGCTCGGCCAGGACTGGCGCTCCATCGAGGCGGGCGCCCACGCCTGGGCCGCGACCGGCGGCGGGTACCGCCCGCTGAGTACCTGGAAGCGTATTCCTGGGGGCCTTCGCGGAGAGGCCGAGCTGCCGCTGGCGGTGGGCACCGTCGGCGGGTCGACGCGGGCCCACGCGGGCGTGCGGGCGGCCTTCGAGCTGGTGCGCGTCGCGGACGCGAAGCAGCTCGCGGTGGTGCTGGCGAGCGTGGGGCTCGCGTCCAACCTGGCAGCGCTGCGGGCGCTCGCGGGCGAGGGGATCCAGCGGGGGCACATGCGACTGCACCATCGCAAGGAGGAGGCCGCGGAGCCGGAGGCAGGGACATGGACGAAGTGAAGACGCTGGCGGTCGACCCGCGCGGCGGCAGCGGCGAGATGTTCGACCGCATCGCCGCCCGCTACGACCTCATGAACCGGATCATCTCGCTGGGCATCGACCAGCGCTGGCGGCGCCGCACGGTGGACGCGCTGGCGCTCAAGCCTGGGGCGAGGGTGCTCGACCTCGCGACGGGCACCGGCGACCTCGCGATGATGATCGCCCGCCGCCACCCGGAGGTGAGCGTGGAGGGCATCGACCCCTCCGCGGGGATGCTCGCCGAGGGGGAGCGCAAGGTCGCCGCGGCGGCTCTGGGCGCGAGGGTGAAGCTACGGCGCGGGGACGCCGAGCACATCGACGCCGAGGACGGCAGCGTCGACGGCATCAGCATGGCCTTCGGCATCCGCAACGTGGTCGACCGGCCGAAGGCGCTGCGGGAGATGGCCAGGGCGCTCAAGCCTGGAGGTCGCGTGGCGATCCTGGAGCTGAGCGAGCCGAGGCGAGGCCTGCTCGGGACCCTCGCGAGGGTGCACATCCACCACGTGGTTCCGACGCTGGGGGCGCTGCTCTCCGGGGCGTGGGAGTACCGCTACCTCCAGCGCTCCATCGCGGCCTTTCCCCCGGCGGAGGAGTTCGCCGAGACGATGCGCGCGAGCGGCCTCCGGGTCGAGCGCGCGGAGCCCATGACCTTCGGCGTGGTGCACCTCTACGTGGGCGTCCGCGACGCCGCGAAGTAGGGCCCTTCCCCCGATGGACCCCGCTCCCTCGCTCCCTCGCGTCTGGCTCCTCGCGACGCGCCCCGCGACGCTCACCGCCGCGCTCTCGCCCGTGATGGTCGGCGCCGCGGCGGCGTGGCGGGCCTCCGGGGCAGCGGGCTACCGCTGGGGCGCCGTCGTCGCGGCGCTCCTCGGGGCGATGTTCATCCAGGTGGGGACCAACCTCGCCAACGACGTCTTCGACTTCGAGAAGGGCGCCGACACCGCCGACCGCCTCGGGCCCACCCGGGTCACCCAGGCGGGGCTGCTCAGCCCCTCGCAGGTGCGCGCCGGGATGGTCGCCTCCTTCGCGCTCGCCACCGCCGCGGGCGTGTACCTCACGGCGGTCGCGGGCTGGCCCATCGTGGCCATCGGCGTGGCCTCCATCGCCTCGGGCGTCGCCTACACGGGGGGCCCCTACCCCCTCGGGTACAACGGCCTGGGGGACGTCTTCGTCTTCGTCTTCTTCGGCCTCGTCGCCGTCGGCGGCACCGCCTTCGTCGCGCTCGGCCACGTGCCCGCGCTGGCCCTGGCGCTGGCGGTCCCGGTGGGTGCGCTCGCCACGGCGGTGCTGGTGGTCAACAACGTCCGCGACCACGTCACCGACGTGCGCGCGGGCAAGCGCACCGTCGTCGTGCGCTTCGGCCGTCGCTTCGGGGTCGCGGAGTACCTGGTCTGCTGGGCCGCCGCGCTCTCGGTCCCGGTCGCGCTGGCCGCCTCTCGGCGCTCTCCGTGGATGCTGCTCCCGCTCCTCACGCTGCCGATGGCGGTCGCCCTCTCCCGCAAGGTCGCGACGGTGGAGGGGCGCCCGCTCAACCCCGTGCTCGGGGCCACCGCGGGGGCGCTGCTCCTCCACTCGCTGCTCACGGTCGCGGGTCTTCTCCTGGGCTGACCTGCGCCTTCGGGTTGAACTGCTCGAGGGCCCGCTGCACGGCCCCCGGCGTGCCCACGAAATACACCACGTCTCCCGGCTCGAAGGGCACGTTGGGGTCCGGCCGCTCCATGAGCTGCTCGCCTCGGCGCACCCCGACCACCAGCGCGCCGGTCACGCTCCGCAGCCGCAGGGACACCGCCGACCGGCCCGCCGCGGGGCTCCCCTCGCGGATGACCGCGCTCTCGATCTTCAGCTCGTCGAGCCCTCGCACGTCGCGCAGCACGGCGCGAGGCACCGTCTGCCTGCGCTCCGTCGACTGGGTCTCGGCGCGCACCGCCTCGATGCGCTCGTCGATCACGTTGCGAGGGAGCTCCAGCGCGCGGAGCATCCGGGCGATCACCTCGATGGCGCCCTCCACCTCCTCGGCCACGACGTCGCTCGCCCCCATCCCCAGGAGCCTGTCGCGTTCGGTCAGGTGGCGGGTGCGCATCAGGATCGGCACCTCCGGAGCGACCCGGCGCGCGGTGTCCACCACCCGGAGCGCCGCCTGGGGGTCGTTCATGAGCAGCACCAGCAGGCGCGACTCGGCGAGGTGCGCGTGGCCCAGCGCCTCCACGCTCGTCGCGTCGGCGTAGTAGATGGGGATGCCCTGCGCCCTGCCGCGGCGGACGATCTCGGCGTTGAGCTCCAGCACCACGAGCGGCGTCCCGCTGGCCATCAGGGCCTTCGCGGCGAAGCGCCCGGCGAGCCCGTAGCCCACCACCACCACGTGGTTCTGCAGCGTCGCGTGGCCCTCGTCGGCCTCGTCGATGCTCCGCACGCCGATGAGCCGCTCGAGGGGCGCGAGCAGCCGCTCGCCGGCGGTGATGTGCGGCGCGATGCGCACCAGCAGCGGGGCGACGAACATGCTCACGATGCCCGCCGCGAGGAGCGGTCCCACCTCCCTCTCCTCGGCGATGCCGCGGGACTGCGCGAGGCGCGTGAGGACGAAGCCGAACTCGCCGAACTGCGCGAGCCCCACGCCCGCGAGCCAGGCCACGCGCGCCGGGAAGCGCATCGCCATGGCCGCGAGGGTCGCGAGCAGCCCCTTGCCCACGAGGAACCCGAGGGCCAGCAGCCCCACGCGGCCGGGGTGCGCCGCGACGACGCGGACGTCGAAGAGCATCCCCAGGGAGACGAAGAAGATGCTGACGAAGGCGTCGCGCAGCGGGAGGATGTCGCCCATCGCGCGGTGGCCGTACTCCGTGTCCGCGACGACCATCCCGCCGAGGAAGGCCCCGAGCGCGAGGGAGAGCCCCGCGAGCGAGGTGAGCCACGCGGTGCCGATGCAGAGCGCGAGGATCGCCAACAGGAACACCTCGCGGCTGCGGCTCGCGTCCACCCACGCGAGCACCCTGGGCACGACGAAGCGGGAGAGGCCCACGGTGCCCACCACGACGACGACGGCCTTGAGCATCGCGAGCGCGATGCCGACCGCAGCCTGCCCGGCGGGCGCCGAGCCGCCCAGTAGCGGCACGACCAGCACCATCGGCACGACGCAGAGGTCCTGGAAGATCAGGGTGCCGACGATGAAGCGGCCGTGCGGGGCGTCGAGCTCCCGCCGCTCGCCGAGGGCCCGCAGCACGATGGCCGTGCTGGAGAGCGCGAAGACGAAGCCGTAGAAGATCCCGTGGCCGATGGGCTCCCCGAGCGCGACGGCGATGGCGGTGGTCACCACGGTGGTGAGCCCGACCTGCAGCGCTCCCCCGACGGCGGCCTGGCGGAAGATGTGGCGCAGCCGCTCGAGCGAGAACTCCAGCCCGATGGTGAACAGCAGCAGCACCACGCCGACCTCGGCGAGCACCTCGATGGCGTGCATCGACCGCACGAGCCCGAGGCCCGTCGGGCCGAGGAGCGCCCCGGCGGCCAGGAGCCCCGCCACGGTGGGCAGCTTGAACCTCGCCAGGACGACGGTGACCGCCACCGCGAGCGCCGCGATGATGGCCAGTTCGTCGAGCAGGGGCACCGTCTCCATCAGGTCGTGTCGCAGGAGTCTCACGCGCGCGCCAGGGCGTCGACGGCGCGGACGCCCCGTCATCCCCTGTGGCCCCGGGCGCTGGACTTCCCGGCGTAGCGCGGGTGTACGATCGCCCTCCCATGCGCGCCTACTGCGATGACCGCGCCGCCGCCCTCTCCCTCGCGGCCGCCCTTCGAGCCGAGAACGACCTTCTCCGCGCCGAGAACGAGCACCTCCGGGAGCTCGTCGACCCTGGCTCGTCGCGCTGGCGCGGGGCCTTCGCGCATGCCTCGAGCGCCGTCGCCGTGACGCTCATGCTCCTCGGGGGGATGCTCGGCGCCGGGGTGATCGTCGATCAGACCTCCGCTTCCGCCGAGGCCAACGTCTCGAGGAGCTCAGACCTCGGCGCCCGTCTCGACGTCGTCTCTCCCCACGAGGTCGTCGCCGCCCCGGCGCCCGCAGCGGTCGCTCCGCCAGCCCAGGCTCCGAGCCTGCCCGCGCCGGTGATCGCCCCCGCCTCGCCCCACCGGCACCCTCGTCGGCACGCGCGCCACCGCCACCATCACCGCCGCCACGATCAGGGCTGAGCGGCCCGCTTCCGTCGTCGCGTCACGAGCCCCGCCGCGAGCGCCAGCAACCCCCACGAACGGCCGCTCCGAGCGGTCGACCCTGGGGCGCTGCAGGCGCAGTTGGCGCTCGGATCATCCAACAGCAGCTCGACGTCCGCTCCCCCGACATCGAGCGCGGCGTCCCTCGTCCCGGCGTCGTTCCCCGCATCGACGGCTCCGACGTCCATGAAGAGCATGCCGCTGTCCCTGGGCGGCAGCCCCGCGTCGGGGCGCACCCCGGCGTCCACCGCCACCGGCTCCTGGCAGACCCCGGTCACGCAGGCTCCGCCGTTGGGGCACGCCGCCCCGGCGCACGCGTCTCGGCAGGCGCCGGCCTCGCAGTAGGAGCCCGCCGGGCAGCTCACGGTGGCGCAGGCCATCGGGCGGCATCGGCCGTCGGTGAAGCACGACTCGCCCGCGCCGCAGCGGCGGCAGGGACAGCGCGTCTGGCAGACCCCGGCCACGCACACCTGGTCGCCCTCGCAGGTGAGCCCCGCGCAGGGGTCGACGCAGCGACCCACGCGGCACACCTGGCCGTGCGGGCAGGTGACGCCCTCGCAGGCCTCGCGGCACATGCCTCCGCGGCAGACGCGGCCCGCCGGGCAGGTGACCGTGGCGCACGCGTTCTCGACGCAGGTGCCGCGGTCGGAGCAGGCGAAGCCGGGGCCGCAGCCGAGCTCCTGGGTGCAGCGGTCGAGGCACATCCCTCGGTCGCAGACCAGCCGCGCGCCGCAGAGGCCGTCGCCGTCGTCGACCATGCCGTCGCAGTCGTTGTCGAGGCCGTCGCAGCGCTCCGCGGTGGGGCCGGTGCTGCGCACGCACGCGAGCGCGCCGCTGCGACACTGGCGGACGCCCAGCGAGCAGACCCCCGGCTCGCCGGTGTCGCAGCGGTCTCCGCCGCCCGCGCACACCAGGTTGTCGACGATCATCAGCAGGTCTTGAAAGTCGTTGTCGCCGCCGTTGAAGAGGTCTTCCCAGGCGAAATAGAAGGCGTTGGGCGTGGCGCGCGAGTCGTAGATGAGCAGGTGCACGAAGCCCATGGAGACGTCGCGGTCGGGCTGGTAGGCGCGCTCGGAGTAGTAGACGTAGGGGGGAGGCGTGCGGAGGTAGAAGCCGATCTCGCCGCCGCGCCAGGCGGGGTTGGAGCGGAAGTCGAGCGTCGCGGTGAAGCCCTCCGGCGCGGTGGGCCCCACGAGCTCGTGCAGGTCGCTCGCGGGGGGAGCGCTGCCGGGGACGACGTTGTACCAGCCGAAGGAGTTCTCGTAGCCGGAGTCGCGGGCCACCACGGTGAAGCGGATGGAGCACCCCGGCGTGAAGCGCTCGGGGGTCACCGCGGCGTCTCGGCGCACGTCGAGCCCGACCTCCATGCGTCGGTTGAGGTACTCCTGCAGCGAGGGCGCGCCGTCGGCGGGCTGCGGGACGACGGTGCCGTCAGGCTGCCGCACCTGGGCGCTCGCCGCGGTCGCGAGAGTCCATGCGATGAGGGCGACGCGGGGCGCTATGAAGACTCGCATAGGCCAGATGCATCGGGGTGGGCCCGGGTGTTGTCAACGAGTCTGTCGGAAAGGCGTTTCATTGCCCGCGGGCTGCGGTGATAGTGCGAGCGGCGAGAGGTCTTTGGGCGACGTGCTGCGAAGGGCGACGTGGGTATGGATGTCGGGCGCGCTCCTGCTCGCACCGGGCGTCGCGCGGGCCCAGCCGCAGCCCCCGCCGCCGACGCCCAGCCGCCCGGAGGCGGTGCCCCCGAGCCGTGGGGGCGCGGCCCGATCGGTGAGCTTCGGCGGCTACATCGAGGGCTTCTATTCGTACAACTTCAACCGTCCATCGAGCGGGCTGAACGAGCTCCGCTACTACGACCGCCGGCACGACCTCTTCTCGCTCCAGAACGTGGTGCTGAGCGCAGACTGGGCGCTGGGGCCGGTGTACGGGCGCGTGGCGCTTCAGACGGGGGTGATCACCGAGACCGTCGGCACCCCGGCGGGGGGCGCTCGCACGCTGGAGAGCGACCTGCTCTGGCGGGTCTTGCAGGAGGCCACCGTCGCGTGGCGGACTCCGCTCGGGTACGGCGTGACCCTCGACGCGGGGCTCTACGTGGCGCCCTTCACCATCGAAGACCTCTCGGTGCACGAGAACTGGAACTGGTCGACCTCCACGCTCTTCGCCCTCTCGCCGACGCAGGTGGCGGGCGCGAGGGTGACGGTTCCGCTCGGCTGTCGGCACGAGCTCACGCTCGGGCTCTTCAACGGGTGGGATCAGATCACCGACGACCGCACTGCCGGCAAGACGGGCATCCTCACGTGGTTCTGGGTCGACCGTCCCTCGGGCGAAGCGTGCCGCGACAACGACGACGAAGACCTGGAGTCGATGGCCTACGCGTCGGTGCAGTACGGCCTCGGGGCGGAGCGCCCGCTCGGCGCCCCGGAGGGTCCGGCGGCGCGCCAGGTGGTCGACGCCTGGGCGCACTGGCCGCTGGGCGCGAGGGTGTCCGTGAGCGGCAACTTCTTCGGCGCCTACGAGCGCAACCGCTTCGGCGACGACTACTTCGCGGGCCTCGCGCTCTACGCCCGAGCTCGGCTCTCCCGCTGGCTCTACGCGGCGGTGCGCGCCGACGCGGTCTTCGAGCGCGTCCCCGCCGGGGCCTCCGGGATGGTGCTCGACGGCGCGAGCGTGGTGGGCTCCGGGACGGTGACGCTCGACGCGCGTCCGCACCCCAACGTCTCGATGCGCTTGGAGTACCGTCACGACGAGTCCGACGGGGCGCTCTTCCACCGTGGGACCGTGATGCAGTCGACGGACGGAGCCTGGATCGCCAACGCCCGCGGGCAGGACACGCTGCTCGTCGGGATGACCACCTGGTACCCCTGAAGAAGAAACGTTGAGGTCGGAGATGCCCACGCCCGAAGAACAGATCGCTCGCCTCGAAGGGGTCTCCCGGGGCTTCCGCAGCCGCTACCTGAAGCAGGCCGAGCTCGAGGCCCAGCTTCAGGCGTGGGCGGAGGCCTTCCCCTCGCTGGTCTCGCTCCGCTCCATCGGCCGATCGCTCGACGGGAGGGACCTCTGGGTGCTGGTCGTCGGGCCCGACCCCGACCGGGTGCGCCCGACCGTGTGGATCGACGGCAACATGCACGCCTCCGAGGTGTGCGGCTCGAGCGTGGCGCTCTCCATCGCCGAGGACATGATCCGGCTGCACCTGGAGGGCACCGTGCATCGACTCTCCGCGCCGGTCTGCGCGCGGCTGAAGGAGGTGCTCTTCCACGTGATGCCGCGGATGTCGCCGGACGGCGCCGAGGCGGTGCTCACCGACAGCGGCTACCTGCGCTCCAACCCCCGCGACCGGCGCCCCAACCGTCAGCACGCTCGCTGGCAGGGCGGCGACGTGGACGGCGACGGTCTGGCGCAGGTGATGCGGGTGCGCGACCCGGGCGGGGAGTTCGTCGAGGCCCGGGAGTTTCCGGGGCTGCTGGTGCCGCGAACCCTCGACGACGAGGGGCCCTTCTACAAGCTCTACCCCGAGGGGCTCATCGAGAACTTCGACGGGCGTCACGTGCCGTCGCCGCATTTCCTCGCCGACAACGACACCGACCTCAACCGCAACTTCCCCTACTCCTGGGCGCCGGAGCCGGAGCAGGCGGGGGCCGGGGCGTACCCGACGAGCGAGCCCGAGAGCCGCGCCGTGGTCGAGCACATCACGGCGCACCCGGAGGTGTTCGCGTGGCTCAACCTCCACACCTTCGGCGGGGTGTTCATCCGTCCGTCGGGGCACTCCCCCGACTCGAAGATGGACGCCGACGACCTCGCGCTCTTCCGTCAGATCGGACAGTGGGCGGAGTCGCTCACGGGCTACCCCATGGTGTCGGGCTTCGAGGAGTTTCTCTACGAGCCCGAGAAGCCCCTGCACGGCGACCTCATCGACTTCGGCTACCACCAGCGCGGCGCCATCGCCTACGTCTGCGAGGTCTGGGACCTCTTCAAGCAGCTCGGCATCGCCCGCAAGAAGCCCTTCGTCGACCACTACACGCAGCTCACCCGCGACGACCTCGTGGCGCTCGCCCGCTGGGACGAGGCGCACAACGCCGGGAGGATCTTCCGCGGCTGGACGAAGGAGCGACACCCGCAGCTCGGCGAGGTGGAGGTCGGCGGCGTCGATCCCCGGGTGGGCATCTGGAACCCTCCCTTCGACCTGCTCGGCGGCATCTGCGTGCAGCAGTCGCAGGCCTTCCTGCGCGTCGCGGCGATGGCCCCTTCGCTGAGCATCGCGAAGGTCGAGGCGAAGCCCCTGGAGGGCGAGCTCTCGCTGGTCACGGTGACCGTGCAGAACGACGGGTACCTCTCCACCGCGGGCGTCGCCTCGGCGAAGAAGCTGCCCTGGAACGAGCCGCTCACCCTGGAGATCAAGGGCGAGGGCATCGCCATGGTGGGAGGGGACGGCTGGCGCGAGATCGGTCACCTCGACGGGTGGGGACGGGGGCTCTACGGCGGCGCGTCGCTGATCTTCCAGCGCAGCCGGGGCAACCTCGGGACGAGGGTGGTCGAGCAGGTGGTGCGCGGCCGGGGGACCGTTCAGGTGCGGGTCGGGGCGTGCCGCGTGGGCTGGGTCGAGGCGAGGGTGGAGGTCGGCTCAGGAGGGCAGTAGCGCCGAGCGCGCCCCGACGCGGTTGAAGCGCCAGGCGTAGGCCGGGCCCAGCGCCGCGCAGGCGAGGTGCACCAGGGGCACGAGGTAGAAGAGCGCCGCGGTGCCGATGAGCGGGATGAAGAGCAGCGCGAGCACCGCCGCGACGTAGATGGCGCTGGCGATGCCCGCGGTGAGCAGCGGCGCCGCGTAGAAGAGCCCGATGGGGCCGCCCAGGATGCCGAAGAGCGCGGCGAGGCGGAGGTCGCGCCGGGCCTTCGGGGCGCGGGACGTCTTCGCCCGACGCTCAGCCGGGGGCTCGTCATCGAGGCCGAGCTTCTCTCTCACCACCCGGGTGGCGGCGTCCTTCACCACGCGGTCTCTGAGCGCGTCGAAGCCCTCGCGGAGGCTGTCGATGGCGTCGACCCCTTTGCCCGCGACGGTCTTCTTCGCGGCCGACGACTCGGCGGGCCTGGGCTGGTCGATGTCGTCGAGCCACTCCTGGATCGTGTGCCGAGGCAGCTCGGTTCGCACCATCAGGTTGGGCATCGACAGCGGTACGCCCTCCGCCCGCATCGCCCGCACGACCCTCTCGAACTCCTCGCGAGTCATCATGGCCGCCGAGCGTACCACCGCCGCCCACGGGGCGCCCGATCGCCGCGGGCGCGGCGATCGCTGCTTGCCACCACCCCCTGCGTCCCGATACATCCGTTGGGTATCAAGAACCATGGCAGAAACCATCCTTGCCATCGACCAGGGCACCACCGGCACCACCGCTCTCCTCCTCGACACCGAGGCCCGGGTGCTCGGCCGCGCGACGGTCGCGGTCCCTCAGCATTTCCCCAGGCCCGGGCAGGTCGAGCACGACGCCGAGGAGATCTGGGCGACGGTGCTCGAGGCCATCGCGGGCGCCCTCGCGAAGTCCAACCGCTCGGGCTCCGAGGTGCGCGCCATCGGCATCACCAACCAGCGAGAGACCACGCTGCTCTGGAGCCGCGCCACCGGGCGCCCGCTGCACCGCGCCATCGTCTGGCAAGACCGCCGCACCGCCCCGGAGTGCGACGCGCTCCGGGCGAGGGGCGTCGAGCCGCTGATCTATGAGCGCGCCGGGCTGCTCCTCGACCCGTACTTCTCGGGCACCAAGATCGCGTGGCTGCTCGACCACGTCGACGGCGCCCGGGCCCAGGCGCTGCGCGGCGAGCTGGCCTTCGGCACCATCGACACCTGGCTCATCCACAAGCTCACCGGCGGGGCGCACGTCACCGACGTCTCCAACGCCTCTCGCACCATGCTGCTCTCGCTGCGCGCCCTCGAGTGGGACGACGAGCTGCTGGGCGCCCTCGACGTGCCTCGCGCGGTGCTGCCCGAGGTGGTGTCGAGCGCCGGGGTGGTGGGCGTGACGCGCGGCGTCCCGGGGCTCCCCGACGGCATCCCCATCGCGGGCATCGCGGGCGACCAGCAGGCGGCGCTCTTCGGCCAGGGGTGCTTCCGCGTCGGGGACGTGAAGTGCACCTACGGCACCGGGGCCTTCGTGCTGATGAACGTCGGGGCGGCCCCGCTGGCCTCGAAGCACCGGCTGCTGACCACCGTGGGCTGGCGCATCCCGGGCGAGGTGGCCTACGCGCTGGAGGGCAGCGCGTTCATCGCCGGGGCCGCGGTGCAGTGGCTGCGCGACGGCCTCGGCATCATCCGCGACTCGGCGGAGATCGAGGCGCTGGCGCGGGAGGTCGACGACGCGGGCGACGTGGTGTTCGTGCCGGCGCTGACGGGCCTCGGGGCGCCGCACTGGGCGCCGCGGGCGAGGGGGCTCATCGCCGGCCTCGGCCGCGACACCACGCGGTCGCACCTGGCGAGGGCGGCGCTCGAGGGCATCGCGATGGAGATCGCCGACCTGGTCGAGGTGATGAGCCACGACGCGGGCGCGCCCATCGCGTCGATGCGGGTCGACGGCGGCGCCTCGGCCAACGACCTGCTGATGCAGACCCAGGCCGACGTGACGGGCACCTCGGTGGTGCGACCGAGGGTGCTGGAGACGACGGCCCTCGGCGCGGGCATGCTCGCGGCGCTGGGCGCGGGGCTGGTGGGCTCCCGGGACGACATCGCGGGCGCGCTGCCCGTCGAGCGGTCATTCGTGCCGGGGGCGATGTCGGATGAGCGGGTGGCTGCGCTGCGGTCGCGGTGGAAGACCGCCGTGGCGAGGGCCCTGCTGGAGCAAGGCTGAACTGCGATGACCGACGAAGAGACGACCCGCGAGAGGACCCGGCTGGAGATCTCGTGGGAGGCGCTGGAAGACGCCTTCGAGAACAACGCCCCGGAGGTGCACTCGTACCTCCACCGATCGACCGGCGAGGTGCTGCGCGTGGTCGACGGCGTGGCCGACCCCACGATGCATCAGCGCATCGCCATCGACGCCAGCTACCTGCGCGTCGACCCGGTGTCCTCGCGGGAGCAGTACCGGTGGATGGAGCGCTTCATCGCCACGGTGCCGGACGGCGAGCTGCGCACGCGGCTGGTCGCGGCCATCGACGGCAAGGGGGCCTTCCGGCGCTTCAAGGACGTGCTGCTGACCTTCCCCGCCGACCGCGAGCGGTGGTTCCAGTTTCGCACCGAGCGACTGCGGTCGTGCATGGAGGCGTGGCTCGACTCGCACGACCTCGAGGCCGTGCCCCGCGTCGTGTGGACCCCGCCGACCCCGGAGCCCACGACGGAGACCCCCGCGGAGGACGAGGCCGTCGAGACCCTGCGGCGCGCCCGCATGGGCATCGAGGGCCTGCGCCGACGCCTCCGCGACGCGGTCGACGGCGTGCCCTCGCGCGACCTCGAGACCGCCCTGGCCTTCCTGGAGTGGCTGCGCGACCGGGCCCAGGCCGCGGCCTCCGACGCCTTCGATCCCCGCGACCACGAGGGCGACTGACCCATGCCCTGGGGCCCCGCGATGGCGCTGCTGACCGGCGGGCTCATCGCGCAGCTCCTGGGCAGCGAGTCGGTGCTCCGGTCGGCTCCGCCCCCCGGCGAGGCGCAGCTCGACTCCGTCCTCGCCTCCATCGAGCCCGAGTCCGACCCGACGCCGCGCTTCGTCCTCCAGAGCGACTTCGTGCTGCTGCTGCGCACCGAGCTCGCGATGCGCGGGGCGCCCGACGCGCTGCACGCTCTGGTCGACGACACCGTCTCGCTGCCCATCCTCGAGCAGCTCATGGCCGAGGCGGTGGTGGTGCGCGAGGCGCAGCGCGCGGGCCTCGACGGCGTCACCCCGGCCGAGCTCGCCGCGGCCAGGGAGCTGGTGGCCTCGCGCATGGCGCCCGCCGTCGACGTCGACGCGCTGCTCCGGGAGACGCGCACCTCGGCGCTGGAGTTCGACACCCTGCTGCGCCGGCGGGTGGTGGCCGAGCGCTACCTCCTCTCGCGCCGGCCCGAGCTGCTCGAGCCCTCGGACGACGACCTGGCGCAGGCGCTGGAGCAGGAGAGGTTTCGCCCGCTGCTGGCCGGGGCGGCGTCGCCCACCGCGGGGCGAGCGCTGGTCCGCCGCGAGCTGCTGCGGCGGGCGCTCCCGAGGGCGCTGCGGCAGTACCTGCGGGCGCTGGGCAGCCGGGTGCGGGTGCGGCGGTTCGTCGATGCGTGAGACGCCGCGGATACGGCCCGCGACGATGCTCGACGTCCCGGGGCTCGCGTCCATCGAGCGGGCCTGCTTCGGGCGCGAAGAGGCGGACGACCTGCTCGCGGCGGAGCTCAGCCGGGGGTGGGCCCGGGTGCGGGTGGCGGAGCTCCCGGGCGACGAGGTCGCGGCCTTCCTCGACGGCTGGGTGGTGGCGGACGAGTTCGAGGTGCACTTCGTCGCCACCCGCCCGGAGCGACAGCGCCGCGGCCTCGCCGCCATGCTGCTCGATTTCGCGCTGGACGAGGTCTTCGCGGAGGGCGCGCGCAGCTCGCTGCTGGAGGTGCGCCGGGACAACGCGGCGGCGCAGGGGCTCTACCGCTCGCGAGGCTTCGAGGTCGTGGCCGAGCGACGCCGTTACTACGACGACGGCGAGGACGCGCTGGTGATGCGGTGCTCGCTGGAGGGTTCCTTGCTGGCGGCGCGGCGCGCGGTCTACGGTGACCGTTGATGCCCCGCGCGAGAGAGACGTCGACCCGCGCGGAAGGGCGCAGCGGGCGCAACGAGGAGCCCACGAGCGGCGCCGCCAAGGCCGAGCCCGCGGAGCTCGCCCCGGAGCCCGAGATGCCCGTCGTCGAGGGCCCGTGGCGCAGCTACAAGGAGCGCGTGGCCTCGCTGGCCGACCGGGTGACCGAGGCGCAGAAGCCCATTCGCATCCTCAACGCGCTCAAGTGGGAGGGCAACGTCTGGGAGAACTTCCGCAAGTCGCGCTTCAAGGAGCCGCCGCGCATCGACGGAGACTGGTACTCCCGGGTGGAGCTGGGCTTCGACCCGGTGGCCCGCGGCAGGGACTTCCAGGACCTCGCCGACGCCGTGCGCCGCGAGCTCGGGGCGGACGACGCGCTGGCGAGGATCCTCCGCGCGACCTGCCTGGAGTACCGGGACGTGTGCGCGATGCTCACGGTGCGGGGGACGCCGGAGTTCTACGAGTACTCCCGGCGGCTCTACGGCTCGCCCAAGGACACCTTCCCCGACGGAAGCACCACCGTCCGGGACATCGCCCACACCCTCTACAACCTCCTCAACAGCCTCGACGAGCCCACCCTGGGGCTCCAACCGCCGCGGGACCTCGACGGGTCGCAGGTGGTGGACATCCTCCAGGGGCGCTTCACGAAGTACTTCGGTGACTCCGCGGTCAACGTGGCCATCGACGACGGCATCATCGCCGACGCCGCGGCGGGCGGGGACTACGTGAAGATCCGCGGCGGGGCGCGCTTCAGCCAGGTGGACGTGGACATCCTGGAGGTGCACGAGGGCTGGGTGCACGTCGCGACGAGCCTCAACGGCGCGCACCAGCACGTGGCGCGCTGGCTCTCCAAGGGCCCTCCGAGGACGACCGCGGTGCAGGAGGGCCTCGCGGTTCTGATGGAGGTGCTCACCTTCCGCAGCCACCCGAGGCGCGCCCGGAGGTTGAACGAGCGGGTCATCGCCATCGACAAGGCGGAGGACGGCGCGGACTTCCTCGACGTGTTCGAGTGGCACCGCACCGAAGGCTACGAGGAGGAGGAGTGCTTCAACGCCGCGCGGCGGGTCTTCCGCGGCGGAACGCTCGTCGGCGGAGCGCCCTTCACCAAGGACATCTCGTACACCAAGGGCCTCGTCTCCAACTACCACTTCATCCGCTCGGCCATCCGCGCGGCGAGGCCCGAGCTGGTGAGGTTCCTGTTCGTGGGGAAGGTGGCGCACGAGGACGTGCCGGTGCTCTGGTCGCGCGTCGCCGACGGCGTGGTGCGCCCGCCGAAGTTTCTCCCGCCGCTCTTCAGCGACCTCAACGGCCTCGCGATCTGGATGGCCTACTCGACCTTCTTCTCGCAGATGGGCTTCCAGGAGATGTTCGACTACTACGCGCAGCTCTTCCGCCAGGCGTAGGGAGCCTCAGCGGATCGCGACGAGCAGCGCCCAGGCCAGCACCGCGAGCCCCAGGCCCGCCGCGGTGCCCAGCAGCCGGTAGCGCAGCGCGCCGCCCCGCAGCCCGTACGCGTGCCCGAGCAGCGCGCCCACCACGAAGCATACCGGCACCGCCACGCCGGAGAGCTTCGCGGCCAGCTCGATGCCGGCGCGCCCACGGTCTGCGAGCGCCCGGGTCTCGACGAGCCAGGTGAGGGCGAAACCCGCGACGAGCCCCACCGAGCCGCCGGTGATCCAGCCGAAGCGCGCGGCCCAGGTCTGACGCTCGAGGACGGGATCTTCGCTGCTCAACGGGTTTCAGGCTCCAGAAAAGGGGGGAGGGGAGGGTTAGACGCCTTCCGCGGCGATGGGCTATACACCGCGGCGCCCGATCGGGTCGCGTCGTTCCCACACGCTGGCAGGTTCACTGCGGCGAGACGCGCGGCCCGGACCATCCCAAGCACGGAGACGAAAGAATCATGGCAAGAGTCTTTGCACGGCCCACCGAGGGCGAGGCCATCACCCGCGGCGCCGACGGTCACCTCAACGTCCCGGATCACCCCATCCTCCCCTTCATCGAGGGTGACGGCACCGGGCCGGACATCTGGCGCGCCAGCGTGCGCGTCCTCGACGCGGCGGTCGCCAAGGCCTACGGCGGCAAGAAGAAGATCGTCTGGCATGAGGTCTACGCGGGCGAGAAGAGCAAGAAGCTCTTCAACTCCTGGCTCCCGGACGAGACCGTCGAAGACTTCCGCGACTACCTCGTGGGCATCAAGGGGCCCCTCACCACGCCCGTGGGCAAGGGCATCCGCTCGCTCAACGTCGCCCTCCGTCAGATGCTCGACCTCTACGTGTGCCTGCGCCCGGTGCGGTGGTTCCAGGGCGTGCCTTCGCCGGTGAAGGCCCCGCAGAAGGTCGACATGGTGATCTTCCGCGAGAACACCGAGGACATCTACGCCGGCATCGAATACGAGGCCGAGTCCGCCGACGCCAAGAAGCTCATCGCCTTCCTCCAGACCGAGCTCAAGGTCACCAAGATCCGCTTCCCGGAGACCTCGGGCATCGGCATCAAGCCCGTGTCGCGCGACGGCTCCGAGCGCCTCGTGCGCGCCGCCATCCGCTACGCCCTCGACGAGAAGCGCAAGAGCGTGACCTTCGTCCACAAGGGCAACATCATGAAGTTCACCGAGGGGGCCTTCCGCGACTGGGGCTACGCCCTGGCGATGCGGGAGTTTCGCGCCGACGTGGTGACCGAGCGCGAGAGCTGGATCTTCGGCAACAAGGAGGCGAACGCCAACCTCACCAACGAGGCCAACGCCAGGCTGGTGGAGCCGGGCTTCGACATGGCGCCGCCAGACTTCCAGGCCGAGCTGGTGGCCGAGGTCGACACGGCGATGAAGCTCTGGGAGACCCACGGCGCGGGCAAGTGGAAGTCCAAGCTGATGATCAAGGACTCCATCGCGGACATCACCCTGCAGCAGGTGCTCACCCGCGCCGAGGCCTTCGACGTCATCGCGACGCTCAACCTCAACGGCGACTACCTCTCCGACGCGCTCGCGGCGCAGGTCGGCGGCATCGGCATCGCCCCGGGCGGCAACATCAACTACAAGACCGGCCACGCGATCTTCGAGGCGACCCACGGCACCGCGCCGAAGTACGCCAACCTCGATCAGGTGAACCCGGGCTCGGTGATCCTCTCGGGCGAGATGATGCTCCGCCACCTCGGGTGGAAGGAGGCCGCCGACCTGGTCATCAAGGGCATGGACGGCGCCATCGGCGCCAAGCACGTCACCTACGACTTCGCCCGCCAGATGGAGGGCGCGACGAAGGTGAAGTGCTCCGAGTTCGGCGACGCCGTCATCGCGCACATGTGATCCGCCGGGGCCGCTCCGGTCCTCGGTGCGGCCCGCGCTCCTCGATCCCTCCCGCTGAAGCTCCCCTCCGAACTCGCGCCTTGACCGCGCAGTGGCGCTGGGATGTCATCCGCGCCCGCTACACGGCCCCGGAGGACGATCGGATGCCAACGACCCATCAGGTCCAGCAGGGCGAGTGCCTCGTGAGCATCGCCGAGAGCTACGGCTTCTTCTGGGAGACCCTGTGGAATCTCCCTGAGAACAAGGCCATTCGCGAGTCCCGGCGAGACCCTACGGTGCTGCTCCCGGGCGACGTGGTGACCATCCCCGAGAAGACCGTGAAGGAGTACGTCCGGCCCACCGGGGCGCGTCACACCTTCCGCGTAAAGAACATCCCCGCGAAGCTCAACCTCCGGCTGCACGACGAGGGCGGCGAAGCCCGCGCCAACCTCGCCTACGTGCTCACCATCGACGGCGTGGAGACCCGGGGCTCCACCGACGGGGAGGGCGCGGTGCGGGTGCCCATCCCCCCGCAGGCGAGGCGAGGCACGCTGCTGCTGGTCGAGTCGGGCGAGAGCTTCGAGCTCAACCTCGGCAACCTCGACCCGGTGGACACCCCGCGGGGCGCGCAGGCCCGGCTGCGGCAGATGGGGGCGTACTTCGGGGCCGTCGACGGGAGCATGAGCGAGGATTTCGTGATGGCGCTCAAGGCCTTCCAGACGAGCCGCGGGCTCACGGCGACGGGCGAGCTCGACGCCTCCACGCAGTCGGCGCTGCGAGAGACCTTCACAGGGTAGACACAGCGGCCGCCGGACGGATGCACGGCGGCTGAGAGCAGGGCGATGGATCGATGACGGCTCATGTGACCATCGAGAGCTTCAGGAACCCGGAGACGGACTGGCGGGGTCGGCCGCTGGGCCGCATCGGCGACGCCGTCACCGTGGTGGTGAAGCTCTGGGACTACGCGAACCTCAAGGGGGGGCGCTTCTCCATCAAGCACCCGGCGATGGCGCCGGAGGGGGAGGAGTTCGAGATCCCGAAGCGCCGGGCGACCGGCGATCGCAAGGTGCTCGGGGTCGTCGGCAAGCACAAGACGACGCCGGAGGACCTCTCTCACGAGGACACCATCGACTGCGTGGTGCACCTCACCCGGGCCTGCGACGGGTACGAGCCCTTCACCCTCACCGCGCTGGTGAACTGCGTCACCGAGCCTGCGCCCGAGGCGACGCTCCGCTGCGTCGAGACACAGACCCTCTTCGACGCCGCGAGGGTGATCGTTCGCAGCGGCGTGCGAGACAACACCGAGGAGCGCTACGACGTCGCTCGCGCGGGCAACAAGGGCCTGCCCTCGACCATCGGCAACACCATCCGGGCCTGCGTCCGGCTCTTCGCCACGTTGAGGTTCAAGGACCCCGACGGGGACGAGCGGCCCTTCCCCAAGGGCACCCCGGTGAAGGTGCTCCTCGGAGAACACCCCGACCACGCCATCGACGCGGCGCTGGGCGACGATGGCAAGCTCTCCCTTGAGGTGATCGGTCACGCCTCGGTGCTCTCCGCGAAGACCCTCACGCTCCGCCTCGGGGCCGACTCGAAGAACCGCGTAATCTGTGAGCTTCCTGGCGATCCGAAGACCCAGAAGCGGGGCTCCGAGCCCGCGGAGACCGACCCCACGGGCACCCGCGACGCGCGCTTCTTCACCCTCCCCAGGGAGTGGTCGCTGCGCGAGGCCGACTGGGCGGTCACCGACGACGACGGCCGCTGGGTCGCCGACCCGGCGCACTTCAAGATGACCGTCGGCGGTCGCGCCGCGAGCCTGGGCAAGGTCGACGCGCCGGTGAAGCTGGTGCTCGACCCGCACTGGCAGTTCTTGAAGTTCGAGTTCTTCGACCGGCGCTATGGCCACAGCGACCACGCCGACAAGCGCAAGACCCTCCCCCCGATGGTGATCGAGGGCTTCCGCTACAAGCCGACGTCGTCGACGACGAAGCCCGACGTGCGCTCCAACTGGTGGGTGGTGGAGGGCGACGACACGCTCCAGTGCGTGCCGTGGATCCTCCAGCGCAAGCCCGACGGCACGGAGAAGAAGCGGCCCAGCGGGCAGACGCTGCTGCGCTTCTCGCTTCCCCCGAAGACGTGCATCCGCTCCGAGTCGGCGACCAAGCGCACCCGGGTGATCGCCACCGACGAGCAGTGGAAGCCGGGCCCCGAGCGGCTGGACTTCTACGACCTCCCGGAGGCCTGGAACTCCCGCAACTACTACGCCCGGCTCTCGGCCAGCCCGGACGAGTTCGGCTGGTACGAGCAGGTGGCGAGCAAGCCCAGCTCCAAGGCGAAGCCGCTCACCTTCTCGCTCGACGACATCGTGCTCACCGACGAGGACGGCAGGCGCCTCGCCACCTGGACGCACGACGACCGCCTCGCGATCTTCGCCCACACCTTCGACGACACGCTCGCGGACACCTCGAAGGAGGGCGTCTACAAGCCCGACGACGGGGCGAAGCTGCCCTGGTACACGAAGACGCCGGCGGTCGGCGCGCCCGAGGCGAACGAGAACTACGTCGTCGACCACCCCGGTTGGACGCGGCTCATCGCGGCGCAGGGGAGCGTCTTCGACGTCTTCGACCGGCGCACCGTGGCGAGCTCTCCCGCCGACCCCGACTACGACGTGGTGGGAGCGCGCGCGGCGGTGCGCTGGGTCGACGCCACGGCGCGCTTCGGGGCGACCGAGGTGTGGGAGCCGACGCCAGGACAGCCGGGCTACATCCGCAAGACCACGGACCACAAGATGACGCCCGGCCGGTCGTTCAGGGGCGCGGGGGTGCCCGGGGTGACCGACAAGGTCAGCCTGACGATCCAGCCGTACTACTCGCAGGACTACATGACCCGCTTCGGGCGCTACGACGAGACGGCCGACGGGTCGCCGATCGGGCGCTTCGACATGGTGCTCGCGCGCTGCTGCAACCGGGCCACGGTGGACGGCAAGCCCGTCGAGGTGGCGGTCAACCTCTGGTTCCACCGGCTGTGCTTCGACGCGACGATTCCGCCCCATGGGATGGCGCTCGACGCCTTCCAGGTCGCCTTCGTCCGCAACGTGCTCAACCGCTTCAACGGCCTCGACGCGAAGAACTCTCAGGGCCGCCCGGAGCTGCTCGCCAAGGACCCCACGAAGGCGCTGAAGGTCGTCGTCGTGAGCTTCATGCAGGTGACCCCGGAGGCCCAGGCGCACTTCAAGATCACGCTCGCCGACCACACCAAGAACGCGCGTGACTTCCGCAGCGGCTCGGGCACCGGCGAGTCCAAGAACTCGGCCCCCCAGGACGGGGGCACCTCCAGCGGCTTCACCAACGCCCACGAGCACGGCCACCAGAGCGCGCTGCCCGACGAGTACAACGAGCGCTGGAGCGCGGCGTCGTACGGGCAGCCGAGCTTCTACTCGACGCTCCCCGGCGACCCCTACGAGCTCGACGGGCGCACCATCGAGTACAGCGAGGACAACGCGCCGCTGATGAACGGCAACCACAAGCTCCACAACCGCTACTTCTGGCAGGCGGCGGAGTGGGTGCGCATCACGTCGCGCGTCGCGATGAAGGTCAAGCTCGGCGGCACCTACGCGGACTACTGGCTCCCGCCGTACCCCACGGCGAACGAGATGAAGCGGCACTACGCCTTCTGGCCGGTGAACCCCGCGAAGAACGACTTCGCGATCCCCTCGAGCGACCCGCTCGTCGCGAATCGGGGCAAGGTCAACCTCTTCCTCTACGCCATCGGCGCCGACGCCTTCTCCCAGGCGACGCTGCCGACCCGGGAGGATCCCCCGGGGAGCGAGCCCTACGACGGCATCCTGCTGGTCACGGTGCGCGTGAAGGTCAGCGCGTGGGGCGTGAAGCGCGAGGCGGAGGCCGACCTGAAGAAGCTCGCCCACGCCCTGGCGCGCGTCGCGAGGCGCCTCGACGCCCCGAAGCCCCGGAAGCTCAACCACGTCTGGGCGCTGCGCGGGACCCACGCCAAGGGGACGCCGCAGGAGTGGGTGTTCAAGCGGTGCCTCGTGCACTTCTCGCCGCGGCTGCTGATCTCGGGAGTGACCGAGCTCGACCCCGTCGACAAGTGGGAGACCCGGGTCGGGGAGTTCAAGACCGAGACGCTCTGGACCGACGCCAAGACGAAGCTGACCGACTACCACGCCATCGGCTGGGACGACTCCAACAAGGCCGCGCGGCTCGACGCCCTGATCGGCCCCGTGGCGGAGGGGACCATCACCGTGCGCGGCGGGTGGAGCGTGACGCACGCGAGCGTGAGCGCGATCAACAACGCGGTCGGGCAGTACGAGGGCCACGCCGCGGACCAGGTGAAGGCGCGCTACGCGTCCGCCAATGCGGTGGTCACCGCCTGCGACTCCTGGCTCTCGACGGCGGGCGCCGTGCCCAACCGCCGCGCCGCGGTGACGTCGCTGCGCGGCCGCGCCGAGACGGCCCGCAAGGCGCTTGGCGCCCTCTTCTACGTGCGCGACCTCGAGGCCAAGGCCAAGGACCTCAAGAAGCGCAATACCGAGCGGGAGGAGACGATCACCAAGGTCTCGACCGCGCACGCGCCGCAGTTTGAGGTGATCTGCAAGCCGGGGACGCCCGCGAAGGCCGAGTGGGATCCGCTGCCGCTGGAGGGCGACCTGCCGGAGGCCACGGCGTGGGAGGCGCTGGTGCCCGCCGCCCACCGCAACGGGTCCGTGTTCGCCCGCGTAAAGGGGCTCCTCACGGCCTACAAGTCGAAGGACCCGCTCGACATCGGTGGGCGCATCAAGGCGCTGGGCGAGCTCGTCGGGCCCGCGACGATCGCCCCCGAGCCGAGCCCGCGGGGGCCGTGGACCGATCGGGCGAAGCCCTCCCTCGCCGAGATCGGCCGGCAGCTGAGCGCGTTCGAGTCGGCCGACCCGGAGAACTGTGACGCGCGCCAGGAGGCGGTGGTGGGCGCGCAGGCCTTCGCGGTGGTCGTCTCCGAGCTCGAGCTCACCGACGCGACCGACGTGTCGGCCGCGGAGGCCCTGGTCACCCGAACCGACGCCACGGTGCTGCTCATCCAGCTCCGTCGCCAGGTGCGCTCGATCGAGGCGCACGCGGCGCTCTTCAAGGCCCACCTCGAGCGCTGGCGGAGCAGCACCACGGTCACCCTCACCGCGGACAGCCCCGACCGCTTCGAGGAGATGATGCTCGAGGCCTTCCCGTCCATGATCGGCGCGTACAAGGCCTCGTCGAAGCTCGAGGCGTCGGACATCCGCGCCTTCGCGTCCACCCTCGCGCTCGACAACCTCCAGGTCGACGACCTGATGGAGTCGGGGGCGTACGAACTGCCCATGGACTGAGGCCGACCGTGACCACCCTCTCCCGCATCGCGTTCATGAAGCCCACCGAGGCGAGCGAGGTGGAGCCGCTGCCCCTCCGCGCCGCGACCTACCCCGAGCGCTTCGAGCCGGCGCCGCCCCGGAGCCCGCTCACGGGCCCCACGCAGCCCTTCGCCGACGCCCGGCAGAACAGCCGCCTCGACGCCGCCCTCCACGACCCCCTCTCGGTCACCTGGGCCCAGCGCTTCGCGACGCCGCTGCGCCCCGACACCCGCGCCCACAGCGTGCTCCAGCACCGCAACGCGATCCTGGTGCAGGCGGCCGTGTGGCAGCTCTTCGGGCTCGACGGCAAGCTCCGCCGGGCCGGTCGCTCCGGCCCGAGCCCCATCGTCATCACCCCCGACGACCAGTCGTTCTGCCTGGTCAACAACGACGGGTGCCTGGTCTCCGCGTCCCTCGCCACGGGCCGCACGCAGTGGTCGTACGGGCTCCACCTCGCCGACGGCGCGACGTACCCCTTCGTCGGGGTCAGGGGACGGAGGGTGGTCGTCGTGGGGGCCGAGCTCGACCGCAACCCCGAGGAGGAGCCGAAGCACCAGACCACGCTCGCCGTCGAGGTGCTCGACGTGGGCGATCCCGTCGAGGCCTCACCGGAGGGCATCCTGCGCTCCGGGACCAGCCGAGGGGCGCTGGTCGTGGACATGGCCGGCGACGTGGTCGGCGCGATGGACGGCGACCGGGTGCTGGTCGCCTGGCGAGACCACGTGCTCACCGCGGGCATGGACCTCTCGGTGAAGCAGCTCGTGCGGGGCACCTTCGAGCCGCGCGCGGTCTCCCTCGGAGAGGCGGGGCGCGTCTACCTGATCGTTCGCACGAGCGAGGGCCCGCGGCTGTGGATGCTCAACGCCCAGGGGGAGCAGGTGTTCTCCGTGCGCCTGCCCGACGACGCCGCCGACACCCGGGTGCCGCCCATCATCACGGGTGACCATCGCGTCTTCGTGGTGACCGACAGCCGCATCACGGCCTTCAGCCCGATGGGCGACCATCTCTGGGAGTTCGCGCCGCAGCGAGGGCGCCCTCGGGCGCTCGTCACCGCCGAGGGCTGGCTCCTCGTCGCCGTCGCCGACACGCTCGGGGTCATCGACGCCGAGGGCCGCTCGGCCACCATCTTCCATCTGCCGGGCGAGACCTTCGCCACGGCGCCGGTGCTCACCGCATCGGGCGAGATCTTCGTCGCGACCGAGACCGCGCTCGTGTGCATCGGCCCCGAGTTCGACGCCTCGCACCGCACGATCATCCGCTGAGGTCAGCCCTTCGGGGCGTCCTCGTCGCGGCTCTTGCGGAGGTACTCCCCCAGCCAGGCGAGGCGCTTCTCCGAGCGCACCTCGCTCTGCGCCAGCACGCCGCGCTGGTTGCGAAACTCCACGATGTGCGCCGTCTCCTCGGCCTCGAGCAGGAAGAACTCCACCGGCCCGAAGACCTGGTCGAGCTCGTCGGGGCGACAGGTCGGGAGGTACATCCGCAGCACCCGAGGATCATAGAAGCGGAAGAGCATCCGCCGGCCGCGCTCGTCCTGCACCCGGAGCAGCCGGCGGAAGTGCCGGTGCAGCGCCCCCATCGGGGCCGACGAGCGGAAGAAGACGCCCCAGGCCTCGCCCCAGGAGGCCTCGAGCAGCCGGAGCGTGGCGGGGGCGCCCCTCGTCAGCCGCACGAGGTAGGGAGCGACCCGGGCGAGCGCGGGGTCGAGCTCGCCGATGTACAGGCAGCGTGCCGCGAGCTCGCTGGCCGAGAGGGCGGGGTGCACCTTCGGGTCGCGGGCGCCGTCGAGCAGCGCGTAGGTGTGCTCGTCGTCGCCTCTCGGCCAGAGGCGCTGCGTCAGTTGTTCGATCGGGACCTCGGCCATGTGCTCCGCCCGTGGCCTCAGGCCGCGGCCTCCTGCTGCCGCCGGGCGCGCTCGCACTCCTCGCAGAAGGGGGCACCCTCGCGCGCCGCGGAGACCAGGGTCTCGACCTGCGCGGCCACCCGGTCGGTCGCCCCGGGGGCGGTCGCGTCGGGCTCCAGGAAGGCCGCCTCCTCGTCGCGCCCCAGCCAGCGGATGGTGCACTGGCCCGGGTCGAGGTCGTCGAAGTACGCGAGGCCCATCGCGTCGAGGGCCCCCTCGCGCACGGTGCCGTCGGGGAGCCTGATCCAGTAGCGCTCGTAGGCCACCGGCTGGTCGGCCATGTCGAGGAGCTCGATCTCCACCCAGGTGCGCTCCCCGGGGGCCGCGCGCGAGCCCGCCGTGGTGCCCGCGGCGCTCTCCACGAGCGCCCGCTGCCCCAGCGGCATCGCCGGGTCGGTAGCCTCGCCGTCTCGGTCGGGCCAGCGGATCTCCGCCGAGCCCGGGTCGAGGTCGCCGAAGTACGCGCGGCCGTGCTCGTCGAGCAGGCCCTCGCGCACGGTGCCGTCGGGCAGCTTGATCCAGTAGCGCTCGCCCCGCATGGCGTTGCCGTCCATGTCGGTGAGCTCGAGCTCGATCCACGTCTTGCGCAGCAGCTCCCCGGCGGGGACGATCTCCTGCCCGTCGGCGGTCTCCCCCGCGCCGCCGCCCGTGGCCCGGCGCCGCACCTCGACGCGCCACGCCACCAGCAGGCCGCGAGCGAGCGCCTCGGTCACCACGCGCCTCGGGTCGTCGGTGAGCGCCCCCAGGCGCAGCGCGTGCTGCGCCCTCACGTAGCGGGCGGCCTCGACGATCGGACCCGAGCTCGCGGCGCCCCGCCACGACGGGCCGATGAGCCGTCGTAGCTGCAGCTCGGCCTCGCGCGGGTCGAGCCTCGCGGCCCCTACCAGGCCGCCGTCGATCGGCGTCGTGAGCACGATCTCGGAGGAGTCACCGAGAATCCTCCACGGGGGTCTCTGCATGGCGCGGCGGGATCGCAACACCGCTGCCCGCGTGGTGTCAACGCGAGAAGTCCCGAGGGGGCCCCCGTCCTCCCTCGCGCCTTCGGACGCGAAGCCAGACATCGCTTTGCCCATCGCCCCGCGCATGTGGCAAGAGCATCCGCGCCGATGATCCCCCGATACACACCCGCCGAGTTCTCGGTGCTCTGGTCGCCGGAGCGCCGCTTTCAGACGTGGCTCGAGGTCGAGCTCGCCGCCTGCGCGTCGATGGAGACCGAGGGGCTCGTGCCCGCCGGCACCGCCGAGAAGATCCGCGCGCTCGGGCTCTCGCTCGACGCGGCGCGCATCGAGGAGATCGAGCGCACCACCCGCCACGACGTCATCGCCTTCCTCACGCACGTCGAGGAGCTGGCGGGCGAGCCCGCGCGCTGGCTCCACCGGGGCATGACCTCCAGCGACGTGCTCGACACCTCCTTCGCCATGCTGCTGCGCGACGCCGCGACCATGTGCCTCGACCGCCTGGAGGCGCTGCTCGCCGCGATGCGCGAGAAGGCCGAGGCCCACCGCGGCACTGCCATGATCGGCCGCTCTCACGGCATCCACGCCGAGCCCATCACCTTCGGGCTCGCGCTCTCGGGCCACCTCGCCGAGCTCACCCGCGCCCGCGCCAGGCTGCGCACGGCCCGCGACGAGGTGGCCGTCGGCAGCCTCTCCGGCGCCGTCGGCACCTACGCCCACCTCTCCCCGGCCTTCGAGGGCCGCGCCCTCTCGGCGCTGGGCCTCGGGGTGGAGACCGTGGCGACGCAGGTGATCCCCCGCGACCGCCACGCGGCGTACTTCTCGGCCTTCGCGGTGGTGGCGGGGGCCATCGAGCGCTTCGCGGTGCAGGTGCGCCACTGGCAGCGCTCGGAGGTGATGGAGGCCGAGGAGGCCTTCACCGTCGGGCAGAAGGGCTCCTCCGCGATGCCCCACAAGCGCAACCCGATCCTCTCGGAGAACCTCTGCGGGCTCGCTCGGATGATGCGCGCCTTCGCGGGCGCCGCGCTCGAGAACACCGCGCTCTGGCACGAGCGGGACATCTCCCACTCCTCCGCCGAGCGCATGCTGGCGCCGGACGCGACGACCACCCTGGGCTTCATGCTCGAGCGCGCCACCACGCTGGTGCGCGGCCTCGTGGTGTACGAGCCCGCCCTCCGGGAGAACCTCGACCTGGCCCGCGGGCTCTGGGCGAGCGAGGCGGTGCTGCTGGCGCTCGTGGCCTCGGGCACAGGGCGGCAGGAGGGCTACGTCATGGTGCAGCGCAACGCGATGAGGGCGTGGAAGGGAGAGGGGGATTTCCGGGCGCTGCTGGGCCAGGATGCGGACGTGAGCGCCCTACTGACCCCCGCGACCCTCGACGCGTGCTTCGACCTGACGCACTCGCTCCGCCATGTCGACGAGGTGATTTCCCGCGCCGTGGAGGCCTCCCGATGATCGACGACGCCACGCTCCGAGCCGCGCTCTCGCACCCGCTGGAGTCCATCGCGCTGCCCCGTCTGGGGGTCTTCTACGGCGGCAAGGTGCGCGACAACTGGACCCTCCCGGACGGCCGGCGGGTGCTCATCACCACCGACCGCATCAGCGCCTTCGACCGGGTGCTCGGCACCATCCCCCTCAAGGGGCAGGTGCTCTCGCAGCTCAGCGCGTTCTGGTTCGAGCAGACCGCCGACGTGGCGCCCAACCACCTCATCTCGTCGCCCGATCCCAACGTCGCGCTCGCCTGGGAGTGCTCCCCGCTGCCCGTCGAGGTCGTGGTGCGCTCGTACCTCACCGGCGTCACCAGCACCTCCGTGTGGAGCGCCTACTCCCGCGGTGAGCGCACCTTCTGCGGCCACCCGCTGCCCGACGGGTTGCGCAAGAACGACCCGCTCCCTCACGCCATCGTCACGCCCAGCACCAAGGCCGAGAAGGGCGGCCACGACGTGTCCGTCTCCGCGGCGGAGCTCGTGGCCAGCGGGGTGATCTCCGAGGCCGACATGGCCCGGGTGTCGGAGATGGCGCTCGCGCTCTTCGCGCGGGGCCAGGCGCTCTGCGCCCGCCAGGGCCTGGTGCTGGTCGACACCAAGTACGAGTTCGGCCGGCTGCCGGAGTCCCGGGGCGGCGGCATCGTGGTGATCGACGAGGTGCACACGCCCGACTCGTCGCGCTTCTGGTACGCGCAGAGCTACGCCGAGAGGCACGCGCGCGGAGAGGAGCCCGAGAGCCTCGACAAGGAGTACGTGCGGCGCTGGCTCTCGGCGCAGGGCTTCACCGGCGACGGTAGGATTCCGCCGCTCACCGACGAGGTGCGGCTCGAGGCCGCGCGGCGCTACGTCGAGGCCTTCGAGCGGATCACGGGCCGGGCCTTCGTGGCCGACCTGCGTCCCCCGCAGGCGCGCATCGAGGCGGCCCTCGCGGCCATCGGATTGTAGGAGAGGAGCGACGACCATGAGAGCCAGGGTGACGGTGACGCTGAAGCGCGAGGTGCTCGATCCGCAGGGCGAGGCGATCCGCCGGGGGTTCGACGCGCTGGGGCTTCAGGGGGTGCGCGAGGTGCGCGTGGGCAAGGTGATCGAGGTCGAGCTCGACGACTCGGTGGCCGACGCCCCGAGGCTGCTGCGCGAGGCGGCCGACAAGCTGCTCGCCAACCCGGTGATGGAGGACTTCTCCGTGGAGATCATCGGTCCGGAGGGGAAGACCGCGACGTGAGGTGGCCCCCGACCTCCGCGACGTCGGCCGCGCTCGTGCTCGCCCTCGCGGGCTGCGGGTCCGATCCGGCGCCGGAGGATGTCCCCCGGTTCGACGCGCGCGACGCGGTGGTCGAGGAGACCCTCGACGCGACGGTGACGGACGTGTCGACGCGCTTCGACGTGATCCCCTCCATCGACGTCACGCCCCTCGGCGACGTCGCGAGCACCGCCGACGCAGCCGCCCCGGGGGACCTCGGCGGTCCCTGCCAGGCCGTCTCCGAGGACTACGCCGCCGCGGTGCGCTACGCCCAGACGTGCAGCGTGGAGGGCGAGTGCGCGACGCCTGTGTGCGAGACGCTCTGCTGCGCGTGCGAGGTGTTCATCAACGCGGCCACGCCGGAGTACGAGCGGCTGCGGCTGCTGCGCGAGCGCTGGCAGACGCTGGGCTGCGGCACGATGGCGCGCTGCGCGGGCGGCGGCGGCGGTGGATGCGGCGCGGCGGTGGCGGCGTCGTGCTCGGCCGAGGGGCGCTGCGTGACGGTGCGCGACCGGCTGAACGACGGCGGCCTCGACGACGCCTGGGCCTCTCCCGACGCGGCGGTCGCTGCGATGGACGGCGCGACCCGCTGAGCGGCGGCGATGTCTTGACTTGATGCGGTGGTTCCGTAGGTTCCCGCGCTCCCGGAGGCCTACGAAACCGATGCGCTATTCAAAGTCGTTCATTCCCACGCTGCGTGAAGACCCCGCCGAGGCGCGGAAGAACCCGTCGCACAGGCTCCTGCTGCGCGGCGGGTACATCCGCCAGGTGGGCGCCGGGATCTATGAGTTCCTGCCGCTCGGCCTGAAGGTGCTGCGCAAGGTCGAGGGCATCGTGCGCCAGGAGATGGACCGCGCGGGCGCCCAGGAGGTGATGCTCCCCGCCCTCGTCCCCGCCGAGCTCTTCAAGGAGACCGGCCGCTGGGACCTCTTCGGCTCGACGCTCTTCCGCCTGAAGGACCAGAAGCGCAACGACTACCACCTCGGCCCGACGCACGAGGAGGTCATCACCGACCTGGTCCGCGGGGTGGTGCGCTCGTACCGCCAGCTCCCGGTGAACCTCTACCAGATCCAGTGGAAGTACCGCGACGAGGCCCGGCCGCGCGCGGGCCTGCTGCGCTGCCGCGAGTTCCTGATGAAGGACTCGTACAGCTTCGACACCACCGAGGAGAACGCGCTCTCCAGCTACATGACCATGCGCGCCGCGTACGACCGGATCTTCCAGCGCGTGGGCGTGAAGTACCGCGTCGTCGCCGCCGACTCCGGCGCGATGGGCGGCAACACCAGCGCGGAGTTCCAGATCCTCGCGGAGACCGGCGAGGACGCCATCGTGGTGTGCCCGTCGTGCGAGTACGCGGCCAACGTCGAGGCCGCCGTCGCGAAGCACGCGCCGTCCTCCGTGACCGCCGTGACCGCGTCGGGCAAGCGCGAGTCCGACGTCGCGACGCCCAACAAGAAGACCATCGAGGAGGTCGCGGAGTTCCTGAAGGTCCCCGCCACGCAGACCGTGAAGGCGGGCGTGTACCTCTTCGGTCAGGCGCCCGGGTCGACCCCGCGCATGGCGCTGGTCTTCGTGCGCGGCGACCGCCGCATCAACGAGATCGCGCTCACCCGCGAGCTCACCGCCACCTGGCTGCGCCCCGCGGAGGACGAGGAGCTCTCGGCCGCCGGGCTGCACGCCGGGTACATCGGCCCGCGCGACCTGCCGGCCGGGGTCGAGAAGGTGCTCGTCGACCGCGAGGTCTCCGAGGTGACGGAGGTGGTCACCGGCGCCAACAAGAGCGGCTTCCACCGGCAGCACGTGTCGATGGTCGACGCCCTCGCCTCGCTCGGCGAGCGCGCGAAGGTGGCGGACGTCCGCGCCGTCGGGAGCGGCGACCCGTGCCCCGAGTGCGGCGCGGGACTGCAGGAGTACAAGGGCATCGAGGGCGGGCACATCTTCGTGCTGGGCACGCACTACACCGGGAAGATGGGCGCGAAGTTCCTCGATGAGAGCGGCGCGGAGAAGCTCATCGTGATGGGCTGCTACGGCATCGGCGTGTCGCGCCTCGTCGCGGCGACGGCGGAGCAGTGCTACGACGCCGACGGCCTGATGTGGCCGATGTCCATCGCCCCCTACCAGGTGATGCTCTCGGCGCTGGTCACCACGCCCGAGGCCGTGGCCGCGGCCGACGGGCTCTACGCCGAGCTCACCGCGCGGGGCGTCGAGGTGCTCTTCGATGACCGCGACGAGCGCCCCGGGGTGAAGTTCAAGGACGCCGACCTGCTGGGCATCCCGCTGCGGGTGACGCTCGGCAAGAAGAGCCTGGAGCAGGGGAAGGTGGAGCTGAAGGCCCGCAGCGGGAAGGACGTCGAGCTCATCGACATCGCCACCGCGGCCGACGAGATCGCCGCGAGGGTGAAGGCCGCGCTGGGCTGAGCGGGGAGGGAGGAAGGCGCCGCGGGGGGCTTCGATGCCCTTCGCGGCGCTGGACCGACGCGCCTAGAGGCGGCGCTGCAGCTCGTTGGCGCCGCCGCCCTCGGCGGCGCGGCGGTAGGTGAACGCGCCGCGCAGCACGATGCTGCGACCCTCGTTGGTGAGGATGTACACGTCGACGGGGTGGCCGCGGTCGGCCTCGCGCGCTTCGGGCGTGGTGAGGACGATGGTCTCGTCGTCGGCGATGCCGACGTTCTGGGCAGGCTTCGGACCGACCCTGATCTCCAGGCCGCCGAGGGCGCGGAAGCCATGACCGCGGATGCGCACCTCCTCGCCGCCGCTCGGACGCCCGGAGGCGGGGTTGACGCTCTGGAAGAACACGCCGTCCTTCTTGCAACCCGTCGACGCGGCTGCGGACACGAGCAGCGAAGCCATCAGCACAGTGCGCAGCGCACGAATCATCGTTGAAACGCCTCCTCAGTTCGAACGCCGCGGACGCTAGTCGAGGGGCGTTGACAGGGTCAAGCGTCGATGGCGCGAGGCATCTATTCGTGCAACCACTTGTGCCATTGAGCCAATGGCGACATCGGCAACCGGACTCCATAGACATGCACGCTGGCGGGCGTCCGCGGCGCGAATGTCACAACGATTTCGGTGAGACAGGGGCTTGTGCGACGTGGCATGGTCGCTGCAGCCTGAGAGCCGTATTCGACCATGCCTGACGTGGTGCGATTGAAGTGAGGTAACGCGACCGTGGCGAAGAACAAAGGCAAGCGCAACCGTTCGCAACGCAGCACCGTTCCCACGCCGTCGTCCACGCAGGCGGCGGAGGCGGTGTCCGCGAAGCCCGGAGCCCACGCGCACGAGGCCGAGGCCCGCGAGTCGCTCCCTCCCGGCGGCCGCTCGACGCTCTCCATCGATCCGACGCCCAGCAGCGACAACGTGATCCCGTTTCCCCGCTCCGCGGCGATGGCGGCCGAGGCGAGGGATACCAAGGCCACGCTGATCTCTGGCACCGACTCCTTCACGGCGCCGAAGGTGCCTGCGGAGCAGCCCGTGCAGCCCGCGCCGGAGACCGCGAAGCCCTCCGAAGACTCCGCGCTGCGACCCCCGGCCGGGGAGCAGGAGCGCAGCACCATTCCCCCAGAGGAGGCGACCGGCGAGCGAGCCAGGGTGGTCACTCCCGAGAGCCCGGTGCTCCCAGAGAAGACCGCGGAGAAGACCGCGGAGAAGATCACGGAGAAGCCCGCGAAGCCCTCCGAGGACGAGACCCGCAAGACCCTCCGGGGAGAGGTGGTCGGCAAGAAGGACGACAGCCGACGCTCTCACAAGGAGTCCCTCTCGACGCACCTCAGCGACGAGGCCAGGGCCTTCTTCTCCGAGGCCGCGGCGGCCGCCGCCTACAAGCAGACGCACGACACCTTCGAAGACCTCGCGCCAGCCTCCGAAGAGCACGCCGCCGAGGTCGCCCGCAGCAGGCGCGCCATGACCATCACCGGCGTCCTGCTGGTCGGGGTCATCGCGGTGGTCGCGGGCTTCGGCATCTACTCGCACACCAGCGTCCCCGAGACGGGCCTCGATCGGCGTCCGGCGGCGGTCGAGGCCCCGCCCGCCGCGGCGACCAGCCCGACGCCCGCGGCCGAGCCCGCCACGCCTCCTCCCGCGGCCGAGCCGACGCCTCCTCCCGCGGCCGAGCCGACCGCGGCTCCGGTTGCCGCCGCGGCTCCCGCGGCCGAGCCGGCCCCTGCGCCGACGACCGCTCCCGCCGCCGAGCCGACGCCTGCCCCCGTCGCTGCGCCGACGCCCGTCGCCGCGGCGACGCCTGAGCCCGCCGCTCCCGCTCCCGCTCCGGCGCCGCCTGCCCCGGTCGCGGCGCCAGCCGGGCAGACGCCCCAGCAGCTCCTCGCCGCGGCGCGGTCGTTCCGCGGTCCCTTCGCTGGCAAGCTGGCGGCGTACAACGCGTACTTCGACGCGAACCCCACCGACGATCGCACCATGACGACCTACGCGATGAGCCTCGCGGAGAGCGCCCACAACGCCGAGGCCGAGGCGGTCGCCAACCGCGCGGTCACGGCCAACCCTCGCAGCGGCCAGGCCTGGTTCGTCCTCGCGTACGCCCGCTCGCAGCAGCGCAACCGCGCAGGCGCCGCCGAGGCGCGCACCCGCTGCATCGCGCTCGGCGGCACCTGGGCCAACGAGTGCCGCGCCATCCGCTGACCGTCCCCTTCGGCTGATTACCCTCTCGAGTATTCGATCAAGGCGTGCGCGGGTAGCGTCGGTTGCCCGGCGCCACCGCCACGCGGATGCCCTGGTTGCGTCCGTTGCTGTCGCAGCGGCCGTTCACGAAGAGCCAGGTCCGCAGCGACCCGTCGGACCACGCCGACGGAGCGGCCACGGAGGGGTCGACCCGGCCGCCGAGCGCCGCCGCCTCGGAGCGGGTGAAGTGCACGGCGTCGAACGATCCCGCGAGGCCGACCGCGCGCTGGAAGTCGCTGCCCCCGTCGAGGGCGAAGGGCGCGCTGCGGGCCGAGAAGAACAGCCGGTAGAGGGTGCGACCGGCGAGGCTGTCCTCCGCGCGCAGCGAGGGATCTCCCACGGCCCCTGACGCGTGGCCCACCACCCCGGCGTCGCGGGCGTCGTCGCCGGGGGCCAGCAGCGACTCTCGCCGGGGCGTGCGCTCGTCCGCGTCGACCCGGCTGAGGGGCGCGGCGAGGGACGTCGCCGTCGCCGACCAGATCGCCCCGGCGCTCTCGTAGGCGAGGATCAGCGAGTCGTCCCGGCGCACCACCAGGGTCGGCGCTCTCAGCGGCGTCAGCTCCCCGAGGCTCGCGTCGGCGGTGAGCCTCGGCTCGTCCGAGGAGCGCCACGTGCGGCCGTCGGCGCTGGTCGCGAGGCCGAGGCCCGCGGCGGTGTCGAAGACCATCGCGAAGCCGTCGCGGGTGGCTGCGACGTCGGGCGCTCCGACCCCGTCGCCGTGCCACGCGAGGGAGGGGGCGAGCACCTCCTCGGGCGGCGCTTCGAGGCGGCGCCCATCGACGACGACGGCCCGGAGGATGGTGCGGCGCGCGCCCTCTCGGCGGGTGAAGTAGAGCGCGGTGCGGTGCGGGCCCAGCGGGAGCGCGGCCGGGTCGGAGAGGACGACGGACTCCTCCCGCAGCAGGCAGAGGCCCTCGGAGAGCTCCTCGCTGTCGAGCAGGCGGTAGGGGCCGCTGCGACCGGAGGGCAGGTCGGTGTCGCCGGCGCCCGGAGACGCGAGGGTGCCGCAGCCCGTGACGAGCGCGAGGACGACGGTGCGGAGGGCCTTCATTCGAAGCCCACGGCGAGGGTGGTGCCGAGGTTGAGCACGGTGCCCGTGGCCAGGTAGTCACCGACCGGGTCGTTGGGGTCGGCCTTCACGATCGATCGGGAGTTGAGGAGCTGCATCGAGGCGTGGACGTCGAGGACGACGGTTCCTGGGAGGAGGGCGCCGAGGCGGCGAAGCGTGAGGCCGAGGCCGAAGGCCGCGACGTGGCGCGAGGCGTCGATGAAGTTCGTGAGGCCCGCCTGGGCGGGCACCGGCGTCGGGTCGAAGTGGTAGCCGAGGCGAAACGCGAGCGAGTGACGGCCCACCGGGGTCGTAAGCTCGAGGCCCACCCGGGGGACGAAGGTGTCGTGGAAGCGCATCGCCTCGCGCGCCGCGGGCTGCGGAACCGACGGCTGGCGGAGCCCCGGGACGCCCGCCGGAATGGTCAGGTCGAGCGCCACGTCGAGCGAGGCCGTGGGGTTCTCGTAGCGCGACCACTGCACCCACATGAGGTCGGCCATCACGCGAAGCTCCGGGGTCATGCGCCACACCGCGCCGAGCGCTACCTGCCGCGGCTGAAAGGCCGTCATGACGTGGGAGCGGAGCCCGTAGTGACCGGGGATGGTGAGCGCCCTCGGGTCGTTGATGCCCCCGACGACGATCTGCCCCTGGAGGTCGGCGTCGAGCGCCGTGTCGAGCTTGAACTCGTCGCGGTAGGCCGCGCCCAGGGTGACGTTGCCCGGGAGGTCGACCTGCGCTCCCGCCTGGAGGTAGCGCACCGCCGTGAGGTCGGCGTCGACGCCGTGGGTGAGCGCGCTGTTGGCGGGCTGCGTGGCGGAGATGCGGCCCGAGATGTCGAAGCCGCCGCGGGTCGAGGCCATGAAGACCAGGCCCGCGCCGAGGCGCAGCCATCGCCACGGGGAGATCGCCAGGCTCGCGGCGATGTAGAGCCGCTGGAGCCGGACGGAGTAGAGCTCCCAGCGGGGCTGCGTCTGCGGCAGGGCGCGCACCTGAGAGAGGCGCTCGTCGGGGACGTGCACCGCGAGGCCGAAGGCGAAGGGCAGGCGGAAGACGCGGCCCGGGGCGACGAGTCCGCCGACGAAGCCTCGGGTGGAGTCGACGTGGTTGTCGCGACCGTCGGTGTTGAGCGAGGGCGAGGTGTAGAGGTAGCCGAGCTCCGCGCGGAAGGAGCGCAGCCGCGCGAGGCCCGCGGGGTTGTAGTAGCCCGCGGAGACGTCGCCCACGTCGGCGGTGACCGCGCCTCCGAGCGCCGTCGAGCGGGAGAGGAAGCCGTACATGTCCAGCGGGTTGGCGCGGGCGCCTGCCGGGGCGAGGGCGAGGGCGAGGGCGAGGGCTGCGGGGAGGGCGGTGGCGCGCATGGCTCAGAAGGTCACCGACGCGCTGGCGCCGATGTGAAGGAGGGCGCCGCCGTGGGAGACCGCGGCGGTGGCGGTGGCGGCGTCGCGGGGGGCGAGCCAGTGGGTCTGCGAGAAGACGTCGACGGTGTAGCGGGTGCCCGCCGCCGTCGCACCGACGCTGAGGCCCGCGGCGAAGACGTGGCGGTCGTTGTCGAGGTAGGCCCTCGCGGCGGTGGCGGGGGGCGCGGGCGACGGCTCGTAGAAGTAGCCGCCGCGCAGCGCGACATGGGTGCCGTCATCCCAGGTCCAGCGGTGCTCGACGCCGAGGCGGGGCACCAGCGTGTCGCTGAACTCCGCCGCCGGGGGGACCGGGCTGTTGTCGGTGGTCGCGGAGGAGGGGCCCGGGTACGCGCTCCAGCGCTTGCCCGTGACGCCGAGCGCGGCGGTCCATCCGCGGTGCTGCCAGGCGGCCTCCACCTGGAGCTGCGCGGGGTCGTACTGCGCGACGCCGGAGATGTTGAAGACCGGCAGGCTGATGCCGAGGTCGCGGGCCTCGATGGTCACCAGGAAGGTCGCCACCAGCGAGCCGCGGTACGTGGCCCCGACGCGCCAGTCGCCGCGCTCCCACTGGGCGCCGAGCACGGGCGCGTAGGTCGCGACGAGCTGATCGTCGATGCGCGAGCTCGATCGACCGGAGGCGTCGGCGGCGACCAGCACGGTGCCGGTGAGGCCCGCCATGGCCATCACCCCGGCGCCGAGGCGCAAGCCCGCGGGCAGCGAGACCCCGAGGCCGATCTGCAGCGCCACGGTCTGCACCCGGTCGGGAAGGATCACGAACTGAGGCGTCGTCGCTCGGGTGATGCGCCCTCGGACGATGACGTTGGTGGGCGTGAAGAACCCGAGGCCCAGCGCGACCCGATCGCGGAGCACGCCGCCGAAGGGGAGCGGCAGCCCGACGCCGATCATCGTGGCCGAGCCGGTGTCGGCGGCGAAGTGCCGACCGTCGAGGTCGAGCCAGAAGGCGGTGCCCACGTAGCCGAGGGTGAGCGAGCGCTGGCGAAGGCGAGAGAGCCCCGCGGGGTTGGCGTGCACCGCCGAGAAGTCGTCCGCGAAGGCCGCGCCGGTGCCGCCCAGGGAGACCAGCCGGGGGCCGAAGCCGAAGAGGTCCTGCGGGGAGGCGGCGGCGAGGGAGCTCGTGAGGCTCAGGGCGAGGGCGGCGGCGAGGGCGGGGCGCTGGGCGCGGGACACCACGGCGACGCTACACCGCTCGCGGGCTCCACTGGAATCTCTCCTTGCGCGCTGCGAAGCGTTGCTCGTAGCGTGCCCGTCCCCTGTCATGAGCCGACGCGTCCTCGTCATCACCCCGACGTACAACGAGCGGGAGAACCTCCACGCCTTCCTCGACGCGCTCTTCGCGGTCGCCCCTCAGGTGGACGTCCTGATCGTCGACGACAACTCCCCCGACGGCACCGGCGCGCTGGCCGACGAGGTGGCCGCGCGCGACCCCCGGGTGCACGTGCGCCACCGCGCGGGCAAGCTCGGGCTCGGCACGGCCTACCTCGAGGGCTTCCAGTGGGCCCTCGCGCAGGGCTACGACGTGGTCTTCGAGATGGACACCGACCTCTCGCACGACCCGCGGTACGTGCCCGAGTTCATCCGGGCGATCGAGGCCGGCGCCGACGTGGTGATCGGCTCGCGCAACATCCCCGGCGGCGGCGTCGAGGGCTGGGGGCCCGGGCGCCACTTCGTGTCCAAGGGCGGCAGCGTCTACGCCCGCACCATCCTCGGCCTCGACGTGCACGACCTTACCTCGGGCTATAAAGCCTTCACCCGCGACGCGCTGCAGCGCATCGACCTCGGCGGGGTGAAGAGCAACGGGTACTCGTTCCAGATCGAGCTCACCTACCGCGCGGTGCTGCGGGGGATGCGCGTGGCCGAGGTGCCGATCCTCTTCGTCGACCGGCGCGCGGGGGCCTCGAAGATGTCCCGGAAGATCTTCGCCGAGGCCGTGGTGATGGTCTGGAAGCTCCGCCTCGACGCGCTGCGCGGGCGGATGTAGTCGTTCTCCCCGCCGACGCGGGGAGTCAGGTGGTGATGGTCACGTGGACGGCGCCCGCGACGGCCTTGCTGCGCCCCCGGCCGAGCAGCAGCTCGTAGTGCCGCACGCTCGCGTCGGCCCCGGCCTCATCCTGGCGTAGCGCCACCAGCCGGAGGCCGGTCTCGCGCTGGATGCGCCGCAGCACCGAGTCGATCGGGGTCTCTCCCTTGGGGAGCTGCACCCGACCGCAGGTCATGCCCTTCACCAGCTCGCTGCCGTGGGTCACGATGAATCGCGCGCCCATCAGAGCCCCCTCCGCGGCGAGGCCGCGTGCAGGGCGGTGGCCGCCGTCGTCCCGACCGATCGATGTCCTGATGCCTTCGTGTGGATGGTGGTGTGCACAGTGACTGCTCCTCGTCGGAGAGGCTCCTGTGCAGCAGTTGTTCCACAGCGAATCCATCGGGGAATTGGCCGGTTTCGAGGAGATGGTGCGGCTCCCCAGGTGAGGCGTGCGGCATCGTTGTCCGCTTGTTGCGCGCCCGGTGTGCGCAAGGATGGTACAGGCTCTGCTCAGCTCACCGAGGGGTTGGGGATGTTCGCGGGGGCGTGGCGCTCGCCGGGGTCTTCGTCCGGCACCAGCCCGACGCGGGGCGGGGGGATGGTGTCGCCGAACCAGGCGAAGAACTCCACGAGCTGCCGCTTGCGGGCCGCGGGGATGAAGTCGAAGTTGGTCCCCCGGTCGGTGACCTCCCAGAACTCCGGCGAGGTGACCGAGAGAATCTCGTCCCGGATGGAGGCGAGCCGCGCCGGGCTCTCGTAGCGCATGTCGCGGAAGACCTCTCGCGCGGAGGTCTCGTCGTGGTGCAGGAGGTACCAGGTGGCGAGCTTCACCTGCGCCTTGCGCACGCCCTTGAGGGAGGCCTCGCGGGTGCCGCCGTCGCCCTCCTTGTCGACCTGGAGGAAGATGTGGAGCAGCTCCTGGCGCTCGGGGGACTGCCGGTTGAAGGCGATCTCGTTGAGGGTGCAGAGGTCGTAGGCCGAGGTCTCGAGGATGAACCCGAGGTCGGCGTTGAACGCGAGCTGGCCGTAGTACTTGAAGTACCGGGCGATCTCGACGGCGAAGCGGCCCTGGTTGCGCTGGAGGGCGGCCTCCGCGAGCAGCCGGTACTGGTGGAAGACGTTGTAGGCGGTGCGCACGTCGCGGCCGTTGACGGTGCTGCGGAGGTACGTGTTGAAGAACTTGATGCAGAGCGAGACGACGCGGGGCTCGGAGCGGTCCATGGCGCTCTCGGCGAGCTCGCGGGTCTTGATGGCGACGACGTAGCAGAGCTCGCGGCTGCCCCCGAGGCCGCCCTGGTAGATGGTCTGAAACTGCCGCAGCAGCTTGAACTCGAACCAGTCGCGCTCGCGCCCGACGGACTCGAGCACCTCCGGGGACATGGAGACGAAGTCGGGGTTCTCCGCGACCGCGTCGGTGATGACGAACCAGTCGAGGGGCAGGGCGCCCTTCACGTCGAGGTAGTCCTGGCCGAGGTCGCCGAGCGCGGTGACGCTGGCGATGGCGATGGCGCCGTCGTGGTTGGCCATCGCGTTGAGCACGACGTCCGAGAGCTGCTCGGTGCCGTCGGCGGCGTTCTCCTGGATGGACTCGGCGCTGCGCTGCGCGGTGCCGATGACGGCCGGCGCGCTGCGGATGACCGAGAGGGTCTCCGAGCGGATGCGGGCGACGATGTTGAGGGGGTTGAGGAAGTCGAAGACGAACGCGAAGTACGGCAGCAGCAGCAGCATGCTCAGGGTCATGAGCGCCATCGAGACGAGCGTCCCCCACACCGGGACGAAGTCGTCGCGGAAGGTGAACGACACCCAGATGGAGTCGATGGCCGCGATGACGAAGAAGCCCATCACGGTGAAGTTCACCTTCGAGCGGAAGAAGAGCTCGGTGATCTTGTGCGTGTACCGGTTGGCCGCGAGCTCGACGATGATCGCGACCACCGAGATGGCCACGCCCAGCAGCGCCGTCACGAGCTGGCTCACGTCGCGCAGCAGGTCGGAGATGGGGCCGCCCTCGAAGTGGGTGAGGTTCCAGAGGAGCGGCGGAGCCTTCGGCAGGCGACGCGCGTCGAGCCAGTGCGAGGCCAGGAAGATCAGCGCCGAGGCGCCCAGCAGGAAGAGGAAGGGATAGAGCCAGACCTGGAGCGGGACGCGCCGCTCCTGGCGCGAGCGCCCCGATCGGGAGGGCGGGCGATCGTCCGGTGCAGGGGGCGGCGTGGTGGGTTCCCCGGAAGGCAGGGCGGCGGCTGCGCTCACCGGGCGGAGTATCGCCCCGATCGCCCCGAAGGAGGGAGCGCGACCGATCAGCGCTGCACGATGAGCACCCGGTTGGCGTCCGTGTAGGAGACGGCGCCGTGCTCGCCGCCGCAGTTCCAGCACGACGACCAGACGACCTCGCGGCGGGCCTCGCCGAAGGCCAGCGCGATCGCCACGGCGTCGTTCTGCAGCAGGAAGCTCGACGCGTGGCGGTAGCGCCCGTCGGGCAGCACCCAGAGCGCGGCGACCCAGCTCCCCGCGCGAGAGCGCCCCGCCAGCACCAGGATGTCCTCGCCGAAGGTCGGGCTCCATCGCACCGGGTTGACCGTGAAGGTGTACTCGGGGTGCAGCTCCACCGTGGTCGCGCCGTGGTTCATCACCTCGGTGACGGCCTGCGGGAGAAACATCGCCAGCCCCTCGCGCAGGCGCAGCCGCTCCAGCTCCGGCACGCTCGCGATCAGCGCCGACACCTGCGCCGCCGTCATGGGCTCCTCGCGGAAGGGCCTACGAGAGACCTCCCGCGGGTACGTCATCGACGGCGGCGGCGCTCCGCCGCAGCAGCGGAAGGTGAGCTCGAGGCCCGCCTGCGTGGGCAGCGCGGTGCGTCGCGAGGCGCATCGGTGCAGCGGCGCGGCGGCCGTCGCCGAGGCGCCGCGGATGATCGCCCTCTCGTCGATGTCGTCGCGGGTCCACTCCGCGAGGCGGGTGCCCATGGAGAGAACCCCCTCCGGAGAGGCGCAGCGGCCGAGCTCGCCCTGCGCGCAGAGCGCCCCTCCCCAGGTGTTGCCGCCAGGAAACGTCGCCCCGCCAGGGCCCTTGCAGGCGCGCTCCCACTCCAGCTCCGAGCAGAGCCTGCGGCCGCGCTCGGAGCACGCCCGCTCCGCGGCCTCGCGGGTGAGGCCGCTGGAGGGGGGCTGCGCCGGATCGTTGGGGAAGGGCAGCGCGTCGATGGTGAAGGCCGGGAGCTGCACCCGGGCGAGGTCGGCCTCGACGGAGGGGTCCCGGCCGGGATCGCCGGGCGTGCTGCCGAGGACGAACGACCCGGCGGGGACGGTGACCATCGCGCCGGCCGCGGGGACCGGGCGGGTCGTGACACTCGTCGAGGGGCCGGTGTCGGCCGCCGGGGCGCGCAGCGGAATGGGCTCCCTCGGAGGCTCGACGCGCGGCCTGCGAGGCGCAGGGGTGGCGGCGTCGGGCGAGGCCGGGCGGGAGGAATGGCACGAGACCCCCGCGAGGGTGGTCAGCACTGCCGCTGCGATTGCCGTACGCCGACGCACGCTGGCGGCGCTAGCACGCCATCGCCCCGAGGGACCACTTCCCGACCCAATCCCGTTGCCTCGGCGCTCCCCGCAGAGATACTCCCTGCGCTTCCGACGCTGAACAGCGCCGCGCCCTCGTGCAACCCATTGGCCAACTCGTGATGACCCCACAGCTCCGCCGTCTACTGCTCGCGGCCGTCGCCCTCACCGCGATGTCGTCCGCGTGTCGCCGCCCGGTCGGCTCGCCGCTCCCGCCGCGCACCACCTGCCGCAACACGGTCTTCGGGCTCGGCCCTCGCGACGTGCTCACGGTCACGGTCTTCAACGAGGCCAACCTCACCGGCGAGTACCGCGTCGGGGAAGACGGGACCATCACCTTCCCCTACCTCGGTCGGGTGCGGGTCATCGGGATGCAGGCCGGCGACCTCTCCGACCTCTTCCGCAGCCGGCTCGGCGAGCGCTCCCCGGAGAACCCGCAGGGAGGCAACATCCTGCGAGACCCGACGGTGCGCGTGGAGGTGAGGGAGATCAACAGCCGACGCATCTCCGTCTTCGGCCAGGTGCAGCACCCCGGGGTGTTTCCGCACCAGCAGTGCATCACCCTCACGCAGGCGATCTCCCTGGCCGGCGGCTTCACCGCCGTCGCCGACAAGAACTCCGTGCGCGTCACCCGCATCGACCCGAACGGCCAGCGACGCACCTACGTGCTGCGCGCCGAGGACATCGCCGAGGGCCGCGCCCCGGACTTCGACCTGCTCCCCGACGACGTGATCTTCGTCACCGAGAGCCTCACCTGACCGGAGCGCCTTCCCCGTGTCGCGAGACCCCTGGACCCCCGCGTTCATCGACGCGCCCTGGGCGGAGGCACTGCTCCCCGCCTCCCAGCGCCTCCGCGACCTCCCCGGCTGGCCCTCGCTCGACGAGCTCAACGATCGCCTCGGCGCGCTGGTGAACCCCGCCGGGCTGCGCCCGGTGCGCTTCGCCGCCTCGGTGCCCCGCAGCCGCCGGGCGAAGCACCGCGGCGTCGAGGCCCTCTACGACGTCCGCATCCACCGCGACGGCGAGGTGTCCACCCGACTCTGCAACGCCCACGACCTCTTCAACGCCCTCATCTGGGCGATGTTTCCCCGCGCCAAGAGGGCGGTCGCGAGGCGCCAGCACGACGCCCACCTCCGCCGCCTCGGGGCCCGCGTGGGGGCGCTCCCCAACGCCCGCTCCCGGGAGCAGGACACCCTCGCGATGATCGACGAGGGCGGAGTCCTCGAGGGCCCCTGCGGGAGCCTCCTCTTCGGGCACGCGCTCTACGAGCATCTGTATGACGGCGACCCCGGGGTGCGGGGCTACCCGGTGAGGCTCGCCTCGGGGCCCTCGGACGAGGCGCTCGCGGAGGCCCTCTCGGACGACGCCCGCTTCGTCGAGCCCGGCGGGGCGGCGGCGGTCCCCCTGGCGGAGGTGCTTCGACCCGGTGCTTCGGTGGAGTAGGCTTCGCGGCAATTCAACATGGCTGACGCGATCCGCTTCTCGCTCAACGGCAGGCCCGTGACTGTGACCGGGGCCTCCACCCAGACCACCCTCCTCGACTGGCTCCGCGCCAACGGCACCACCGGTCCGAAGGAGGGCTGCGCCGAGGGCGACTGCGGCGCCTGCTCGCTCGTCATGCGCGACCGCGACGCGTCGGGCGCGGCGGTGTGGAGGTCGTTCTGCAGCTGCATCACGGTGCTCCCGATGGTCGACGGGCGCGAGCTGCTCACCCCCGAGGGGCTCGCCGAGGGTGGGCCCCACCCGGTGCAGGCCGCGATGGCCGACCGCTACGGCTCGCAGTGCGGCTACTGCACGCCCGGCTTCGTGATGTCGATGTTCGAGGGCTACCACCGCGCCGACAGCGGCGAGGCCCACCGGGTCGCCGACCAGCTCTGCGGCAACCTCTGCCGCTGCACGGGCTACCGGCCCATCCGCGACGCGATGACCGACGCGCTCCAGCAGCGCGACCCGGCCGACCGCTTCCACCTCAAGCTGAGCGAGCCGCTGCCGGCGCTCCCGGCGCTCACGCTCCACGGACGGGCCGACGAGCGCTTCGACCGGCCGCAGACCCTCGACGCGCTGCTGGCGCTCCGGGCGGAGTTTCCCGACGCGGTGCTGGTCGCCGGGGCGACCGAGGTGGGCGTCGAGCTCAACAAGAAGCCTCGGGAATTCCCTCATCTGATCTCGACCGAGGCGGTGGCCGAGCTGCACGTCGTGCACTCCGGCAAGGCCGTCTATCGCGTCGGCGGCGCGGCCACGCTCACCGCCATCGAGGAGAAGCTCGGCGAGAGCCTCCGCCCGCTGGGCAAGATGCTGTCGGTGTTCGCGTCGCGGCAGATCCGCAACCGCGCCACGCTCGCGGGCAATCTGGTGACGGCCTCGCCCATCGGCGACCTCGCGCCGGTGCTCCTGGCCTACGACGCCTCGGTGGTGCTGGCCTCCGTGCGGGGTCGACGCACGGTGCTGCTCGAGGACTTCTTCCTCTCCTACCGCAAGACCGCGATGGCGCCCGACGAGGTGATGGTCGCTGTGGAGATCCCGAGGGACCCGCTGCCCGAGGTGCCCTACCGACGGTCCGACAGCTTCAAGGTCAGCAAGCGCCGCGAGATGGACATCTCCATCGTGGCGGGCGCCTTCGTGGTCGACCTCGACCCCGACCGGACCATCACCCGCGCTCGCCTCGCCTTCGGCGGCGTCGCGGCGACGCCGGTGCGGGCGAAGGCCACCGAGGCCGCCCTCCTTGGAAGGCCCTTTACCGTCGACGGTATTCGCGAGGCGCTCTCGGTGCTCGCCGACGAGTTCACGCCCATCACCGACGCCCGCGGCGGCGCGGCGTACCGCCGGCAGCTCATCCCCAACCTGTTCGAGAAGTTCGTCTCCGGAGACCGCTCGCTTTCGCAGGACCTCCCGCTCGACTTCGTCACCACCCCCGCGGAGGTGACCCCCGACGCCTCGCGCTCGCTGCGCCACGAGAGCGCCCTCGGGCACGCGACCGGCGCCGCCCGCTACGTCGACGACGACGCCCAGCGCCGGGGCATGCTCACGCTCTGGCCGGTCACCTCGCCGCACGCCCACGCCCGCATCCTGCACCGCGACGCCTCGGCCGCGCGGTCCTACCCCGGCGTGGCCGCGGTGCTGCTCGCGGAGGACATCCCTGGCGTCAACGACGTGGGCGCCGTGCGCCAGGACGAGACGCTGCTGGCCGCCACGGAGGTCTGCTACCACGGGCACATCGTGGCGGTGGTGGTCGCCGACGACGAGCAGACCGCGCGCCGCGCCGCCGCGCTGGTGGTGGTCGACTACGAGCCGCTGCCCGCGCTGCTCGGCGCGGAGGCCGCCATCGCGGCGGACAGCTTCCACACCGCGGGCCACCGCATCAGCCGCGGCGAGCCCGACGAGGCCCTCGCGCGCGCTCCCCACCTGCTGAGCGGGACCTTCACCCTCGGCGGCCAGGAGCACTTCTACCTCGAGACCCACGCCGCCTCCGCCGAGCCCGGCGACGACGGCGACGTCGTGGTGCGCTCCTCCACGCAGCACCCGTCGGAGGTCCAGGCGGTGGTCTCCCACGTGCTGCACCTGCCGAGAAACAAGGTGGTGGTGGAGTCGCCTCGGATGGGCGGCGGCTTCGGCGGCAAGGAGACGCAGGGCAACACCTGGGCGGCGCTGGTGGCGCTCGCCGCGCTGAAGACCGGGCGCGGGGTGCGGGTGCAGGTCGAGCGCGACCTCGACCTCGCGCTCAGCGGCAAGCGGCACCCCTTCTTCGCGAGGTGGGAGGTCGGCTTCGACGACCGGGGGATGCTTCTCGCCGCGAAGGTCGCGCTCACCGCCGATGGCGGCTGGGCGCTCGACCTGTCGGAGTCGATCTGCGACCGCGCGGTCTTCCACCTCGACAACGCGTACTACATCCCCGCGGTGGACTTCTTCGGCCGCGTGGCGAAGACCAACGTGTGCTCGCACACCGCCTTCCGAGGCTTCGGCGGGCCGCAGGGGATGCTCGTCATCGAGGAGGTCATCGACCGGGTGGCGCGCACGCTGGGGCTCCCGGCGCACGTGGTGAGGGAGAGAAATTTCTACCGGGGGGAGGGCGAGAGCAACACCACCCACTACGGCGAGCTGATCGAAGACAACCGCCTCGGGCGCATCTGGCCGGCGCTCATGGCCTCGTCGGACTTCGCTGCGCGCCGCGCGGAGATCCAGGCCTTCAACAAGGGCAGCCCGCGCATCAAGCGGGGTATCGCCATCACCCCGGTGAAGTTCGGCATCTCCTTCACGGCGACCTTCCTCAACCAGTCGGGGGCGCTGCTGCACCTCTACCGCGACGGCTCGCTCCAGGTGAACCACGGCGGCACCGAGATGGGGCAGGGGCTCAACACGAAGATCCTGGGCATCGCGATGCGCGAGCTGGGCCTCGGCCGCGACTCCGTGCGGGTGATGCGCACGGCCACGGACAAGGTTCCCAACACGTCGGCGACGGCGGCGAGCGCGGGGGCCGACCTCAACGGCGCGGCGGTGCGAGACGCCTGCGTGACGCTGCGGGAGCGGCTGCGCCCCATCGCGGCGCACCTGCTCGACGCGCCCCTCGACGACGTCCAGTGGAAGGACGGGGCCTTCGTGGCCGACGGGCGCTCGGTGCCCATCGACCGCAAGCTCGCCGAGCACGCGTACCTGAAGCAGACGCCGCTCTCGGCCACCGGCTTCTATCGCACGCCGGGCGTGCACTACGACAAGAGCGCCGGGCGCGGAAAGCCCTTCCACTACTACGCCTTCGGCGCGGCGGTGACCGAGGTCGAGGTCGACGGCTACACCGGCATGAAGCGGGTGCTGCGTACGGACATCCTCCACGACGTGGGCGACTCGCTGAACCCCGGCGTCGACCGCGGCCAGGTCGAGGGGGGCTACGTGCAGGGCGTCGGCTGGCTCACCGGCGAGGAGCTGCTCTGGGACGCCAGGGGCAGGCTGCTCACGCACTCCGCGAGCACCTATCAGATCCCCTCGTTCAGCGACGCGCCGAGGGACTTCCGGGTGACGCTGCTGCCCGACGCCGCGCAGTCCAACACCATCCACGGCAGCAAGGCCGTCGGCGAGCCTCCGTTGATGCTGGCGATCAGCGCGCGCGAGGCCATCCGCGAGGCCGTCGCGGCCTTCTCCGACAGGCCCGGCGTCGTGTCGCTGGCCTCCCCGGCGACGCACGAGGCCATCCTGGCCGCCATCGCCGCTCGCCGCTCCTAGCGCGCCGACCCCTCCACCCCCGAGTGCGCCGCGGGCGCGGCCGTCGTCGGTCGGCTCGGCGGCGCTATAGCTTGCGAACGACCGCGGCGATGCGGGCGAGGCGCTCTCCCGCGCGTCCGCGGCCGATGGGCGCGAGGCCTTCGAGCGACCCGCCGAGGCGCTGGAGGTACTCGCCGGCTGATCCGACGTTGCCGTTGGCCTCGGCGCGGGCGACGCGGCGGAGGTCGACCCGCTCGGCGGGGAGGAAGGCCCCGGCGGCTTCGAACAGCCCGGTGCCGAAGACGCCCCAGGAGCAGATCACGTCGGTGTCGCGCACGAAGGCCCTCCAGCGCTGGAGCGCGTGGGCGCGTGGCTCACCGTGGAGCACGTCGTCCGAGGAGAGCCCGGTCTGCGCGGCGGTGCCCGGCGCCAGCGGGTGCTCCGGGGCGATGAGCGCCTCGAAGGTCTCCCCGGTGGAGGGACGGTGCGCCACCCACTGGATGAGCTCCTCGGGCCACGCGGGGGCCTCGCCGCCTCGCGGTCGGGGCCAGGAGCTGGCCTCGCCGATGACGCACACCACGTCCGCGGCGCGGTCGTGGAGGGGTGAGAGCGCGCGCGGCCTCGGCGGCCTCGGCGGGCGGGGGCGGCGGCCCCGGTGGTTGGCCTGCGTGGCCTCGCAGGCGATCTGCGCGTCGATCATCGCCCGGAAGGGCGAGAGCATCGCGAGGAAGCGGTCGGGGTCTGCCTCGAGGGCGCCCAGCACATGGACCAGCGCCTCGAGCGTGGAGACGAAGCTCTCCGAGGGCTCTCGGCGGATGCGGTACTCGCTCGGCGCGGGGGGGCGGAAGGCGTAGCGGGGGAGGCCCGCCAGCACGGGGTTTCGCGCCACGAGCTTGCGGGTGAGGCTCCAGGTGCCGTCGACGACCACCAGGGTGACGGGGCCGGAGGGAGGGTGCTCGACGATGTCGATGGCCTCTTCGCCGGGGTAGAGCAGGGCCGCGGGGCGGTCAGGGTCGGAGAGGGCGCGGGCGAGGGCGGCCGAGGAGCTCCAGTCGATGCCGACGTGGAGCTCGGAGTTGGGGAGGCAGAGGCTCGCCATGCGCGCGGTGCCGATGGCGACCTCGCGCTCCCGCGGGTGCTGGAGCAGCACCACGCGGGTTCGGGTGTCGAGCGAGACCAGGTGGGGGCACCAGCAGAAGGCCACCGGGCGCAGGCAGCGAGAGCAGGTCGCCCGGGGCGTGAAGGGGATCGGGGCTTCGGGGAGGGGGCGGTGCATCGTAGGGGGGAGAGGGGATCGTACGCGCTCCCACGGGGGTCAAGGGCGCCGCGGGGAGCAGCGGAACCGTAGGGCCGTGGTACGGTCGAACGCTTGCCTGCGCGAGGCGCGACCGAGCGATCACCAGCGGGGCGGAGCATCGGCGGAGGGTTGTTGGTGCTGCGACGTGATCCCTTGATGTGGATGGACTTCGAGCGCGCTCGCCTCGAGCTCGCCCGGCTGAGGGTGTCCGACAGCGACGCGGTCCCGGTGCTCTTCGCCCGCGCGGCGGAGATCTGCTCGCGCGCGCTCCGCGTCGAGCGCGTCGGCATCTGGTCGCTCGAGCCCTCCCTGTCGGGGCTCCTGTGCGTCTACCTGCTCGACCTCCGAGAGCCCGGCGCCACGGCCGGTAGGGTGCTCCGTCACGCCGACCTCGGGCGCTACGCCCGCGCGCTGACCGAGCGGCGCTACATCGCCTCGGCGGACGTCCGCAGCGACCCGCAGACCGCCGACCTCGTGGAGGAGTACTTCGATCCGCTCGGCGTGGTGTCGACGCTCGACGTGCCGCTCTACCGCGGCGGCGAGGTGATCGGCGTCGTCTGCCACGAGCACCGCGGCGAGCGTCGCGTCTGGACCGAGGAGGAGGGCGCCTTCGCCATCTCCGTGGCGGACATGCTCGCGCACTCCCTCACCGCCGCCGAGCTCGCCGAGGCGCAAGAGGCGCTCAACGCGATGGAGCACGCCCGGCAGGACGCCCTGCGCGCCGAGGCGCTCGCTCGCGTGGCCCGCGGCCTCGCCCACGACCTCGGCAACTCGCTGCAGTCGATCCTCGCTCAGGCGGAGTTTCTGATGCGCGTGGCCGACGACCCGGCGCAGGTGCGCGAGGCCGCCCGGAGCATCCGCGACCTCGGGGCCCACGCCGGCCGCATCACGGCGGGCATGCGTGAGTTCGCTCAGGGCGTCGACGCGGCGCCGAAGGTGGTGGAGCTCGACGCGCAGGTGCGCTCGTCCATCGAGGCGCTGCGCGGCCTGGCGGGCGTCGACCGGGAGTTCTCCTCCTCGCTGGGTGCGGCGGGCGCGCAGGTGGCCCTCGACCCCACTGGCTTCGAGCGGGTGCTCGCCAACCTGGTGGTCAACGCGCGCGAGGCCACGGAGGCCGGCGGCTCGATCAGGCTCTCGACGAGGGTCTTCGACGGCGAGGTCGAGGTGGAGCTGCGAGACGACGGCCGGGGGATGGACGAGGCCACGCGGTCGCGGGTGTTCGAGCCCTTCTTCACCACGCACGGGGAGGTTCCGCAGCGAGGCTTCGGCCTCGCGATCGTGGCCGCGGCGGTGCACGCCGCCGGAGGCGAGGTGAGCGTGGAGAGCGCGCCGGGCGAGGGGGCCAGCTTCCGCATCCGGCTGCCCCTGGCCGAGGCGTCGGCGATCAGCGCGACGACGGGGTCGACAGCACCCGCACCGTGACCGCCACCACGCCCGCGCGGATCATCGAGATCGCCTCGGCGGCCGCGCGCGAGAGGTCGATGATGCGCTGGTTTCCCGCGAAGGGTCCGCGGTCGTTGATGCGCACCTCGACGCTCTCCCCGGTGTCGACGCGGCGCACCTCGACGCGGGTGCCGAAGGGGAGCGAGCGGTGCGCGGCGGTGAGCCTCGAGGGCGCGTAGGGCTCGCCGCTCGCGGTGGAGCGTCCAGCGAGGCGGTCGCTGTAGTACGACGCGTAGCCCTGCTGCACGCTCCCCGGCGCGGCGCGGATGGTCTCTCTCGCGGCGAGGGAGGTACCGCAGCCGGCGAGGGAGAGGGTCGCCGCGATGAGCCAGGGCGTCGCTCGCATGGGAGCAGGGTTTCCCGGATCAATCCCTCGGTACAAGTTTCATGGGCGCATCGCGTTGGTGGGCGGGGCGGCCGCGTCGCCGCCAGGCATCGGCTGGCCGTGGCCCGGTCCGAGGATGCGCGGCCGGTAGGTGCCGTAGTCGAAGTGGTCCGAGTGCTCGGGCGTGTGGCACCCGGCGCAGACGTCGGCGGGCGCGTCGCGGCGGATGGTGGCGCGGCGGGCGGCATCGGTGGCGGCGTCGATGTGGGCGCTGCCGGGGCCGTGGCAGACCTCGCACTGCACGTCGCGGAGCCCGGTGTTCTGCACGACCTCGCTGCCGCCGGGCTGGCGGTAGCCGGTGACGTGGCAGCCGACGCAGGAGAGGTTGAAGTTCTTCGAGGCGTCCTCGAGGGTCTGGTAGGCGTGGCCGTGGGGCGTGCGCTGCCAGACGTCGTAGGCCTCGGCGTGGCAGGCGCGGCAGGCTGCGACGCCGACGTAGGAGGGCGCGCCCGGCGCAGGAGGAGGCGGGCGGAGCGAGGCGTACGCGACGCGGTTGCGCTCGTTGATGGCGCGGAAGTAGCTGCCGATCTGCGCCTGCACCGCCGGTGCGCGCGGCACGTCCGGCGAGATCTCGAAGGACCTCGCCTCGAAGGCCCGCCCCGCGGTGGGCGCCGGGCGGCGGTCGAGCGCGGCCCGCTGTGCGGTCATCTCCTGGAGGCGAGCGCGCTGCGCGGCCACGGCGGCGCGGTCGACGGCGGGGTCGCGCTCCCACGCGGCGATGCGGCTGGCGAGGGAGCGCAGGCGCTCGTCGAGGCGCGACCGCTCGGCGGAGGCGCTCGCGTCGGAGGCGTCGTGGAAGGGGCCGTCGCCGCGGACGAAGAGGTCGACGGCGCCGAGTCCCTTGCCCTGGTCGATGGCGGTGAGCAGGTGCGCGTTGCCGATGCGCTCGGGCGGCGGAGGGGAGGCCGACGACTCTCTCGCGGCGATGACGAAGTCCACCCCCGCGACCTCGCCCGCGATGGTGCGCGCCACGCGGCGTGGAACCGACGCCAGCACCACCACCACGTCGGCCCGACCTCGCAGCGAGGCGACGGCCGCGCGGGCCGCGGCCACCGGGTCGGTGGTCTCCGGAGCTCCCGCGGGGCGGGCTCCCTCGGAGGCGGCGAAGTCGCTCACCCCGACGAGGCCCACGCGCACGCCGCCGACCACCCTCACCGTGCTCCCCTCGCGGCCCGCGGCGTTGGCCACCAGGGCCGGGGCGCGCACCGTGCGGGCGGCGGCCTGGAAGCCTTCTGCGCCGAGCGCGTAGTCCGAAGGACCGGGCGCCCAGGCCGCGAGCTGGAGCCGCTCGAGGATGGGGCCGAGGGCCTCTGCGCGGGCCCGCTCCTGGAAGACCATCTGGGCCTCGAGGGTGGGGTGCTCGTAGAAGAGGTTGCCCGTCGCCACGAGGAGGCTGTTGGGGTGCGCGGCGCGCTCCCGCTCGATCAGCGATGCCACGCGGTCGATGCCGCCGAGGGGACGCGCCTGGCAGCCGCAGGGCTCGAGGTAGCCGTCGAGGTCGGCCAGGAAGTAGAGGCGTATCGAGGCGCTCTGGGTGACCGCGGCGGCGGCGGTCGGCGCGGGGCGGCGGCACGAGGCGCCGAGGCCGAACGACGCGCAGAGCGAGACCATCAGCAGGGCGTAGGCGCGGGAGGGGCGGAGCGCGGGCGGGGGCATCGCCGTCCTGGATTGCGGGGGACCAGGGGCGCCGTCAAGCGAGACCGAGTGCATGTCGCCAGGGGGAGGCGCTTGACGGGGTGGAGGTCGCGACGGTAGTTTGCGCGCCCCTGACGCCCATTGTAGGGCCGTCGTTGATCAGTCCCGGTATTAGGAAGGTCTCGCAATCATGGTCAAGATTCGTCTGGCGCGCGTGGGTACCAAGAAGACTCCGATCTACCGCGTGGTGGTGACGGACTCGCGCGCCCCCCGTGACGGCAAGCACATCGAGCTCATCGGTCTGTACGACCCGCGGGCGAAGGATGCTTCCAAGACCCTCGTGCTCGACCGCGACCGTCTGAGCCACTGGCAGAAGGTCGGCGCGCAGCTCTCCGAGGAGGTCACCAACCTCGTGAAGCGCAACCCCGCCGTCGCCGTCGCGTCCTGATCGTCGCGATCCCGCCGCCATGGTCGACCCCTTCCTCATCGTCCGTCACCTCGCCCGCTCGCTGGTCGACAAGCCCGACGCCGTGAAGGTGTCCGAGTCGTCCCGCGACGGGGCCGTGGTCATCGAGCTACGCGTCGCGCCCGATGACCTCGGGAAGGTCATCGGTCGTCGGGGCCAGACCGCCCGCGCCTTGCGCACCGTGCTGTCCGCCGCCACGGCGGTCTCCGGGCAGCGCGTGCTCCTCAACATCGTCGAAGACTGAAAGTCCCCGGAGCGGAAATGTCGCGCATCGACCCCGCGCGCTGGATCCCCGTGGGCGTGCTCGGCCGCCCCAAGGGACTCCAGGGCGCCATCTGGCTGCGTCCCTTCAACGACGACATCGAGGCCCTTCGCGTCGGGCTCACCGTGCGCCTGAAGCGCGAGGGCCTCGGCGAGAAGACGCTCTCCATCGCCACCCTCTCCCAGGACGGCAAGGGCATCACCGTGACCTTCACCGGCGAGCGCACCCGCGAGGCCGTGGAGCCTCTGGTGCTCGCCGAGGTCTCGGTGCGCCGGGGCGACTTCGCCCCGCTGGGCGAAGGGGAGTTCTACCACTCCGACATGCCCGGGGCGGCGGTGCTCGGCGCCTCGGGCGAGACCCTGGGCGAGGTGGTGGAGGTCCTCGCGTACCCCTCCATCGACGCGCTGGTGGTGCGCACCCCGAAGGGCGACCGCGAGGTGCCCATGACCGAGTCCAACCTGGTCTCCATCGACGCCGAGGCCGGCGTGGTGGTGCTCGCGGACGGCGCCCTCGACGACGAGGGCTGATCGGTGGACGTCTACCTGGTGGCCCTCTTCCCCGAGGTGCTCGACGGCTTTACCCGGTCGAGTATCGTCGGTCGCGCGGTGACCCAGGGGCTCGTGCGCTTCCACGGCGTGCAGATCCGCGACTTCTCCACCAACAAGCACCACACCGTCGACGACGCGCCCTACGGCGGCGGCAGCGGCATGGTGATGACCGCGCCCGCGGTGGTCGGAGCCATCGAGTCGCTGCCCGTCTCGCCGGAGACCGGCGAGGCCCCGTACCGCATCCTGATGAGCCCCACGGGGCGCCCCTTCACCCAGAGCATCGCCCGCGAGCTGAGCGCCCGCCCGGCGCTGGCCTTCGTGTGCGGCCGCTACGAGGGCGTCGACGAGCGGGTGCGCGCCTACGTCGACGACGAGCTCTCCCTCGGGGACTTCGTGCTCACCGGCGGCGAGCCCGCGGCGCTGGCGATGATCGACGCCGTGGTGCGGCTGCTGCCCGGGGCCCTCGGCAACGCCGAGAGCGCCTCGACGGAGTCGCACGGCGACGACGGGATGCTCGAGTATCCGCAGTACACCCGCCCGCTGGATTTCCGCGGGGCGCTGGTGCCCGAGGTGCTGCGCTGCGGCGACCACGCGCGCGTCGCGAGGTGGCGCCGGTGGCACTCGCTGCGCCGCACCCGCGAGCGGCGCCCCGACCTGTTCAACCGGGCGAAGCTGGGGCGCGAAGACCAGAAGCTCATCGACGGAGACGAACCATGAAGGGGAGGCTCTACCTGGCGCTGGTGCACCACCCGGTGCGCGGCCGCGGCGGCGACGAGATCACCACCTCGGTGACCAACCTCGACGTGCACGACATCGCGCGCACCGCCCGCACCTACGGCGTGGCGGGCTACTACGTGGTCACGCCCATCACGGCGCAGCGCGACCTCGTCAACCACATCCTCGGCTACTGGCGCGAGGGCAAAGGGGGAGACCGGGTGCCGGAGCGCACCGAGGCGCTCTCCATCGTGAAGGACATCGAGTCCATCGAGGCGGCCATCGCGGCGATCACGGCCCTGGAGGGCGTGGCGCCCCGGGTCGTGACCACGGCGGCGAAGGCCCGCGCGGAGGTGACCAGCTTCGAGTCGCTGCGCGCGGAGATGGCGGCGGACGACGGGCCGTGGCTGCTGATGTTCGGGACGGGCTACGGGCTGGCCGACCGGGTGCTCGACCGCGCGGACGTGCACCTCGCCCCGGTGCGCCCCGGCGGGTACAACCACCTGCCGGTGCGCTGCGCGGTGGCGATCATCCTCGACCGGCTACTGGGCGACGGCTGATCCCGACGGCGCGATGGGCGCCACCCGCGACTGGAGGAACGCGATGATCGCGGCCTCGTCGCGCACCGGCGCCCCGGGGAGCTGAACGAAGCGCTTCGCGAGCGACTTCCACTGTCCCGCCATGAGCAGCGCCCACACCTGGAAGAAGTCGATGCCGTCGAAGACGATGGCGTCCTGGCGGCCGTACTCGTCCTTGTTGCTCTCGAACTCGGTGGGGTACTCGGTCCAGTGGCAGCGGGGCTTCACGTGGTGGTGGATGTGATAGCCGTCGTTGAAGCACCGGCGGTTGTAGCGGGTGTTGATGCAGGTGAGGCTGTTCTTGTAGGGGTTGGCCGGGTCGCTGGCGTCGACGAAGGCGTGCTGGGCCCAGTTGCCGGCCATCATCAGCGTGCGGACGAGCAGCACCGGGATGACGAACACCACCAGCGTCGCTTGCCAGTTGATGGCGAGGAGCACGGCCACCACCGCGTAGAAGCTGAGCTCCCCGGCGAGCATGCGCTGGAGCATCTTCTTGTTGTGCTTGCGCCAGTGGTAGACGGCGAGCAGGGCGGGGCCCACCGAGAGGAAGCTGAAGAGGTAGTGCAGCCAGTGCGAGAGCCGGTCGCGGCGGTACCGCATCGTCGAGGACAGGTCGTCGGCGAGGTTGTTCTCGGGGTGGTGCATCCCCATGTGGTGGACGAAGTAGGTCTCCGGGGTCTCGCCGAAGAAGGGGCCGATCACCCACGGGATGACGTGGTTGAGCCGCCGATGCTCCGGGCGGAATAGCTGCCGGTGCGACGTGCAGTGGAGCATCAGGATGAAGCGATCCTCGAAGCCCAGGAAGACCACCGCCCAGTAGAGGGGGGCGAGGTACCAGACCCAGGGTCCGCTGAAGAAGAGCCCGACGCCGAGGCTGGCCACCGCGAGGCACCCGAGAATCAGGTGCAGGAAGGGCAGGTCGCGCGGGTCGAGGATCATCCCCGCGAGGCGGCGATCGAAGGCGGTCTGGGGCTGCGGAAGGGGCTGCGAGAGGTCGGCGTTGAGGGAGGTCGTCACGGTTGCCGTGGGTATCTACACGGCGACCCGTGGTGCCAGCAAGCGGCGCACCCCCCGGACGAGACGGCTCAGGCGAGCGGCGACTGGCCGGCCTCGGCCGCGAGCAGGTAGAGCACCGCCATGCGCACCGCGACGCCCGCCTCGACCTGATCGAGGATCAGAGAGTGGGGCCCGTCGGCGACGTCGGCGTCGATCTCGACTCCGCGGTTCATGGGTCCGGGGTGCATCACGATGGCGTCGGGCTTCGCGCGGGAGAGCATCGCGCGGTTGAGCCCGAAGGTGCGGGCGTACTCCCGCGTCGAGGGGATGAGCGCCTCGGTGAGCCGCTCGTGCTGGATGCGCAGCATCATCACCACGTCGGCGCCCTCCACCGCGGGGCCGAGCGAGTCGAAGACCTCCACGCCGTACTGCTCCATGTCCGCCGGGAGCAGCGTGCGCGGGGCGCAGACCCGCACCTTCGCCCCGAGGCGGGTGAGCAGCAGCGCGTTGGAGCGGGCGACGCGGGAGTGGGCGATGTCGCCGGAGATGGTCACCACGAGGTCGGCCAGGTGCCCCTTGGCGCGGCGGATGGTGAACGCGTCGAGCAGCGCCTGCGTGGGGTGCTCGTGCATCCCGTCGCCCGCGTTGACGACCCCCGCGCGGGTGTGGCGCGCGATGAAGTGCGGCGCGCCGGAGGCGGAGTGGCGCACCACGATGACGTCCGGGTGCATGGCCTCGAGGGTCTTCACCGTGTCGAGGAGCGTCTCGCCCTTGCTGACGCTCGACGTCGAGACGGAGATGTTGACCACGTCGGCGGAGAGGCGCTTGCCGGCGAGCTCGAAGCTGGTGCGGGTGCGCGTGCTCGCCTCGAAGAAGAGGTTGATCACGGTCTTGCCGCGGAGCGTGGGGACCTTGCGCACGCGCCTCGTGGAGACCCCGAAGAACACCTCCGCGGTGTCGAGGAACTGCACGATGTCGCGCGCCGGGAGGTCTTCGATGCCGAGGAGGTGTCGGACGGAGCCGTTCATCGCGGGGCGGAGGATAGAGCTCAACCGCCGGGAGCGGGGGTGTTTTCTGCGGGCCCGAGCACCTCGACGACGGCGGCGAGCTCGTCGGCCGGGTCGACGCGCACCTCGACGCGCTCGCGCCGGGAGGTGTCGATGCGCAGCCCCACGTAGTCGGCCTGGATGGGCAGCTCGCGGTGGCCGCGGTCGACCAGCACCGCGAGCTCGATCGCCCGGGGGCGGCCATAGTCCATCACCGCGTCGATGGCCGCGCGCGTGGTGCGCCCGGTGTAGAGCACGTCGTCGACGAGGATCACCACGCGCCCCTCGACCTCGAAGGGGATCTCGCTGCGCCCGATCTGGGGGTTGGGCAGCGCCGTCGCGGCGTCGTCACGGTAGAGGGTGATGTCGACGGTGCCGAACAGCGCCCCGGCGCGCCCTGCGGCGGAGAGCAGCGAGCGCAGCCGGGCCGCCAGCGGAGCGCCCCCGCGGAGCACCCCCACCAGCGCGAGCGCGCCCTCGGGGTGCCTCGCGGCGATCTCGCCCGCCATGCACTGGAGCGCAGCGGACACTGCGGACTCGTCCATCACCACGCGGGCCGGCTGCCTCGATGCCGTCGTCATGGCGCGACGATAGTCGCCCACCGCGCGCCGCGGCAACGCCGCACGCCCGCCTTGACCGGCGCAGGGCCCGCGGGTGATATCGACCGCCCGGTGCCCCACCAAGCCGCCTGCCGATGACCGCCCGGATCCTTGTTGTCGAAGACAGCGCGACGGTGCGCCACCTGGTCGAGGCGGTGCTGCGGGGCGCCGGGTACTCGGTCGAGACCGCCGTGGACGGCGTCGACGGGCTCGAGCGCGTGCACCGCTCGACCTTCGACCTGGCGCTGGTCGACTTCGTGATGCCCCGGCTCAACGGCTACCAGTTCGCGCAGGCGATGCGCGGAGTCCCCGGCGGGGCCGATGTTCCGCTGGTGCTGATGTCCGCGAGGGCGGAGTCCATCGGGGCGCGCTTCGGCCAGCAGACCGGGGCCGTCGCGACGCTGGTGAAGCCCTTCACCCCGACGGCCCTGCTCGACCTGGTGCGCTCCACGCTCGAGCGCGCCCGCGTCGAGGCCAGCGCCCTGACCAGCGTGGTGTCGGCGCCCACCGAGGCGCCCGGCGCGGCCCTCTGCATGCGCGGCGTGCGCCTCGCTCAATGGACCGCGGGCCCGGAGGCCTCGCGCGACCGGCTCGTCGACCTGCTGGTGCGCCACCTCGGGCCGGCGGTGCGGGAGATCGTCGAGGCCGGCGTCGACGCCCACGACGACCTGCTCTCGCAGGCCTTGCGCCACCACCTGAGCCTCGCCGCGGCGATCGAGCTGGCCAGGGAGGCCCGAGCGCTCGACCCCTCGCTGCGCGGTGCCGCCGGGCTCGAGGGGGTGCTCGGGGTGGTGTCGCTCGCCCAGGTGCTGCGGCTCGTCGAGGCCGCCGGGCTCCATGGAGTCCTACGGGTCGAGCGCTCCGCGAAGGTCGGCAGCGCGGCGGTGGAGATGTGCCTGCGCGCGGGGCTCGTCGACCAGGTCATCGGCGTCGGGGTCGGCGCCGAGCATCGACTGGGGCGGCACCTCGTGGGGGCCGGCGCGCTCTCCCGCGCCGCGCTCGACGCCTTCATCGCCTCCGGCGCAGCTCGCGGGGCGCCGCTCGGCCGCGCGCTCGTGGCGACGCGGCGCATCTCCGAGGAGCACCTCCGCGCAGCCCTCGCCGCGCAGAGCCTGGAGCTGTTCGGCGAGGCGTCGCGATGGTCCGGCGGGCGGTTTCGCTTCGCGCCCGGCGAGGGCCTCGCGTCGGGCGACGCCGGGCTCGGCCTCGGGGTCGAGGAGTGCATCGCCGACGCCGCGCAGCGGGCCGAGGAGTGGGACGCCATCGAGGCCCTGGTGCCCATGGAGCGGGCGGTGGCGCTGCGAGAGACCGGTGTCGGCGTGGCCCACGACGTCGACGCGCGCCGGGTGCTCGCGGCGGTCGATGGAGAGCGGAGCGTGCGAGAGATCGCGAGGGAGCTCGAGCTCAGCCCGATGGCCGTGGGCCGCGCCCTGGTGGGGCTGCTGCGCGCGCGGGCGATCTCGGTCGTTCCCCCGATCTCCGCGTCCTCGTGATGAGTTGTAGCGGCGCGAATGCCGCTGGGCTTAGTATCCCGGCCCACCGCGGATGTCCTCTGATCTGAAGGCCGATGGAGTTGAGAGTCCCGCCCCGCGAAGCCTCCCGCCGAACGCGCCAGCGGACCGATCGCCGTTTCCATTAGAGCCCGCGACCGCCGAGGCGTGGTCGGAGGTGCTGCGGGTGCTCCGCGCGGAGGCCGAGGTCGTCACCGACCGGGAGCAGCGCTCGGCCATCCTCTACGGCATCGCGGAGCTCGAGGAGTCGCTCGTCGGAGACCAGCCCGCCGCGGCGCGCAGCCACCTCGCGGCCTACAACGCGCGCTCGTCGTTTCGCCCGCCGCTCGACGCGCTGGTGCGCCTCTACCGACGCCGCGCGAGCTTCTCCAACCTCGGCAAGCTGCTCGAGGCGCAGGCGCGCACGGCACCCACCGCGCGAGACCGGGCCGACGCGCTGGTGCTGCGGGGCGAGCTCGCGGAAGACGCCCTGGGCGATCGCGACACCGCCGTCGCCTCGTACCAGGCCGCCGTCGCCGCCGACCCGACGCACGCCCTCGGCTGGGCCAACCTCGAGCGCGCCGCCCTGGTGCGGGGTGAGCCCTCGGAGCGAGCCATCGCGGTCGCCCAGCTCGCGAGGCTCACCGCCGACCCGGCCCGGCGAGCCGCGCTGCTGTTCGAGCTGGTGGAGATCCACACCTCGCGAGCGACTCCAGAGTCGCTGGCCGAGGCGCTGCGCTGCCTCCACGAGGCCGCCACCATCGAGTCGGTGCGGTGGCGCGCGCTCGTGGGCGTCGAGCGCCTCGCGCTGCGGCTCGGGCGCCTCGACGACGCGGCTCGGGCGATGGAGTCCCGGGCCAACCTCGCGGCGGCGGTCGCGTCGGGCGGCGTCACCGCGGCGCAGGTCGGCGGCCCGGCGCAGGAGCTCGGCGATGCGCAGGTCGCGCGGCGGCTGGCGGCCCGGCTGCACCTCTCGTCGGCGCGGGTGCACCTCTCGTTCGCGGCCGAGTCGGCGACGGTCACGTACCGCATCGAGCAGGCGATCGCCCTCGATGACGACGTGCGGTCGCGCTTCGGGTCGATGATCCTGGCCGATCTGGCGGGCGAGATCGAGGAGTCGGCGCAGCACGCCGAGTGGCTGCTGGGCAAGGGCTTCGGCGACGACGCGATGCGGGCGTCGCTGCACTTCCGCTGCGCCGAGCGCGCGGCGATGGAGGGGCGCGTCCCCGAGGCCGGGGATTTCCTCCGGGCCGCCCTGCGGAGCGACCCGGCGAGCGGGGCGGCGAGGGCGGCGCTCATCGAGCAGTCGTCGGTCTCCGGCGACCTTCACACGCTCCTCACGCAGTTCGATCGGCTGGGCGCCCAGGCCGCCGACCCCGCCGACCGCGCCGCGCTCCTCCGCGCCAGCGCGCTGGTGGTGCTGCTGCTCCGCCGCGATGGGCGCGAGGCGCTGCGCCGGGTGCGCGAGGCGCTCGAGCTACAGCCCGGGGACGTCGTCTCGCGGCGGATCCATCTCTTCCTGCTGCGTCGGCCCGACCTGGCGGTGGGCTTCCACGAGCCGAGGGACCTCGCTCGGGAGCGGGTGGCGGCGGTCGAGGCCCTGCTGCCGCACGTCGCGGACCCCGACGAGCGCTCCGCCCTCCTGCTGGAGCAGCTCTTCGACGAGCTCATCGACCTGCAGGACGCGAAGGCCGCGGCCATCACCGCCGAGCAGATGGTCGAGGCCACCGGCGACGCCGCATGGACCAAGGAGGTCGCGGCCATCCTCTGGGCCTCCGTCGGGTCCATGGCCTTCGCGTCGCGCTGGGCGGAGTCGCTGCACGAGACCCTTCGCTCCTCGGGCGTCGAGGGCGGGCCGTGGGCCTCGCTGGCGGCGCGCTGGGCGTGGGCCGCGGGTGACGAGGCGAGGGCGCGGGAGATCGCCGTCGCGGCGCACCGCATCGACCCCGCAGACCGCTACCTCACCGCGCTCCTGATGCGCCTTGCTTCGGCGGGGCGCGAGGGCGCGCTGCTGCTGGAGACCGCGGAGCGCGCGGCGGACGCCGACCCCGACGGGGGCGTGCGGTGGCTGGTGCTGGCGGCGGCCTGGCTGCGGACGCTCGGGGCCCTCGACCTGGCGCGCCGCGCCCTGGCCGATGCGAGCGAGCGGGCGCCGACGGACCCGGCCGTTCAGGCGGTGGTCTTCGGATCGTCGTCTTGGCTGGAGGATCCTTCGCTGCGCACGGCGCTGCTGTCGCGGGACGACCTGCCGGGCGAGGGCAGCGCGGAGCTGGTGGCGCTGCGCGTGGAGGAGGTGCTCTTCCGGCTCTTCGTCGACCGCGATCGCCCGGAGGCCGTCGCGGCGGTAGATCGCCTCTCGGCGAGGGGCGGCCGCGACGCCGTGGCCGCGACGCTGCTCGAGCTGGTGGTGCGAGGCGCGGAGTCGGGGCCCGACAGCCCGGAGACGGCCGAGACGCTTCGCGCGCTCCTGGCGCTGGTCGACGGCGACGACCCGCTGAGGGCGGGGCTCGAGCTCGAGCTGGCACGCGTGCTGGGCGGCTCGGCGGCGACGCAGGACGAGGCCGCGGTGGCGAGGGAGCTCATCGACAGCGAGCAGCCCACCACCGGGGCGACGAGGCTGCTGAGCCTGCTCGACGCGATCCAGCGCGACGCGTTCGAGCTGGTGCCGAGCGCGCTGCTGCGGCTGGCGGACATCGAGGAGGGCGACGCCCAGGAGCGGCTTCGCGCCGTGGCGCTGGTGGGGCTCTGGTCCAGGGGGCGAAAGCGCGAGGCGCTGGCGCTGGCGGAGCTGATCCCGGGCCGCGTGGCGTCGTCGCTTGTGAGGAGCGAGGTGCCACCGGGCGGTGTGGAGGGCGCGGCGGTATTCGCGAGGGCGCTCTCCGAGCGGGCGCGCATCGCGGGGCGGGACGCGCAGCTCGGCTGGCGCGCGGCGGCGGCCAACTGGCACTCGGTCGGCGGCGATCCGTCCTCGGCGCTGGCCGAGGCCGAGGCCGTGCTGGCCAGCCGCCCCGAGGACGTCCTGGCGAGGGACGTCCAGCGGGTGGCCTCGCGACGACTCGGCCGATGGGAGGGAGTCGCGGAGGCCTGCGAGGCGCTCGGTCGCACGGTGCGCGACGGCGAGCGCTCGGCGAGGTTCTGGGAGGAGGCCGGGGTGGTCGCGCTCGAGCGGCTGAAGCAGCCATCCCGGGCCGAGGGCGCGCTCCGAGAGGCGCTCGAACGCTCGCCAGGGCGCTCGGTCTCGTACCGGCTCCTTCGTCGGCTGCTCGAGGCGAAGAACGACACCGCGGGCCTCGAGGCGCTGGTCTCCAGGCGCCTCGTCGGGGAGCGCGATCCGGCTGCCCAGGTCGCGCTGCGCTGGGAGCAGGCCCGCCTGCGCCGCGCGCTCGGCCTGCGCGAGGGGGCGCTGGAGAGCGCCCAGGCGGTGGTCGCGGCGGAGCCCCACCACGTGGCGGCGCTGGCGCTGATCGCGGAGATCCACGCCGGGTCGGGCCGCCTTCCGGAGGCCGCCGGGGCGCTCGCGGCCCTGGGCTCGGCGCCCTCCGCGCCCGAGGGTCAGCGGCGCGCGGCGCTCCTCGGGGCGCTGGAGATACGGCAGTCACGGCTCGGCGACGCCCCCGGGGCGCTGGACATCTTCGCCCGGCTGGAGGGCCTCGGCTGGCTCGACCAGCCGCTCGCCCTCCGAGCGCTCGCCCTGGCGCGCTCCTCGGGTGACCCCGCGGCCTCGCTCCGCTTCGCCCAGGCCTCGCTCCGACTCGCGGACTCCGAGGAGGCCCGGCTCGCCGCGCACCTGCGGCTCGTCGAGATCCAGGCCTCGGGGCTCGCCGACCGGGCGGCGGCGTGGCGCGCGGCGCTGGCGGCGCACGAGCAGTTCCCGCGCTCTCTGGCGGTGCTGCGCGCCGCGGAGGCGCAGGGCTCCCGCGCGGAGGTCGCGGCGCTCGCCCATCGCACCCTCGAGGCGCTTCGTGAGCGCCTTCCGCTCTCGACCGACACGGCGGCCACGGCGCTCGACCTCTCGGCGACCGCGCTCATCGCTGGCGAGCCGGTGCTCTCCCGCGCCGCCGATCGGCTGGCCCGCTGGGCCGGGGCCTCGGTGGCCGTGACCGCGCCGGGGCTCCCCTCGAAGGGGAGCCTGCGAGATCCGTCGACGCAGCTCAGGGTGCGCGCCGTGGCGGACAAGGGTCGCGCCACGGCCATCGTGGAGCTGATCGAGCCGGAGCTCCTGCCGTTGCGGGGGTTGACCCTCGACGCGCTCCACCTCGGTCGCGCCGAGCGGGTGCGCGGCGCCTCGCCGGTGCGCGACGCCCTCGCGCCCTTCGCCGCGGCGTGCGGCGTCTCGGACTTCGAGCTCTACGTCGGCGCCGGGGACGACCGCGTCCTCGCGCTGCCTGGAGAGCCCATGGTGATCGTCGTCGGTCGCCACGTGGACGTGGTCCGCGACCTTGGCCAGCGCTACCGGCTGGTCGCCGAGCTGCTCTTCGCCTCCCGCTCGCTCGGCGGATGGACCGTCGACGAGCCCTCGCACGCCGCCTCGCGCTGGCTGGCCTCGCTGGTCGCCGCAGGCGTCGAGGTGCAGTCCCCGCCGCCGGACGCCGCCCTGGTGCGGGCGGTCGGGAAGCTCCAGTCGCGCCGGGTGCGCAAGGCCGTGATGGAGTTCGGCAAGAGCCTCCCGCTCGGCGACGCCCAGCGCGAGCTGCTCGCCGCGAGCGTGGGCATCTGCACGACCGTACGGCGCAGCGCGCTCGCGGTGAGCGGGTCCATCGCCGACGCGGTGGCCGACGCGAGCCGCTACGACGCTCCGGGTGCCTCAGCCTCGGCGCCGGGAAGCGCGCGGAGGGACGCGCTGCAGTTCGCCGTCAGCGACGCGCTGGTCGGCGTGGTCCTCGACCTTGGGATCGATCATGTCTGACCGCGACGATCGCAGTGTGAAGCTCCCGAGGGTGCCACGGGTCGGGGCGACGCCGACGCCGACGCCCTCGCCCTCGCCGAAGGAGGAGGCGCCCCCCGGGGCGGGAGATCTCCTGCTCGACATGGACGACATCGAGATCGAGCTCGACGCGGAGGGGACCCAGCCGCCCGTGCTCACGCCCGCGGCGCCACCGGTGCGCCGATCGCTCTTCGGTGACCTCGCGCTCGGCGACGACGAGATCGACGGCATCTTCGGGGCGATGGTCGAGACGCGCTCCGAGGACGCTCCTCCCTCGCTCGACGCGGTGGCGCTGGTCGAGCCGGAGCTGTCTTCCGAGGTCGTGCGGGTGGTGCAGGAGCCCCCGACCGCGGAGTTCACCGCGGACGAGGAGCTCGAGGTGGTCGTCGACGAGCCCGAGGAGCCGGGCCTCCTGGAGGTGGAGGAGGGCTTCGATGACTCCGACGAGGCCGACCTGACCATCGAGGCCGAAGAGGACTTCGTGGAGGTCGAGGCGCCCGCCGAGCTCGACCGCGGCGCCGCGCTGGCGGCCGCGGTGACGAGCCGTCGACGCGACGAGGAGGACCTCGACGCGGCCTTCGCGGTCGACGCCATCGCCGAGGTGCGAGCGCGCGTCGACCTGCTCATCGGCGAGGCCGCGGTGGCGGAGAGCTTCGTCTCTGCCGCGGAGTGGTACGCGCACGCGGCCGATCTGCTCGACGGGGCGCTCGGGGAGTCCGCCCGCGCGGAGCAGGTGGCCGAGCGGGCGAGGGCGCTTGCGCCCGAGGTTCCGCTGGGGCTTCGGGTGCAGCGACGGCTGATGCTCGGCTCGGCCCGCATGGCCGACGCGGCCCGGCTGAGCGCCGAGGAGATCGCCACCTCGACCTCGCCCGAGGAGCACGACGCGCTGCGCTGGCTCCACGCGTTCACCTCGCAGGCCGAGGACATCGACGCGGCGCGCAGCTCATGGCGCACCGTCGCCGCCCGGGCGCCTGGCGTGGAGTCCGCCGTGGCCGCGCTGCTCGACGGCGCCTCGCGGCGCGACCCGGAGGCCGTGGAGGCCGCGCTGGACTCCTGGGCCGTGTGCGCCTCGGGATCGCTCGCGGCGAGCATCCGCGTGGCGCGCGCCCGGATGGCCGAGGGGCACGACACCGACGCGGCGCTGGAGGCCGTGCGCGCCGCGACCGTCAGCGACCCCTCCGACCTCGGGGCGTGGTTCACGCTCGCTCGCCTCGCGGCGGCCCGCGGCACGGCGCGCTGGCTCCTCGATGCGCTCGTCGGCGTCGGGCGACTCTCCGATCGAAGCGCGGTGGCCTCCTCCGCGCTCGCGCTCGGCGCGGCGCTGGGTTCCATCGTCGGAGAGCCGGTCACCGCCGACGCGGCGGCCGAGGCCACCGTGGGCGGTCGCCTCGTGGCGCACGCCCGGGAGCTCACCCGCCTCGACGCGGCCGATGCTCCCGCGGCGCCGTCGCCCTCCGAGCCGCCTCGCGCAGACGCGGCGGGCGCTCCGGACGGCGACGCGCGCTCGAGGGTGCAGGGCCTGCTGCGCTCGCTGCAGCAGCGCCGCGAGGGCGCCGTGGCGCAGGCCGCCGGCTCGCTCTTCGACGCGCACGGGCCCGTGGTGCGGGCGGGGCTCCTGGCCCGCGGCGGGTCGGTCGACCCCTCGGAGACGACGGCGCTGCAGGGATCGCTCGCGGAGTCCGACCGGCTGCTGGTGGCGCTGCGCGCGTGCACCGAGGGGGAGGTCTCGCTGGCCGACCTCGCGGCGGGCGATGGGGCGTGGCACCGGCTGGCCGCGGCGGAGGACGCGCGGCGGCGTGGCGACGACGGAGCGCGGGATGCGTTCTCGGCGCTCGAGGCCATGGCGGACGAGGACGGGGTGAAGACCTACGCGGCGAGGGCCGTGGTGGCGCTCGCGACGCCGGACGAGCTCCCGGCCGCGCTCCGCGGCGAGGGTGAAGCCGCGGTCGATCCCCGGAGGACCGCGGCGCTGCTGCTGCTGGCGGCCGCGACGAGCAGCGGCGCAGAGGCCGAGGCGGTGGACGTCTCGGAGCTCCGTCGGCTGATGCCGGGCGACGTCGCGGTGGCGGAGCTCGCGGCGCAGCTCGGGCTGCGGGGGCGCGGCGCGATGGCCGACGTGGCGGCGGCGCTGGAGGAGGTCAAGGGCGACGCGGGCGTGGTGCAGGTCGCGTCGATCCGCAGCGCGCTCCGACGCTCGGAGACCGACCCCGAGATGGCGGCGCAGAGCTTGTGGGAGCGGTGGTCCACGGTGCGGGCCGACGCGTGCCTCGCGACGCTGGTCCTGCGCACGCCGGGGCAGGAGGGCTCGCACGCCTCGACGGTGCTGCGGACCTTCTTCGAGCGCGCGATCGAGGCGAGGGACACCAGCCCGTTCTCGCTGGCCCTCGGCGAGCTCGCCGCGGAGATGCTCGACCAGGCCGGCCGACGCGCCGACGCGCTCCAGGTGCTCGCTCGCACCCGCGCCCTCGCCCCGGCGGACCCCCTCCTGGCCTCCTCCGAGCAGGCGCTGCTGCTGGCCTCCGGTCGCGACGTCGAGGTGTCCGAGCGCGCCTTCGAGCAGCTCAAGTCCGTGAGCGATCCCGCGGCGCAGGTCGAGGTGTTCGAGCGCCTCGCTCGCATCGACCTCTTCGAGCGCGGCGACCTGGCCTCGGCGGCGCTGTCGTTCGCGGCGATCCTCGAGCTCGACCCGATGCACGCCGAGGGGCTGCGGGCCCTCGAGCGCCACTACGCCGAGCGCGAGCGCTGGGACGAGCTCTTCCTGGTGCTGCGACAGCTGTCGCTCGGGATGCGCGACGCCTCCGACGCGCTGCCGCTGGCGCACGCCGCGACGAGGGTGGCCGAGCGGGCCGGCGACGACGCCCGCCGCGCCGCGCAGCAGCTCCGCTGGGAGATCTTCGACCGGGGCGTGTCCGACCGCCGCCTGCTGCTGGCGCTCGACGTCGACGCGCGCGCCGACCGCGACTGGTCTCGGGCCGAGCGGGTCTCCCGCGCGCTGGCGGCGAACTCGGTCGATCCGGCCGAGCGCGCGGCGCACTGGAGCCGCGTGGCGCTGGCGGCGGAGGCCGAGCGGTCGCTCCCTCGCGCCTCGGAGGCGTACTCCGCGGCGATCGAGGCCTCGCCGGGCGTCGCGTCGCTGCTCGGCGCGGCGAGGGTCGCGGCTGCGAGGGGGGAGACCGTCGCGTCCATCGCGTACCGCGAGCGGGCGGCGATGGAGATGCAGACCCTCGGGCTGTCCACCGACGCGCTCACCGCGGCGGCGCGGGCGTGGCACGAGCAGGCGAGCGACGCCGAGCGGGCGATGGCGGCGGCGGTGGAGGCGATGCGCCGCGACCCGGGCCATCAGGGAGCCTTCACGCTGGCGCTCGAGCTCCTCGATGAGTCGCCCGAGCCGGCGCTGGAGCTCGATGTGATCAGCGCGTACCTGGCCGCGCGCTCGGCCGACCTCGCCCCGGCGGACGCGATCGCCATCTACCTGCGCGGCGCGGCCGCGGCGGAGCGGGTGGAGGACCTCGACCGGGCCCGGACCTTCCTGCGTGCGGTGACCTCCCTCGACCCCGAGCACGTGGAGGCGCTCCGTGCGCTGGTGCGCCTCTCCGACCGCGCGGAGGACTGGTCCGGCGCGGCGGACGCGCGCATCCGGCTGGCCAAGAGCAGCACCGACGGGGCCGAGCGCCTGGAGCTGCTGCTCCAGCTCGGTGACCTGTTCGACGGCAGGCTCGGCGACGCGAAGCGCGCCGAGGCGGCGTGGCGGAGGGTCGCGCAGGCCGCTCCCAACGATCCGCGCCCCTGGGACCGGCTCTCGCGCTTCTACGAGCGGAGCGGCGAGGCGGCCCGGGAGGTGGAAGCGCGGAAGGTGCTTCTTTCCCGCGCGCGCACCCCGGCCGATCGCGCGGGCCACGGACTCCGGCTGGCGACGCTCGGTCGGGGCGCTCTCTCCGACGACGCCCTGGCGGACGAGGCGCTCAAGGCCTGCGCCGAGGACGTCCGCTCGGGCGTCGACCGCAACGTGCGCGACGTGCATGCCCTCGAGCGCCTCGCGGCCTGGCAGAGGCTCCGCGGCGCCCGTGACGCCGAGCGCGTGGTCGCGGCGATCGCGGTGACCCTCGGGGTGGCCAGCGACGAGCTTCGCGCGCTCGCGCCCGACGGCGTCGTGGCGGGGGCCGGTGTAGAGAGCCTCCTCCCGGCGGCGCTCGACCTGCTGGCGCCTCCGGCCCTCCCGTCCGACCTGCGGGAGCTCCTGGTGCGGACCTCTACCGTGCTCGATCCGCTGGTCCCCTTCGACGCGGAGAGCCGCCAGGCCGACCGGCTCGGCAGCCGTCCCCACGGGCTGCGCGCGGAGATCGACCGCTGGGCTCGCATGCTCGACCTGGGCGAGGTGGAGATCTTCCTCGCCTCGCAGCTCCCCTCCATCGCGCTGCCGGTCGGGCGCTCGCCCGCGCGGGTGCTCGTCGCCTTCGCGGCGCCGCCCTCCATCGTCACCCGCTTCGCCGTCGCTCGGGCGCTGCTCCTCATCACCCAGGGCCTCTCGCTTCCGCTCCGGATGGACGTCTCGGAGTTCACCCTGGTGATGACCGCCCTGCTGCGGCAGTTCGAGCCCATGTTCAGCGCCGGCGGCGTCGACCCGGCCCGGCTCGACTCGCTCTCCCGCTCGATCACCCGCGCGATGCCCCGCGAGCTTCACGCCGAGCTCACGCCGGCTGCGCGCGCGGTGCTGAAGCGGCCCTTCGATCCGGCGGTGATCCACGGCGCGGCGCTGGAGTTCGGCGACCGCATCGCGCTCCTGGCGACCGGCGACCTGCCCGCGGCGATCGCGGCGCTCGCGCCCCCCGGGGTGCTCCCCGGTCGGGTGATCGACGAGGTGCCCGCGGCGGGGCGGCTGCTGCGCGTCGCGTTGAGCGAGCGCTTCCTCGAGGCGCGTCGGCTGACGGGCTTCCAAGACACCTGAACGTGAAGGCTCGCTCTCGAGTCGGCGCGGTGGTCGCGGCGCTGGGCCTGTGCGGGCTCGGCGGCGGGCGCTCTCTCCCCGCGCAGGAGGTCGCCCACCACCGCCGCGCGCCGCTCTTCGTGTCGACCTCGGCGACGCCCTCGGTGGGGGTCGACGGCGCGGTGCTCCGCGGTCCGCATCGCGACGCTGCGGTGCTCTGGAGGGTGCGCACCGGGCGGAGGGTGTTCTCCTCGCCGGGGCTCACCCGCGACGGCTGGGCGGTCTTCGGCTCCCTCGACGGAACCATCCAGGCCGTCGACCGTGACGGCATCGTGCGCTGGTCGCACCGTCGACCCTCGCGGGTGTTCTCGTCGCCCGCGACCGTGGGAGAGCTCACGGTGATCGGCAGCGACGCCCGCGAGGTGGTGGCCCTCGACGCGCGCGGCTCCCTGGTCTGGCGGGCGACGCTCCCGCAGGACATGGACTCGCCGGTCTTCGCGCTCCCCGACGGCGATCTGCTGGTGGCCTCCGGTGACCTTCGCGCCTTCTCCCGCACTGGCGAGCTGCGCTGGACCGCAGCCCTCGCAGGCCATGTCTACGGCCCGCTGGCGCGCGCTTCCGGCGGCGAGCTGCTGGTGCCCGAGCTGCGGGGCAGCGTCGCGGTGATCGCCCCGACCGACGGGCGGCTCGTCCGTCGCGTCGAGCTGGGGAGCTTCCTCTACGGCGGCCCGCTCCCACTGACCGACGGGGCCTTCGTGGTGGGCCTCGCCGACGGGACGGTGCGCTGCATCGACGCCGAGGGCGGGACCCGCTGGAGCTTCCGCACCGAAGGTGCGGCGAGGCGGCTCGGGGTGCGCGCGACGCCCGCGCTGCGGCCCGACGGGGTGATCGTCGTGGGCGCCGAGGACGGCGGCATCTACGGGCTCCGGGTCGCGGACGGGACGCAGGTGTTCCGCGTGGCGACGGGCGGGCCGGTGAGGTCGCGCGCGTGCATCGACCGCGACGGCTGGGCCTACCTGGGCGGCGAGGACGACCAGCTCCACGCGCTCGCTCCGGACAACACCGAGGCGTGGCGGGTGAGCATCGGGGCCGACGTCGACAGCGGCCCCCGGCTCCTCGCCGAAGGCCTCCTCGTGGTGGGCGCCGACGACGGCGCGCTGCACGCCATCGCCGGAACGCCCTGAGAACTCGCCTTGACCGGCGATCCTCCAGCCGTAGAGAGTGCGCCCAATGGCGCGAAAGGCTCTCGATGATGGCAGGCTCCTCCAGGTCTTCTCGGCGCACCCGACGCGCGCCCTCCACATCATGGAGGTGCTCGCCGCGCTCGACGAAGGCCCCGCCTCGCGCCGCAGCGTGACCGACGCGCTCGACCGGATGGTAGAGCGCGGGCTCGTGCACGCGATGCCCGGCGGGCGCTACCGGCTGCCGCGCGACCAGGGCGCGAGGGTCGAGGGGCGCTTCATCCAGAACCCGCGGGGCTTCGGCTTCGTCGAGGCCAACGACGGCGAGGGGGACGTGTTCATCGCCCCCAACGGCGTGCTCGGAGCGATGCACGGAGACCTCGTCGAGGCCGTCGCCCGCCCCGGCGGAAGGGGCCGCGAGGGCGCCGTCACCGCGGTGCTCAAGCGGCGCTCTCCGATGGTGCCAGGCGTCCTGCGCGCCCGCCCGAAGGGCTCCTGGCTCGAGCCCGAAGACGCCCGCATCCGAGGTCCCATCATGATCGAGGGGGACGTCGTAGGGCGCGACGGCCAGGTGGTGGTCGCGTTCATCGAGAAGTGGCCCTCGCACGTGGGCGAGGTCCCGATGGCGAGGGTGACCGAGGTGCTCGGAGAGCCGGGCGCGCTGGCCACCGAGGTGCGCAAGGTCACCGTGCGCGAGGGCATCGAGCTGCCCACCGCGGGAGACGTGCTCGAAGAGGTGGCCAGGCTCCCCACGACGGTGTCCGCGGAAGACGCCGTCGGGCGCGTCGACCTGCGCAGCCGCCCGCTGGTCACCATCGACCCCGACGACGCGCGCGACCACGACGACGCCGTCTACGTCGTGGCGAGGCCCGACGGCGGCTGGGACGTCACCGTCGCCATCGCCGACGTCTCCCACTACGTCCCCCTCGGCACGGCGCTCGACCGTCACGCCGCCGAGCGGGGCACCAGCGTCTACCTGCCCGACCGCGCCGTCTCGATGCTGCCGCAGGAGATCTCCGGCCGCATCGCGTCGCTGCTCCCGGACGAAGACCGCCTCGCGATGGCCCTCGAGGCCACGCTCACCCGCGAGGGCACCGTCGTCGAGGCGCGGCTGATGGAGGCCGTGATGCGCTCGCACGCCCGCCTCACCTACGGCGGCGTCGCCCGGGCGATGGGGTGGTCCGACGAGGGCCCCGCCGCGCCGCTCAGCGACGAGCTGCGGGCGATGGTGACCACCGCCGACCAGTGCTCCGCGACGCTTCGCGCGAGGCGCCAGCGCCGGGGCTCGCTCGACTTCGACCTGCCGGAGGGGCGGGTGCGCTTCGCCGAGGACAACCTCACCCCGATCGACATCATCCAGAGCAAGCGCGACCCCGGGGTGAAGCGCGCCTACGCGCTCATCGAAGACCTGATGCTCCTCGCCAACGAGATCGTCGCGGAGATCTGCGTGCAGGAGGGCCTCGCGGCCATCTACCGGGTGCACGGCGGGCCGCAGGGCGAGGCGTTCCAGCGCTTCATGGCGGCGGCGCAGGCGCTCGGCCACCCCATCGACGACGAGGCCATCGACTCGCCGCGGATGCTCTCGGATTTCCTCCGCACCCTCCGCGGAAAGCCCGAGGCTCGGGTGCTGGGGATGCTGCTGCTCCGGGCGATGCCGCAGGCCCGGTACAGCGAGTTCAACACCGGGCACCGCGGCCTCGCGGCGACGGCGTACCTGCACTTCACCTCGCCGATCCGTCGCTACCCCGACCTGCTGGTGCACCGCGAGGTGCGCCGCTGGCTGCGCGACCCGTCGAAGCGCGCCGACGCCTCCGGGCTCAGCGTCGCCGCGGCGGACTGCTCCCGCCTCGAGCGGCGCGCCGTCGACGTCGAGCGCGAGGTGCTCGACCTCTACCGCTGCGAGGTGGCGCGCCTCCATCTGGGCGAGGTGCACCTGGCCACGGTCGTGGGCTTCGGCAGCCTCGGGGTGTACCTCGACATCGACGATCCCTTCCTCACCGGGCTGCTGCCGCTGGAGTCCGTCGCCGCGGGATCGTGGGAGGCCGACGACCTCGGGCTGCGCCTGCGATCGAGCCGCACCGGGATGATCTTCCAGGTGGGCGATCAGCTCACCGTGGAGATCGCGGAGATCTCGCTCGCCCGGCGCACCATCACGCTGCGCCTCGCGGGCGAGGCGAAGGAGTCCCTGCGACGCTCCGCCCCGGAGCGGGAGAAGAAGGGGAAGGGGAAGGGGGCCGGAAAGCGGGGCCCCGCGCCGCGGCCGCAGGTGCAGAAGCGGGGGCGCAAGCGGTGAGGGGGCTGCGCGCCGGGGTGCTCCTCGCGGTGGGCGCCGTGGGCTGTCCCCGCACGCCGCCACGGGTGGACTTCGAGGGCGGCGCACACGTCGAGCCCCCGGCGGTGGACGTCCCCCCGGCGGACGTTCCTCGCTTCGCGGTGGTGACGTCGGCGCAGGTCCCGGGCGAGGGGCGCACGCTCACCGTCGGGGCGCTCACGCTCGCCGCAGAGCCCGCCGAGCGCTTCATCTCGTCGCTCGCGCTGCCGGTGGTGGGCTCCGTCGCGGAGACCTGGGTCTACCGGGCGGGCATCAACGGCGAGGCCCTCGACCTGCTGCGTGTGGTGGCCGAGGCCGGAGCCCTGCGCCGCGAGGTGATCGCGGGCACCGCGCCCTCGACGCCCGGCTGCGTCAGCGCCTCGCTGCGCGCCACCTCGCCGCGATCGGTGGTGGTCACCGCCCGATGCGGCGCCCGGTCGGAGTCGCGCTGGGTCTTCCGAGGCAGCGCCCCTCGCACCCGCAGCGTGGTCGTCGTCGAGGCCGCTCCGGCGGGCGTCGCCGAGGTCACCGCCGAGGTCACCGCCGAGGACCGCGATCAGGACGACGCCGACGAGCTGCGCATCGCGGTGCGCCCGGCGGACGCCGCGGGCACGGCCCCCGAGGCGAGGCTCGTGTACATCGATCGCAGCGGGGCGCTCTCCCGCGACGTGGCCGAGCCCGCGGCGTCGTTCAGCGCGGCGAGCCAGTCGGCCCGCCAGACGGCGATGCGGCGGACCACGAGCGTCCGCGCCCTGGAGGCCGAGCGGGGCATCAGTGCGCTGCGGCGGGCGCTCTGCGTGGAGGAGGGCGCCGCGCGCATCGTCGTCGATGGAGCCCGAGGGGTGAGCTGCGGGGCGGCAGGCGGGGTGCGAGATCGGTCGCGCATCCGGGTGGCGGCGATGCTGGGGCTCGGCGAGCTGCCCGCGGCGGAGCAGATCGCGCGCGCCCTCGCGGCGATGCCCGAGCACGCCTCCGCGTGGACGGAGCTGGAGGCCGACCTGCGCGGCGCGACCACGACCGACCGCGGCTGGCGCGCCCGCACCGGCCCCTTCGTCGGGATGCCCCTCGATACCAGCGCTCCAGGGCGCCTGGGCTCCATCGCCTTCGACCTCCCGCTGCGCCCTCCGGCGGTGATGGTGCGCGGCCTCCAGGGCGGTCGCGTCGACATGGCCTCGCTGGCCTTCGTCCCGGGCGCCGCCGGCTCGGCGCGCGACCTCCTCGCGACCATCTCCGGAGTGGGCGTGGTCGTCGGGGTGGGCTCCCGCTGCGACGGGGTGAACCTCCTGCTCTGCGACCCTGCGCAGCCCTGCGAGCCGGTCCCAGCGGGCGCTGCGGCCACACCGCCGGGGCTCACCCGCTGGCCGGCGCACACCTACGCCTCGGTCGATCCTGGCGGCGCATGCGCGACCAACCCCGAGGCGATGCGGGTGCTGGGCCCTCCCTCGACGCAGGTGATGGGCGCGCAGCGCGACCGGGTGCTGGTCTCCATCGAGGGCCGGCTCTGGTGGGTCGGCGCCGCACGGTCGACGGCGGTGCTGATGTCCCAGCGGCTCGGGCCAGGCTTCTCCCCGGGTGGGCCGGTGAGCGTCAACGGCGCGTGGGCCGTGCTGCCCGGGCTCAACGGGCTCTGGGTGCGAGGGGCCACCGGGTGGAGGCTCCGGCCGGTCGAGGGCCTGGAGGGGCGCACCGCGCAGCTCCGCGACCTGGTCATCTCCGACGACGGCGCGGTGATCGCCGGCCTCCTGGGCACCCAGCTCCAGGTGATGGAGCGCCGCCCGGCGCGCTGATCCGGCGGGTGTTGGCCGTACCGGGATTTGTCATGGCCCGGGGGCAGGCATTCTCGACTTTGCTGCGGTCGTCGCGCTAAGACCAGCGGCTCTCCCCAATGGCCGAGCTAAACGCCCCCGGAGACCCGTCGCTCGGGCTCGTTCCGGGAATGACCTTCGGACGCTACGTGATCCACCGGCAACTCGGCGCCGGGGGGATGGGCGCGGTCTACGAGGCCGTGCACGCCGATCTGAAGAAGCGGGTGGCCATCAAGGTGATGCTCCCTGCGGCGGCGCAGAACCCGCAGGCCCGCGCTCGGTTTCTGCGAGAGGGCGAGGCCGTCGCCAAGCTACGGCACCCGAACGTGGTCGACATCGCCGACGTCGGCGTCATCCACGACACGCCCTACCTCGTCATGGAACTCCTCGACGGCGAGGACCTCGGGCACCTCCTCGACCGGGTGCGGACGCTCCCGCTCGCGCAGCTCATCGACCTGATGCTCCCGGTGCTCGACGCCGTCTCCGCAGCGCACGAGGTCGGCATCGTGCACCGCGACCTGAAGCCCGAGAACATCTTCCTGGCCCGCACCCGGCACTCGGCGCAGGAGCCGAAGCTCCTCGACTTCGGCATCTCGAAGCTCGGCGACATGGGCACCGGCGGCAACCTCACCGCCACCAACACCATGATGGGGACCACGGTCTACATGTCCCCGGAGCAGGCCCAGAACAGCAAGGACGTCGACGCCCGGGCCGATCAGTACAGCCTCGGCGTGATCCTCTACGAGGCCGCGGTGGGCAGCCATCCCTTCGCCGAGGTCGCCGAGCGAGACAGCCTCTTCGAGCTGCTCTCGGCGATCATCGGCGGCAGGTTCGCGCCGCCCCGGGTGCACCGGCCGGATCTTCCCGAGGGCTTCGAGCGCGTGGTGCTTCGGTCGATGGCGTCGCGTCGAGAAGACCGATTCCGGCAGATCAGCGACATGGCCCGCGCGCTGCTCCCCTTCGCGAGCCCCGCGGGTCGCGCGACCTGGTCGGCGCGGCTCGGGTCCGACGCCGAGGCCGAGACCCCGATGCCCGTCGCGTCTCCGGTCGCCCACGCCTCCGCTCCTCCGGTCGCCCGGGTCGACGCTCCTACCTTCGTCGCAGTTCCGGGCGGCCCTGTCTGGTCGAGCGACGCCGCGGTCGCGCCTCGGATGGCCGCGCAGTACACGAGCACCCTCGGGGCGTCCGCGCACTCCATCGAGGTGCCGCCCCCGGCGCCGAAGGCCGCTCGCAAGACCGCCCGGCTGGTCGTCGGCGGCGCCGCCGTCCTGCTGGCCGCCGCCGCCGTCGCCGCGCTCTCCCTCTCGGGCGGCGCTCCCGTCCCGACAGCCCGACCGCGCCCGGTGGTCGCCGCGCCCGTCCCTCCGCCAGTCCCTCCGCCGACGACGGTGCTCACCCGCGTCGCGCCTCCCACGCCTTCGGTCGCCGTGGCCGACGCGGGCGCTCCCTCGCTCCCGGTCGCCGTGGCCTCTCCCGAGGTCGCGGCGCCAGGCACCGAGCGCCGACCCTCCCGGTCGCGCCGACGCCGTCATCGCGACAGCACTCCCGTCGACGAGTCTCCGGTCGGCGGCATCCACTTCTGAACCGACCATGCGACCTGCTGCCGTCCTCGCGCTCTCCGTCGCTCTCTTCCCGCTCGTCGCGAGCGCGCAGACGAACGCTGAGATCGAGGCGACGTGGCGGCTGCTGGTCGGACAGGCGCAGGCCGCGCAGGCCTCGGGCGATCATGCTCGCGCGCTCGACATCGGCCTCCGCGCGGTGTCCATCCACGCCTCGCCCTCGCTCTACCGCTTCGTCGCGCAGGAGCAGTCGCACCTCGGGCTGGTCGTGCCTGCGTTGACCTCGGCGCAGCGCTGCGTCGATGCGTTGGCCGCCGACCGAAGCGCCCCGGAGCGCGCCGCGACGCTCGCGACCTGCACCGCGCTGGTGCGCGACCTCCAGGGGCGCGTCGGCCATCTGGTCATCGAGGTCCCTGCAACAGCGCCCGAGGGACTCACCGTCACCGTCGCGGGCTCGGTGTTGCCCCCTGCGCTCTACGGCATGCCCTACCTGGTGACGCCCGGGAACGTGACCATCGACGCGACCGCGCCGGGGCGCAGCCCGCTGCATCGATCCGTCGCCGTCACCGCGGCGGGCACGGTCCCGGTGCGCATCGAGCTCCCGACGGCGACCCGCGCCGCGCCCGCTGCCCCGGCGAGGCAGGCCCCTGCGGCCGCGGTGGCGGTGCGTCCCCTCGTACCCCCGCCGGTGGCTCCGCCTTCGGGTTCGCTGCATCGATCGATGGCATGGGCGACGGCGATCGGCGGCGCCGCGGGCCTCGCGGTGGGCGGCGTGCTCGCCGGGGTGCGGGAGGGCGCCGTGTCGTCCTTCAACAGCGCGGGCTGCATCGAGGACCACGGCGTCGCGACCCCGACGGGCAACTGCCCGAGCGACCAGTCCACCGCGAACTCCCTCGCCCCGGCGGTGATCGCGAGCTTCGCGGTCGGGGGTGCCCTCGTCGCGGCGTCGGTGGTCCTCTGGGTGACGGCGCCTTCGCGGGGACGTGAGCACGCCGCGCTGGCGTGCGCGCCCTCGCTGGGCACACCCGGCCTCGTCTGCGGTGCAAGGTTCTGAGGCGAGGCTGATGCGCGCTGTCCGATCGCTTCTACTGGTCGTTGCCGCGCTCTCTCCCGCGGCCTGTTCGAGCCTCAACCAGGGCGTCCTGGATGGCGGTGCGGGCGATGCTCCGGACGCCGCGAGCCTCGATGGAGGGGACGTGGTCGATGCCCCCGCCGTGGACGTGGTCGATGCTCCCGCCGTGGATGCCATCGATGCTCCCTCGGCGGACGTCGTCGACGCGTCCGTGATGGACGCCATCGATGCTCCCTCGGTGGACGTCGTCGATGCGTCCGTGATGGACGTCGTCGACGCTCCCGCGGCGGACGTGGTCGATGTGCCTCGTGTCGATGCCGTGGCAGATTGCGGCGCCGACGTCCTGAGCTGCTCGGGAGCCTGCGTCTCCAATCCCTCGACGGATCCCCTCAACTGCGGCCGCTGCGGCAACATCTGCTCGCTGCCGCACGTCGTGACCCCCGTCTGCTCGGCCGGTGCCTGCGTGCCGGGAGCCTGCGCGACGGGGTTCGACAACTGCGACGGCATGGCCGCCAACGGCTGCGAGGTCGCGCTCTCGACGAACCCGAGCCACTGCGGCCGCTGCGGCTCCGCCTGCCCGACGAGGACGAACGCCGTCCCGAGCTGCGCTGCGGGCGCCTGCGGGGTCACCTGCATGTCGGGATTCGGCGACTGCGACGCCTCGGCGGAGAACGGCTGCGAGACCGTCACCAGCAACAACCTCCTCCACTGCGGCGCCTGCCGAAACGCCTGCCCGACTCGCTCCAACAGCGCGCCGCTGTGCAGCTTCGGCGTGTGCCGCAACGCCTGCAACGCCGGCTTCGGCGACTGCGACGGCAACCTGGCCAACGGCTGCGAGGCGTCGCTGTCGACCGACCCGGAGCACTGCGGCTCCTGCACGAGGTCCTGCGGCGGCGCGACCGGATGCGCCGCGGGCGCCTGCGTCGAGATCCCGACGCCGCGCGCGGTCGCCCCGCTCTCGACGTCGACGGTGACCAGCCAGTCGCCGACGCTGCGATGGATCAACGGCCCCGGCGCGACCGGCGCGGTGATCCACCTCGCCAACAACCCGCTGTTCTCTGGCGAGTCCACGATCGCCGTCCCCAACGGCAACAACCTCTTCCTCAACAGCCTCTCGGCGGGCCAGTGGTACTGGTTCGCCCAGGGCGTCTCGGGCACGGCTTCCAACACCGGGGCGCGGACCTCGCCGGTGTGGCAGTTCATCGTCGGCAACCGAAGCGCGGCCGTCGACCGCAGCTTCGGCACCGCCTCCGACTTCAACCGCAACGGCTACGGCGATGTCGTCATCGCGGCTCCCGAGGCGGCCACCACCACCTCGACGTCGCCGGCCTCCACCGGGCGAGCGCGCCTGTACCTCGGCATCGCCTCGGGGCTCTCGGCGTCGACCCTGCTCCAGGGCGGCGGAGCGGAGACCGGAGGCACCGCGATCTCCCACTATGGTCGCTCCGTGGCCACCGGGGGTGACACCAACGGCGACGGGTTTCCAGAGCTGCTGATCTCCGGGGAGGACACCACGACGGGGCATGTGTTCGTCCACCACGGCAACGTCGTGGGCTTCGCGTCGACCCCTTCGAGGGTGCTCCACGGCGACGCGGGCGCGACCAGCTTCGGGCGCTCGATCAGCAGCGCAGGAGACGTCAACGGCGACGGATACGCGGACATCATCGTCGGCGGGACGGGCCGCGCGTACCTGTTCCATGGGACCGCGGACGGCATCGTGACGACACCCTCGGCGCTGCTCGACGGCGTGCCCGACGAGGACTTCGGCTACGCGGTGTCCAGCGCGGGGGACGTCAACGGCGACGGCTTCGGTGACGTCCTCGTCGGAGCCCCGACCTTCGGCTCCAGCACGGGCCGGTTCTATCTCTACCTCGGCAGCGCCAGCGGCATCATCCGGGCGCCGAACGTGACCCAGTCCGGACGCTTCGCCTCGGGGCGCTTCGGCGCGAGCCTCGCGAGCGCTGGAGACATCAACGGCGACGGCTATGCGGACGTCGTCATCGGCGCGCCGGACGTGAACAGCCAGGGAGGCGAGGTCACGATCTATCTCGGCGGGGGAGTCCGGGTCCTGCTGACCTCGTCGCCGATCACCCTCGCGGGCCCGGTGATGCAGGGTCGCCTGGGCGCCGCGGTCGCAGGCGTCGGAGACGTGGACGCCGACGGCTTCGGGGACGTCGTGGTGGGCGCCCCCGGCAACAACAACCTCCCTGGCTCGGCCTACCTCATCCGCGGCGCGAGCGCCCCGAGCCCCGCCGCGACGGCCATCACCCTCGACCCCAGCGCGATGCCGCCGGGGATGGGGGGGCGCTTCGGCGCCGCGGTGTCGGGCATCGGCGACGCCAACCGCGACGGCTTCATGGACTTCGTCGTCGGCGCCCCGTGCGCCCCTGCCGGCTCGGGCTGCGGCGCGGGGCGCGTCTTCCACTTCCGGGGCGCGGCTACCCCCCCGACGAGGTACTTCGAGGTGCTCTCGAGCGCCGACGCGGCCGGCTCCAACTTCGGCGCCTCGATCTCGCGGTAGGCGCCCTCAGGGCGTCGGAATACAGAACCTGGTAAACGCCACCCCGCGCCGCCCTCGCGCCCCGGTCTGCACCATCGCCGTCACCCGACGCCCGCTGCCCACCGCGGCGATGCGCCCCGCCCCTTCGGAGACGCGGGGCCCGTCGAAGGCCGCGCGCACCACCCCGTCGGGCTGGATCGTCGCGCCCCGCATCAGCCCGTCTCTCAGCCAGAGCGCCGTCGCTCCGCCGTAGGACGGCACCACCGTGACCGGCGGGGGCGAGCCCACGAACTGCTCGATCACCCGCCGCGCCCGAAGCGTCCCGTCGACGCCGAGCACGGCGGCGGCGACGACGGCCTGGCCGTTGAGCTCCTCGCTCCAGGCCACGATGACGCCGTCGGCGAGCAGGGCGCCGTCGTCGATGCTCGGGATGAGCAGGTTGCGCGTGACGCGCGGACCGCGGCTGTCGACGAGGCCCCCCGGGTCGAAGCGCACGACGTACACGTCCGAGCCCCGCTTGTAGATCACCGCCGCGGCGTCGCCGTCGGGGCGCAGCACGACGTTCTCCGCCGACGCGGGGATGAAGGCCGTCACGTCGATGGCCGCGGCCGCGAGCTCGCCGCTCGGCCGCACCCGAAACGCCCCCGGCGCCGCCACGACCACGCCGCCGTCGAGCACCTCGACGACGCGCGACGCGAGCCCGAGGGTCACGCCCGACGAGAGGCCCGTCGCGATCGGGTCGCTGTACCCGGGCAGCACCGGCGAGGGCGCCGAGGGGGCGCCGCTGGCGTCGATGGGCGCGGCCATGATGCGCGTGGTGAAGTCGGCGTCGCCGGGAGCGCCGACGCTCTCCCGGAAGAGCACCATCGCGCCTTCACCGGCGCGGGTGAGCGTCGGGGTCGAGAGGTCGATGCGGGTGCCCGCGGTGGAGCGCACCACGGCCGCCTCGCGCTGCGCGGCCCCGTTGGGATCGACGGTGAACAGGGTGATCTGGTCTCGCCCTGGCACCGCGCCGTCGACGCCTCGGAGCGCGCTCTCCCTCCACAGCGCGAGGAAGCCCCCGCGATAGGGCACCAGGCCCGCGACCTCTCCGTCGCTGTATCCCTCGGTGGCGGCTCCGATGGGGCGCACGAAGCCGTCGCCCTCGCAGCTCGGCGGAGCGCCCGCGTCGTAGGGGAGGGGAGGCGCGTCGGTGCCGGCGTCGGGCGCGTCGGCTGCGGGCGAGTCGTCCGCGACCACGGGCGCGTCGACCCCGGCGTCCTGCCGAGGGCCCACCGAGGGGCCCTGATCACAGGCCGCGAGGAAGGTGGCGATGAAAAGGGAGCCGAGGTGTCTTGTGGTCACGGTGTCTCCTTTCGTACCGCAGCACTGCAGCGCTTTCACCGTCGACGTGTCGCGCGGTGGACTCCAGGTATTGCGCCGCGCAGGTGAGGGCGGTACCCACGATCCGCCCCATCCGACGGCCGAGGCCGTCGGTGGGCGCCTGAGCTTCCAACACACTCATCAAGGAGTCGGACCATGGCACGCGAACCGAAGAACTTCGATCACCTCCTGGGCGGCAAGGCCAAGGGCCTCTCGGACGCGCAGTTGCAGGCGCATTTCACCCTCTACAAGGGCTACGTCACGAAGCTCAACGAGATCACCACGAAGCTCGCCGCGGCCGACCGCAGCACCCCCAACTACAGCTTCAACGAGTACTCCGAGCTGCGCCGCCGCGAGCCCGTCGCCTTCAACGGCACGGTGCTCCACGAGATGTACTTCGAGGGCCTGGGCGACGGCTCGACGGCGCCCAGCGCCGGCGTGAAGGACTTCATCGGCAACAGCTTCGGGAGCTTCGACGCCTGGGTCGCCGACACCAAGGCCTGCCTCATGAGCGGCCACGGCTGGACCCTGCTCTGCTACGACTACGAGTCGAAGAAGCTCATCAACAACCTGGTCCAGGGCGAGCACCACATCGGGCTCTTCGCCAACGTCCACGTGATGGCGGCCTTCGACGCCTGGGAGCACGCCTACTTCTTCGACTACCAGACCGGCAAGGCGAAGTACGTCGAGTCGATCCTCACCGGGCTCAACTGGGACGTGCTCTCCAACCGCTTCAAGCAGGTCGGCGCGCAGCTCTGATCGCCCCGCTCCCTCCCTCCGCCGCGCTCACATCTCGCGCGGACACCCCGAGCCTCCTCAGCTTCTTCTGAAGCCCGAACCGCGACAGCCCGAGCGTCTTCGCCGCGTGGGTCTGGTTGCCTCCGTGCTCGGCGAGCGCCTGAAGCACCATCGCCCGCTCCACGTCCTCGACGGCGTTGCGCAGGTCGAGGCCCGTGTGCCCGCCCGACGGAGCGCGCACCTCGGCCGTCACGGTCAGGTGCTCCCCTCGGATCACGTCCTCCGCCAGCACCGCCGCCCGCAGCACCTCGCTCTGGAGCTGCCGGACGTTGCCCGGCCACGGCGCCGCGCAGAGGGCTGCCAGGGCCGCGCGGTCGATGCTCACGTCCCGACGAGCGCCCTGCCGTAGAAAGTGCGCCACGAGGTCGGGGATGTCCTCGCGACGGTCGCGCAGCGACGGGACCCTCACCACGATCACCGCGAGTCGATAGTAGAGGTCCTCCCGGAAGGTTCCGCGGCTGACCATCTCGGGCAGGTCACGGTGCGTCGCCGCCACCACCCGGACGTCCACGCGGCGCACGCGCTCGCCGCCCACCGGCCGCACCTCCCCCTCCTGAAGCACCCGAAGGAGGCGCGACTGCATCGCCGGGGACATCTCCCCGATCTCGTCGAGGAAGAGCGTCCCCCCGTCGGCCGCCTCGAAGAGCCCGGCGCGAGAGCGGTCGGCGCCGGTGAAGGCCCCCTTCACATGACCGAAGAGGGTGCTCTCCAGCAGCGTCTCGGGGATCGCCCCGCAGTTCTCCGCCACGAAGGGCCGGTGCGCCCTCGGGCTGTTGTCATGGATCGCTCTCGCCACCAGCTCCTTGCCCGTCCCCGACTCCCCCTGGAGCAGCACCGGCATCGGCGTCGGCGCCACCCGGTCGAGCAGCGCGAGCATCCGCCGCATCGCGTCCCCCCGTCCGATCAGCGCGTCGTAGTGGCCTCGCGTCGCCGCCGGGTCCACCGAGCGACGCACGGTCTCCAGCTCCGCCCGCTGCCTCGCGAGGGCGCGCTCCAGCTCGTCGGCGAGGCGCTCCGAGCGCCGCAGCGAGCGCCGGAGCTCCGCCCTGGAGCGGGCGTTGTCGATGGCCACCGCGGCCGCGTCGGCGAAGGCCAGCGCCAGCGAGCGGGCCCGCTCATCGAAGGCCCCGGCGCGCACCCGGTCGTCGACGTAGATGGTCCCCACGACCTCGCCGCGCACCCGCAGCGGCACCGCCAGCACCGAGCGCAGCCGCAGCCCGAGCACGCTCTGCGTCGCGTCGAAGCGCTGGTCGGTGCTGGCGTCGATGGTCACCACCGGCTCCCCGGTGGCCGCCACCCGCTCGGCGATGGAGCGGGACAGCACCGCCTCGTCGCCCACGAGGTCGCGCTCCCCGAGGTTGCGGGCGTTGCGCACCTTCAGCGCCCCGTCGGGCTCCCGCAGCAGCAGGAAGCCCCGCGAGGCGCCCGTGAGCTCGATGATCGCGTCCATCACCCGGTCGAGCAGCGGGGGAAGCCTCGGCTCGGCGTTGATGCGCTGCACCACCGAGAGCATCCAGCGCCAGCGCGCGTCGTCGGCGCTCGGGGCCTCCCTCGCGGGCTCCTTCGAGGCCGGCGCGTGCCTCCGGCGGAAGCACTCGGCCAGGGCATCCGGCAGCGTGGCCGCGAGCGCCTCCACCCGGGCGCGCCTCCTGGAGCGCGTCGACTCCGCGCGGCCCCGATCGCCCGCGACCTCCGCGGCCCCTTCGCTCCACTGGAGCAGCAGCAGCTCGTGCTCGACGCTCGCGTCGGCCTCCACGGCCCGTCGCGCCCGCTGCTCCGCGGGCTCCAGCGCGCCGTATCGCGGGTGCCCCGCCACCGCCAGCGCGAGCCTCGCGATCGCCGCCATCGCCCCTTCGTCCGAGCGCGGCGCGCCCATCGCCGCCGCCGCGGGCTCCAGCGCGCCCGACCCGATCGCCCCGATGGCCCAGCGCGCCCGCAGCTCGTCCGCCAGCGCCGCCGCGCCCAGCTCCCTCACCGCGGCGGCCTCCACCGGCGCCCGCGAGCCACCGTCCGCCTCCGACTGCAGCGCGTCGACCCACCGGGCCGTGAGCGCGTCGCCCGCCTCTGCCGCGGCCTCCCGCGCCCGGCGGAGCAGCGCGCGAGACTCCTCCTCGGCGCCGATCCATACCGAGAGCGAGCCCAGGTTGGCGAGCGCCCTCGCCACCGACGCCGACTGCCCCTCCGCCGCGAAGAGCGACACCGAGCGCCGCATCGCGAGGTACGCCTCGCCCAGCGCCCCGGCCTCCAGCGCCGCCGCGCCGAGGTTCATCAGGTACGTCGCCGCCGCCCTGGCGTCGCCGTCTCGGCTCGCCGACTCCCACGCCTCGCGGTACGCCGACGCCGCCCCAGCGAGGTCGCCCGAGCGCTGCGCCAGCATCCCCCGGACCCCCGCCGCGCGGGCCTCACCCGCCGCCCGATCGCCGAGCCTGCGCGCCCACGCCTCGCAGCGCGCGGAGGCCTCCGCCCGGTCGTCCGCCGCCAGCGCCACCAGCGCCGCGACCTCCAGCGCCCTCAGCGCCACCAGCTCCTCCGAGCCCTCGGCCGTCGCCGCGGAGACCACCGAATCCACCTCCGAGCGCGACGGCATCGCTGCCCGATCGAAGGCCGCCCGCAGCCCGATCACCCCCGCGGCGACGCCCTTCGCCCCGCCCTCCGCGAGGTGCCTCGCCACCCACGCGTCCACCGCGTCGCGCTCCCCCGCTCGCAGCAGGATCTCCCCGTGCAGCAGCACCGCCGTCGGCGTCGACGCGCCCTCGGTGAGCGCCCTCGCTTCGCCGTGGCGACCGGCCCGACAGAGCAGCGCGGCCAGCGAGGTCGGGTCCGCCCAGGCGCCCGCCTCTCGCAGCAGAGCGATGCGCTCCGCGATCGGCGCGCTCCCCTCCGCCAGCGCCCGAACCGTCTCCCGGGTCGCTCCCTCCCGGTCACCCGCCCACGCGAAGATCCTCGCCGCGGCGCCAGCGCCCCTCGGAGGTCGAGAGCCGAGGGCCCCGGCGAGGGCGATCACCCACCCTCGCTCCCCTTCGAGCGGCGCCGCCGAGCCGACCGTCGCCGCGACGCGCCCGCCTTCGAGCGCGATCAGCCCCCGCTCTCGCAGCCCCGCGACGGCCTCGCCGAGCCCGTCGCCGAAGACCTCCGCGAGGGCATCGACCGCCACCGCCGAGCGGGCCAGCGCCAGGCCTCGCAGCAGCCTCGCCGCGGAGGCCGTGAGCCCCTCCGGGCTCGCTCCCCCGCCGGGGGTCTCCCCGGCGCCCACCGCCGCCGTAGGGATCGCCGACGGACCCACCGCCCGCACCGCCCGCACCACGCGCCCGGACCATCCCCCGGTCGCCGTCCGCCAGCGCTCGACCACGGCGCCCGCCACCGGGGCACGGTGAAGCTCGCTGAGCAGCGCGCCCAGGGCCTCGCCAGACAGCGGGGTCCGCTCGAAGGCCGCGACCCTCGCGCCGTCCAGGGCCTGCGTGCTGGTCGCCAGCACCGCCATCGGAGCGTCGACCCCGAAGCGCCTCGACCGCTCGACCGTCGCGAGGGCCGCGCCCAGCGCCTCGGGCGAGGCGTCCTCCATCACGAACACCGTCGGCCGCTCGCAGGGCGACGGCGCCCCGTCCTCTCTCGCGAGCACCTCGCCCCGAGAGGCCGCGGCCACCCTCGACAGGCGCAGCGCGTCCTCCAGCAGCCGACGTCTCCCGGACCCCTCCGGGCCCACGAGGATCACCCCCGCCGAGGCGCCACCGATCGTCCCGGCGATCGCCTCCGCCACCCTCGCGGCCTCCGTCCGGTCGCCCTGCCACCGCGGCGCCGCGGGGACCGTCTCGTCGTCCGTGGTCCATGCCCGCACCGCACCGGTCTCCGGCAGCCAGCGGGCTCCATCCAGCGACCACCTCCGAAGGAACGCTCCCGCCGACGAGGGCCGCTCGCTCGGGTCCGCCGCGACGCAGGCGGCGATCACCGAGCGCAGCGGACCAGGGATGCGAGCGAATACACCGTCTTGTAAGACCGGATGGGCTCCCAGCGAGGCGAGCACCGCCCGGGCGTCTGTCGCATCGGCCACCAGCGGGTGCCCTCCGCCCAGCGCCATCGCCAGCGAGACGCCCAGCGCGTAGAGGTCGCGCGAGGGCGTCGCCGCCCCGAAGAGGGCCTCCGGCGCCGCGAAGGCCAGGCTCCCCCGCAGCCCTGCGCTGCGCTCCCCGACCGCGATCGCGGCGCCCAGGTCGACGAGCACCGCCCGATCGCCGCGCACCAGGATGTTCGAGGGCTTCACGTCGCCGTGGACGATGCCGACGGCGTGCAGCGCCTCCAGGGCCCCCGCCACGCAGACGCCCGCCCGCACCACGGCCGCGGTCTCGCTGACGGCGTCCAGCGAGACCCCCTCCACCAGATCCATCACCACGAAGGAGCCGCCGCCCGGCAGCGCCCCGAGGTCGCGGGTGCGAGCGAGGTGGGGGTGATCGAGCGAGAGCAGCAGCCGAGCGTGCGAGGCGTCGATCGCCCGGTGCTGCACCTTCACCGCGCAGGTCTCTCCCCCGGCGCGCAGGTCCACCGCCCTCCAGACCGATCCCTCCTCGCCCCCTCCCAGTCGGGCGACGAGGCGATACCGGCCTGCGACGATGCTCCCTGTGCTGATGTCGTCCACGTTGCCAGGCCTTTGCACGATGGGTTCCGCCAACGAACATGGCGGCTCCGTGCATTGGGCGTCAACCGAGGTTGTCAGGCGACGGTCACCCGGGTGATCGCCCGAGCCCCGGGGCCCACATCGCGTATGGTCTCGAGCGTGCGTTGGGATCGCTGGGTACTTCCGCCTGCGGTGAGCGCGGCCGTGTTCGCGGTGCTGTCGGTCTCTCCGCCCATCGCGTCGTCGACGGCCTCGGTCTACCGGCTTGAGTCCCTCGGAGACCCGTCGGCGGGGAGCCCGTGGCTGCTGCGCGCCCGCATCACCGCGGAGTCCGTGGGGACGCCTTCGCTTCGGCTCTCTTCACCCGACGCGACCGTGGAGTCGATCGCATCGCTTCGCGACCGGGGAGGGTGGTTCCGTGCGCTGGTCCCTGCGTCGGCGAGCGAGCTGCGCGTTCACCTGCGAGACGCCTCGGGGGTCCATCGCCTGCGCGCCGCCGTGGGCCCGCAGCGCTCGCGCTCCGCCGCACCCCGCCTCGACGAGCGCGTCCTCGTCGTCGAAGGAACCCTCGTCCCCGAGCTCGCCGGCGACGTGATCGTCCGCCCCTCCGGGAGCTCCGTGGCGCTCCTCCCGGTGACCGACCAGGTGGCGATCGATCCCCCGCGTCGCTCGGTCGACGAGTGCGGCCTCGCGAGCTTCAGCGTGCGCGTCTCGGGCCTCGGCGCCCCGGTCTCGATGAGCACCTCGGGCCCCTCGGGAGAGCGCCGCGACGAGCTCCGCCTCCCGCTGGTTCCCGACGGCATCGCGGTGCGCGACGAGGGCGACTCGGTGCGCTTGCGGGCGACGAGCCCCGGATCGATCGCCCACCTCGTCGCGGGGGATGCGTCGGGCCCCACCTGGTGGTCGGCCGCCGAGCTGGCCGCCGACGGCGACGAGGGCAGCGCCCGCGTCCCGCTACCCCCTGGAGCGCTCTGGATCACCGCGTCTCGCAGCGGCGACCTCTCCGAGCCCGTCTCCCCGCTGCTCCGTCCTTCGTGGCCGCCCTGCGTGGCGACCCCGCTGGGGCAGCGACTCTCCCGCGGTCGCCTCGCGCCTCCGGTCCTCCCAGGGTTGCGCGTGCTCTGGGACGGCCCCTCGGAGGCTGCGGAGCGTACCCGTCAGCAGGTGCAGCGCGCCCGGGCGCTCTGCGTCGGCGGCCTCGCGGTGAGCGTGGCGCTGGAGGTGCTCCTGCTGCTGGGAGCGGGTCTCGCGAGCGGGCCCTCGTCGCTCCGCGCGCTCACCGGCGATCGCCGCGACCGGCTGGGCATCCTGGCTGCGGGCATCTCGACCCTGCTTCTGATGGGCGTCGCCCTGGCGCTTGCGGTAGGGATTCGAGCCCCTTGATGCGAGGTGCCCTCGTCCCTCACACTACAGCCGAGCCAGGAGGCTGAAAAAAGTCATGTCGTCACGCGTACTCGTCGTTGAACCGGTTGAAGAACTTCGCGTCCCGCTGATGCGCGCACTGCGCGCGCGGGGCGTCGGCGTCGATGCGTTCGCGAGCGCAGCGGAGGTGATCGAGGCCCTCAAGGGCGGTCCCGCCTGGAGCCGCGCCCTCATCGAGCTCACGCTCCCCGACGGGGACGGCGCGACGCTGGCCGAGCGGCTGCGGGTGCACTCCCCCGAGATCGATCTCTGCTTCGTGACCGGCGGCGTCGACGGCGAGCTCCTCTGCCGCGCCCACGCGTTGGGAACGATCCTCTGGAAGCCCCTCGGCCTCGGGCCGCTCTGCGAGCGCTTCATCTCCGACACCCGGCGCTCCGGGGTGGTCGCCCGCGTCGACGTGCCGGGCCTCCCCATCGCGCGTCGCGGCTGAGCGCCCGGCCCTCTCCCTCCGATTCAGGTCCCGATCGCCCCTGAGGCCGCCAGCGCGTCGATGCGCGCCTCGTCGATCCCGGCCTCCCGAAGAATCTCCCTCGTGTCCGCACCCGCTGCGCGAGGCGGCGTGTGGGCCTGGTCCGCGCCCGGTCCCACCGGCGTTCGAAACGCCAGCATCGGACCTCCGCCGAATCCCTCCGTCTCGAAGAACACCCCGCGGTGCTGGTGCTGCGCATCGCCCGGCAGCTCATGCGGCTCGAGCACCGGTTCGAGGCAGCAGTCGTGGGTGCGCGAGAAGGCCTCCCACTCGGCCCGGGTGCGACCCGCGATCACCGCGGCGACCGAGGCCTTGAGGGCGGGCTGGTGGCTCCCCGGGACGAGCGCGTCGAGGGTCGGGTCGAGCCCGACCGCGGTGGCGAAGGCGGTCCAGAACTTCGGCTCCAGCGCCCCGAGGGCCACCGCCTTCCGATCGGCCGTGAGGTAGGTCGCGTAGGCCGCGATGCCGCCGTCGAGGACGTTGTCCCCGCGCGGTCTCGGCCGCTCGCCCGCGAAGAGCGAGGCCAGCGCGAAGGTGGCCAGGGGCACCGCCCCCTCGGACATCGCGATGTCGGCCACGCAGCCGACGCCCGTGCGCGACCGCTCCTGAAGCGCTGCCAGGATCGCCACCACCGCCCAGAGAGCGCCGCCTGCGACGTCGGCCATCTGCGCGCCGGAGACGGCGGGAGGCTCGTCGGCGGGGCCGGTCACGCCCAGCACGCCCGCGCGGGCGAGGTAGTTGAGGTCGTGCCCGGCGCGCTTCGCCAGCGGACCGTCCTGGCCGTAGCCCGTGATCGCGCAGACGATGAGCCCGGGGTGAAGCGCGCGGAGCGCCGCATGGCCGACGCCCAGCCGGTCGAGCACGCCCGGGCGGAAGCCCTCGATCAGCACGTCGTAGCGGGGGACGATCCGACGAAGCGTCTCAGCGCCCTCCGGGCTCTTCAGGTCGATGACCAGGCTCCGCTTGTCGCGGTTGAGCGCCTGCCACGCCGCCCCCTGGCCATCGACGCTCGGCGGCATCTGCCGGAGGTAGTCGCCGGGAAAGGGATCTTCGAGCTTGTCGACGGTGGCGCCGAGGTCGGCGAGCACGAGCGACGCGAAGGGTCCTGGCAGCAGCCGGGTGAGGTCGAGGACCCGAACGCCCTCCAGCGGACGCCGGTGTCGGAGCGATTCAGGGAGCATTTGGGGGTTGAGGGGTTCCGGTGGGGCGCCCCGAGGGCCGTGGGCACCACCCACCCGGCGACGGAGCGGGCTGGAGACTACTTGAGGAGGTTGAACAGCTTGGTGAGGTTCATCGCCAGCATCTGGTTGCCCTTGACCTTGAGCTTGCCGGCGAAGAAGAGCTTCATGCCTGCGCTCGGGTCGGCGACCATCGTCTGGAAGTCCGCGTCGGCCACGTCGATGGTGACCTGCGCGTCGGTGGACGTACCCTCGACCGCGGTCGGGGGATTGGAGACCAGGTCGATGGTCCAGTTGCCCGAGCCCGCGATGTTGAGCTGGTACTTGCCGCCGATCTTGCGGGCCTCGTCGCCGCGCCGCGACAGCGCGCCGGGAATCTCCTCGTTGAACAGCTTCTTCGTGTCGACCGTCATGACAGAGCCTCCGTGATCGGGCGCGTTCGGTAACTGAACCGCCATTCAGCGCGACGGGATATCACCGGCCCGGCGATGGTGTCAAAGCCCTCGGAGCCTGTGCTACGTCGGCCGTCGAATGAACGCGCGCATCGTATGCGGTTGCCTCGTCGTGGTGCTCACCGGCTGCCCTCGCGCCCGCGCCCCGGCGGTCGACGCGGGCGCCCCCCGCGCGGACGTCGAGCGGGTGCCCGCGGTGGCGGAGATTCCCCCGCCCGGCCCGTCGGCCGACGGTCAGGAGATCGACGTCCCGCTGCGCTGGATCCACCTCCTGGCGGAGCCCGCGCCCACCGGGAGCACCCCCTACGCGGTGGTCGGCGCGACGGTGCCCTGCGGCTTCGTCCCTCGCTACACGGTGAGCGAGCGGAGCGACGGCGAGGTGCGGCTGCGGATGCGCGCGCAGCGACGCGCCACCGACGGCGGCCGCTGCGACGGAGGGACGCCCGTGGTGGAGCTCGTCTCCCTCTCCCTCATCCGCCTCGGCACCTGGCGGGTGGTCGACGCCGTGGCCCACGGCGAGGGCGACGTGCCCGCTCCGACGCCGCGCGTGCTCCACGTCGTGCCCGACGACGCCACCCTGGCTCCCGCCGCCGAGCGCTGGACCCGCCCCTGCCGCGCCACCGCCGACTGCGCCGGGGGCGGCCTCTGCGCGCGGGTCGGCGCGGCGTCCATCTGCCTTCCCCCGATGGACCCGTGGCTGCACCTGGGGCGGCCCTGCCCGGAGGGCACCCGCTCGGTACAGGCCACCCCGGTCTCGGCGGGCGATGGGGCCCCGTGGCGGGCCTGCGTCGCGGCCTGCGACCGCGCAGGTCACTGCCCTGGACGACTGCAATGTGACGCCGCCGGGATCTGTCTGCCCTCGCCGAGCGTTGACCCGGGAACCTCCGACGCTGGCCGTGGTCCATCCACCCAAGGACCGGCCACCGCCGGGCGTTGACGCACAGGACACTCGCGAGGAGCCGACTTCATGGGCGACGCATCGAAGACCGAGCGCTGGAGCATCTGGATCGATGACGCCGTCCGCACCCTGCGCGTCGCGGGCTTCACGCTGGTCCGCGAGCCCGACGGCCTGGTCGGTCGCCGCGCCGTGATGGTGGGAGAGCGCGACGGCTGGACGGTGACCTGCACGCTCCGCGACGACCGGACGGGGCCTCCCTCGACGGAGGTGCGGTGCCGCGCCGAAGGGGTCCCGGTCGAGCTCACGCTGCGCCCCGAGCTGGTGGGCGAAGGCTTCGACAAGCTCCTCGGCATGACCGTCGATCAGCCCGTCGGCGACGAGGAGTTCGACCGGGCGTTCGTGATCGCCTCGGCGCCCCGCTCCGTGGCCTCGTCGCTGCTGCTCGCCCCGCTGAGGGAGAAGCTCTCGGCCCTGCCCCGGAGCAGCGAGGGCCCGGCGCTCTCGCTGAAGCACGGCGAGATCGTGCTGCGCTGGTGGGCGGAGCCCGACTCCGATCACCTCGCGGCGGGCGTCGAGGTCGTCGCGGAGATGCACCGGCTCCATCGCCAGATGGTCGAGGGCGACGGGGCCTTCGGTCACGGGCCCTTCCGCCAGGGGGCGGCGGGCGACCGGGCGATCGATCCCACCGCGCGCGAGACGGCGTGGCAGCGCTTCGCCCAGGCGCGTCGGCGCACGGCCACGGTGCTCACCGCGGCCACCCTCGCGGGCGTCGGCTTCCTCGCGGCGGTGATCACCCACCACCCCTGAGCGGCGGTTCAGCGCCGCCCGAAGAGCGAGGGCAGTCCCTCCGCGAAGGTGAGCGCGCCGAGCGTGAAGACCGAGAGGTAGATTCCACCCACGATCAGCGCGTTGAGCAGGTGGTCAGGCCGACGCAGCTCGACGCTCCGCACCCGGTCGAGGTCGACCCGCACGCCGAGCCCCGTGTCGGCGTCGCTGCCCTGCGCGAAGGGGCCGATCACGGAGGTCACCCGCAGGTCTCGAACCCCCTCCGAGGCCGTGAAGCGGGCGCGCTGCGAGCGCAGGTCGACCTCGCCCGAGCGCACCGCGGCCATCGCCACGGGCCGCCACTGCGCGCACCCCACGGACAGCACCAGCAGCATCGCGACCGGGGCCCGGCGAGCGCTCATCGCAGGCTCCATCCGAAGGAGAGCAGCGCGCCGCGCACCGCCGGATCGCCCACGCCGACGCCGCCCGCGAGCAGCCGCAGCGAGAGCGCGCCCTCCTCGCGAGCGCCGAAGCGGAAGCCGGTCTCGAGCGCCCCACCGAGGTCGAGGAAGGTCGAGCCGACGGAGGCGGACTCCCGGCCCAGCGTGCGGACGCTGCGGTCGGCGCTGACGCAGTACGCGACGGACTCGCCCGAGGCGCTCCCTATCCAGAGCCCGACGCGCATCGCGAGGCCCACGTAGAAGGGCGACCGGAGGGAGAACACGCGCGCCCGGAGGCCGAAGGAGAGGCCCGCCTGGGCGCCCCAGCCGGGCAGCGGATCGAAGGAGCGCGAGCCCGCGCAGGCCATCCCGGTGACGCCCTCGGACAGCGCCCTCGGCACCGCCGACATCACCTGCGGCCCGAGGAACTCCACCCGACCATGCACCTCCAGCAGGTCGCTGATGGCGCGGCGCGCGTCGAGGCCCACCGCGAGCGTGAGCGCGGACGACCAGTCGACCACGCCCTCGTCGCTCGTGCGCCCGAGGCCCGAGAGCACCACGACCCCGCCCTCGACGGCGGGTCGCCAGCGGGCGCGCGGCGCGCGGACGGCGTCGTCCTCCCGGCGGCGCGCGGCGGCCGACGGGGCGACCGCGGAGGGGGGCAGGTCGACGAAGGTCTGCGCCGCCATCGTCTGGGCGCAGACGATCGTGAGCGCGAAGCTCATCGCCCGGGGAGGGGGAAGGGCAGCGGGAAGGGCAGCGGCGAGCCGCCGTTGCTCCCGCCCTGCGCCGCGCCGATCGCGGGCGGCCTTACGCCGTTGCGCCACTGCGACGACCAGAGCTGGATGACCGGGCGACGGATCGCCGCCGGAGGGTGGGAGCGCACGAAGTAGAGCAGCGGGGAGCTGCCGCGCAGGCCCTCCAGGCGCTCGAAGAAGTTCATGCTCATCACGGCGCCCTCCTCGGTCCAGCGGCCGGTGGTGCGGCGCGAGCCGGTGTCGAGCACGTTGACGGTGCCCCAGGTGTCGGCCTCGACCTCCAGCGGCTGGTTGAAGAGCGGAGCGAGGTTGGACACCGCGCGCTCCAGGTCTTCGAGGTCGCCCTGCTGCTGCGTCGGGGGCGCCCCGTTGGCGCAGCCCGTGTGGCCCCGGTAGTGGTGCGCGAGCTCGTGGCCCAGGATGAACGCGATCTGGACGTCGTAGAGGTAGCGCTGGCGGGCGAGCTTCTGGGGGTTGAAGGCCATCGCGGAGGGCACGACGCCGTCGGGCAGGCCGCGCACCAGCTGCTCCTGGTTGATCATCCGCACGGTGCGGTCGGTGTAGTCCTGGAGCAGGCGGGTGCCCGCGATCTCGTCGACCGCGCGCGCCTCCGCGGTGGCGCCGTGCAGCACCAGGATCGCCGCGGTCGCGACCATGAAGGCCCTGCCCCCGCGGGTGCAGCCTGCGGCGGCGTTCACCTCGGTGAGGGAGTTCACGAAGTTGAGCGGGATGTTCGCGACCCGGCTCTGGTGGTTGGGCTCGAGGTTCGCGCTGAGGGTGCTGATGAGGTACTGCGCCTCCTGCTCGAGGAAGGGCAGCGTGAACGACCCGTCGGGCTCGACCGCGCCCGGAGGCAGCGGCGCCGTCTCGATGGCGGACGCGCCCTGCGGGGCAGCGGGACCCTGGTTCGGCTGCGGAGTACCGAGCGTGGGCAGGCCCGGGATGGCCGGGATGGGGATGCCGAAGGGGCCGGTCTGCGTCGTGGGCGCGGGCGCCGGGGGCGCAGGCGCGGGGGCGAGCGTCGGCACGGCGGGGGCGGCGCCGGAGGAGGCGGTCTCCTCGCGCCTCCGGCAGGACGCCATCAGGAGCGCGAACAGCAGGGCGGAGCGGGTGAGGTGGGTCATGCGTTCTTTCGGAGGGCGTCGATGATCGCGTCATGCACCCGGGGACGCAACGCGCGAATCCCCACCGAGGCCCGCGAGGGGTGCACCCGGTTGGTCACCAGCGCGACCGCCACGTCGAGCTCCGGCTCGCACCAGAGCGAGGTCCCGGTGAACCCGAGGTGACCGAAGGCTCGCGGGCCGAAGTGCCGCCCGCTCGACGACGCCCCTGGGCTCACCCCGTCCCAGCCGAGCCGATGCGATCCTCCCGGCCTCGGCGCGATCATCGCCTCGATGAGCTCGGGGCCGAGCCAGCCGCCCTCTCCGCGAAGCCCGTCGAGGCAGGCGCGCCCCAGCGCCGCCATCGCCGCGGCCGTCCCGAAGAGCCCCGCGTGGCCCGCGACGCCGCCCAGCGCGTAGGCGTTCTCGTCGTGCACCTCGCCCTGCACCACGCGCCCCCGCCACGGGCACCGCTCCGTGGGCGCGACCTCCGCGGCGCGCCACCGCTCGCCGACGCCCCGCGCATGCAGCGCGTCCAGCCCCAGCGGAGCGATCACCTCCCGGCGCACGACCGCGTCGATCGCCTCGCCCGCGCGGTGAGCGATCGCCTCTCCCGCCAGGATGTACCCGAGGTCGCTGTACACCGCGCCGCCTCCCTCGGAGATCGGCGACGACGCGACGACGTCCAGCACCCGCGCTCGGGCTGCCGGCGTGCCGCAGTCCGAGAGCGCCACCTGCTCGTAGGCGGCGATCCACGCGGGCAGCCCGGCACGGTGAGAGAGCAGCGCGTCGAGCCGCAGCGCCGCGATCGCCCCGACGAAGCGCGAGGGCCAGAGCGCGCCGAGGGGCTCGTCGAGCGAGAGCACGCGGGCTTGCGAGAGGCGCACCGCCGCGAGCGCCGTGAGCGGCTTGGTCAGCGACGCGAGGTCGTAGACGGTGGCGTCGCTCACCGGATGGTCGGCCGCGCCGTCGAGCGTGCCGACCGCGATGAGCCGCGGCTCGGCGCCCGCGAGGGAGAGGGCCACCTGCGCTCCCGGCGTCGCACCCGAGGCGACGGCGTCGAGCAGCAACGGTCGCAGCGCACGGTCGAACTCGTCGGGGGTGATGGGGTCGCGCATCGCGGCGAAGGATACGGTGCGGGGGTGGCGCGGCGGAGGGCTTCGGGTATGTTCCGCCGCCGCTGATGCCCGACCATACGGAAGATTCACTGCCCCGACGCTGCCGAGACCTGAGCCCCGTGGGAGGGGTGCTCCGCGCCAGCGACGATGATTTCCGGGTCGACGAGATCCCTTCGTACGAGCCGTGCGGCGAGGGGGAGCACACGTACCTGCGCTTCGAGAAGCGCGACATGACCACGCCCTACGCCATCACCCAGATCGCGCGCGCCCTGAAGATCCAGGCGAGGGACATCGGGTACGCGGGGATGAAAGACCGTCACGCGGTCACCACGCAGACCGTCAGCCTGCCGAGGGTCGACCCCGAGCGCGTGTCGGCGATGGTCATCCCAGGGATGCGCGTGCTCTCGGTGACCCGCCACCGCAACAAGCTCCGCACCGGGCACCTCAAGGGCAACCGCTTCGAGCTGCGGGTGCGCGAGCTGCCCGACGGCGTCGAGGCGTCCCTCGCGAGGGCGCGCTCCATCGCCGAGGTCGTCGGCCGCGCGGGGGTGCCCAACTACTTCGGCGAGCAGCGCTTCGGCCGCGACGGCGACAACGCCGCGAAGGCGAGGGAGTGGCTCTCCGGCGAGAACTCCGGGCCGCGAGATCCGCACCAGCGGCGGTTCATGGTGTCGGCGCTCCAGTCGCAGCTCTTCAACGCGTGGCTGGGCGCGCGGGTCCGCGACGGGCTGCTCGATGCGTACGTCGAGGGCGACCTCGCGGCGCGAGGCGCGACGGGTCGCCCATGGCTGATCACCGCCGAAGACGCGGCGCTGCTCTACCCGACCGGCGAGGCGTCCCCGACGGGCCCGATGTTCGGCCGCTCGATGGATCGCCCCACCGGCGCCGCCGAGGCGCGCGAAGAGGCGGTGCTGGCGGAGGCCTCCCTCGACCGCGCGTTCTTCGACCGCATCGGAGCGCTCGCGGAGGGTACCCGCCGGCTGGCTCGGGTGCTGGTCGAAGACCTCTCGGTGACCGCCGAGGGAGACGCGCTGCTCTTCCGCTTCACGCTCCCGTCGGGCGCCTACGCGACGGTGGTGATGCGCGAATTCGGGGTGTCTTCGGCGTCGGCGACCCCTACGGTTGAAACAGGTTCCGCGGACGAGCATCCCACGATGCAGCCCGAGCTCGCGTCTACGGGCGCGGACCAAGCGAAGTACAGGTAACGCATGCACCAAGGTGGCTTCTCTCTCATCCGTCTCTTCACCTCCTTCGCGATGCTCGGGGCGGAGTGGGTGATGTGGGTCCTGGTGGCGCTCTCGGTGGCGTCGGTGGCGTTGATGCTGGAGCGGGCGCGGTACTACCGCTCGCTCGACGACGACCTAGAGAAGCTGGGCGACGAGGTGCGCGGGCTGCTTCGCAAGGGCGACCTTTCGGGCGCTCGGGCCCGGCTGGAGAAGTCCCCCTCGCCGGCCGCAGCGGTGGCGCTGGCGGGCCTCGCGGAGTTCGACAGCGGACTGAAGAGCGCCGAAGAGGCGATGGCGGGCGCGACGGTGCGGGTGCGGCTCAACCTCGAGAGCTACCTGAGCTTCCTGGGCACCGTGGGCAACAACGCCCCCTTCGTGGGTCTCTTCGGCACCGTCATCGGCATCATCCAGGCCTTCGACAAGCTGCGCGCTGGCGAGACCGCCGCGCGAGACGCCGCCCGACGCGCGGCCCAGGCGGGCGGGGCGATGGCCCCCACGCTCGACACCGGGGCCGTGATGGGCACGCTCGCCG